>Ga0315314_1000474_pt1 | contig 44198 bp, 44 predicted proteins | sample TDP9_MG_FD_203631 | JGI IMG/M metagenome (GOLD analysis project Ga0315314, IMG submission 203631) | Freshwater sediment microbial communities from Lake Towuti, South Sulawesi, Indonesia - TDP9 | ecosystem: Environmental > Aquatic > Freshwater > Lake > Sediment | place: Indonesia: South Sulawesi... | reverse complement strand
GTTGGCATGAGGACCTAATACTATCTGCTCCAATCTTGCTCTTTTTAATCCTTCCTCATTCAGATTTCCAAGCTCCATCTCTGCTTTTACTTTCTCTTCAAGATCGTTCGAGTCAGAAGCGAAGATGAAAGCTCTTTCAAGCTCTCTCTTTGCATGCTCACATTTTAAGATGATAGGCTCATCGATATATTCCTTGAATCTTATTCCCTTTGGGTGAACATTAAACTCGTAGGATTTAGGGTATGGTATGCCTGCTTTTTCTGCAAACCAATAGTAATCTCTTTCAATTTCTCCTCTATTCTCTATCTTTAATAGCTTTCTTGATCCTACTATTGGTATTGAAAATTCTTTCTCTATTCTGCTACAATGCTCATCTCCTCCTAAATATACAGAGAAGGCTCTATTTGGTACTTGAAGGCACTCCAAATCTAATAATTCATCTATATATTTGAAAACATCTTGATACTCATCTAAGATTATTAAAGCTGTCTTCCAGTCTCCTTTTTTCTTTAATTCCTTTGGGTCATATACACAAATCATGTCCTCTCTTGTATATTTAGGCAAATTCTCTATCTCTTCCCCAACTTTACCTACTATAGGATTCTGCAAGTATATTATGGCTCTACCTTTCGTTGTGTAGATTATTCTTCTTAATCCATAGTTCCTAGCGCCTGATGCAGCATCCAGAGCAGAGTGAGAGCCTAAGATAAGTGCTATAGGCTCTTTGTACCTTTTAGCCAATTCTTGCATCTCTTCTCTTTTGATCATAAATTAATACCTCCTATAATCACCCCAAGCTTTTCAACAATATTACCTATAGTCCTTGCACCCATGCCATAATTTGTGAATATTTTAACTATTCTATCCTCTTCACTCTTTGGTGCACAAACACAAAAGCCTATGCCCATGTTAAAAGTTCTATACATTTCTCTATTGGTAATATTGCCCTCTTTTTTAATTAACTTGAATATTGGCAACGGCTCAGGCATACTATCAAGCAAGAAACCTATTTTTGGCTTTAGCAATAATCTTCTAAGTTTTGAGAAGGCTCCACCAGTTATATGAGCCAAGCCATGAACCTCACATCTTTTCAATAACTCAAGAACAGGCTTGACATAGATTCTAGTAGGAGTTAGCAACTCTTCTCCAACACTCTTCTCAAGCTCTGGTATGAATTGATCAATCTTGTATCTTTGCAGTAATGCTTTCCTTGCAAGAGATAAGCCATTAGAATGAATGCCTGTGCTATCAATGCCTATTACTGTATCACCATAATTCAAATCCTTACCATTTATCACTCTATTCTTATCAACTACGCCAATGGCTAAGCCAACGAGATCAAAACCTCTGCCATCGATTCCTTTTATCACATCTGGCATTATTGCAGTTTCTCCACCAACAATTGAAATTTGAGCCTCCTTTGCACCTTTAGCAAGACCTTTCATTATCCCCTTCACAATATCTCTATTAGGCTTCTCAAGAGCAAGATAATCGATCAGAGCTATTGGTTCTGATCCTAAACATATTATATCGTTAACATTCATTGCTATACAATCAATCCCTATTGTATCATACTTCTCCATCATCTGAGCTATGAGAACTTTTGTTCCTACACCATCAGCATGAACTGTCAATGCTCTATCGCCTATATCTATCATGCCAGCATAATGCCCTATCTCCATCAAAGCTCTTCCAAACTTGCCTTTTCTTAGTTTGAAAGTATCATGAAGTTGCTTCACAATATCCTCTCGTATTTTACTTATTTCATCCAAATCAACGCCAGCCTTAGCGTATGTGAACCTTTTCATATTTATCAACGAAAATTCAAGCCAGTTATCCTCTCAAAGGCTGATATGTATCTCTTTGTAGTTTCAGATATGAGCTCATCTGGCAATTTTGGAGGCTTAGGCAATGGATAGCCTTTCTTAACAGCCTCGTCCAAATCCTTCTTAAAGCCAATGCTTATCAACCAATCTCTCACCAATTGCTTATCATAACTTTCTTGAATTTTTCCTACAGAATACTTTTCCTTTGGCCAGAGCCTGAACTCATCAGGACCTAAAGAATCTGCAAGGAGAATATTATCATCTTTACCAAACTCGAACTTAACATCTGCCATTATGAATCCAGCATCTTCACACCTTTTAGCCATTTTATTGTAAAGCTCTATGCTCTTCTCCTCTATCCATGATAGCTCTTTTATATTTAGCAAGCCTTTTGATAAAATCTCACTTTTAGAGATTGGCAAATCTTTATCCATAGATTTTGTAGTTGGGTCGAATAGAGGATTTGAAAGTTTAGAAGCCAAATCTGGTTTAATATTTAATTGAACTTCTCCTTTCATCAGCCTATCATATAAACTGCCATACAAGTATCCTCTAACGACACATTCTATAGGGATCATAGAAAGCTTCTTCACTACCATTTTATTCTTATCTATGACTTTGATCATATGGTTAGGAATTTTTAATGTATTGAACCAGAATTCTGAGAACTTGCAAAGTATCTCTCCTTTATATGGTATAAAAGAAGGAAGAACAACATCAAAGGCTGATATTCTATCACTAAATACAAAGAGTAATTCATCATCTCCAATATCATAGATATCTTTGACCTTACCTCTTCTCAAGAGCTTTCCTTCTTTACTCATAAATTCCCACTTCTATACTTAGATAATCTCTCTTTTAGTTCATGATACTTTATGCTAAGTATCTCTATAGCCAGTAAAGCAGCGTTCTTACCATTATCTATTCCAACACAGGCAACTGGAACTTTTGATGGCATCTGGACTATTGATAATAATGCATCAAGCCCTCCAAGCTTTACTGAAACTGGAACCCCGATTACTGGCTTTGTTGTCATAGATGCTATAAAGCCTGGTAGATGGGCAGATAATCCTGCTATGGCTATGAATAAATCAGCTTTTGAACTCATGATGTAATCTTCTAATTCTTTACGATTCCTATGGGCTGATAAAATCTTAGCATCATAATCAACTTGAAAATCTTTGAGGATTTGGCATACATCGTCTAAAACATGCTGATCGGATTTCGACCCACAAATTACAACAACATCGACCATAATTTTGTTTTATACGATGTACTTAATTAATATTAATTAATATTCAAGTGTTAAGGTCGTCATACCAACTTAGACTTTACTACCACAGATTTTTATGGATATGGAGTTAATTCAATGGTTATAGTGATGTCCTCCTCAACCCTATAATATCCTGTATATTGAAAATATCCTGGAGCATCAACTATTATTCTATAAATTCCTTCTTCGAGAACGGTTTCGAGTTGATTTGCGTATATGTCATGAGCACTTGTCGATTGACCTTCTTCTGGTGAAATGTAGATAGAATTGTATTCAGAAGAAACCTCCACAGGTTGCGTAGTATATTTGTCGATAACGTTCACATTCACTATGTATTTTTCACGCTCTTCAATAGGTGGAGGTCTAGGCATGTAATAACCTATCATGAACATAGAGAATGCAACTGCGAGAACTACTACTACTGGTACTACAATTGCTTTAGCGACTCCCTTTCCCATTTGTTTGATCAGACTAAATTCTAATACTAATCTTAAAAATATTACTATCACTCAAAGTGGGCAAGCATATCTATGCCGTCTATTTCTTACTTAATAGAGGTTGAGGAGCCTGAGATTGTTATCGATGAAGCACCCATCAGTAGGGGTATGCAATTAACAACCATGCAATACTTAGAAATAACAAAATGACGTACCAAAAGTATTCTCTCAAAGGAAGCCACCAAATAATTCTTTTTTTCTCATAAATGTAGGAATATATTCCAAATAACGCTATCTTTTCCTTATCCTTATTGTCACGCCTAAGATGATCACTCACTGCAAGTTCAATTGCTTTAATGCGTTTGTATGCGAATTCATCCAACTTATTGTCTGTCTCATGTATAGCGAAAAGCCATATAACATACGTTCCAATAGAAGCAAGTGCATAAATCCATATGGGATGAGTAGATGTCTTAGAAACAGTTTCCGCCAGAATCAATAAAGAAGCAGTAACTAGAATTGAACCGATTATCAAAAAGATGTTATCTCTCCTCTCAATTTCTCTAATTGAGATTTCATAATCCTTAAGAACCCCGTTTATGATGCTATCTCGAGATCCTATGCTACCTATTCTTTGAAGTTCTAAAATGGCAGATAGGTTCTGTCTAACTTCCTCATCATAATTCTTTTCTTTAGGAAGGAACTGATATTTTACAGATTGATATAAGATAAAAATAAATGCTATTAGCATCCCTATAATTGAAGGCAGAAAATTTAGGGGATTAAACATAGACAAGCACCAAGATAACGTATAAAAAGTTATTAAAGCCTATGCTTTTCCAATAATCAAGAATTTATTAGTTATCAACCGATAAGGCTCTGAAAACTTTCTGATAACTTACCGATAACTTCTTCAAACCTATCGGTAACCTTGACAAAAAACCCACCCTCTACTCTATGAAAAATTACGATAGGGAACATCTATTACTAATTGATTTGATGCTATTACAGAAACTTCCATTTCAATCCTCTCCTTTACTCTTCGACAATTCACTCTTAAGCAAGGCTACGGGGTCCATCTTCCCAACCTTTGGTAGCCAGTCTATTCTTTTGCCTAGTATGCCCTTATCTCTCCTATATTGATAGAGCCTTCTCACTCTATTTGCAACATCTATCCTCTTGCTCAACAATTCATGGGAGCCTATATCGCTTCTATAGAACAATCCCCAACCATCCGAAAGCTTAACGTAAGGTATGCAGTTATCAATCATTCTACTGGCTTCTTGTATATCATCGGCTATAGCAAGAATCTCAACCAACCTTGATCCAGCAGATAGAATTTCACCATTTTCACTCAAATTTGCACTTCCCCAATAAAATTTACAACCCTCTTGCCTTATTGCTTTCTCATCAACAGAGACGAGATGGTTCTTTGCCAATTCTCTATAGTCAGGATAGCCTTTAGGCGCTAAAGCCTTTACAACTGTTGCCTTCTCATCAAATTCTACTTTTAAATTTGATAATTTTCCATCCAGTATTGCCAAGCATATATCAACGAAATCAGTCTTTAATATGCTCAAAACATTCAAAGCTTCAGGATCGCCAAATCTGGAGTACATCTCTATTATTGTAGGACCCTCTATCTCTGTCAGCATCATCTGACCTGCAACTATACCATGATAACTCTTACCAGTCTTTTCTTGTATCGCTTGAACCAATGATTTCACTATCTCCAAAGATTCCTCATACTCTTCCTTTGTTATGAATGGCAAATTGAAGCTTGGACCAGATATTGAGCCCATTCCACCTGTTTCTGTGCCTATATCGAACTCATGAGCATGCTTGTTATCTTGCACCAAAGGCATGCCTTTTATGCATTTTCCATCTGTGAAGCATTGTAAAGTATACTCAGGACCCCAGACCTTTTCTTCTACAAGAATTTTATCATCTATATCTGAGTAGCTCTTCATGTAACCCTCTAACCAATCAGCATGCCTAGACTTGAATCTCTGCTTCTCATCATGAAGGTATAGTTGCTGATCCTCTACAACCTTAACTCCTTTCCCTCCAGCCTGCCTTGCAGGCTTTAATGCAACGTTTTGCAACCAAGTTAGAGTATCAGAATATCTTTCTAAAACTGTATAAGCATCTTGAGAAGATTTAAAAGTCTTGAACAAAAGTTTGCCTTTTATTCCATACTCCCATTGTAATCTTCTCATTTCAGCCTTTGACATCTCTATCATGGCTACTTCTTTATTAGCACCAACACAAGGTATGCCTCTTTTTTCTAATTCATCTGGAACTCCATGAAAGTTTGGCTCTTCAGGTCCAACTATTACAAAGTCTACCCCCCATCTTTCAGCATAACTTGCAACTTTATCTGGTTCTGTGGTCTTTGATAGAGAGAAATCTCCTCCTGTTTTTTTGCATATATAAAATATTCCTGGATTCCTTATCTCAGCCAACCAGAATACCTTTGGATTATATTTGCTTCTCTCCAAAGCCTCTGCTATTGCATGCTCTCTTGATGCATTTCCTACTCCCATTATCTTCATAAAGACCCCTCAGGATACTTTCCTGTGAAGCAACCTAGGCAAAGAGAACTCTTAGGTAAGCCTACGGATTCTATCAAACCTTCGATGGATAGATAAGCAAAGGTATCAGCGCCTATTATCTCAGCAATTTCATCATTTGATAAAGCTCTACCTATCAGCTCATCTTCTTGAGGAACTTCTGTGCCAAAGGGGCATCGGGCAATTAGAGGAGGGCTTCCTACCCTAACATGAACCTTCTTAGCTCCTTTTCTCTTTATATTATAGACAGTATTTCTTAATGTATTGCCCCTAACAACGCTATCATCTATGAGAATTATCTCTTTTCCATCAACAGATGTTTTTATTGGATTTAACTTCAATTGGACTCCAACTATTCTCTCAAACTGGCTAGGCTTTATGGCACTTCTCACATGCCTCCCAGTTCTAGTGAAACCAAGCCTTACAGGAATATCACTATGCTCTGAATATGCCATAGAAAAGGGTATAGCTGTATCAGGAACTCCTATAATCACATCTGCCTTTACAGGGTTCTCCTCTGCTAATCTTTTTCCTATCATTTCTCTAACTTTGCCTACAGGAATAGAGTTAAGATATGAATCGGGTCTTGCAAGATAGACATACTCAAAACTACAGTATGCAGTCTTATTACTAAATGATCTCCTCTCTATGCTCAATGGATCTAATGTAACTACTTCCCCAGGTCTTATGTATCCTGAGTGTTCTGCTCCTATCACATCAAGGGCTGAGCTTTCAGATGCTATTGCTCCTATATCAAATCCTATGGCTCCAACCTCCAATGGCTTTATACCATGAATGTCTCTGCCACATATCATCTTCTGATCTTTTGTTAAAGCAATGAAAGAATAGCCTCCCTTTACCTCCTTTATCAAATTCTTAGCAGCATCTATAGGGTCTTTTTTCTCATCTATTTCCTTAGAGAGCATCTCAGCAAAAATTTGAAATGAGACCTGCCTATTTTCATGTAATGCTGGCTTTCCATCGCCCACTAATGCAAGTTGTATAGGCTCCTCAACTTTTATTACATAATCCCCCTTCTCTGTTGATACTTGTCCAATCCCTAGAAAGCCTTTCACATCATCTCGCTTTATTCTCTCAAATACATCTTCTACCAAGCCATCCCCAAAAATCCATTTTAATGATTTAACTTCATGATTATAAACAGCGAAGCTTGCTGCCTCTTGACCCCTTCCTTGGAGAGAGCTTAATCCATAGTAGATGAAATTTTTTGAATCCCAGTTCTCTCTCCCTTCACCAAAAGCGTAAAAGCCAAAGATTCCAGCCAATTATCCCTTCATCTCCTCTCTACTTTTAAACTTAGGAGTATATTTAAGGCAAGAATAATCTCCTGTTACACATGAGAGACATAATTCATTGACAGGCAAACCTATGCCTTTACTCAATCCTTCTATATCGTTATAACCAACAAAATCTGCATTTAGGGCAAAGGTAACCATATCGTTGATGTAATTTAAATCACTTTTATCTTTACAAAATTTGTATGCTATAAGCTCTTCTTGAGTAGGGAAGTCTATGCCAGCATAGCAAGGATATCTTATTGGAGGAAATGTAATTACAAAGCTTATCTTCTTCGCTCCTGCCTTCTTCAATATATCAGTAATTATCAACGAACTAGTGCCTCTTACTATGCTATCATCAACAACTATTACATTTTTCTCATCTACAATAGCCTTTACAGCCCTAATCTTCTTTACTATTTCTTCTCTTCTTTTCTGAATAGGCTCTATGAAGCTCCTAAAGCTACCCCTCTTTCTATACCTATCCTTCATCAACCCTTCTTCAAAAGGAATCTTTGATTCTTCTGAAAATCCTCGAGCAGCAGGTCTTGCTGAGTCAGGGACTGGTATGACTACATCTCCTTCCAATTGATACTTCTTAGCCAGCTCAGCACCAATCCTCTTCCTCGCAAAATATACGTTTATTCCCTCCAGATATGAGCTAGGATGAGAAAAGTATGTATATTCAAAGGGGCAGTGGGCATGCCTCACTTCATTAAAAAACATGTAAGTTGAAAGACCACTTTCATCTATCTTAACGAGTTCGCCAGGCTTTACATCTTTCATCAATTTTGCCTCAAGAGAGTCGAGAGAGCAACTCTCTGAAGCTATGAGATAAGTTTTTGTATCTTCTTGGTAGCCTATGCAGAGAGGCCTGAAACCTCTCTCATCTCTTGCTGCTAAGAGCTCTCCCTTTTCAGTCAATATCACCATTGAGTAAGAACCATTCAGCTCTTTGCTCAAAATTTCAAATGAAGTTTGCCAATCCTTATACTGATTGTATATCTGTTTGAGCCTGATACCAACCAATTCTGTATCTGTTACTGAACCCGAGATGCTATTTTCCTTTGATACTTTATTTGCTAGCTCATCAACATTCGCTATGGTACCATTATGGGCTATGAAAAGGGATTTTCCTATCTTTATAGGATGAGCATTCTCTATGGCTGTTCTACCTTTCGTTGAATAACGGACATGACCTATGCCCACACTTCCTTTCATCTTCTCAACATTATAAGCATCATCAGGGTCTTCCATGACCAAGCCAAGTTTCTTATAAGCATCATGCCCAAATACAGCTATCCCCCATGACTCTTGACCTCTATGCTGAAGGCTCTCAAGACCTCTAACTAAGAGTTGTGATACATCAAAATCATTAAAGGAATAAGCTCCAATTACTCCACATTTCTCTCTCATCAATTTTCACCCATGCATTTTGGAATGGCTCCTAGCCATCTATCCTTCAAATCAGATATAGGTATGGATATCAATTCCTCACCTTTATAAGAAAATTTTAAAGCCTCTCCTCCAACCTTGCCAATAACATTGTATGCAACACCAGCCCTCTTCATAGTTCCTAGAAAATCATCCATATTCACACTATCAGTTTCTATTATGAACCTAGAGTGAGTCTCTGAGAAGAGAAGCTCATCTATTCTTAGATCATAAGCAGGAATATTTGAACAATCAATGGATGCACCAATGTTTCCAGATATGCACATCTCTGCTAATGCTATTGCTATCCCTCCTTTTGATACGTCATGCACAGCTTTTACAAGCCCTTTTCTTATAGAATCTATAACAGCATACATAGTTGCATTTTCTTTAATAAAGTCGATCTTTGGTGCTACGCCTCCAACCAAGCCATGAATGTACTCATAATACTCTGAGCCACCCATCTCTGACTTAGTTTCACCTAAAACTATAATATAGTTACCATCATGCTTGAAGTTCATCTTTGTGATCCAATCTTGCTTTTCTATCCTTCCTATGGCTGCTATAACTGGTGATGGCTTGATAGCCATATTCTTCACCTTATCTTCATTGTAAAAGCTAACCTTACCTCCTATGCATGGCAAACCTATGGCTTTAGAGTAATCTGCTAACCCTCTTACAGACTCGCTGAAAGTCCAAAATACTTCAGGGTTCCCTGGGTCTCCAAATTGAAGATGATCGACAAAAGCTATTGGTTCAGCCCCCACAGATACTAAATTTCTACATGCCTCAGCTAAGCATCCTGCTGCACCATTATAAGGATCAATGTAGCAATGCTTGCTATTCCCATCAACTTTTATAGCCAAGAAGGTTCCATTGGGCAACCTTAGTACTGCAGCATCCCCTTGACCTGGCTTCACTACAGTTCTTATGCCCACTTCATGATCATATTGCTCATAAACCCAACTTTTGCTAGCTATGCTTGGGCAACTCAGCATCTTCAATAAAACTGATGAGAGATTTGATGGCAATACTGGCTTTTCTATGAATTTTAAATTCTTTATGTAATCTGGCTCAATAGCTTTTCTATGAATGATGGGCGCATTTGCCACTGTCTTGACAGGAAGGTTAGCCAACTCTAATCCATCCATCTTGACGATCAATTTACTACTATCAGTAACTCTCCCTATGATGCTGTATGGCAACTCATACTTATCGAAAATTTCACAAACTTCTTTTTCATACCCTTGCTCTATTATGAAGACCATCCTTTCTTGAGATTCTGATATCATCGTCTCTATAGGGTTAAGATTCTTCTCACGTAAGTGAACTCTTGATAACTCTACATCTATTCCACATCCGCCTTTATCTGCCATCTCTGACAGACCACAAGTTAGCCCTCCTCCCCCTAAGTCCTTGAGCCCTCTTACATGACCTGTAGCAATGGCTTCTAATGTTGCCTCTACAATCAACTTCTTCATGAATGGATCAGGGATTTGAACTGCTGATCTCTCCTCATCAGACTTCTCAGTTAAAACTCTAGATGCAAAAGTTACACCATGAATTCCATCTCTTCCTGTGCTACCACCAACGAGGATTACGCTATCGCCAGGATGCTTTGCCTCTGCTAATACAAGATCATTGATTTTTCCTAATCCTAAGCAGATTACATCTACAAGACAATTCCTCTCAAAACAATCATCAAACTCAACTTCCCCTGAAACTGTTGGAACGCCGACACAATTACCATAATCGCTTATTCCTCTCACAACATGCTTGAAGAGCCATCTAGAATGGGCACTTTCTTCTATATTCCCAAACCTAAGAGAATTCAATAAAGCTATAGGTCTCGTGCCCATGCAAAGAATATCCCTTAAAACCCCTCCTATCCCTGTTGCTGCCCCTCCATAAGGATCTATGGCAGATGGATGGTTATGACTCTCTATGTGTAAAGTTACTACGTAACCATCATCCACATCTATTACTCCAGCATCATAGCCAGGTCCTATTATTACTCTAGGTCCTTTTGTTGGCAATTGCTTTAGAACAGGCTTTGATGATTTATAGCTACAATGCTCAGACCACTCTGCATCTATCATAGCCAACTCTAGATAGTTTGGCTCCCTGCCAAGCATTCTTCTTACTTCTTTTATCTCATCTTCAGTCAATTCTACTAAGATTGAGTTTAAAGCAACCAATGAATTCACCTTTCCTTTATATATTCAATCATAAATGAGAAGATCGTCTTTCCATCATCACTATCAAAAGGACTTAACAATCTCTCAGAAGCTCTCTCAGGATGGGGCATTAGACCGAAAACATTACCTTCATCATTACATATTCCTGCTATGCTATCTATTGAGCCATTTGGGTTTGATGATTCAGTAGCTTTACCATTCTCATCAACATATTTGATTATTATCTGATTTCTTTTATAAAGTTCTTTAAGGCTATCTTCTTCGATGAAGTACCTTCCTTCATTATGAGCTATGGGCATTCTTAGCAGATGATTTTTCTTAAGCTTGTTAGTGAAGATGCTTTTATTGCTTATAACAGAAAGGTTCACCCATTTACAGATGAATTTTAGAGATGAATTTCTTAAAAGTGCTCCTGGAAGTAAACCAGCCTCTACCAGTATCTGAAAACCGTTACATATTCCAAGCACAGGATAGCCATCCTTTGCCATTCTCCTTACTTCTTTCATGATAGGGCTATAGGCTGCTATTATCCCAGCCCTTAATCTATCGCCATAAGAGAATCCTCCAGGTAGTATAACTGCATCGTAATCTCTTAGATCGTTATGCTTATGCCAGACAAGATTGGCTTTAACCTTCATAACATTATTTAAAACATGAATTGTATCAAGATCACAGTTGCTACCAGGAAACTGTATTATTGCTACTCTCATTTTATTCTCCTTCTGCATTTATGGAGCATGTATGAGCTACAGGGTTATAGATTCTCAGTTCATTACAGAGCTTTGACACAATCTCTTTTGCATCTTTATCATTCTCAGCTTCGACCCAAATCTTCAACAGCTTCGCTGTTCTTACTGATTTGACTTGTTCATAACCACCTTTTATTAAAAGGTCCTTGAGGATAGTTTCCCCCTCAGGGTCTCTAGCACTCGCCTTATTCTCTATAACCACTTTGACAAGGTAAGTCTTCATTATCCTCCACCATAAAATATTTCAAAAAATAAGCCTTAACCGTAAAAGATAAGATCAAACCTACTCTATGGAAGGATTGTTATGTTTGTTTATATAAATATTCCTTTATGTTGAATATTTTAACATAATCATGTTAAAATCTATATTCTCACCAAGACCTTTATAGGGTAATTTAGCTTCTGCTTTAATCTGTCCAAAGTATCCTCAAAACAGATTATAGCAAATATTCCTATGGGCTCTGCTCCACATTTTTTACAAAGCTCCAAAAGAGTCTCTAGAGTGAAGCCTGTTCTTACAGCATCATCCACTATCAATACATGATCATTCTGCTCCATAGAGCCTTTAGGTATGAATAGGTAAGAATAAGCCCCTGAGCTGAAGACTCTTTTCACTTCTATGAAGTTTCTTATGCCCATCTCCTTTCTATTCTTTGCAACAACAAAATTCACATCAAATTCTCTGCTAACTTGAACAGCCAATGGTATACCATCAGTCTCAACAGTAAGCACTTTATCTACTTTCAAAGAACTAAATTCGTGAAAGGCTAACTTGCCTATCTTGTCAAGAAGGCTTGGGTTATAGATCACGGCTGAATGGTCGAATATTCTCTCATCCTCGAATTTTATCCTTCTCTTTATCAAATCAGTTACTTGCTCCTTGAAGGCTTCTATGATTTTCTTCGATCTTTCTAGGCTTGGAAGGACATGACCATTTATGTATCTGCTGAGTATGGGTGCTGAAAGTCCTAAGATTGATGATAACTCCTCATAAGATCGATCCTCTTTTATGAGTCTAAGAATCTCTACTGATGATAATCTAGTCTTTAGCTCTAAGTATTTTTTCATCGAATTCTCACTAGGTAGAGTACGTTGTTAAATATAGGAGTAATGGGAGTCCCTCCGCTTTGCCCGTTGTCGGATCTATTTTTAATCTTAGTATTTCAAGCGTTACTACGCCTATTAACGGGGTGTCTACTTTCTCGCTTACAAGAGCTGGTGTTACCCTTTCCCTGTCAAATGCTTTTACCTTAACTTCAGTCTCTTGGAGTTTCTCTGAGCCGCTGGCTGTTTTTACCTCAACATAGCCTAGGTTTTCAAGTTCTAGCTTCTTAACGATGTTTGCTGGTATTACGCTATATGTGGCTCCAGTATCAACTAAGGCTCTTGCTGGGACTCTGATGTCAGGCTTTTTGGCGTTGATGAGTTCTACATCCAAGTACATGTGACCCATATAGATTCCCATAATAGTATTCTCTTGCTTATTTAAAACGTTAGTAGGTCGTCAACTATTTTCGTAAGGTTCAATAAGAAGGAACTAAACTAATTATTAATCTTGGCTTTAAGTAAAATCCCATTTAGAAAAAAAGCTCTGGTTCTAGATTCAACAGCATTTTATGCTGGAATACCATTCACAGGCACATCCAAATATTACACAACACCATTGGTTATTCGTGAAGTCTCTCATAATCAGACATTGAGCATGGCTATCTCAGCCCTTGTAGAGAGCAATAGACTGATAATAATCGAGCCCTTACATAATTCAATAGAAAAAGTAAGGCTGATGGCAAGTAAAAGCGGTGATCTTCAAAAGCTCTCAAATACTGATATTTCAGTCATAGCTCTTGGCATGCAATTGAAGAGAAATGGTTACTATGTTACAATAGTATCTGATGATTATTCAATTCAGAACGTTGTCAAGTTTTCTGGGTTAAATTTTTCCCCTGTGATGACGAGAGGGATTTCAAGGACTATAAGATGGTTTTTATATTGTAGTGGTTGTGGCAAGGTCTTTTACGATAGTAGTGCTATAGTATGCGATGTTTGTGGCACGAAATTAAAGAGGAAAATGAGAAGGATATGATAGAATCAGGAGTTTATGATAAAGGAGAAATAAAGATAGCATCAGTGATAAGCGATTTATTATCAAATTTGCCTAAAGATGCTGGTGCTGTCATGATGTTCATCGGGGTTGTAAGAGAAGTTGGAAAGGACGATAAAAAAGTTATCAGGCTTGAGATGGAATCTTATAATGAGTATGCAAATTTAGCCATGAAAAAGATAAGTGATGAGATTAGAGACAAATACGAGTTATCTTTAGCAAGGATTTACCATTTTAAGGGTTCATTTAGCATTGGAGAGCCATTAGTATTGGTTATAGTAGCTGGTAAGAGCAGAAAGCAAGCTTTTCCAGCTTTACAAGAGGCTATTGAGAGATACAAAAAAGAGCCAGCCATGTGGAAGAAGGAAGTTTATATTGATGAAAGTTGGGCATGGATAAGCGATTGATTTTATATCGTTATCTTTTTAGATTATAATCTTTATTCTATAATAGGCGATAGTATGCTAATTGGTGTTCATGTATCTATAGCAGGTTCAATAGACAAGGCTGTAGATAGGGCGAAGGAGATAGGGTGCACAACCTTTCAGATATTCACTAGGAACCCTAGAGGATGGAAGTTCTCTCCATTAAAAAAAGAAGATGTTGATGCTTTTGTTAATAAGCTAAGGGTTCATGGATTTAAATTATCAATGGCTCATATGCCTTATCTGCCAAACATATCATCCCCTTTGAATGAAACTTATGAAAAGTCTTTAGAAGTCTTAAAAGCAGAGCTTTCAAGATGTGGTCAATTGAAGATAAACTATCTCGTTACTCATCTAGGAAGCCATCTTGGTAAAGGCTTGGATATAGGTTTAAAGAGAGTTATAGATGCTTGTAATAAAGCTCTTTCTAGTGTTAGAAATGATGTAATTCTTTTACTTGAGATCACTTCTGGGGCAAAAAACAGTGTTGGCTATGAATTCGAGCATATAAAATTCATAATCGATAATATAGAGCAAAAGGATAGAGTTGGAGTTTGCTTCGATACATGCCATGCGTTTGCAGCAGGCTATGACTTAAGAAATGAAAAAGCTGTAAATGAAACCTTAAGGCTCTTCGATAAGATTATAGGTCTTTCTAAGCTAAAAGTTATCCATATGAACGATTCTAAGGGAAAATTGGGCTCTCATTTAGATAGGCATGAGCATATAGGATTGGGCTTCATTGGAGAAGAGGGATTTAGGGCTATACTCAACCATAAAGCTATTAGAGAATTGGCTTTGATACTAGAAACTCCAGTAGACAGCAAAAGAGACTGGTTAGGAAACCTTAAGAAAGTAAAGGAATTGGCTTTAAGAAAGTAAAAGAACAAGACAACCCTGTTCTTTCATGCTTTCCGACCCGTGTTCTTCAGTATTTCTCGGTAACGGACGGTTGCCAACTCGCTAGGTTCTCCTTTCTTGCAAAAAGAAAATCCCGCTAGCTTTCTATTCGGGTTTTCAACCACAACTTTACCGTCAATTAGTTTAGATTCTAGAACACTAAGCGCTTCCAAAAACCTTGGGTCCTTTTTTGCTCTATCATAGAAAGAGAGAACATAGACATAGAAAAATAGATTGTAGCGAAAGAAGGGAAATTCAACTTTCATAAACAGAGTGCCAATGCCAAAATGGCACGGTCCAAGTGGCTTCCGGGTTACCCAATGATCAAGTAAGAATTCCACCGCCTTATCAAGATGCCTGTCTCGATTGAGAAAATGTGTGAATCTGAAAGCGTCTAAGGCCTCCAGTGTTGGACCGGGGTTCGAGAACGTAGTTTCTGGGCCTTTCCCAAATTTGTAAGTATTGCAACGCCAACCACCGTCACTGTGCTGGATCTCCAAGAGATGATCAAACGTTTTTTTGAGCCTGCTATCAAAAGCATATCCCAAGCAGCAAAGAACTCTAGCAACTCTGGCGGTATGGCAAGGGTATATTGTCCCTTTGGAAATCAGTCTGAACCGCCCATCTTCCCGCCAAGAATTCAAGATTAGCTCCGCGGTTCTTTTTAGGATAGGCTCAGAAGGGTCCATCCTCAACTCCGACAGCATTAATGCGCAATCGAGGGTAGAGAAGGGGCTTCCTACGCCCAGACGACCATCGGCAGTGGCCCAGAGGTCACCGCCATTATCATATCGCCTTGCCAAAATGGCTTCGACATCAGATTGATACTGTTTTGGTACTACCATTAGTGTTTGACCTCCATCTCATTGAAAACTAATCTCAATACCATCTTACATTTCCTCCATAAGCCCTATCTAAAATCTGTATAGGATGAATAACTTTAGCATTCACAAATTGCTCGATCTGCATCTTGCAAGTTGGGCATTCAGTCAATACAAACTCTGCATTTATCTTACTCAATTGATCGAAAAGATTTGAACCTATCTTTATTGAAAGATCGAAGTTCTTATTCGTCAATCCATAAGTTCCAGCCATTCCACAGCATGTATCATCTTCTATCTCTTTAAAATTCAACTTTAATATTTTCTTCAACAATTCCCAAGTAGGCTTTCCTATTTCTTGAGCTTTTAAGTGGCAAGGAGCATGATATGTTATCAAATTTGGAAGATAAAATTCTTTAAATTTCATGTTCAATTTACCTTCATTATATAGCATCATAAGATACTCTCCTATGTCATATGTGTGCTCAGAGACCAGTTTTGCATCCTTATTGTTAAGAAAATCGACATAATCTTTTTTGAGGCTAAGACTACAAGATGGGCAACTTGAGACTATATCATATCCATCCATTACAAATTCAATTAACTTCTTCAAATTGAATTCCATTTTCTTTCTTGCTAAATCTAAGCGTCCATGTCCAAGCATAGGTATTCCACAGCAATCTTGATCTGGCACCATTACTTTAACGCCATTTTTAGCCAATACATTAACAGTTGCCCTTCCTATCTCAGGCTCAACCCAACGGGCAAAGCATCCAGCAAAGTAAGCTACCTTACCATTGTATCTCTGAGGCTCTCTAGACCAGTTCTTCATCTCATCACGATGAAATCTTGGAATCTTTATCCTCTTATCCAATCCTAATGTTTTTTGTATTATAGACCTAAAGAATCTTATATTCATAGATCGATTGGTAATAAAGCGAGTAATGCTCCCAAGCCTTAAGATAAAGGGAACGTTCATCATAATATAATCTGAAAATGGTTGACCGATTTTCTTTACACAATCAGCCCTAGCCTGTAGAACTATCTTAGGTATGTTAACATTCGTTGGACATTCTATATGACACATCTTACAAACAAGGCAATAATCAAGCACTTCAAAGAAATTTTTTGAATTAATATAATCAGCATTTATTTGTCCTGAAATCAAGGATTGGAGAAGGTTTGCTTTAGACCTTGGTGCTACTTTTTCATCATGTAAAGCCTTGTAAACAGGGCACATATTGGTAAGAATAATAGATTTACATTGAGCACAGCCATGGCAAGCTTCTATCTCATTTATATATTCATGATTATCAAGAGAAGTACCTGTCTTTACAACTCTATAACTTGGATTATATCTTAAATTCTTTATCAGATTATTCTTATCATCAGAAATCTTCACATCAGGGTTTAAAATTCTCGATGAGTCAAATATGTTCTTAACTTCCTTGAATAGAGGATAGATTTGCTTGAAGAGCTTTGGTATATATGCTGATCTAAGCCTCCCATCACCATGCTCCCCAGAGAATGTTCCTCCTAATCTCAATATTAAATCATAGACTTCATCAGCAATAGGTTGCATCTTATCGAAATCTTTTTTGTCTTTAAGGTTCATGGCAAGCCTCACATGAATGTTGCCATCATTAGCATGTCCATAGACGATAGCCTCTACCTCATGCTTTTTGAATATTTCATAAATTCCATTGATATAATCAGGGATTTTAAATGGATGGACTGAAGCATCTTCAACGAGTGGTATTTGCTTCTTCTCACCTTTCATTCTATTCATTATTGGTACTGCTGATTTTCTTATCTGCCATAGCCTCTCCTGCTCAAATGGATCGTATGCTACATCTATCCTGATGGCAATCTTAAGATCATCGACAAGGTGATTTCTTATTTTTTCTATTTCATCTTTTATCTTCTCAATATCATCTCCATCGAACTCTATCAGTATAACTGCATTAGTACCTTCAGGTAGCCATTTATTGATATCAGGGTAAGCTTGTCTGATCATGCTAACTAATCGTTCATCCATCAACTCTCCTGCTGAAGGCTTGAAATTCAGTATATCGATTATAGCCTCGCCTGCATCCTCTAGACTTGAAAAGTAGGCTAGAGCAGTAGCCTTCACCTTTGGTCTTTCCATTATCTTTAGCTTAGCCTCTATTATTACACCAAGAGTTCCTTCTGATCCTACAAAGAGCTTTGTAATGTCTATCTTTTCATCTTTAATCATATCCTTTAGATAATAACCACTAGAGTTTCTTGAGACTTTAGGATAACTCTCTTCAATCAAATTTTGATTCTCTTCATAAATTTCTCTGAGCCTTCTATAGACCTCACTTTCTAAAGTTTTAGATTCTATTATTTTCTTCCATTCATCACTGTATAATTTAATAGGTTTCGTTGTGATAACTTCACCATTTGCAAGTACTATCTTCAAAGATATTGTATAAGCCCTTGTATCACCATACTTAGCAGAGCGTGCCCCTCCAGAATTGTTGGCTATCATCCCACCTATTGTGCACCAATTACCACTTGATGGGTCTGGGGGGAAGAACTTGTTTATTCTAGACAATGCTTTATTTAGATCAGCTAATACAACACCTGGCTGAACTCTAACATAGGATTCTTTTTCATTGATTTCAAGGATTTTGTTCATATACTTGCTGAAGTCTATTATTATCCCTTCTCCTAAAGCTTGACCTGCTAATGAAGAGCCTGAGCCTCTTGCTGTAATAGGTATTTTATGAGCATGGGCATAATTTACAACTTTGATTACATCTTCTTCATCATTTGGTATCACTATTCCCATAGGCATTATCTTAAATATGCAGGCAGCAGTGCTGTAAAGAGCTCTTGATATTTCATCAAACCTAACCTCTCCTTTTACTATTCTTTTTAGATCTGAGGCTACTTCGATCGATTTATCTCTCAGACTAAGATTCATAAATTCAACTCCTGAGAAATCTAGGGAAGAACTTTGGTACTCCTTTTTGATAATCTACATATTCTTGCAACATTCATTGTGCGCCTGCTTTAAACATTCATATCTGTAAGAACCATGTAGAAATAAATTTGTCTGAAAGCTTTTTTATTATTAATCACTCTTCAGCTTTAGTTGAACTGCCAAGGTAAGAATAAATTCCCATCTTAAGAACTTTTAAAGGCAATAAAGCACACTTAAGCCTCACTGGACCTATCTCTATCCCTAAAGCATCAAGTATGTCTTTTTTATCCAATTCCTTTAACTCATCTATCTTCTTTCCCTTTATCATCTCTGTCAATAATGAGGCAGAGGCTTGACTTATCGCACAGCCTTTTCCATTGAACTTGACTTCTTTCACTTTACCTTTATTCAGCTTTATCTGAATCTCTATTACATCTCCACAAATAGGGTTTGAATCCTTTGCCTTTATATCAGGATTTTCCAGTTTGCCATAGTTCATAGGATGGCGATATAGATCAATTATCATTTCAGCATACATATCACTCATAGTTTGAACACCTTCCTAGCCTTCTCCAAAGAGTTTACTAAAGAGTCTACCTCTCCCTCCGTGTTATATATATAGAAACTTGCCCTTGCTGTACCGTTAACACCTAATCTTTCCATCAAAGGCTGAGCACAGTGATGACCAGCCCTTATGGCTATTCCTTCATCATCTAATATAGATGCTAGATCATGAGGATGTATATCTCCTAAATTGAAGGATATAACTCCGCCACGCACATTTATATCTTTAGGACCATAAATCCTAATTCCTTTGATCTCCACAATCTTATCTAGGGCGTATTTGGTCAATTCTTTCTCATGCTCTCTTACGTTTTTCATGCCTATTTTATTAAGATAATCTACAGCTGCACCTAAGCCTATAGCTCCTGCAACATTAGATGTGCCTGCTTCAAACTTCCATGGTAAATCATCCCAGCTCGCTTCTCTAAGATGAACTTCTCTGATCATATCTCCACCGCCAAGAAATGGATTCATCTTTTCAAGCAATTCTCTTTTACCGTATAATACCCCAATCCCAGTCGGTCCTAGCATCTTATGACCTGAGAATGCTAGAAAGTCACAACCTATCTCATGAACATCTACTGGCATATGTGGTACTGACTGGGCTGCATCTACAAGCACTAATGCACCATTTTTATGGGCATAATTTACCATCTCCTTAACTGGGTTAATTGTTCCTAATACATTGGATGCATGGACTAAGCCCATGAACTTTATCTCTTCATTCATAAATTTTTCAAAATCATCAATTTTTAAAAGTCCTTCATCATCTATATCAACGAACTCTAAATGGGCTTTCTTCTCTTTAGCAAGTAGTTGCCATGGTACGATATTGCTATGATGCTCCATCAAAGTTAGAAGGATTTTATCACCTTCTCTTATATTTGATCTGCCCCAACTATAGGCTACAAGGTTTATAGCTTCTGTAGCATTTCTAACAAAGATTATCTCCTCAGGGTTTGCGTTGATAAATTTGGCTACCTTCTCTCTAGCCTCTTCATAAGCATTTGTAGCCTCCTCTCCCAGCTTATACACACATCTATGAATTGTAGCGTTATATACTTGATAATACTTGTTCATTGCATCAACGACTTGGTTAGGTCTTTGAGATGTGGCTGCATTGTCCAAATAGATAAGAGGTTTCCCTTTGAACCTCTGCTCAAATATAGGGAAGTCTTGCCTAATCTTCTCTACATCTATCAAATCTTCTCAGCACTTCCTTCATCTTCCTATCCTATCTTCAATAATATTTTGGAATTTCAACCTTAAATCGTTAACTGGCATCAGTTGAATTATAGGCTCAAAGAAACCTTGAACTATTAGCTTTTCAGCATCTACTCTTTTAAGCCCACGGCTCATCAGATAGAAAAGTTGCTCATCATCTACTTGGCTAACAGCTATGCCATGCCCAGCCTTAACCTCATTATTCTCTATTTCTAAGCCAGGTATAGCGTATGAGTGGGCTTTATCGCTTAAGAGCAGTACACGTTCAGATAGATTTGCATCTGATTGACTAGCTTCCCTATCGATCTTTATCTTTCCTCTATAAACTGAAGTTGCATCGTCTTTTAGCCCACCTTTTACTATCGTTTGGCTATTTGTACTCTTGGCTTCATGAAGAGCATTAGTAGTTATGTCTAAGTGCTGATTCTCTTTTCCGAAAAATATAATGTAGTTCTCAGACCTAGCATTGGAGCCTTTTAGAAGAGATTCTAAATTGTTTCTACTCAATTTACTTCCAAATGATCCTATGATGCAATTTATTGTGCTATCATTATCCAATAGTGATCTTCTCACAGAGAAGTTGTAAACTTTATTGCTCCAATCTTGAATTGTAAAGAAATTTATCTTTGCTCCTTTCTTTAAGTAAATTTCAACAACCTCTGTGTGCAGGGCTTGTACTTGAGATTTTGATTTGTAATCCTCAAAATATGTGATAGAGCTATTAGGCTCAGCTATTATTAATGTATGATTGAAGAAGGCTTTACCAGATGTAACATGAAAAGAGCTCTGTAAAGGAAGATTTAACTTAACATTCTCAGGCACGTATAGGAAAGATCCACCGTCCCATAAAGCTCCATGAAGAGCTATGAACTTATTCTCAGATGGAGGCACCAATTCCATGAAGTATTTTTTAACCAATTCAGGATAATCTATCAATGCTGTTCTTAGAGAGTTAAAGATCACTCCTTTATCTCTTAAATCATCTTCCAATACTATATCGACAGTTCTGGAGTTCTTCTGCATCAAAAAACCAGACCTTGCTCTTTTTTCTTCTTGATACTCTTTAAGAGGAAATTTCAACTCTTCAGACTCAAAAAATGGGATGAATCTAGATAAATCTAGTCCACTAATATATTGACTAGTATACTTCCACTCTTCTGCATAGCGCAATTCTGATTTTTCTTTATCGATATAACGCCACTGAGGCATAGGCAAATCTTCAAAAATCTTCCAAGCCTCTATCCTCTTCTCCCTCATCCATTCTGGCTCTTTTCTTAGCCTTGATATTTCTTCAACGAGATTTATTGATAGACTCATGTGTATCATCTAGGTTTGAAAAAATTATCAAAATCTTAGTTATTAGCCTACTGCTCCTGGCAACTTAGAGATCTCTAACTCTATAAGGCGGTTCAACTCTACAGCATACTCGAAGGGCAACTTCTTCATAATAGGCTCGATGAACCCTCTTACTATGAGGGCTTTTGCCTCTTCTTCATTCAGACCACGAGTCATGAGGTAGAATAAATGGTTCTCATCTATCTTTCCAGCAAATGCTTCATGGGATGCTGTAACTTCTCTTGTCTCATTTATTTCATTGTAAGGAATTGTGTAAGATTTTGATAATGGGTCCATCAACAATGCATCACATCTTACATTCACCTTCGAACCTATCGCTCCTTCATTTATCTTAACAAGCCCCCTATAGCCCATTATACCACCATTCACACAGATGCTCTTTGCCAGAACCTTGGCTGAAGCATAAGGTGCATTTATTATCACCTTTGCCCCTCCCTCTTTATGTTGACCATTACCAGCAAAACCTATTGTGAGATGTTCTGCCCTTGCTCCCTTACCTCTTAATATGCTGGCAGGGTATAGCATTGTTACCTTGCTTCCCATTGTTCCGCTTACCCACTCTACTACACCATTTTCATCAACCAATGATCGTTTTGTGTTAAGGTTGTAGATGCTCTTGCTCCAGTTTTGAATGGATGTGTATCTGACTCTTGCATTCTTCTTGACAAATATCTCTACAACTCCACTATGTAATGATGATCTGCTATATCTTGGTGCAGAACATCCTTCTATGTAATTTACCTCGCTTCCTTCTTCAGCTACTATAATAGTATGCTCGAATTGCCCCTCTGCTTCTTGAGCCATTACGAAATAAATCTGTAGAGGCACAGGTACTTTGGTATTAGGTGGAATGAAAATAAAACTACCACCACTCCAAACTGCTCCATGAAGGGCAGCGAACTTGTTATCAGATGGAGGGACACAGCTTGTCATGAAGCATTTTTTAACTAATTCAGGATAATCTTGTACTGCAGTATCAGTGTCTGTGAAGATTACCCCCATCTCTTCAAGTTCTTTCTTTAAACTTCTATAAACAACTTCTGACTCATACATAGCACCAGAACCTCCAAGAAACCTTCTTTCATACTCTGGTATTCCTAGCCTATCAAAGGTCTCTCTGATATCATCTGGCAGCTCTTCCCAACTTGTAGCCTTCCTATCTTCTGGTTTTATGTAAAAAGTGATTTTATCGAAGTCCAATTCACTAAGGTCTGGACCCCATGTTGGCATGGGCTTGCTCTTGAAGATTTCAAAGGATTTTAGCCTGCGTCTAAGCATCCATTCAGGCTCATTCTTCTCTGAAGATATTTCTCTAATGGTCCTCTCAGTTAGACCTGGTTCAGTCTTAAATACATAGCGGACTGGAACCTTAACATCATACTTCGACTCATCTATTATCATCTTATCTGATGCCATTTATATCACCCTATCGAAAGCTCCTTCTTTATCCAATCGTATCCCTTCTCCTCAAGCTCTAAAGCTAACCCCTCTTTTCCTGACTTGACTATCCTACCATCTAATAAGATATGAACATAATTGGGTCTTACATATCTTAATACTCTCTGATAATGAGTAATGAACAATATGCCCATATCAGGACCCATGAGTGTATTAATCCCCTTGGCAACTGTCTTTAAAGCGTCTATATCTAAACCAGAGTCTGTCTCATCCAATACAGCTATCTTTGGTCTCAATATAGCCATCTGCAGAATTTCACATTTCTTCTTTTCACCACCAGAAAAGCCCTCATTTATATAGCGATTAGCAAAAGATTCATCCATCTTCAAAAGCTTCAACTTCTCCTTCAAAATTTCTTTGAATTTAAAGACAGAAACTACCTCTGCACTCATATCTTTTGGCTTATCAACCTGCCTCATATTGTTATAAGCTATCCTAAGAAAGTTGGCCAGACTCACTCCAGGAATTTCAAGAGGATACTGAAAAGCCAAGAAAAGCCCTTTTCTTGCTCTTTCATCTGGAGAAAGCTTAAGAATACTCTCACCATCAAGGAGTATGTCTCCCTTCTCTACTTTGTACCTTGGATGACCCATTATAGTGTGTGATAGAGTACTCTTGCCAGAGGCATTGGGTCCCATAAGGGCATGAATCTCGCCTTGTCTAACCCTTAAGCTAAAACCCTTCAGGATCTCTTTTCCTTCAACGCTTACATATAGATCCTTGATCTCTAACTCTACCACTATTTATCCCCTAAACTTTTATTGGTTTCCTGTTTATTAAAGTTTATAACAGTGTTATAATAATAGAATGATAGTGAATCTAATGGCTAAAAAGGGCTTAAACATGCCCATGAATCAAGATTATTCATTTACAACCCAAGCTAATGCATTAAAAGTAGGAAATACTCCCCTCATACCTTTGAATAACTTTAAGACTAATTCTATGAAGATACTGGCAAAGCTTGAATGGTTCAATCCCTTTGGTTCTTTAAAAGATAGGGCAGTATATTGGATGATAAAAGATGCAGAGGTTAAAGGTCTCTTGAACAAAAGAGACCAAGTCATCATAGAGCCAACATCTGGAAATACAGGGATAGCTTTAGTAGGAATAGCTAGTTTGATGGGTTATAGAGTTGAGGTTGTAATCCCTGACAAGATAAGCCAAGAAACTAAGGATATTTTAATTTCTATGGGGGCTGAGATTCTTGAAACTACAGATGATCTATGCCCTAGAGTTGGAAAAGGTACTGATCAATCCATAGCTTTAGCAAAAGCTATCGTAATGGGGCATCCTGGTAAGTACTTCATGCCTAACCAGTATGAGAATGAGGCAAACTATATGGCTCATTATGAGAGCACAGGACCTGAGATTTGGCGGAATACGGAAGGAAAGATAACTCATTTCATAGCAGGAATAGGGACTGGAGGAACTATAACTGGCGTTGCCCATTATTTGAAAGAAAAGAATCCATCCATCAAGATATATGCTGTTGAACCCCAAAAAGGTCATCATATTCAAGGTTTAAGGAATTTAGAGGAATCATTGATGCCTAAACTATTAGAGAAAAGAGCTGATCTAATAGATGAGTGGATAAGGGTCTCGGATGATGATGCCTTTAAAATGGTAAGAAAGCTAGCTTCAAAAGAGAAATTACTTGTAGGTCCTTCTTCAGGAGCCATTATGCATGCTGCTTCAAGAATTGCTGAGAAAGAGAAAGATGGTGTAGCAGTTACAATATTTGCTGATGATGGCAGAAAGTATGGTAGCGTTTATAGTCAATTCAATGTATTTACTGAGGATGAATTTAATTTCTTTAAGAAGAAAGGGAGGTTCCTAGATAAGAACTACCTCAATTTAAATTTCTAGAATCTATTCATAACAAGGGTAGATGACCAGTAACTTTATCTATCAATTTAGAGATTGATGGTCCTATCCCCAGAGCTGTAGGAGTATCAGGAGGAATCTCTGTAAGACCTTTATCCACTATCAATGCACAAGGCAACTTCAGCCGTTTAGCCTTCTTCTCTAACTCAAGAAGTTCCTCTAAAGATTTAGCTTTAAGAATAACTTTCTTAGCGCCTTCTTTGCGCCATTCTTTCCAATATTCATCTTTTCTTCTCCTTGCTTTCTCATAGGCTTCTAAGCATGCATGGCATGCTTGGGCTGCTACCTTACCAGTACTCATATCTAAGTCTGCTCTAACAACTATTGCCATCTTAAACTCAAAATGAATCGACATTCCTAATTGCTCAAATCTTTATGGAATCTTTTATTTTTTTGCATAGTCCTTTAAAACTAGATTCAGATAAATGCAGATTTGAACTTTATTAGAGTGAGACTTTTTAACTCTTGATGATGATTTATCATGGGCGGGGGTTCCCAAGCCAGGTCAAAGATAGGGCTACGATCAAAGGGGGAGGACTTAAGATCCTCTGGCTTAGGCCTTCGTGGGTTCAAATCCCACCCCCCGCACCTTGATTTTGGGCTTATTCTGAGGCTATTTTGGCTAAATAAGGCAGTTTTGAAATATTGTGGGCGAAGACTTAAATTTGAACACATGTTTACCGGTAAAAATGTTTGTCTTTCATGAACCGGAATAGGTTCAGTGAGCGACTGGCGTTGTTGTCAACTCGATTTCGATTGTTGAGACGTTTCTGCTACCCCCCTCCTGTGAGACCATCTGCTCTGTATCGATCTTTACGCCAGCGACTCTGACTCCTGAGCCAAATCTGTGAACAGTTATCTCTGCGACATCGACGGCGAGACTTATTGCCGCGCCCCGGGCTTTCAGGACGACGTTCGGAGAATTGCCTAAACATGTCAGAGTAGCGAGGACATAGTTCATGACAGGCTTTTGCCTCCCAATATACACAATATTATGGCTGAGAGGTTCTTCGGACTTAGTGTTAGACATACTTTGCCCTGAATTGGTCTTGCATATCAAGTTATGGGTAAGGAAGAATTGCCTCCATATGCTTCAGTTAGACAGAAGAATCATAATCCCAGAGTGGAACGAGGGTATGAGGAACAAACAAGGTTTGAACATGTGTGAAGACTAAAGTCGATGAACAGTTTTCTGAAGGGGGGCAGTACAGCACCGCAAGTCGAGGAAGGTACTTGACTATGTAGAGAAGCATGAGGACACCCTTAGAGTAGTGTGGTTCCCCACAGCCGCCCCTGAGTTCAACGTTATGAAGGAATGTTGGAGGCAGGCAGAGAACGACCTGTTAGCATAAGTACTATCCGTCATTCCTAGACCTAAAGAACGCTATGGCAACATACTTCCGAACGTGAAGGTTCAACCTCGATATGCGTAAATTCTTGCTCACAAACAGGTTTAACAAACTTATTCTGTTTCCGATCCAGGACTTTTTTCGAAATCAATCGCCTATTGGACTGTCTGATAACCTGTAAGATGGATGCGATACCTCCAAGCATAGGTTTCTGAAAATCCTTTATAGCTCCAAGTGAACTTGAGACATCCGGTCGTATTGTTTTCCCGCCTTGGTCATCCTAAACTCTATCAGAAACACTGCCTTGCGCACCTGAATAAACCTATGGGTTGCTAGGCGTTTCTGCCCCATAGTCACTCCCCGATAAGTCACCGTAATCCCCTCCTTGGCCTCAACTTTCGACTTTACAGCCGCGACACACAGATTGTAGAGAGTCCCTTGTGGAAAGCCCAACTTTCCGTCAAGAAACTCAAGATAATCCCTCGATGTAAGATGGGCCTTTCGTGCTCCAGAATAGTAACCCATATCCCACTACGATAGATATTCGTGCTAATCAGCTTTGCTCTTCTTCTCTTCCCCTTCTAGGCTTCGGGAAACTATTTGAGCCTTGGCAAACCTGTTACCAATGTCGGTGACCTTGATATATTCTTTCGCTTTCGCTCCTTCTACGAAGATAACAAATCCCTGAATTCTTGCAATGCCATCGCCTCTCTTGGGTTTGCTTTGGCGGAAAAGGGCGTAAAGGTGCTAGTCAAATTTAATAGGAGCATGATCAACGCAGATCTGGGTCAAGAATGAAGTCCAAGAAGCAACATAAGCGTAAGATGAAGAAAGCTCATGCTAGAGCACGTCACTCAGATGTCCATCAGCGTTAGGTCAAGTCATTAGAAATGTGAGGCGCTAGTAGCAACCGATACTCTGTCGACGCGTGAATGACACGTTCAGACGTAGACATTCATCCTGTTCAGCGAGAAGGGCAGGTTTGGCGTTGCGATAACTCTGTCAATTCTCCTAAAGAAGGGCGTGTTAGGTAAGTTTAACTAGGTAGCTGAGAATTCATAACCGTGGAGATTTTCTCGGCTAAAGGCTTGTCGCGCTGGTGTTCTTCCGACGTATCTAGGTGTCCTCCAGATGTGTCAGCCTTTGGCATGCCGGGTACAATATGTGTGGTCTAGATGATTCATGGACGGTTCTCAGCAGCGAGGTGTAGGGAGCATGGGTAAGAGGAAGGTGTTGAGTGAAGCATTCCTGAAGAATCTCATTCTCCCTTCTGAGGGTGAAATGTTTGGAAGAGTAGTGAAGCTTGTGGGTAGTGATCATATTATGGTTCGGTGTGCTGATGGCAAAACACGGATGGGGCGGATAAGGGGTAAGTTGCGGAGGCGGGTTTGGATTAGAGATAATGATGTTGTGCTGGTTGCTCCTTGGGATTTTAAGCAGGATAGTAGATGTGATATTGTCTGGCGTTATACTTTCTCACAGGTTGAGTGGCTTACAGCCAACGGGAAGTTTCCTGAGGGCTTCTGAGACTTTGAAGATGATATAGTTGGCGGCTCAGAAGGTTTCAGAGCGCTGTCCAAGATGCGCCAAGCAAGTATTGGTCTTAGATTCTTCAAGTGGCGAATTTGTATGTGGCAACTGTGGGTTTGTTCTGAAGGAGAGGTCTGAGGAAGTGGGTTACGAGTGGAGAGCCTTCTCGCCTGAAGAAAGAGAGCAGAGAAGCCACACTGGAGGCCCTTCAACACTGTCGAAGCATGATATGGGGCTATCAACGGTGATAGGCTACGGGTTCAGAGATGCAACAGGAAAGACACTACCATCCGCCACCAAAAGCGCGATCCATCGATTGCGAACCTGGGACCGACGCAGTATGGTTCACAAGTCATCAGATAGAAACCTCAGCATAGCGTTGAGTGAGTTGTCTAGGCTTGCAGACAAGCTGAATGTGAGCGATTTTGTGGTCGAACATGCAGCCTACACTTACCGCAAGGCTCTTGAGAGAGGTTTGGTGCGAGGCAGATCCATTTCAGGCATGATTTCAGCTTCACTGTATGAGGCATGCCGTAACACCAACACCCCTAGGACTCTCAAGGACGTTGCCTCAATAGTCAACATGAAGAAGAAGGGTTTGGCAAAGTACTACCGCCTTCTAGTCAGAGAATTGGATCTAGTGGTTCCCGTAGTGGATCCAGTCAAATGCGTCTCACGTATAGCGAGCAGGGTTAAACTCTCCGAGAGGACCCAGAGGAGGGCGTTCGAAATCTTGAATGTAGTAAGGGAGTCCAAGACTTCTGCTGGCAAGGATCCTATGGGTCTCGCCGCATCAGCACTCTACCTTGCAAGCACAATGGCTGGTGAAGATGACCACACAGTAACACAGAAGGATATTGCAGAGGCAGCCGGAGTCACAGAGGTCACGATAAGGAACAGAATCAAAGGGCTTAAATACCTATGGAGCTTGAAGGAAGATGAGAAGCATTACTCAATTTGAACAGCTTCTATCCAAAAAATTCGAAGTGCTAAGGTTTTGTGGGCTTATCTATACGATTCAGAATGTGGTAGGCAGAATAATGATGTGGTAGTGGGAGCATGTCCCTTGGGCTCTTAGGCGGTGATAGCCTACCTCAAAAAGACTATCGTTGTAAGGCAGTCGAAATGTTCTGGGCGTCATCATCGTTCGTAGAGAGGTTCAGATACTCTACTGGAAGACACCACTACACTGTGATCCTCAGCCCAAGGTACGGGTTACTTCTTCCTGACGACTTCATCAACCCAGACGCCAGCACACTCGAAACAAAGACTCTGAAGGAGCGGTCAGATTGGGCGTCAAAAGTAATCAGCCAGATGAAGGATAGGCTGAATATGAAGCAGATTGAAATCGCATTCTTCCACACAGATTACCTACACTTCGAGCTCCTCGCCCCTCTTATCGAGATATTGGGAATAAAAGTTGTCTTTGTGGATGAACGACCATCCACAAGCGTAGAGCGATAAACAGAGGGTTTGAACCTTCCCTTGATTATAGACAGGTTAAGACAGTGCATCTTCTACCTCCTATTTCGTCTCAAAACCTCCATTAACCTATTTCACTATGCTGTGAAGTTGGAGAAGCCATACCGCTAGAAAGTCAATGTCACAGTCTTACTCCTGCATTCACGATTTTGGCAATGTTTGCAAAAGATTTATGTACGAGATTGACGCAATTGCGTTGAGAGATTTTTGGGCTACGAACGGAGAGGAGGTTATCGGCCAAGTGGCTTCAGACCCAAGCCTGTAGAGGTAGGTAAGGAATATGAGGTTGACATCTCTGAGGTGAGTAGGAGGGGTGATGGTATAGCGAGAATTCAGGGATTCGTCATCTTCGTAAAAGGGGCAAGAGCCGGACAGCGTGTTAAGATCAGGGTCACACGAGTCGGGGAAAGGTTTGCCAATGCAGAAATAGTTCGTTCAACAACCTAAATCATTATACACAGCGTGAAGACATTGTCAGAAAAGGTTTCGAAATCTCCGCCCCCGTCAAATCTTCCATGCAGGCGGTATTGGACGAGTATTCGCCCTGAATGCAAGAAATGTAGAGATAAGATGAAGTGTCCAATGTATCTAACTGACTGGAAGAAACATCAAAAGCTCATGAGGAGATAAATATGACCGTCGAGAAGGTATGTAAGAATTGCATCTGCTTTGGAGGCCGAAGGGGCAATCCCTACTGCTGCGAGGACTTGGTGATGTTCTGATGAACCAGTTTGACGAGCTACATCTTGGTCCAGAGATTTTCAGAGCCGTGGATGAAATGGGGTTCAGGGAGCTTTTCCCCATACAGGCTCGAGCCATACAGCCTCTTTTGGAGGGAAGGGATGTAATAGGGCAAGCTCATAGCGGCACTGGAAAGACTGCTGCGTACTCTCTGCCTATGCTTGAGAAGATGGATACCCGCAGAGCAGAGGTGCAAGGATTGGTGCTTACGCCAACCCGAGAACTGGCGGTCCAGGTGGCTGGAGAGATAAAGAGGTTTGGTAAGTATTTGGGAGCCAAGGTGGCGGCGATCTACGGTGGTCAGGGCATAACTGTGCAGATTAACATCTTCAAGAGGCCGGTTCACATAGTGGTTGGGACACCGGGCAGGCTGATAGATCACCTTAGGAGAAAGACCTTCAGCCTCGACTCCGCTAGAATCGTAGTGCTCGATGAAGCCGACACGATGCTCGACATGGGCTTCTTGGATGACGTGGAGTTCATACTTGCCCAAACGCCTGGGAACAGGCAGACCAGCCTCTTCTCGGCCACGATGCCCCCTGAAATCATTGAGCTAGCCCAAAGACATCTGAAGAACCCTGTCAAGATCCTCCTCAGCGAAGGGGAGCTCGGACTAGAAAGGATAGACCAGTTTTACATCAACGTGCAGAGGAAGGAGAAGATTGAAACCTTGCGCTGGCTTCTGGACCATTTTAAGGTAAAGCAGGCAATAATCTTCTGCAACACCAAAGTGATGGCGAGCAACCTGGGTGAAAGGCTGAAGCGGGATGGATACCCTGCGCTGTCCTTACATGGAGATTTGAGGCAGTCGCAGAGAGACCTAGCGATGGGACGTTTCAGGGAAGGAGGAAGAATTCTGCTGGTGGCAACGGACGTAGCGGCAAGAGGGATAGACGTACCCCAGGTAACCCACGTGATCAACTATGACGTACCCCGATACCCGCTACTCTACTTTCACAGGATAGGAAGGACGGCGAGAGCCGGCGGAACAGGGACAGCCATAACCCTAGTAACAGGGCAGGAACAGCAAGACCTACAAAGAATAAGGTCAAGAACGAAGATATCCGTCAGGGAAATAACCCACTCGTTCGGGCCCAGACCGCCCAAACCTTTGCCGGGGAGAAAGAAGTCAAGCAGGATGCGAACGCCAAGAGAAGAAGACTGGAGGAAGCGGTTAAGAAGAAGTCGCAGGCAACGCAGAGGACAGCCCGGAGCCAGGGGCAGAAGATTCTCGCGAACTTCTTGATGCTAGAGGCCGGAACATTTCGATCCAAATCGCACCAGACCCTAACCCTCGATTTCCTTTCTTTAACTTCCTGAGGCTTCGGAACGATTTTTCATGTAATTTAAGGCAAAACAAATTTCTTAATTCTAAAGGTGCAAGATAGAAATATCGATCTAATTTTTACTGATGAATTAAAATCTCTCAGCCTCATATATCATTTGAAAAAATTGGTGCTACTCGAAGAGAGGAAGCCATTAAGAGTGCCTACAGGAATAAAAGGGATGGATGAGCTAATTGAAGGCGGCTTTTACAAAGGCGATATAATCCTACTTTGTGGCGAAGCGGGATCGGGGAAGACTACCTTCTGCGCTCAATTTGTCTATAATGGCGCTAATCTTTATGGTGAAAAGGCTATCTACGTTTCCCTTGAGGAGGGAGCCGATAGGCTTACGCGCAACATGCAGAAGTATGGCTTTGACTTTGAGAGGCTTAAAAGAGAACACATTATAGAGTTACTCGATGTCGAAGTTTCAGTAGGAGAAGGGCTAAAGAGCCAAATAGATTACATTTTATACAGAGCAGATATGATTCATGCAAATAGGCTTGTTATCGACTCCCTCTCTTCATTGCTACTTGCTCAAGATAAAAGAATTGAGGCACGAGCTCTGCTTCACTCTCTCTACGATCTTTTTAAAAGGAAAGATCTCACTACTCTAATGACCATAAGCATACCAAGGGGTTCTAAATCTATAGGTTTAGGCTTTGAGGAGGCTATGGTCGATGGTGTAATCCTTCTCGAGAGTATGGTTGAGCAAAAAGTTCTTGAGAATCGCTTGCTCATCCTCAAAATGAGGGGAACGAACCATAGCAAAGAGTACCAAAGAGTAATCTTCAGTGATAAAGGGTTAACGCTCACTCCCTGCGTTAAGTGAAATTCATAAGAAATTCTGAAGGGTTAGTCTTTTTTAAGACTTTTAAACGATAAAAGGTATTAAGGCTGAATTCTTAATATTTTATGATTAAGATGCGTCTGGTCCAAATCTCCGATATACATTGTGGTCCACAGTTCCAGAAATCTATATTCGATAAAGCTGTTGAAGAGATAAATAGCATAAAGCCAGATGTTTTGATAGTAACAGGAGACCTTACAGAAAACGGGATTATCTCAGAGTACGAGAATGCAAAAAGAAATCTTGACAGAATTGATTGTGAAAATAAGGTTTACTGTAGCGGGAATCACGACTATAAATCCACAGGCTACCTTCTCTTCAAAAGATTTTTTGAACCTAAGCGAGTCATAGAATTTGATGATTCGATTATAGTAACAGTGAGCACTGCACGCCCTGATCGTGATGAAGGCGAGATAGGCTATAGGCAACTCGTTTGGCTTCAAAGAACCCTTTCAAAATATGAGAATAAAAAGAAGATAGTAGCCATGCATCATCATGTGATACCTGTACCAGATACAGGGACTGATACAATAACTGTTCTCGATGCAGGGGATGCTTTAAGGACTCTTGTATATTCGAATGTTGATTTAGTTTTATGTGGTCATAGGCATAGACCTTGGATTTGGAGGCTTGAAGGATTGATGGTAGTTCATGCAGGAACTTTATCATCAGAAAGGATTAGAGGCTTCTTTGCAAATACCTATAACATAATACAGATCGGTGATAAAATCAAGGCTAGCCTGAAAGTTGTAGGAGGAGAACTCATAGAATTTGAAGATTTAAGAAGAAGAGCTTTTGAAGAGAGTATAAAGCTTGAGGATTGACCAAGAGATTTTAAGGTAAAGAGGGCTAGAAAAAGAGCTGAATAAAGTTTATCAAATCTTTAAGATTAAAAATCGCTTTAGTATTATTTAGCGTAAATCAAGAAAAGAGAATTTTTCGGAGAGTACAGTGTGCATTAGGGTTTGATGTATATTCACAAGTCTGAATTTTTAAAACGATGAAACTTTTTAAGGTTGTTTTGTTTCTCATAATGGAGATCAAGATTGAAGATTGGCGAAAAGTTCGTTCCTCATCCAAATTTAAAAAAAGTTTACGGTGTTTACCTTTCGCTCGTGGCCGTCCCCCTGCTTATCGCGACCATCCTGCCGATTTTGATTGCATTCCAATTTACCCCAGAAGTATGGCAAATGGCTTGGGCATACCTCCTCATACCCTTAACTGTAGTGCTGATAATTCTCGGCTTCATATTTTACTGGATTCTTAAGTATTACAATACCATCTCTTACATACTCACGGAAGACGAAGTGATGGTGGAGAGGGGTGTTTGGTGGAGGATGAAGCACGTAGTTCCATATTCACGTGTGATGTCGATCGATGTCATCCAAGGGCCAATTTCAAGACGCTTCGGTGTTGGCTCTGTGCTTGTGTATACCGCTGGCTATACTGGCCCAGCAGGCGGGACTGCGGGACCAAGTAGGAGAGGTGCGGAAGCCTCCATCTGGGGAGTACCTAACTTTTTAGAGATAAGGGGCATGATAATTGGGATCGTGAGAGGTAGACCTCTCTTTGGGATGCCTAGGACTGTAGCACCCGACATAAGTTTGGAGATATTGGAAGAGTTGAAGAGGATAAGAAAGGCTTTAGAAAAGTGATTTGTCTCTTTAATAGTTTAACAAATAAGTTTTATTCAACATCCAACAGAAAATGCCTAAAAGCTAAATTTCTTAAGAAATTAAGTTAAGGATGGTAAAGATGTTACAAAAGAATGTTGCAACTGGATTATACTCGAACTGGGACTCATTTATCGATATTGATGATAAAATCTTAGAATGGGTAAAGAAAACCTCTAAAGCAAGACCTAAGGGAATAGTCCTCGAAACTATAGAGGAAGCATCATACGCATTAGATAAAGCGCTAATCGAAAGTGGAAAAGAATTTCTTATCTCAGAGGGTCTTTATTCAAAACTAGATTCCATCTTCGAAAGTAGGAGAAGAGCCCTTGGTGGTAATGGTTTTCATATGGGTAGAGCCTTATACGAATTAGGTCTTGAGCCATTGGTATCTTATCCTTGCAGACCAAGCAATATAATGATGGCATCACCTAACTTCAAGATAGCCTGTAAAGGAGAGGTTAAAACTCCAAAGGAAGCCATAAGAGAAAACGATCCAAAGTATGACCATATAATCTTCGAGTTCAAGAGGGATTTGAAGAAAGGGATCAAGAATACTGGAAGGCAAATATTCTCTTGGGATTTGATGTCATCAACAGGTATTTTTGATTACGATTTTTTGGAAAGGGCTTCAGATTCTAAGCTCATTGATATATTGATAATAGGTTATGCTCACTTGCTACTACCAAATTATAAAAGCAAAACTGATGAACTCATGAAATATCTTAACAATCCTAGAAGACCGAAGGTCCATTTTGAGTTAGGTAGAGGTAGTGAAGAGTCTGTAAGATATGCCATGAAGAAGTTTTCAGATAATAATTGCTCTGAATCATGGGGGATGAATGAGGATGAGTGTTTTGCCTATCTGAAGGCTGAGTCCATGAATTTAAAAGATTTGATAGATGCTACTATAGAAGGAGTTAAAATTTATGGGCTAAAAAGAATCTGTGTCCATTCTGCAGAGTTTGCCTTTTCAATTTCTAAATATGATATGAAAAATGAGTTAGAAGCATTAGAGACGGGGTGCACAGTTGCAACAGCATTAACTTTGGGGGGCATTAAGGATAATTTGGATAAGGTAAAATCTTTACCAAGATCCAATATTAAGCTAATTAAAAAGAGCATAGATGGGTATAACTTATGCTTGATTCCTACCTTTGTAAATGAAGAGCCGAAGATACTAACAGGATTAGGAGATACTTTTGCTGGGATACAAGCAGCTGTAGCCTTAAGCTAAGAAAGCATCTAAGTTTTAGCTCATATATTGGTCAAGGTCATCTGGGAAGGTCTTAATGATTTATAATCCTCAAGTCTAAGGGCTTGAGCTTTTCCCATCTTAGGAAAGTTACAAGCCAAATTACATGACCCTCTTCCTTTTGCATAGGCTAAACAATTACCATCACAATTAGATATAGGCTTGAATTGCTCATCAATCTTCCATCTATGGTATAATGGCACTATCTTGCCTTCACAAACCTTGCTAGTCATAAATTCATCGTTAAGACCTCTATACATTATTTTATTGCCAACCATTTTTTCGAATTCCATGCATAAAGCCATTGTGATTCCTATCTCATCACAAATATTACGGCAAATCTTGAAGATTTTTCTCCTATAATCTATGGATGCATCGTAATCTCTACCAACCTTCTCAACATAAATCTTCTTCCATATTTGATATGCATCTGGGAAGATTTCTCTTATCAGATTGAAAATTTTCAATAAATGCTCTGAGTCTATATCACAAATGCTGAATATCATATGCTTTGCACCCTCTTGCTTTGCTCTCATAACTAAATCTCTTATTGAATTTTCATCGTCTGTTATGCCAGGGAATAAAGGGTCCATACGAACTACAGTGTATAAACCCCTATCTACAGCCTTCCTTAAAGCGTTAAATTGTTGCTCAACTTTTGCACCTTTAGGAGAGAAGATTTTACGAATTTCGTCATCACAACTCAATATAGTAAATTCACAGAAGCAGTGTGGATGCCTTGCCATCTCATCTAAGAGCTTTATTGGTATATTATCCCCTTGCTTAGTAATGAAGACTATGGGCAGATTGTATCTAAGGAATTCATAAGCGGTTTTCTCAGATAGATGGTATCGATTTTCAATAGGCTTCTGAAATGGATCTATAGTAGGGCTGAGGTAGCCACATGATGCCACGTATAGTTCATTAAGCTCCTCTTTAACCTTTAAGTCAAAGTCTTTGAATACAGTAATTATTCCTTCATCATCCCATATTTTAAAGTAGCCTCTAAGGGCTCTAGAATAGCACATAGGGCAATTAATCGAACAACCATTATAGGGATTGAGGAGGATTCTTTCAGCAGAGCATTCTCTACGACCTAAATTAGAAAAGTATCCAGTAGACCAGCCATGAACTATCTTCTTCGAGCAAGGTATGAGAATATGTGGAAGAGGATCTTCTATGATTTTGTAGATTTTCTTTACTCTACCAAATTGAACTTCAATGGTTCTATCTTCCATTTTATCCTCTTATCAAAATTATAGTCATCGATACGTATAAATTCATAGTAAAGAAGAACAGATGAAGAGGCTAAATGGTCAAAGGAACCACTTCTTTTGGTAAACGTAGCAAAGGAAAGACCCACATAAGGTGCAGAAGATGTGGAAGGCACTCTTATCATATAAGAAAGAAAAGATGTTCTTATTGTGGATACGGCGAGAATTCTAAGATAAGAAAGTATAGTTGGATGCCTTATAGATGAATTCAAATCTAAAATGTTATGGATTCTTCTTTTGAACTATCCTTTGTTATTATTAAAATATCTACGCCATCTCCACTGGCTGCGTCTCTCTGTATGGCTGATTTTATGGACTTTACCAATAGATCCTTTGCTGATTTTTCATCCATATTACGAGAATAACTTGCTTCAATTACACCTATGGCTATCCCTGTGCCAGAGCCTACACATGAGTATTCATCAGGGATCACTGAGCCTAATGGGTCGAGCACATAAATGTATGGCTTATCATCAACCCCTCCTATTATAACTTGAGTAATCAAAGGGAAGAACCTTCTCTCGAAAAGAATGACTGACATGAGCTTTGCTACGGAATTTGGAGGTACTGGTCTTCTTAGTTCTAATTCTCTTATCTTTATAAGGGATTGCATCTCTCGAATCAGGATTTGCATGTCTGCTACCATTCCTGCGCAAGCAGCCCCTACTTTATCACTTATCTTGAAGACCTTTCTGCCAGATCTACTCACTACGTAAGTGCCGTAAGAAATTCTTTTTTCAGCTCCTAATATGATGCCGTCTTTAAAGGTCATCCCTACTGCTGTAGCACCGGGTATGAGTTGCTCAGGTATCAAAGCGATCACTTCTCTAATAATTTGACCTATTTATAGGTTTAATGCTTACCATGGCTGTACCATCTGGCATCTCATCGATGCTATATTTGCATTTAGTGAAGATGCTTGCTATGTGTAGATTTGTGCTGAGATGCTGAGTAACTTTTGAAACTTTGAACTTTGATTCACTTTTTGCAAAGGGTAAGAATGTTACTAGCATATCGCCTACGTGCATATCTACAGGTGCATTAGAAAGACATTCTTCAGAGAAGAGCCTAGCCGCCTCCCTTCCAACTTCCTCTGATGGCTTGCCCTTTTCACCTATAGCATTCCCACCTATGAATGGACCTTGCTCACCTACAGAGTAGATGAGAATGGATGATCCCGGAGATACGGAATCTTCAATATTTACTTCGAAATCTTTTGAATCTATTCCATGATTTAAGAGGTAATCTTTGGCAGCTTTTAACTGCCTCTCAGCAACACTTCTAGGCAATTTAGAGCATATACTTATGATCGATGGTAAAGGATTCTCTGATGAGACAAGGTTTAAGGATTTCAACTCCTTTGCTGGCTTTATCCTAACTCTTACTATCCCGCCTCCTAAAGGATAGTAACCTCTTCTCTTTACTTGAAGATCAGCATCTATGCCCAATAGCCTATAGGCTGGCAAAACTACTTTAGCAAAATAATTCACAGTAGGGCTCCATTTCACATCTGTCCCACCAAGTATCTCAAGTTCTGCATCAACTTTGCTGAGGCTGACAGATGGTATGACTGCTTGAAGTAATAAAGTAATACTGCCAGCAGAGCCAACATCTAATTTTATAAAGGTTGAGCGCATTTTGCCAGGAGTAAAGATAATTCTATCAGAGCCAACCCTTAAGTTATCTACGTTGGCATTGCACAAAGAGGCTACAGCCTTTATAGCTCCTATATGCTGAGGTCTTAACCCAGGTTTATCTCTCTTAGCCCTTATTTTCACTATTTCTATAGGTATTCCCATGACTGCAGATAAAGCAACACTAGTCCTTAGAATTTGACCTCCCCCTTCTCCGTAGCTACCATCTATAATGATTGGTTCTTTGCTTTCATTCAAGATAATTTTCCCCGATTCAATTTTAGATTACGCGCTTAAGATGGCAAGGCTCCTTTGTTAAAGATTATCTCTTCCTTGGCATTATTATCAACCCTTCTTCAGAATCGCCTAAAGCTAAATAATCTCCTTCAATATACATCTTCCCAACCAATGCTGATGTTATTGCATCCAATTCGTGATCACTTATAACTTTTGATATCCCTTTTATACCAATCTCCATTAAACCTTTCCTCAACTCTTCTATGCCCTTCTGCTTTCTTGGTATTCCAAGCATATCTTGAGCCCCTCCTGGATACACTTCAATAACCTTGATGCTTTTTTCTTCAATTATATTTTTGAGCTTTATGCCCCTTTCAGTCAATTTTCTCATAGGTCCTAGTGTTATTGGAAAGAATTTTATCTTCATCTTCAAAAGCTCTCTATCACATCGCCTTAGATGACCTTTATTTCTGCATGAGCATGTATCCTTTAGGCAACATCTACCAAAAGGAAGACTCAAGGGTGCATCTATTGCTATTATATCTGGTCTTATTTTGATGATAAAATTTATTATCTCATCATCATTTTTTAAAGTTAAGACCTTAGCCTTTAATTCTTCATCAAGGATACAAATACCACTATCCCTCGTTTCAACCCCAGCAAGGTCTATTCCAATAAATTTCATGATGTTAACAATAGAATCTAAAAATAGATTAATTAGCCTTATCACTATGCAAAGTAGGGTTATCATTTTTCAATAGATCGACGATTCTATTAACCCCATCTATCTGCTTTATGAACTGAACCACACTTTTTGGAACCAATTCCTCCCAATTTTCACCTGACAAAATCCTCTTCCTTATTTCTGTAGCTGATAATTTTTCTCTATTATAGAAGGGTATAGCCTCGACTTTAAAGCCTGCCTCTATGAAAAGTCTACGAGTCAAAGGCTCGTTTGAGAAGACTACATCAAATTTTGGAGAATAAGATATTACATGGGATATCCATGTAGAGTGCATCTCTACATCTGGAACTGATAGTATAAGATAATGGGAAGGGTTTATGCCCTCTTCATTAAGAGCTAGTCTTATCATGGTTATTCTCTCCCCAGTGGTGAAAGGATTTTCTTTAGTATGGCTATGCTGTGAGCTTCCTACCAGAATTACCAACTCTTCAACTTTATCAAGTAAATCCTTCACTACCTTCAGATGACCTTTATGAAATGGTTGGAACCTTCCTACGAATAGACCTCTCTTTAACAATTCTCCCCTTTTACATCTTAGATGTAGAAGATATAATTCTTTGGATGATAGTGTATTGAAAACTGCTTAGAAAAGTTTTAACTATATGCTTATAAAAAAGATAAGGCTAGAGTGTAATAAAGGATGAATAGGTTTGTATCAGGAAGAAGCTGAGCATGTTAAAAAAGTCCTAGCTAGAAATGCCCAACTCTTGACCAAGCATGGCGTGAAGCAGATGGCTGTAGGCTTGATAACTAAAAAGGAAGATAAGACTAAAAGAGTTGGAATAATCTGCTATGTAACCAAGCTTCCAGAAGCCCAAGGATTAGAGCCAATCCCATTAGAGATAGAAGGCGTTCCTGTAGAGGTTATAGTAATACCTGAGGGCTTTAAGCCCAGACCCTTCTCAAGTTTTGGTTAATGGAAAGGAAGTCTCAGACTACAATAAGCTAAACCCAAAGTCCCTCACTATGTATTCTATGGGCGTAGCTATGGTGTAGTCCACACCGTTAGCATCAGTCCCCCCTGCAAACAGTAGCATTTTAGCCTTCCTCTTATCCGTTTCACTGTCTGGCATTTCTGTAACGATCAAGCTTCCTGAGTCTCCTTGCGCGGAGAAGGGTCCTTCATCAGCCACTATGACGGCTTGGTTCTCAAAGTCAGCATAGTAACCTTGGTAAGGCCCAACTGTTACTATCTGGCCAGGAGGGAATATAGCCTGAACGTATCCTCTCGTTAATTCAGTTCTGGCGCCCATTTTCATCACCCTGTCTCCTAAGTTCACAGCTTCCCAGCCTCTCACTTCACCTATGTTCCTAACATTATACACTGTGGCAAGGTTCGGATCATCTTTTATGGCAACACCTATAGCAACATCATAAAGGTTAGTTCTGTAAGGCTTTGCCGTATTGGGTATGATCTCATGCCATCTATCTAGCTCAGCTACCTTATCCTTCATAGTCCCCCCTCCATGAGCACCTGGCTGTAGCCATGCATCACCCTTTGATGCAAACCTCTTTCCTATAATATCTGAGTTAGCCCCAACATGGTTGTTGGTCAAAATTTCGTATCTTTTAGTTTTGAGATTAACCGTTACTATACCAAAGGTTCCTGAACCTTTTATCTTGAAATGGATGCCTGCATCCCCTCCCATAAATGGCCTATGCCTATCCCAATTCGTCCTTGGTTGGAAACCTTCAGGAACTTCTATCACATCGGTAGGAACTTCAGTGACGACTTCTGCTAAAGGTTTGATGTTTTCAGCCCTGAGTGTGGCTAAGGTCTTCTTCTTTGTTACGAAGGCTACGATGCCTACTTCCTCTGTGACTTTGCCCCCTTTCACCTTGAATCCAACTGCAACTTGGCTTACCTGAGACTCTTTCCTTATCCTCACTTGTTTCTCTTCAAGAGTTGCAACCGCTCGACCGAAGCTATCGGCATACATTACGCTTAACGAGTTTTTAACAATATAAAAATATTTTACTAATAGTAGGGCAAGCCAGATAGTACGCAAGGATAACTTTCATAAGCATACATTTGGATGGTCAAAACTTAAATAAACATGATCAACCTTTTCGATCAAGTTCAAGGATGGTAAAGATAGATGGAACCAAGACAATTGATAATGACACCAGGCCCTACTAATGTCCCTGCTAGAGTTATGAGGGCTATGCTCAAGCCCATGATAAACCATAGAGGCCCTGAGTTCAAAGAGTTGTACGCAAGCATTTTGGAGAATGTGAAATATGTATTTCAGACCAAGAATGATATAGTAATCTTAACAGCTTCTGGTACTGGAGGAGTAGAGTGCGCTGTAAGCAATATCGTACAAGGTGCAAATAAGATACTCGTACCTACTTGTGGTTTCTTTGGTGATAGATTAAGAGACAATGTTGTAGCAATGGGTGGAAAGCCTGTAGAGATTCCTGTTGAATGGGGCAAAGCAGTTACTATGGATATGATAGAAGATGCTGTAAAGAGAGAGAAAGATGTGAGAGCTATAGCATTGGTTTATAATGAAACTTCGACAGGTACAAAGGTAAATTGTTTGAGGGAGATAGGAGAATTCTGTAATGAGCATGATTTATTGTTCATAGTAGATGCTATATCAGTTCTAGGCGGAGATGATTTACCCGTTGATGACTGGCATGTAGATATCTGCATTGCTGGTAGCCAAAAATCCCTTATGTGCCCACCCGGACTGTCTTTACTCTCGATTAGTGAAAAGGCTTGGTCTGTAATCGAAAAATCAACGAATACCTTTTACTTCAACTTAAAATCTTATAGAAAGTATGAAAAGGAAGGACAAACGCCTTACACGCCAGCTATACCATTATACTATGCCCTTGATGAAGCATTGAAGATGATAAGAGAAGAGGGGCTTGAGAATGTTATTCATAGGCATAGAACGTGCGCCAAAGCAGTCTATGAAGCCACAGAGAGCATGGGGCTAATACCCTTTGCTGAAGAGAAATTTAGGTCAAATACTGTAATAGCGATAAACAACCCTCCTAAAGTGAGTGATTCTGCCCTTAGAGAGCTCCTGAGAAAGAAGTACAATGTAATAATAGCTGGAGGTCAGGGCAAGCTTAAGGGCAGTATATTCAGGATAGGATCGATGGGTATGATAACACAGGCTGAAATATTACAAGTGATAGCTGCCCTAAATATGGCATTAAGTGATCTTGGCTTTGAATTAAGGTTCAATGATGGCGTATCGGCAGCAAGAGATGTCTTCAAAAGAGAAGCAAAATAAGGCAAAAGTATTTTTATTCTTCTCTTTTCTAAGCTTTTAAGGTCATAAATATGCCATTAGAGATAGGCTCGTTAGTATACGTTAACTACATAGCTAAGATAAAGGATACAAATGAAGTAATAGAAGTAACCATTGAGGACGAGGCTAAAAAGCTTGGAGTCCACGATCCTTCTCGAAAGTATGAGCCAAGGTTGATTGCCATAGGAGAGGGATGGGTGCTTAAGGGCTTGGATGAGGCTTTAGCATCGACAAATGTTGGGGATAAGATCAGTGTTGAGATAACTCCTGAGAAAGGCTTTGGTCAGAGAGACCCTAGCAAGGTGAAGATGATACCATTAAGGAAGTTTGGAGAAAAAGCTTCAGAAATTCGTGTTGGCGATGAGGTTGAAGTTGAAAATAAGATAGGCATAGTAAGGTTCGTTGGATCGGGTAGGGCTCAAATTGATTTCAATCATAGGCTGGCTGGAAAGACGTTATTATACGATGTAGATATTATAAGAAAGGTTGAGGCAGATAAAGATAAGATAGTTGCGTTAATAAAACGCAGAATCGCTATTGAAGAAGAGAAGATAGAGCTTACTATGGAGAATGACAGCGTCAAAATCAAGTTACCCGTTGATCTTTATCTTTTAGAAGGTCTTCAGATAATAAAAAGGGCTATTTCGAATGATATATTCAAGTTCATCAAAGAAGTGAGTAAAGTCTATTTTATCGAATTATATGAGGCGAAAAAGCCTACAGCACCTCCAACTCAGCCAGAGCAAGAAAAGGCAACTCAAGAAGAGAAAAAAGCCTAATTCAAATTTAGATGACATTAACGGATTTTGCAAGATTCTTGGCTGATTCACGATCTAATTTTAGCTTATGAAGAACTGTGTACCTTTCAGGTCTGATTTGAGGGGCTAATAGAATGGCATCTACGATCAAACTAGGATCGACCCCTATCTCAGAAGCATTTATTGGTGCATGAACATTCTTCAATGAGACAGCTATTCTTTCCCACTCTAGATTATGAAGCTTCGCCATTATTATCGTGCCTATGCCACATTTTTCACCATGAAGGCCAGTATTTGGAGCTAGTATGTCTAAAGCATGACTGAATAAGTGCTCAGAGCCACTACAAGGTCGACTACTCCCTGCTATACCAGCAGCAACCCCTGCGCTGATCAAGGCTTCAACTACATCCCTCACACTATCTTTATCACCCTTGCCTATCTTTTCGGACTCTTCTAAGATCAAATTAGCGCTCAAAAGAGCTAAGTTTGCTGCATACTTCCCAAAGTACTCACCCTTCTCATCTCTGGCAAGCTCCCAGTCCTTCACAGCCGTCATCTTAGCTATAAGATCGCCACATCCACTTGCAAGAAGCCTTTTCGGT
>Ga0315314_1000473_pt1 | contig 44275 bp, 66 predicted proteins | sample TDP9_MG_FD_203631 | JGI IMG/M metagenome (GOLD analysis project Ga0315314, IMG submission 203631) | Freshwater sediment microbial communities from Lake Towuti, South Sulawesi, Indonesia - TDP9 | ecosystem: Environmental > Aquatic > Freshwater > Lake > Sediment | place: Indonesia: South Sulawesi... | reverse complement strand
AAATAAAGCCACCCGTTGCATAATACCATTTAAGAGAACCGTCATGCTCAAGGCAATATAACTTGTAATCAGTACTTCCACAGATGACTTCAAGCATTCCATCACCATCTACATCCGCAAGAGAAGGTGCATCATCTATAGAAGCCCCAGTCAAATAGCTCCACTTCAAAGTTCCGTCGCCTTTTAAACAATAAATACTCTTGCTGTCGCCAGTAAGGATTTCAACTGCGCCATCACCATCAATATCTGATATAGAGTTTCCGGAGTAATAGACAGCAGTAGAACCTGTATCATGCCTCCATTCAAGCGAGCCGTCTATGTTTAAGCAGTAAACATATCTATCCATAGAGGCGAACACTATTTCTAATTCTCCGTCGCCATCAACATCGTAAACTGAGGGTGTGTTATAGCTTACATAACTACCTGTTTTGTAAGTCCACCTCACCGTTCCATCTGAGTTCAAACAATATATGCAGAAAGTTTCATAGGATAGAGCTAGAACCTCAATCTGGCCATCGCCATCAATATCAAATAGAGTTATCGCCCATGTACGACCATCTATGTAGGTCGCCCATTTTAGCGACCCGTCAGGTGCTAAGCAATAAACATTCCTATCATAAGCACCAAAGACGACTTCTTTAACTCCATCACCGTCAATGTCGGCGATTACCGCACCGCCACACCAAACCCAATGTGTAGTCAAAAAACGCCATTTTAAGACACCCGTAAGGAGATTGCTTTTCCCGTATTCGTGAACTCCCCTTTTCGTAAATAGAACACTCTTCTTCGGAAATCCAGGGTCATTATTAGCTACGAAAGAGCCTACAGCCATCCAGTTGGGAGTACGTCTAGCCCCAACCATTAACAAACCCTGTCGAATTCGGCCATGCAGGGGTTCACCAAAAGACATTTCATTCAACTCAGCCTTTTCCACGCGATGAGTACAGCCTCTGTTCCAGCACTCTGCGCTGTATTTCCAATGTATATGGTTTTGAGTTTGAACCAGTCCAAGAGGAACGTCTGAGGATATGTTAGCGCGTTGAAGGTTAACTTGTGGTAGTCGTCTTTCTCGTTGATGTAGAGGTCGAAGGTGCCCTCGTTGCGGAATATGGTAAGGGCTATGCCTTTAAGTTTAGGGAACTCTTCGATTTTAGCGGCTGTGGAGCGGTCCTTACTCAAGTCTATGGTTTCCACATGGAGGTCGTCGGCAAACTTTAAGGCTCCATGCTTCTTAAGAGCTTCAACATAAATGTTCATGAAATCTTCTTTCGGCAAAGTAATCGCTGGAATAACAGGAGGAGGCACAGGAGGCGCTGGCGGCACCCGAACGACAGGAGGCGGAATAACAATAGGTAACTTCTGACTGATTTCGTCTAACCGTGTTCTTATGGCCCTAAGTTCCTTAACGACCTCACGATAGGGATGCGGGATTCTATCGTCTATTAACGGCTCTTCTCTGACCTTCTTCAGTCGTTCAGCAGCCATTTTTAGCCCTTACTAGACGTCATTGTCCCAGTATTCAATTGTTGAGGTTATGCTGTTTCCAGACACCCTTCCGAAGAGTCGAGTTCCACCTTCGAATGTGGCGATAGGGTTTTCTATGTCTTTCCCTTCGATTGGCAGTTGCACTTTCTCAGGAGCTGTCAAGTTGATGCTGTCAAAAACTGGCTCATAGGTTCCATCTTCCTTAAGTTTAAGTATGTAGACCTCTCTTGTGGCTACTCTGTCTCCGAACAGCGTTATGGATACGACGTATCTGATTTTTCTCTCTGGCACTGCATCGAAGAAGGGAGTTACGCCTGTTCCTATATAGATGTTGACTGTTCTAAGGCGTTCACGAATTTCTTCCTTGGTGAGTGGTGGCATTTAACCCACCTCCAACGCTTGAGCTTCATCAAGCGTGATTGGCACCGCATCCCAATCTTTTTTCAAGGTGTCTCCGAGATCTAGGGGATGGCTTGTGAAACCGACGACTAGAAAGGCTACTGGCACATGGCGAAGTGCTATGTCCCTTATGATTCTGTTGTGGGGTCCAATCCCCGTTAGAGTTGGCTTGAACAATTGGAAGTGGTATAGTGCAAACAGTATGTTGGCAACTGGGTTGTGGGCTCGCGAGTCCAAGTTGTAAAACTCGTGCCCAATGTGTATGCCTGGGCGAATCAGATACTCCATGAAGTCTGTAGGTTCATCGTATGGGGATTCGTGTCCGCTATAATAGCCTGTGAAGTCACCTGCACTCGGCTTAATTGGGTCGATGTTGGGAAACTTGCCTGGTATATCCGAGCCTTCCGGGATGCGTGGGTAAACCAAGATTTGATGTGGTTTCCAACCGATTGCTCCATGCAGAAGCCATGGGAACCCTGCGTCAGTGCTTGTATCCAAATATAAAATGTCGTTCTTAGGGTTACGTGGGTCTCTCAGCCAAACTTCAGCTTGAGCCGAAGTGGCGGCAATATCGATGACAGTGCCAGCGGAGTCAACGAGGCTGTACGGCTTGTAGAGTAGCATACGACGGCGAGCAACCCGCGCAAACAGCCAACCTTCACGAAACTCTAGAGCTAAAAGATAGTTGGGCAGAAGCAGTCGTTCAACTATAGGGCTGATGCCTTTACCGTCCATGCAAACACCTCTTTCTATTCTGAAAACTTTTACTGCACAAATCATATAAAGACTTTCGCACGACAATACTGGCAGTTGTGTCTAAATTGACGGTTAGAAAAAAAAGGCATATTGAAGTTACGATAGGTACTTGGAAAAAACTAACCAAACTTAAGGCAGAATGGGACTTGGACAGCCTCGATGAGGTTATCATAAAATTGCTCGACAAGGAGGGTATAAAGTGAGAGTTTTTGTAACAGGCGGTTCGGGTTTCATTGGAAGCCATTTAGTTAACGAGTTGAAGCGAGAGAACGACGTAGTTGTGCTCGTTAGAGATATTCCTTCTCCGTTGTCGACTTGGGGAAAATGGATTTCTGATGTACTACAGGGTTGCACAATAGTCCTCGGGGATGTTCTTAACTCAAGACTACTTAGACGGGTGCTTGCTGAGTATCATGTGGAATATGTATATCATTTGGCGGCTCAAGCTGTTGTTTCAACCGCTCTTAAAGACCCGTTTGGAACCTTCCAAACCAATATTTTGGGAACAGTTAACGTTCTCGAAGCTTGCAGGCAAGTGGGAGCTGACAAGGTTTTGGTAATGTCTACTGACAAGGTATATGGGAACAGAATGAAAGCTGTTGAAAAAGACCCTTTAGTTTCCGCGGGAATATATGAAACATCAAAGGCTTGTCAGGATTTAGTGGCCCAAGCCTTTCAGGAAGCTTATGATATGGATGTTCTAATTGCGCGCGCATGTAATTGCTACGGATTTGATTTTGCCCCGCGCATCGTAAGCAACACGGTGCGTGCATGTTTACGAGGAGAAACTCCCATAATCTTTGAGGGGGAGAAAACGCTTAGGCAGTATATCTACGTTGTAGACCTATGTGACGCTTTAATCCATCTAATGAAACATGCTCCATACAAAGGGGTCTACAACATCGCCACGCCGGACATAATGAGTCAAGAACAAGTTGTAAGAACCATTCTCAAATTCTTTCCAAACTTAAAGCCGAAGTACACAAAGCGAGAACCAGTTAAAGAAATACAGAGCCAATCAATGGTCTCCTCACAATTCGGCTGGAAACCAAAATACAGTTTTGAAGAGGGAATAAAGGAAACGATTGAAAGGTTTCGCAAATGGGTTTCGCAAATGGGGATGGTAAGTTGACCAACGTGTTTATAACGGGAATCGCGGGTGCGGCGGGTTCAGCACTAGCCAAGAGACTTCTAAAAGAGGGGTACAAGGTTAGTGGTTTAGATGTTGTGGCTCCTATAGATGCTTATAGACTTAAGGATGTTATGGGTCAAATCGACTATAAATGGAAGGCAGTGCAAGACATCACCCAACATGATTTGATGAACTCTCAGATTGTCGCTGATTTCGCGGCTCAGCCTAACACTCCGTTGGGTTTGACGGCTCCTAAGTTCACCGTTTGGGAAAACTTAGATGGATTAGTGTCCTTGCTGGAGTGCGTTAGAAAGGAAAACATCTCTCTTTTTATTTACCCAAGTAGCGGGGTTGTGTTTGGAAGAGTCCCACCCGAACACTTGCCAATTAGAGAGGACGAACCTCTAACGCCTGCTAATCCCTATGCAGCGACAAAGGCTTGCTCAGAAATTCTCTGTATGACCTACTTTAGATGTTATAATGTCCCAGTAACGATTTTGAGAATTGGGATGGGTTTCGGTCCGGGAATGCGTAAGGATGAAAGCATCGCCCAATTTATGATAAAAACTCTGAGGGGCGACAAGGAAATCAAAGTGGAATCACCTAAAACAACACGTGACCCCTCATACCTCGAAAACGTGATTGACGCTTGGGTTCGCTTACTTGAAGCCCCGAGAGAAGAGGTAATCGGAGAAATCTTTCACATATCTAATGGTATTGAAATCACTATCGAAGAACTAGCTAGAAAATGCGCTGAATTTGCCTGTGTTGTAGGAGGAGTTTCGCCAATGCCAGCGATAGTTCCTACCTCTTCCTACAGAAGAGGCGAGTTCGGTATGCGTCAACACTTAGACATTAGTAAGGCTAAGCGAGTTCTAGGATGGGAACCAAAAATATCTTTAGAGGAAGGTTTGATTCGGACAGCTCGATGGTTAGTGAAAGAGGGACCATGGTGAAAGTCGCCATTCTTGTTCCACCCAGCTCGTTTCTGTGGAATCCACTTACTTTTCCACCCTTGGGTCCACTTTACCTCTCTGCGTATCTAAAGAAATGTGGACACGATGTTGTTGTTCATGATTATATGGAAAGTGCTGTTAGTCGTGGGGTAACATGGGACGAAGTTGAAAAATCTCAGGTCATAGGTATCACAGGGACCACTCCACAGTTTAAAGAGATGGCTCGCATTCTAAACTGGATTAAGAAACACGAGTATGGAAAGAACAAGTTGTTTATTGCGGGTGGACCTCACGCTTCTTGTGACCCTGAGAGCTGTCTTCAAGCTGGATTTGACGCTGTTGCTGTGGGTGACGGTGAATTGATCTTCGACCGTCTTCTACAATACAAGGCTAAAGGAGGATCGGCTGCACTCGACGCATCTGGAATTTTCTATGAACCTGTAAAGGACTTAGATAGCCTTCCCTTTCCAGACAGAGATGCAATAAACATCAGAAGATACCGTTATCGGATTGATGGACAAGATGCAACCTCGCTTATAACGATGAGAGGTTGCCCTTTTCAATGTGCGTTCTGTTGTCACTGGCCAGGTTATCGCCAAGTACGATTTAGAAGTCCAAAATATGTGGTGGAGGAGATCAGGCTTTTACAAGAGAAATATGGTTACAACGCATTTATGATCTGGGATGACGAATTTAACCTAAGCAGGGAGAGAACGTTGAAGCTGTGCCAAGAGTTTGAACCTTTAAACATTAAGTTTCGCTGTTTCATCAGGGCAGACCTCTTTGACATGAAAATGGCAAAAGTGATGAAGAAGGCTGGGTGCGTGGAGGTTGGCTGTGGAGTTGAGTCGGGTTCCCAACGAATACTCAATGTGATAGGTAAGAAGACAACAGTGGAACAGAACATAGAAGCTCGAAATATTTGCCGAATGTTAGGCATAAGGTTTAAGGCTTTTATGATTATTGGTTTGCCAGGAGAGGACGAACGGAGCGTAGAGGAAACTAGAGATTGGCTCAGAAAAAATGAACCAGACGATTTTGACATAACGATTAACACACCCTTTCCAGGGAGCCCTCAATGGAAGCATCCATTGAGATATAACATAATTTTCGACAAGGAAGCCATGCGGAAAAGCTTGTATAATGACAGTTACTATAAGGGCCCTCCAAAATCTCTTGTTGCAACCAGTCATCTTTCCGCTGAACGAATAGTTCAACTCAGAGATGACATTGAAGACGAGTTTAATCGTAAGATTCGTTCTCGTTGGCTTTGGGAGGGAAAAAGTTGAGAGTCTTGGTGACAGGTGGCAAAGGCTTCATAGGAACTCATTTAGTGAACCAATTAAAAAAAGATGGACACAAAGTTAGAGTATTTGACCGGTTGACCGGACATGAAGAAAGAATGTCCAGTCAGCTTAGATTAGTGGTGGAAGATGACCTGCGTGATCCTAGCGATGTCAACCTTACCTTTGATAGCTTTAAACCCGAAGTCGTCTACCATTTAGGAGCGATTTTGGGAACAAAGGAAACTTTTTCAGACCCAATTCAAACTGTTGAAGTCAACATTATTGGCACTCTAAACGTCTTGAGGGCGACCTTAACCCACAAAAGTCTCTTCATTTACACGTCTAAACCTCCAATTTGGCTAAACCCTTACACGATTACGAAGGGGTGTGCTGAGCGATTTATTGAGATGTATAATAGTTTACTTGGTTTGGATGCTGTTATTCTTAGGCTACATAACGTGTATGGTCCGGGGCAGGAGAGTTGGCCAGTTGAGAAGGCAATACCGATCTTCATAGAGCATGCCTTGAGAGGAGAGGATATTCCTGTTTATGGTGATGGTGAGCAAAAGCCTGACTGGATTTACATTGACGATGTGGTCGACGCCTTAGTTTTAGCCATGGAAAGAAAGCCTAGTGGAGCTACCATGGATGTGGGGGCGGGTGTTTCAACCTCTGTTAATGAAGTAGTGCAGATGATTCTTAAACTCACGGGAAGCAAGTCTAAGATTCGCTATGTTCCCATGAGGCTTGGTGAGGGCCCAGAAAAGGAAGTGCGGGCTGACATTAGTAAGGCTGCTGAGTTCCTAGGCTGGAAGCCAAAGGTCAGCTTGGAAGAGGGGTTGCGGAAAACCATACCTTACTATGAGAAGGCGAAAACATGATTGATGGATTCAGTGTTCTTCTGCCTACATATCAGATGCTTCCATACCTCAAACTTTGCTTGGAAAGTTTACACAAACATAGCAAACTAGACAACCAAATCTGCATTCTTGTAGATGACGAAACAGACAACACTACTATTCAATGGCTTTTCGACCATGACTATGAATTCCAAGTTAGGCGCCACAGAGGAGCCTTTAGCGGCTGGAATGAATGCGCGAAGAGAGCGACTAAAGAATACTTCTTTATAGCGGAAGATGATTTCTTCTTCTGCCCAAGCTGGGACCTACGTCTTGCTGAATGGTTAGAAGAATTAAGCTCTGAACATATAATCGGAGGCAACATCATTGAACCTATGCCCGCTTCTTACATCCACTATGACTGCGGCTCCACACCAGAAGACTTCAACGAGGAAAAACTGTTAGAGTTTCTTAGAGCAAAGGCTGAACACTCCTTAAAACCTCAAGTTTTCAGTATGTTCGCTGTCAGTAGAGCTGATTGGTTAGCGGTTGGGGGCTATGACGAAGCCTATGACCCAGTTGCTATGGGAACCCGCGACCTACAGATGAAACTACACAAGCTAAAACCCAGAAAATGGGTTATTGCGAATGACGTTATAATTTACCACTTCAAACCGCAAGGCAGAATCATGCCTTATAAGGCTGACCAATCGAGAGCGGAGGCGAACGTCAAATATTTCGAGCAGAAATGGGGATTGAGCGTGGAGGAATCTGAGAAATACTTGAGAGGGTAAAATATGATTACAATTACCTTTGATGATGGGCTCCTGAACACATACGAAGTTGCGTTTCCCATTATGGAAAAGTACGGTTTTAGGGGCGTGGTTTACATCCCTACAGGTATCTTGACTGGCCAGTTAAAAACTGTGAGAACAGACGACCGACCCTATATGACGCTTGAGCAGATAGAGGAACTCTGTAGAGCTGGCTGGGAAGTTGGAAGCCATAGTGTTACACATAGGAACTTCCGAGACTTAGATGACAACGAGGTGGAGAGAGAGTTAAGTGAAAGTAAGCGATTTCTTCTCTCAAAAGGGTTCCCAGTGGTTTCTTTCGCCTACCCCTACGGGCATCATCAATATCTTCCTAAGCATGTCTTTCTCGCTGGTCAACATTACGACTGGTGTCGAACTGTGATTGATGGTTGGAAAGTTAACAGCACGACACCATACCCTTCTGAAAGAGTTGAGTTGGCAGGAATAGCTATGGACTCGCCGTATGAGTTCAGAGAAGAATATCAAGACCACTGGTGGTCGATATTCGTGTTTCACGTTATCAAGGACGCGAGTGAATTTGAAAGGTGGCTTAAGCAACTTAAAGATGAGGTGGTGAGGTTTCTTGATTTACCCTAATCTTCAAGTACTTATGGGTGCTGCGTTGGCTTTAAAAGCAAAGATAGTTGTGGAACTTGGAACTGGAAATGGTTGCTCCGCCGACGCATTTCTCGCCGTTTTGAGGGTAACTGATGGTGTTCTGTATAGCATTGACCTATATCCAGACAGCTCAGAAGTGAGGGGAACTCTCGAACGGTTAAAGACGAAGCCAAGATTCGTTTTCATACATGGTGATAGTGTTGAAGCTGGGAGAAATTGGAACCGTGGCTCAATAGATGTTCTCTACGTTGACAGCGACCATTCTTATGAACACGTTCTTGAAGAGTTGACGGTGTGGGGTGCACTTAATCCTAAGGTCATTTTCGTCCACGACATATTGAATGAAAAGAATGAAAGGGGCCCACCCTACTTTGCCTGCGAGGAATATGCGAGAAGGACTGGTAAAGTATTTTTTCCCATGGACCACTTCCCTTGCGGATTAGGAGTGTTTTAACATGAGTGTTGCAGCCATAGTCCTCACCAAGAATGAGCAAGACAGAGTAGCGGAATGCCTAAAAAGACTGAAGCCATACGTTGACTACATTCTTGTTGTTGATAACTCGACCGATAGAACCATCGATTTCGCCAAACCCTACGCTGACAAAATACTCGTAAAACTCTTTTCAGGCGACTTTGGAGAGGAACGGAATCACGCCCATGAACACGTGCCTTTCTGGCATGAGTGGGTGTTACATGTGGACTGTGATGAAATCTTTCCGGAAGACTTCCTTAAACAAATGAAGCAAATAATAGCTGAAAACTCTGACGTGGACAGCTTCCGATTTCCAAGATTCAGTTTGACAACACCTGAAGAAGTCGAAGCATTGAAAAATTCAGGTCGACTTTCAACCTCCCCTCATGGTATATGTAAGGATTATCCGGATTTTCAAGTGAGGCTCATGAAAAAGAACGCTGTAGTATGGAAGGGAAAGACACATGAGGTTCCCTATTCAATTGTGGAAGACAAACCCATCGACCAAGTTTCATGTCTAACCTTCGGAGAAGTCCCCACATATCCTAAATATACAATAATCCATCTTCCAAGAAGACATACAATAATCCAACAAAAAAGAGAATGGTGGTAAAAAGTGATTGTGTTTGTTCAGGGAACCTATGGCGAAAGAATTGAGCAGACATTAAAGTGTTTGGAGAGGATAGCTAAGGCTGTGGACAAATGTGTAATAGTTGTAGACCAAACCGTGACTGAAGAGCAAAAAGAAATTCTGAGGAAATCCAGCGATAATGTGGAGGCTGTGTACCAAGAGTGGGTTGATGATTTCCCTCTTATGAGAAACCGTTATTTGGATGAGGCAAGAAAACGTGACGAATATGCTTGGGTTGTTGTCAGTGACCCAGACGAAATTTTCTGTGAGGAATTCTGCAAAGACTTGCGAAGAATCCTAGAGGAAGCTGATAAACAAGGAATAGGCTTACTTTTAATCAACAGTCACGACATCACCGTTATGCCTGATGGCACCAAACAAGAAAGCATTTCCAACTTCTTCAAGAACCTGATTTTCAAACTGAGCCCTGACGTTCGATACCAAGGTGTAGGAGCAGGAAAAGTCCATGAAACTCTTCTCATTTCACCCGGAACCAAGAGTGTGAGTTTGCCACGTAAATATTACTACGAGCATCATAAAACCATGGTGGAGATCTGGGAGAGAGCGTTTAGGAATGTCTGGATAGCCGGTGGCGGCAACAATGTTTGTGAAAAGAATCCCCGATGGCAACCACTACGTGAGATAACGGATAGGCTTGGCTTAAAATCTTGGCCAGAAGTTCGAGAGTATTTAAGACGTGGCAACATCGATAAGGAATTGCTTGAGTGGATTCGAGGTTGTCAACGTGAAAGCGGATGGGATTGGCAAAACGAAATGTTCGACTGCCTCAAATATTACCGTGCCATTCATGGAGAGGAGTTACCCGATATACCGCCTGCAACCGAGCTGACATTAGGTGAGCCTGCGTTTGGTTCTCCACCAGAAGTTATGCGTTATGTCGAAGAGACTTACAAAAGTGTCTTGGGCAGACATGCTGATGACCGAGGTAAGCAACATTACACTGCTCTGATTCTGTCTAAACAGATCCGCCGCGAAGATTTGCCTCGAATCTTCATGATGTCGACGGAGTTTACCGAGAAGTTTCCTGAAATGGCACCGAAGCCTCCGACACCAACTCAGCATGTTCAGCTTCCACTACCAGTTAATGTTCAGGTTGGGCTAAGTGAGGAACATGTTGAGAGAGCGTTAATGAGAAGCGACATTTATTGGAAAGTGTTTAAACCCAGACTGGACTTTGCCAAAAAATGGGAAGAGGTCATCGCGAAGGTGAAGGTCCCTAGCCCTAAGCCTACCGAGGCAGAAATAAATATGTTTAAAGCCCACGTTCCACCAAGTGATTTCCTTCACATACTTGCTTTCAATCTGGAAACCGCTGAAGCTTTAGACAAAGCTGGATATAGAACCGTGATAAATGTTGGCGAGACCACGGATATTCATTCTTTGCCTTTACCTGACCAATATTTCGATGCGGTCTACTGCGTGGGCATCTTACAATATGCGTTAGCTCCCTTTTTGGCAATATCCGAAATCAACAGGGTCTTAAAGGAGGGTGGAAGGGTGATGGTTAGTAGCTACTACGCTGATGAGTTGATGACGCAGTTCACTGACTTTAAAATTGTAGTTGAAAGGGAAGGGTTATTCGTTTATGAAAAGAAATCTTAGAATTGGTTGGATTTCAGCGGCAGCTTATGCTACGACTGGTTACGGTATCGTAACTGCTGATGTGGTTTCTAGACTCATCGAAGAAGGTTATGAGGTCTACAGTATAGGCGGAATTGGAGGCATGGTTGTTTGGGGTGGAAAGTTCAAGTTCCCTACTGAAAGGGGAACTGTCATTCCAATTCTTCCCACGCGAAGTGATTACGCTGGGTCTGACGTTGTATTTGACTATATTAATCGATACAAGTTAGACTTAATAATTACGTTTTGGGACTTCTTTGCAACAAGTTATTGTAATGACCTCCCGGTTCCCTGGATTGCTTGGGGACCTATTGACGCGTCCTTTACGAGTAGAATGGCGAACTATGTTAGAGAGGCTTTTAGGGTTGTTGCATACAGCAAGTTTGGTTATAGTCAGCTTCTAAGGTTTTTTCCACCAGTAAGAGTCGACTATGTGCCTCATGGAATCGACACAGACATCTTCAAGCCCTTAGGAGAAGATGTCAGAAAGGAAGTTAGAGAGAAACTTCATCCAAAACCTGTTTCAGAAGATGATTTTCTGATTTTAAACGTCGGAGCCAACTGGGGAGAGAGAAAAATGTTACCTCTCTTAATGTTGGTTTTCAAAGAGTTCTTGGAGAAACATAAAGATGCCTACCTTTATCTTCATACGAACGTGGCTGAAGCTTTCCCCCATGGATATGACCTTCTTGAATTCGCCAGAGAGATAGGGATAATTGAGAACATTCGTTACCCAAGAGCAAACACCATCCTAGACCCGGCAACCAAGCAAGAGTTGGCTATGCTTCATAACGCTGCTGATATTTATCTCTCAACCAGCATCGGTGAAGGTTTTGGAATGCCTCTACTGGAGGCTCAAGCGTGTGGGGTTCCATGTATAGCTCCAGACAATAGCTCACAAACAGAGCTTATTCAAGGTCATGGATGGCTAACAAAAGAAATCGAGGACTTCGTGTTTGTTCCGGTTTGGATTCCGACCTTGCAAGGTTATCGTGTTCCAAGCATGTCGGCTCTCTTGGAAGCTTTAGAAGATGCCTATAACTCCCCATCGAAAAGAGAAGATTATGCAAAGAGAAGCCGAGAATTTAGTCTTCAATATTCATGGGATAAAATAATTCCACTCTGGGTTAAGCTCCTAAAAGAAGTAGAAGAAGACAGGGCATTCCTTAACTGTCTGAAGGCTTCATCTTATCCGCATCTTCCCTAGAGGAAATCACATGAAGCTTGTTGGAATCTTGTCTATAGGGACATACTGGAGCCCTTGGTTTCCCTTCTGCATAGCCTCGATTTATCCAATTTGTGATGAAATAATCGTGGTTAATGGCGGCTTTGACCTAAAGAATCCGTGTCGTGATGAGTGGAATATTCCATTAGAAAGGGTTTCACGAGAGATAGCTACTTTGGATGTGGATGGAAAAATTGTTGAAGTTAAAGATTTCAGTTTAGAGGATATAGAGCACAAGGCTCCATTAATAACACAAGCAGAGGCCAGTAAGCAGGGTATGGCACAAACCGGAGCCATACTCGTCTGGCGTGGAGATTGGTATGACATGAGAGGACTCGGTTTAACTCTAGCCAATGAAGTCGCGGTCAAAAAGAGAGCTGATATAATACTCAAGATTGACTCGGACCAAGTGTGCTACAAAGACGCTATTGGACTAAGAAAAGAAACTCAAGGACTCATTCTGCACCAATACGAATTTCTCGGCGATGTTTTTCACTTAACTGAACCTCCTCCAGCAAGTCCTTGGAATGATAGCGTATTTACCTATCTAGCAAAGGCTGGTCAATATTACGGTGGTGGCGGCGCCCCATGTATAGCTCCAGCAACTCGTGAACCCATATCAAAATATCATTGCGCACATCTTAGGTATGCTAATCCGTTGTTCTCAAGTCTGGAAGAGAGATTCCAACACTTCTTCGGGCGCTTGTGGTTCGCTTACTACACTAATGAGGGTTTGTGGGGCGAAGAGTTAGATAAGAGAGCATCACATGGAGCTACAGAACTGCTTAAGCGTGTTGGAAAAAATTCTGACGTTTCTGCGCCTGACGTTTGTTTAACTGACCCACTAAGTTATATAGTGGAAACAAAAAAAGAAAGGGGAGTTTAGAAGCCTAAGGCCACTACTTCTGTGACTATTGTTGTTCCAGCCGCACCTTGGATTGTTAGTCCAACCACGTTGCCGGATATAGTTAAGCCCACAGGAGTCAGTGTCGTAGCCGGAATCGCGCTTGGGAAGTTCACCTGAAGCACTTCTTCGACCTTTTTCAGCTCTGAGATACTTAGTCCCGAAGGGGGAGCAAGTGCGGCGGCGCCACCGCCCACGGGGATTACACGATGTGCGTCTTTGACCTTGGCGATGATTCGTCCGTCGGGAAGGGTTGTTACGACTACCATTGTTTAGCCCCCGTTTAAGTCGTCAGAACCACGTTGTAGACTGTTCCTGGTAGTGTGGCTACATCATGGAGTCTCAAAACGTCTTCTGGAACGTAGCTTGCTCCAATTAGGTATGGCCAGTCTAGTGCTGAGGCTAAGACTCCAAGTTGGTCACCTATGATGACTTTGCCTAGAAGTGTGGTGTTTTTCTTGAGGATGAAGGCTACATCCAGTTCCTTATACCGGAAGTCAGAGAATTCAATGGGCTGCTTCGTTAAGATGATGGGTTTAGGCTTGCCGTCTAGCGTAAATTGGTGTGACTCGATTTTTGGGCTTTTGTGTAGGCTTCCCATAGCCACTACGACGTGGACTGCGTTTTCTCCTATCTTTATGGCGTTCCCGGATGTCCCAGCCATAAGAGCTGTGCCGCTGTGAATCCAGTTTTGAGGTGACCCTGTGGCAAAGGCTGCTACGGAGTCCCAGTCGTCGCCTATGCCGAAGAATCCAGCTCTGGGCTTCACCATGCCGAATTTTCCGGCTTCTGGGCGTTCTCCGTCAAAGCGTTTGTCCATTTGCTCTGTGGCAACCATGGCTCCCATCATGATTTCTTCTAGATGGCGCATGTAGAGGTCTATGATTTCCCTTTCCTTGAGGCCGAGAACAAACTGTCTTTCAAAGCTTCTGCCAAATTTGTCCAGCTCCAGGTCGTTAAGCTTGTCGTAGGTGTATCCCAACTCTTTAAGTGCGCGTTCGGCTTCTGTCATAGCAGACCTTAAAGTTTCAAGTGAAATCGGCATTTAAATCTCTCCGTTATTCCAATTTAGGCATTAAGCTTTTATTCTTAATGCTCGATAAGACTGCATGCAAGCAAAATGAAGTCGATTAAGGATGGACTCCTTTACATTCGTTGCTCCAAAAAAACAGAAAAGAGATTCAAACAATTTGCGCTGGATATTGATGCAAAAAACTACGAGGAAGCTCTAATAATCCTACTAGATAGGGGAGTGGAACGTTCAAGAATTGCAGTTGAACCGACTGAGAAACGCTAGGCTACTCGATTGCTATTCTTCCTCTGATATATCTTGGTCCCGCTCTCTCGGGTTCCACAGCCACTTTTTCCACAGGTGAGCTGAGTAAGCCTCCGCCGCCTCTGAGCTTCTCGATGCGTGTTCTAGCTGTTGCCATTAGGCCCTTCGCTCTGATTTCAGTGACGAGGGGACCCTTCAGAATTTCTGGGTTGCCTCCAAGTAATCCGCCGCTTGAGCTTGAGCCTCCGCCGCGTATCTCTTCTATTCGTGTGCGAATTTTGGTTCTGAACTCTTCAGCTTTTGCCCTAATATTTTCGGCCATAGCCAATTTTGGTCACCTACATCCATCGCCGAGTGATGTCGGCTTGAGTGTTGACGAAGCTCACCGCCCCGTCGCCAGCGTGCTCAACTAGATGGGTAACTGCCTTCACGGGTTTCAGAGCAACCAGTGTTTCCACACCAGTCACTAGAGTGTCTAGGGGCTTAGTAACGAGAACAGGAATGGCGTTAATTCGATCTCTTATATTCGTCTTAACTTTGTTTGCGATTTCTGGCATAATAACACCACTAGTCTTAAATGAACTATTGTGCTTAAAAAACTTATTGTGAAAGATTATGCCGGAACTTGATCTTAGAGGCTTTGTCTATGTGTTGCCAGTGAATGCAGAGGTCATGGTTATCGATTCGGCTTTCCATGCTAGGGGTGATGTAAACTGGGATGGATACATAGATGCCACAGACCACGACCTTATTGCGGCTGCGTATGGATCTAGGTTGGGAATGCCGAACTGGAATCCTGACGCCGACCTAAATGGAGATGGAAAAGTGGACCACGTAGACCTAGGCATTCTCGGAATAAATTGGGGTTCTTTGGCTCCTAAGTATGTGACTCCAGGAAAAGTGTCTGTTGCGAGTGGTAAATGTGTGTTAATTGGGACGTTTAGAGGTCAGAGGCTTACGAGGGAGCTTGTGGCTGGGACTAGGGTTGCCTTTATTTTCACTGCTCTAGGACTTTGGGGAAGAGTCGTTATAATACCATTCTAGAGTTTGCTTCCAACTGCGATGTAGTAGCATGTTGTTTTTCCATAGCTTTGGAACTCGAAGCCAGTTGACGTTACGTTGCGAGTGTGGATCGGGGTTATTATCATTGTTGAAGGTAAACCCCATGCCGCGTAGAGTGAAGGTATGAGGCTGGCTAATCCCTTATTCACGGAATCCTCAGTGTTTACGATGGTGGTGTTCAGAGCCCTTTGAGTCTTATCTCTCTGGTCTGTTAATCCCGTGTTGATGGCACTTTCTGCTTTCGCCCTTAAATCTGCTATGGATTTATTTGTGTCCTCAACAGCTTTCTTCGTCTTGGCAAACCCTTCATTTATGCGTCCGATGCCATCGTTAACTCTGCCTTGAACGCGATATAGAGACGCGACTATACTATTAATTGGTTTGCAGATTTGCTCTTTCACCCAGTCTATGTCGCTCACGAGGTATGGAAAACTCTCGTTTATGTAGGGAATTACAGTAACGGGAATCTCAACAGGAATAGATGTAGGTATTGCAACGGTGGTTTTAGTCACCTCAACGGCCGCTATCGTAATTTTTGGGGCTGACACACTAGGGATGGCTCCTACTCTTCCCTCGGCGACGGCGACAACGGAAGGCTCAGACAAGACTTGGGCAAAGGGAACTCGATACCACCATCCCGCGTTTTCTCCATAAGCTTTTCCCCTAACTATGACGGGTACTTTTCCAAGAATTTCCGGAAATTCTAGCGCTAGACTACTGATGATGTGAGCGGTGACTGGAACTTCTTTTATCACTGGCGTTTCTATCTTTAAACGTCTTTTGAGTGGAGAAATTCGCTCAGCTAGAAGAGACCTTAAAGCCATTTTAAATCCCAAACTATAATTAACGTCCTTTTTTTAATAAGACTTGCCAAGGAAAGGAACCGCATAGAGTAACATCAGTAGCGAAAATTGTGCATAAAAGAGTTTCCACATAAGGATGCCGCGCTGTTTAAGGTTAGGGTTCTTCCTTAGAATCACAGTCATAACTAGGCTTAAAGGTAAAGCCAAGAGAACAATGTAGTTTCTGTTTAAAGCAAAGATGATGAAAGGCACGTAAAGGAAGGGTAAAACAATAATAGAAGCTTTCTCCCTTCCAAAGACTGTGCAGAAGTTTCGCACACCCATTTTCTTATCAACCTCACAATCCTCGTAGTCCTTGAACGTGTTCACTCCAAAAACGTAAAACCCAAGGGCTAAAGCTGGAACTAGGATCCGAGAGTCTAAAGGGTTAGCAAAAGCTGAATAAGCAGTAATAATTCCAAGGGCACCACGCGGGGTGGCTATGGCAAAGTTACTCCAAAACAATCGGGTTTTCAAAGACATAGGTGGACTGTTATACATCCATGAGAAGGCTAGGATAATAGATAAGACCGCTCCATAGAAGGGTGGGAAGAAGAACCAAGCTAAGCCTAAAGTAATAATCATTAGAATGATAATTATGCTCAATGCCTCATCTATGTTGACTTCCCCTGACGCAATGGGTCGATTCCTTTTATGAGGCTGTAAGCTGTCTAACTCTCTATCATGAATTTGATTTGTTATGTTGGAAATTCCGTTGGTACAGGCTAGAAGAAAACCGCTTAGACAACCCAGCAAAACCACGCCAGAAGTGAAGGGTAGACCGCTAACTCTTATACCCATTAAACCAAACAGCAAACCCCCACACAAAGGTGCAACGAGCGTCCCAGGGCGCAGAAGTCGAAAATAAGGCTTCATTTTAACACTTTCCTGTATATTGTGCTAACTTACCTTCTTTGTGTAGTCTTTGTAAGAATTATACTTAAAGACTCTGTGAAGATTCGGTCTTACGCGTGCTCCGCTATATATTGTTTGAACCAGCTCCACCTGATTCGGCCCCAACCATACGTGTTGTCTTTTGCTTGACCATACTTCTGACAGATTTGAAACACAAGATCTGTTGTTAACTTAGTCTCTGGTAACCCCTTCCTGAAGAGCTGAATCGCCAATGCCATAAACCCGGCTACGTGAGGTGCAGCCATTGAAGTTCCACTGATACTTGTGAAGCCGTTACCCAGAAAGTCCGAAACATAATCTAAGTATGTATCTATAGTGATTCCGCTCCAAATGTTCACTCCTGGCGCCATAACATCTGGTTTAATACGCCCATCAGGGGTTGGACCTCTGCTACTGAACTGGGCAATTACGCCCTTAATGTCTATGGCTCCAACAGCCAACACGTTTGGTAAGCTCCCTGGTGCTGAAGTGGTTCCGCTATCCGGTCCTTCATTTCCTATGGCAGCGCAGGTAATTACGCTGTCTTTTATTTCTTGGAAAACTGGAAACATCGGATCTTCTGTGGGGTCTCGGGTTGGTGGCCCTCCTAAACTTAGGTTGATGACTTGTGCGCCCCATTGAACGGCATATTCCACTCCTTTGATGACGTCTGATGTGTTCCCCATGCCTACAGCGCCTCTCAAAACCTTCACACCTAAACCCGTCGCTCGTGGTGCTACGCCCCAAGCCTTCAAGCCAAGCCACCGGCTGATGAACTCGCCCCCTAAAGCTGTGGTGCTTACGTGCCCACCGTGACCATTTTTATCGCTCACCTCTTCGATAACTGTGTGTCCTATTACTCGACCTCTAAGCTGAATATGACTTTGGTATCTGGGGCTTGAGTCCGTGTCAACTACGGCTACTTTTATGCCTTCACCACTGTAGCCTTCAGCATTTGCCTTGTCAGCTTCCAGAAGTTTTCTGGATTCGCTTGTAGGAACCCATTCAGGTTTACGAACAGTTACGGCTCTGCGGGCCCTTACCTCAGCTAATTTGACAAGTAAGTGTTTGATGGGTTCAAAAGTTATGTTTGCCCCTTTAATCTCCGGAATCCGTACCTCACGGTCAAGATAGACGGTTTCTACGAAGTTAAGCTGCTTCACTTCATCGATAATCTCAGTGGGTAGAACAGTCGCAAACATGTTAAATCGGGGAATTGAGAGTCCATGAAGTTTAAAGTTAAGCAGCAAAGACTTTCTAAGTTCAGGTAGAAACTCATGTTTGGTCTTGATTATGACGGGTATGGCTACGCTTCCACGCATAGCCTGCTCGAGCTGTTTAGTTAATCTCATCTAGGTTTCCTTCTTCTTCTAGAGATTAGGCTGTCGACTCTTTTTTGAAATCTTCTTCTTAGCGGTCGGGGCACAGCTTCCCGGACTGTCGCCCTCAACTCTTCAACGGTTTCTTTGGCATCTTCTGTGACACCTTGAACATCAGACTTAACCTGTTCCATGGCTCCTCTTAACTTGCTTTTCCGCTCCATAAAATAACCCATGTTTTATTAAGTCCTTCGTAGAATTAATCTTTTGGTGAAAAGTGTGCCTGAAAAGACGAAGGAAGAGATCTCAGATGAGATTAATAAGATTCTTGGAACAGTTATTGACCTCACAAAACTTACTAAAGATGACCTAGTAGCATTGCATGAAGCACTTGTCAAGTTCAAAGAAGCAACACAGTTTCCGCTTCCTCTGTTAGACAAACCCATAGGGGAGATCTTGGATAGAAAAATTATGAACCGCCCGTTACGTGAACTTACTCTTGCAGATGTTCTTGGTCTACCAAAGGAACGGAAAGGCTTATTGGGACTTGGTATCCTACCTAGAATAGTTAGCAGGTTAGAGGGAGAAGAAAAAGATGTGTCCAAAAGTTGAGGATTTCCTTTCTTCATGGGGAATTGTGTTTGAGGGCCCCGTGAGAAAAACAGTTAGGACGATGCTCGCTGACCTCTTAGATGTGGATGGTGCTCAGTTCCCCATCCTAAGTTGGGTAAGGAAGCACGCTGGTCTATTCAGGGGATAAAACTTTGGGGCATTTGCTGCGCTTTCGAGATGTGATTCAATCGGTAAGCGAAAAAACAGCGTGGGACATTCCTGAAAAAAGGAAGGAGCAACTAACTAAAGCCATTGAAAGAGCTGAGAAGATTCAGGTGGAACTGGAAGAGTTAAGCAAGGCTAAAGGAATTCTGGGTATTTTGGCAAGAGCCCTGTCATTAAACATTAAGAACTACATTGACGTGCTTAAAGCGACAAGATTCGTTAAACTCTAGGATAATCAGTTCCCCACAGAAAACGGTTAGCCACCAGAAAATAGGCTATTCCAAATACCATAAGTATTGTTGCTTCTAGCCAGGGTAAAACCAGAGGAATAGGAGTGTAGATAGTCAAAATCTCCATGATGCTCATGTTTCGTAGTTCTTTTGAACGGATGTATTCACGTCGGGAAATTAGCTTGGCTGTCCAATAACACGTTAGAATGGTCATTAAACTCATCCACAGGAATCTCTCCAGCAAAAAGTTCTCAGCTAGAATAAGGACTCCTAAAATGGGTACATTGATAAATTTTAAAGTTCCTCCATAAACACTTGCGTACCCTGGTTCAAAGTAGCCTCTCTCAACTTTGGCGCCCATCTTGACTAAGATGTTGCTTCTCTCTTTCAACTCTAACTCTTTCAAGTGTCCACTCCAAGAGATCTGGAAGAGGATGGTTGCGAAAAAGTACCCAAGAAGTAACCAGCCGAGTTTATCTAGCGAACTGTGGCTTAGAAACCAGCCCCAAGCACCCATAGCGGTAAAGCATATTGAAATGGGAAGGAAACCCAGCAAGCTTTCTTTTGAAAGCCCAGAGTTGTAGGCGTATCCGAAGACGAACCAGAAGAAAATCGCAATTAAGGGAACCAAGGGATTGAGGGAGATTGTGAGGCTGATCAATACTGCTAGAACCGCTAATCCACATAAACTCCAATGAATGACGTTGTGAGCTACTATCATATTTATTCTACCGGCCACAAGTGGATGATGACTTTTACTCGGATCTTTAAGGTCATAGCCCATAGCCGTGTCCATGAGGCTGTTGTGACCGAAACTTATCCAGTGAGCGAAAAGAGCGAACAGGCCAATAGCCAAGGTTTCAAAAGAGAATAAAGATGCGCGAGCAAGGTAGGGAACAAGTATTAGCAGAATGGTAGCTGGGGCGGTTTGAGCGCGGAAGAGCCGTAACCAATCTCGAATCATGGTTAAAAGTTTTTAATCTTTAGAACTAATTAAGTCTTGGGATTGTTATGGCTGAACTTTGGGAAAAGTGGCTCCCCGTCGTCGATGCTTTAATTCTTCAAAGTTATTACCGTCAGTTGAGCTGGGTTAGCATCAACGCCCCAATTGATGAGGTCTATAAGGCTGCTGAACATCTTGCTGAAACGAAGCGTGGTGGAAGGGTCTATTGGGTGATTCCGGGGTTGATTGCTAGGTGGGATAACTTAGAAGTTTTTCCTGGTGTAACACAGACCAACTGGTTCTTAGGTAGAAAGAAGAACACGGCTATGGCTAGAAGGGGTTGGTGGGCTATGTACCTCTTAGAGATTCATGTGAAGCGTATAGCTCGAACATTGGGAACATTGAAAGACTAACCGATTTTTACTAGGATTTCGGCTAGTGTTTGGTTGTGGGCTGCAAACGCCCTAGTTAGTCGTCCCGTTTCTTTAGCTAGTTTTCTTCCCGCTCGAGCTACGGCTTTTGAGTCTGCGGGGGTAGTGTTTCCTTTCTGAATGGAGTCAGTTAGTCTGTTTATGGCTTCGATTAGCTCTCCCGCCGTTTTGTTCCACGCGGTTCCACACTTGAGAACCTCGTCAACACGCTGCCGCATTTCGGTCCTTAAACGACCCGAGAATATGTCTAGAACGCTCATGCGATTTTCTCCAGAATGGGCTTAAGTTTGTTAAAGGAAGACGTGCTTTTGACTTCTGACCATACCGAGCGCATGAATTGTAGGGCTCGTGGTGTACCTCCCACGTTACTGTAATATTTGACTTTACCACTCAGCCACGCATCGAAAAGATCCCAAGACATGTTAGTGTCTGGTCTTCTACCCAAGAAACACCAGATTAAGGCTCGTTCCCAAACTCTGATTTCATCGTCAATCGTTTTAGGATTCTTAACGATTTTCAAAACGCTACCTTCTATACGGAAGAAAGCTTGAATCTTTACGTTTCGAAGGGTTTCGTCGGTTATGTCTAGTTCTATGGTTCTTCCGCCTGGGAAGCCATAAGTTTTCTGTATGTCTGGGATGCTGATTTCGGTGTTGGAGATCTCAATTACTGCAGCCATTATGTCCACCAGAGCGTCTCGAGCAATCTCCTTAAATCGTTCTTTCAATCTCTCCACGAAGCTGACTCCGACGGGTTTGGCTTCGAGGATTTTTTCGACGCCTTTAACTATTGGTTGGGCCAGTTCCTCTGGTAGAAACGGTTTACCTTCCATTACACCTTTGCGGATCTCCATGGAAAGGGGAATCGACCCTAAAGGTTCAACCTCAAATTCTTTACACAATTCCTCAAGGTCCACGCTGCCGAAAACCTCATAGGTTGCACCATGCTCGCAGGTGAACTGAGACATATTCTTAATCACGCCCAACACGGGAACACCTTCGCTTTTGTGTAGTTGAAGCATTTTGCGGGCTGATTCTACATGGGCGGGTTGTAAGACGATAATTGATCCCAGTAGATTTTCGCCGAAGTTTGTAAGTAATTCTAAAAATTCGTTGTGGACTCCGGCAGGCATATCAATTATTGCGGTGTCTGCTTTCCATTTGGAGTGCTTGAGAACGTCACGTAAGATTTGGGCGTATTCGCTTGCGTCCATGCTTACTGGTCTATCCCCACTAATCGTTGCCATAGAAAAAAATTCTATGTCATTAACGATAAGAGGCGTGAAAGACTCCGATGATACTTCAATTTGGTTTTTAACCCCCAACAGTTCCGCGGCATTGGGATTGCTGAGGTCCGCATCGATAAGTGCAATTGAACCCTTCTTCTTAGAAAGTTCATGGGCTAAATTAATGGCTGTGAGAGTTTTACCTGTTCCTCCCTTCCCGGAAAGCACAAGAACATACCGCATTTACTGTTCCACCACCCAGCCACGTTCCTTAAGTCTCTTGAGTAGCCCTTCTCCAGCGCCTGCTTCAACCTCTTTTTCAGGTGGCCCTCCAAAGAGTATGCGTCCACCATCCTTGATGACGACTTCCAGCGGTTTTCTCTCCCTAATTGCTCCAGCGGTTTCGGATAGTCCATGTCCAAGTATGCGGTAGCTGTCGTCACGGTAGCCTTCAACAGCCTTAGTTGACCCAGATTCACGTATTGCTGTTAGAACCTCTTTGTGTCTCCGTTCTTCCTTGTCCTCTTTTTCATAGGCTTCAACGACATCCTTTACGGCTGACTTGGCTGCTTCAGTTGAGGCTTTCTGAACGTCTTCAAGTGTGACGGATTTCTCTGGAGATGTGGGAGCAGCAGGAGGCTGTTCCTCCTTTATGATTTGTCTTATCTTGGCCTCTGTGAGTTCTTCTTTGCCGAACACTTCCCTGTAAAGTTTCATCTTCTCTAAGAACCGTGTTTCTGGATCTTGTGTTGGAGCAACTAGTTGACTTGCTTGGCTTGCCGGTATGTGTAATCGCCTCATAATAGGGCGTTCATCCTCACCTATCACTACTCTTCCATCGGGTAGTCGAATAGGCTCTTCAATGTCCACGTAGGCTTCTGCTACTTCCTTAGGTTTCCGTTCTTCTGAAGCGCGAAGTTCCTCTCTGACTACGCTACGCACATCTTGGGGTTGAGGTGGCTGCCAAGAGGGAAACATACCATACGGCGGTGGCGGCGTTGTACCGTATTGCGATGCACCCGGTTGTACACCATACTGTGGCGCACCAGGTACACTAGATGGCATTCCGGGCATTGATGGAGGAAAACCAGTTGGGAAGGCTTGTGAAAAGCCCCATTGAGGTGCGGGGGAAGGTTGTGCGGGATATAGTGGATAGCCAGAGGGTAATTGTATCTTGCCTTCCATCTGAGCTCTCTGAATAGCAAGGGCATACTTCTGAGAAACCACATGAGCTGTTGTTGAAGAGATCCCGCGCATACTCGACAATAACCAAGCTACAAATCCAGGATCTAAAGTTCCTCGACGTTTTGCCCAATCCAGGACTTCATCCTTTACTTTTGCAGGAATATCAGGATGTGTGTCTAAAATTTCTTCCAAAATAGAGTTTACGTCAGGTTCAGTCTTGTATAAGGTTTCAGGGGGAGCCCCCTTCTCGGCGGGTGCTTCTTTCTTTCTTCTCTTTAACCATCTGGAAACTTGGCCCTTGATTCGTCCAACCTGCAGTTTCTCTAGGCCGGTGATTCTGCATATTTCGTTAACATCTGCATCTAGGTTCTCACGGAAGATTTCTCTGACAGCCTCTTCGGAACTTCGCCCTTGTTGTCGAAGGGATTTTATTTTCTCTTCGAGAGTTTGTTCTTCTTCGCTCATATTTCTTCCACGACAGAAGGTTTTATTTTCCACAACTTATAAAGCTAATGGCATGTCTCAACGACTACATAGATTTCTTGTGGCCCATGGAGCCCATATTTTATCGATTTTAGGCTACCAAGTCAACCTCAACGCTTCTCTGGACAAGTGGAGAGTTGACCTCTTTGGCTTTCATCCTGTTAATGCTCGAGCGGTTATTGTAGAGTGCATAGTTACCCAGGCTCCATCCAGCATTATTAAGAAACTTCATTCCATAAAGAGGCATCATCCAGAGTTAGATGTATCGGTTCTGCGTCTAGGAAAATCGAGTGGTCAAAAATTGTTTAGAGAAGCTGGAATCCACCTTATTGAAACCTCTTTAGAGAACATAATCGGACCGGAGAAAGTATGAAGGTTCTTGTTGTTGGTGCTGGTCCTTCTGGTTTGGCGTGTGCTGAACAGGTTCTAGTTAACTCTGAGTTTGATGTTACGGTTGTAGATAAGAAGCGGATTGTTGGTGAGAACCCGCGGTGCGCTGGGGGAATCAGTCTTTGGATGGCTGAGAAGGTCGGTGTTTCCATTCAGCCTCATGTGATTTTGGCGAGGGTTAAACGGGTTAGGATTTATGCGCCCGATGGAAACTATTGGGAGATGAAGGATGAAGGTGGTTATGCGTATGTTTTGGATCGTGTAAGGTTTGAGCATGCCATGGCTGAAAGGGTGAAGGGACTCGGAGGCAGGATTATTTTAGGGTATTTGGTGTCCTCTAGTGACTTGGAGTTTTGGCAGAGTGAATATGATTATATTGTCGGTGGAGATGGGCCTGTTTCGGTTGTTCGACAATGGCTTAACCTTCCTAAACTGTCTAACCGCGACGTACATCTCGGATTTCAAAAAACAGTAATAATGGATGATTATCCGCAAGACACTATTGAACTTTACTTTGGACATAATGTAGCGCCAGAGGGATACGCTTGGGTCTTTCCTGGAGGAGAGAACTTGGTCAGAATAGGATTAGGAGTCCCTGTGTGGAGAGATTATCGCGTGCATGGTCTCTTACAAAATTTCATTCAGAATTATGCACCCAAAAACTATAAGGAAGTTGGCTCCGTAGCAAAATTGATTCCTACAGGGAAGATGCCAGAAACAGGTGTGTACGGTAAGGTTGTTTTGGTCGGGGATGCTTTACCCAGCACGGATCCCCTAACCGGTGGTGGAATTTGTCAAGGAATTGCTTCTGGGAAGGCGGCAGGTCGAGCTATTGCTGAGGGAGATCCGGCACGCTACAATGATTATATTGGATGGTTGAGAAAACAGAATCATCGTCGCTACAAACTAAAAAAAGTATTGTTCGAGTTCAACGACAAGGATTTCAATAAGTTAATCCAGGTTATGCAAGGCTTCACACCCAAAACAATGTCTATTGGGAAGGAGCTTCGCCGCGCCGTCATTCACTTATTGTTGCGGAAGCCACGTCTGCTACGAAAGTTTTTTAGGTATTTCAGGTAAAAGTAGGATTCGGTGAAACTCTTGGCAGAGTTGTCGCCAGATGTAATAGCTTTCCTTGGCATCTTTCTAGGGGTTCTCTTCCGAACTTTGGCTCCAGCGATTCGCAAGTGGCGAGAAGCCGAAAGCAAAGGAGAAGTTTTCAATATTCAACAGCGATACACGGCGACAGCCGTCGCATCAATCTTCATAGCCTTCGTAACAACAATGGTCGGACTACAAACCTTTCAGAAAGTTCCAGACGGCTTTATCCTCTTCCAAACAGCCTTCCTCTATGGCTTGGGCCTAAACGCGCTCATAAACGAAGTCTCAACGTGGTTCTAACTTGAGTAGGCGAAGAAAGGAGGATGACCCTCGCGACTTACGTGAGCGTATTGCCACTTTAGAGACTAACATGGAATGGGTCATAAAGAAGCTGGAGTCTATTGATGCCAGGGTTTGGTGGATTCTTGGGTCTGTTGTGGTTCTGGGGATAATAGCCATTTTAATTGCAGTTCTAACCTAGAGTGAAATTAGTTCTATAGGATTCTTTCATAAGGCTTATTAAACATTCATAGCCCTCATCAATAGAGTTCGAGTTGAAGAGAGGAAGGATATGAATTGGTTTCTACTGGCAGAATTACGTAACCTTCTTTCTTTCTTCCGAAAGGCAAAGTCACCTTCAAAAAAGTCTCTTGGTGATTATACTATTGTCGTTCCTGTATGGGGAAACCATAAAACTCTTAGTTTCTTAGAGAAGAGGGCGAATAAAACCATATTTCTAACAAAGCCTAGAAATTTAGAGAGTTTAAATCGCCAGTTGAATCGCTTAAAGAGTTTGGGAGCAAGGGTATTCGAAATAGATTTGAAGGGATATTTTGGAGGTGACAGCTACAAATATGCGGCTATCGTAAAGTGTATGGAAGAGAACCAGATTCAAACCAAATATATAGTATTTATTGATGCGGACTCATATTTTCGAGGTGACGTAGGAAAAGTCGTTCAATTTCTTGAAGAAGAAAATCTCGATTTTGTCTCAGTAAAAGTTGTTCCAAATCAACATTCGAACTTATTAGAAAAATTGCAGGGACTTGAGTATGTAATTGCAATGAGATGTAGACACTACCTGCCTTGGGCGGTTAGCGGAGCTTGTCTTATTATTAAAACCGAATCTTTAAAAAAGATTTTACGACATCATACTTTGTTCTTTAGCGGTGGAGATTTCGAAATTGGATTTTTAGGGAAACTCTTACACATGAAAATAGCACATGTTGATTTCAAAGTTTACACCAGAGTACCTAGGACTATAAAAGGACTATTTAAACAGAGAAAACGTTGGTGGGGTGGAGCCTTTCGCCACGTTATTGTCAATGCGGATAAAACTATACGAATGGCCCCCTTATATTTTTTCTATCTTTTTCCCTTTGTTTATCTACTGTATCCATTTAGATGGATTTTCCCCTTCCTCTTTCCGCAACTAATTCCTATAATATGGATTGCTCATGTGGTAATCACAATAATCGTCTCTTGGAGAAAACCTAGCTACCTAACTCTGCTTTTCCCATTATATGGCTTCTTACAACTCACACTCATGCTTCTACCAATATTTGGAATAATCGAGTGGTTCAAGAATTATCGTAAAACAGGAGATACGGGGCGCTTCAGAATTTGAGCAGCCTAACCTTCAATATTAACTAGGATGTCAAAGCTAAACTGCTTTATCCCGCTTATTGTTGGTTTTACATGTAGAGTGAACAGAACCTGCACGGTTTCCATTGGATCCAGTGTCCTACCATCGTAGTCATTGGTGAAAACGATGTACTCCTGAGCCTCTGTTGGGTCCCAAGCTTCAGTAGTTATATTGAGGGTTGATGGTACATTACCTTCATTTTTGATGAATACGGTTACGCCTTTAGTTTGTCCAGGTTCCATGAATCCCCAATCTATGCTGGTGACTGGCAAAGTGCAATTGATGTCAGAATAAACTCCAACACCGACAGCCTTAATGGTGCAAACGGTGTGGATCCTTACTTGCTGGGTTAAGGCCCAAACGAAAAACCCGCCGGCAGCCATTCCAATTATGAAGGCTATGGGAATCCATTTCCAGTTCATTTTTGGTCAAGAGTAACCGCTCAGAACAAGACTTTAAGGGTTGACTTGCTAAAGGTATCTATGGATAGTCGTTTTATGCCTATGAAGAAGCAAATGGTGTCCATGACCAAAGAAATGCTGGAAGCTTTGGAAGAGGAGCGAAAAAAGCGTAAACTTGCCTCTATTCCAGAAGTGGTTAGACAGATATTAGGAGAATACTTTAAAGCAAAAAGCTAAGAACTAATATTTGGTGACAACATTGGCAGAGGTTCTAGAAAGGAAACCCATCAGAACGTATCTTAAAGAGCGCGAGACTCTGATTCCTCGCAAGAAACTTATTGACATATTGGGTATTGATCCCGAGTTCTTTGGTGTCTTCGAGCAACCGCCTATCGTAGACGCAGTTTCACCCGCTAACGCTATTGAAGTTGTGGCAGGATCTTCTTGGGCCAAAGGCTTAGCTGAAGGCGTTTGTGGACCCGGATATGCTGGGTTTACTCCTGGCACGCCCGAATTTGATCGTTGCGTGTATAATGTTTCGCATAGAGTGGCTGCAAGAGTTCTTGGCATGACTTGGGCGCCCCCGCCTACTCCTCCTGTGGTTCCGCCACGTAGACCACCGAGGAGACGATAGCAATGGCTAGTATTCTTGAGGAAGGACCAATACGTAAGATACTTAGAGAGAGGAGAATTCTGAAGCATAGTCCAGAAGTGGTGCCTCTGTTAGGTCCAGACGTATCAATCACAGTATTCGATGATAATATCCACTTTATCTTTTCTGCGGGTGCATTAGAAGCTGATAGAACTCTTCCAAGAGATAAAGCCATCAAAATCTTAGACGAGTACATCAGAACATTAGAAAAAGATGTGGCTGTTCTCAAAGTAGCCAGAGCAAGGATTGGTTGAGATGAGGGTCACAGAGAAGGTCACTCGAAACATTGGGATTCTTCGTAGGCAGTTGGCTGGAAAGCCTCCCAGCCTAGTCGAATCTGTTGTTGAGCAAGCGGCTCTCCTGCATCGGAGCCCAGTTTTTTTTCCATCAGAAATTGCAAAAATAACTGGGTTAAGCGAAATTGATGCATCTCGGTTCTTGAGAACGGTAGCGTATGAGCCGTTTCTCTATGTTTTTTATGATGTTGCGGGCAAAGTGGTCGATTGGGATACAGCAGAAAGTGCAGAGGTAATAAAAGCTAAGGCTACATATCGAATACTGGCTCGCCCAGAATTTCACTCTTACAAAATCTTTGAAGCTAAGATTGGACTGGATATGGTTGAAGAGAGATGGCGGTGATAGAATGGGTTTCTTTGAAGAAGGCCCAGTACGAAAGTTGTTGCGTGAAAGAGGTTTATTGAAGCGTTTACGGGATCCTCAGATCGCCATCTATCCACCGGTTGATAGAGAACTAGAAGCTATGCGAGAAGATAAGAAGAGGGAGTGGAAGGCTAAGGGTTATCCGGATGGTTTGATTGAGAAGGCCTTGGTTTTAAGTGATAGATGGGTTTCCTCTATGGCTGAAGCTTTTGCACCTCCGGAAAGAAGGGATGTAAGAGAGGCTATTATTCGCGGATCTTATCCCCGCGCCCTTGAAGTTGGTGAAGCCTGGATTGTGGCGATGATGAAATAGTGTTTGGAGGTTGAAGATGAGCCTACTTAGTGAGAAAGACCGTGTTGAGTTGGTTACGTTTTTGCGTAAGAAGGTGGAGCTGCTTCCTGAAAGTTATTTTAAGCGTAGGATGCAGATGAGGGTTAAGTTGCTGGAGGAAGTTCCACCTGAGGCATTCTGGGCGCTTGCTTTAATTATCCTTGTAGCGCTAGGCCTCTTGGCTTTTGGCAGAATTTTCTTAAGAGGCTACACTCTGTAAGTCACAACTACCTCTGTCGCTTTAAAATTGCCACAATGTTGTCAACTTCTTCCTTAGTTTTTGTTTTTAGAAGTCGGGCGCATTTGATAGCATCACGAACGTCTCTGCTGGAGAGTTCTTTTAGAACCTTCTCTGCAATATAAATTCCCAAATCTCTGGGAGTACTCTCTTGGTCTTCTAGAACATTGACTACAACCTCGTAGAACTCGTCGTCGGTGTAGTCTCTGAAGCGCAGTGGCAGAAATCTGCTCATGAGTTCTTTCGGGATTCGTGAAATATCGTTGGCGCTACCGAAAACCCACGTCTTCAGCCGTATGGTTCGATGTCTCCGGTATTTCGTCTCGCTGATATAGCCCTTGTGCATAAGGCTGAGAAGAGCGGATAGAACCTCAGGATCGTTAACTTTGTCAAGCTCGTCGATAATCAGGTATCTGGGGCGTTCATTAAATAGCACATCAAATAAGCCTGGTCTGGACAGGTTGCTTCCTAGAATGAATCGGTTCTGTGGCAGCCTGGCAAGGTCCTCGAGTATTAGGGTTTTAGCTGATGCGACAGATCCCCAGAGTAGGCAGTGAACAGGCTTCTCAGCCTCAAGGCTTCTTTGCAGTATGTCTTTTTTGTCTTCATGTCCAACAACAAACCGGAATAGATCTGAGGGCATCTGTTCGGCTACGGCTTCCTGAGTGAATGCGCCTTCATAGTCGGCTAACGCCTTATCTAGGGCGGGTAGGTCAAGAGCCCTGTAACAACAATATTTATTGGTTTTCAAGACCACCCTTAAGATCCTTCGTGTGACCAAGCTGTTCAGGGTTCTTGCATCAGCGAACACCGTGTGCCACTCGAACCCATCCCACTCATTTTTGGGAGGATGAGCTTTCTCCCATTCCACTATAGTTTCTAGTATCTTCTTCATGTTACCATCTGTGTCATGAGAGAGCAAGGTCAGAACAGCATTGTAGATTTCACTTTGGGCTTGTTCCATAAACTACCCTATCTCCCACTATATAATCTGTTCAAGATAAACGTTTGATTTATAAGCGAGAATTTACCGAAACTTATTCAAGGTGTTTAGAATGGTTCGGACACTACCTGAAATGACAAGTAAGGGCTACGCGAAGGCAACCGCCAAAGACGCCAACATCAAACGAAGCTGGGAAGCAGCCAAGGAACGCTGCATAACCAACTACGGTGCCATGCCTTTCGGACCGACAAGAAAGGCTAACCATGCCGCCGCAGTGAGAGCTGCAACCCATAGAACCGACTGGGACAAGTGGAGAACCAACTGGGCCGCTAAGATGGCTGAGTGACCTCAGCTATCTGAACCTAGCCCCATCTCCTCTTTTTTCTTAGAAGCCGCGTAACTGTTATTAGCGTTACGATTGTTATTTTTAATTTGGGAATCTCTGTGGCTCAGAAGTTTAGGTTAATTTTTATGGATGGGACCACGGAGGAAGTTGACGCTATAGGGCTTACGGTCGCATGGATTAAGGGGAAAATCAGGGCGGCGGAGAAGAGGACTTATCTTCTGAAGGTTGAAGAGGTCTAGTCTTGGCTGTCACTATAACTGTGGGCGAGTTAGAGAGAGCTGCATTCGAGGTTAGAGACTTCATTAACGACCTGCTTAGCGAGTATGTGGCTAAAGTTCCTGATGTAATGATTCCTCCAACATGGGATTTGGGTCCTGTGTGGCCTCCTCAATACTATCCAAGTGTAAGAAAGATTTTGGTTCCCGAGAGGGTGGCCGTGCTGTGGGCTGTGGATAAAGAGAAGACGAAGACGGCTTTAAGGTGGGCTTTTGCCCATGAATTTTGGCATTACGTTCAAGAAGTGAGGGGAGAAAGGGGGATTACAATACTTTCTTTTCCGAGGGTGGCAGAATATCTTGCGGATAAGCAAGCGGTTAGGCTTAGCGGCGTTACAACTCCGGAGGGTGTGCGGGTATGGCGAGAGTTGTTAGAGATGATTGCTTAGCTTTATAGAAGTTTCTTCTGTAATTGTAATTCACAAGATATATAAAATTCTTTCAATTTCTAAATAATGGGGAAACGTAATGAAGGAAAATATTCTAAAGAAGGGCAGTGCCCTAAAGATGCTAAACGAACTGCTTAGAGATTGTAAACAGAGCGACCGTGAAATCTCTAAAAAAGTCAACGTGTCTCAGCCGACAATGACAAGAGCTAGAACACAACTCGAAAAGCTGGGCATTATCAAAAGCTATATGGCAATTCCAGACTTCGCAAAAATAGGCTTCACATTTGGCGCCGTAGCAACCTGCGAACTAAGAAAACCACTCCCTGACACATCTCTAATAAATATCATTTCCACACACTCCGTGGTAGCAAGCGCCTCCAGCATTTCCGAGGACAGCGATTTCATGCTCATCACCATGCACAGAACTATGGAAGACTACGACGCCCTTCTAAGAGACCTTAAAGAGGTAGCTGCTCCGGGAACCCTTAAGGTCACCCAGTTTGCCACACATGGTCTAGGAATCAAAGCAATTCAGGTGCCTAGGAAAGGCACCTAACTCTCTTTTTTTAGGATTGGTGGGCGTAGGCTTCTCGAATTCCAGTTTATTACGTCTCTCCCCCGTTTATCAGGTGTTGGTCCTTAATGGACTTCCACCGAGTTATTCTCATTGAGACGCACCACACCCACGCCTTTCACCCTTTCGTTATAGTTTGTGAGCCGCTCGTACAATAGCGTCTAAGATTCCAAGTTTTTCAGCACATTGGAAATGGAAGGTTACGGCTTTTGATGGGTCTTTGGAGTCCCATAGGATTAGTGGGTGCCACACGACTTCTCCACATTCACTACAGAGGCTTATGTTACCCCATGCCTTTAGGGCTTGATACTTCTTTCCGCCTATGGTTATGAATTTGTCTGGCCAGTACTCAACAATTAAGACGTCTTCTTCGACTTCTCCGCATTTTAGACATGTTCGCTGCCAAATTTTATGTTCCTTATCAATCTCCTTGTATTCCCACAGCTCTTCCCGGTCCTCATGCTCACAATACTCGCAGTCCACATTTAGCTCCTCTCAACCACTGAAATTCCAAATCTTGGCCCAAAAACCTCTAAACAAACATCTAAACTGTGCGGACTGTCTCGTAAGTTTTGGACGAACCTGAGAACTTCGCCTATTGTTTCTGAATCTGATCTAAAAGAGCCTGATTTTCTTATGTTACTTAGGTAAAGTAGTTCAGGATCGGTTAATGTGATTCTTATTGGAGTTGTTTTCGCTTTCACTTTGGATCTTCCTTTCATTTTAGTCACCTCCAGTTAGTGGGGTTGACGGGAAGTGCTGAAAGGAGAATGCATAGTTTCGCCTCCAGCTTCGCCGGCCAGACGAAACTTACTTCCCGCCAAACCTCTCCACCTTTTTAATCTCCTCTATGAAGGCGTATACTTTTGGCTTAAGCTTAGCTTCTACGACGGGTCTTTCATGGTTTAGTTCAATGAAGTCATATTCGGCTAGGAAGTCGAGGATAAGCCTGAGTTTTGTCATGGATACATCTCTAAGTTCTTCTCTGGTGGTTAGTTCGTTGAGGGTATGCCATGAACCGTCACTAAGGGCTCCAATGACTTTGTCGATCAGCTCCATGTGTGTAGAAGTACGCCTTCAGTTCTTAAATTCGTTGTGAAAGATTCTTCTAGTGTCCGGTTACACCCCAAAAAAGAGGTTATTGAATGTTTGCGAGAATTTCCGTGATGCCTCTGTTAGTTCTTGTCTTGAGATCCCCTATCAGTGCTGGGTTGAAATAGTTTCGCATGAATACGCTTGTACTGACCCTTCCTTGCAGAAAGTCAATCTCTGACTCCTTTAGGTACTTTGTTAAAAATGTGTTCCATGCCTCTCTTATATCGCCGAAACGAAGTCGTAGACCACTTCTATTAATTCTCTTTTGAATCAGGTTCTTGGACAGTTTGATGTTTGGATCCAGTTGCTCAATTATGGTTTCTGGAACGAAACTGATGAAGGCTTTTTTGGTTCTGCGTAGAAAGGTTTCCTTGAACTTGTAGTGTTCAAGTGTCCGATTGGAGGCGTTATAATATTCTGAGAGTTTTCCCATGCCGTTAAGGTTGAGGATGAGGTTGTAACTGGCAATTGCCTCGTTAAATCTTAGGCCTGTTATGGTGATGAGGTCCATGAAGCTTTTCAGCTCAGGTCTCGTTTTCTTTACTTTTCTGACCCACTTGAAGACCTCGTCCGTATCCGTGACTTTTGTGAGCCTATCAATGATTACTTCATCTCTTGACCTTCCGACCCACTTTAAGTCATAATCTTTTATCAGTTGTTTCCAGCTTGGGTATATGCCAAGGAACTTAGCTAAGGCACTTAGAGCCTTTAAGATATGACCGCGTTTATCGGGAGACAGTGTTTGTAATTCCGAAAGGTTTTTCTCGGTTAGACAGTGGGAAAACTGCTTTGCATAGTTGAACCTATCCCTTGCCGTCTTCGGAATGTATCTAGCATTTAAGAACCCCTCGAACCTCTCCCAGTCAATTTTAGTAGCGTCTTCCTTAGGAAGCTTACGCTCACCAATAAGCTGGTCCGCACCTCTCATCGCATTAACATAGATTCTGAGAGCGTTCTCACACACCTTCGAAACATTCAAGCCCAGCCTCTGAGCCTCATCAAGAATATCCTTCCCCACACGAATTGTCGTCTTCACATGCTTCTTTGACAAGTAAGCACCCCAACAAACAAGATGAAGTATGGCAAAAGCCCTATATAAAACACCTCAGTGGCCTAGCTGGTTAGGGCATAGCCTTGGTAAAAAATAGAGAGCCCACAGAGAGACTACAGCCTTACCAAGGCGAGCTCCTTTCTAGGGTGCTGTTCTCTGGTAAGGCGGCGGTCGCGGGCTCAAATCCCGCCCGAGGCTCAATTTGACACCCCAAAAAGAGGGGGTTTATTTATAACGCGAGTTTACAATTATTACAGCTCATGCGCGGTTTCGAGTTATCGATGGCATCAAAGGAGGCTGAACATTTTTCTCCGGAGATTCTGCAGTATACGAACCAGATCCGGTATTTGCGTCTAGAGGGCATTTAGATCACTCCGACGGGTTTTTCCCTTTTCAGAGCAATCCAGAGATGTTTAAGTTGGGGGAAGGTTTTAGAGAGTTTTTCAACAGCTTCTTCTATGTCGTCGCCAGGTTTTATATCTCCCGCACCTAAAGCCAGTGATAGGAGGGTGATGATGAGTTGCCTCCGTTTTCCCTCAATTGTTTGAGGCGAGTAGGTACCATTCTCTATAAACTCAAGAACATCCAAAATTTTTCACCCCGAAAAACTAAGCTATTTACCACTGCAGCGGACAGTTCTCTGGACATACGAAATCCTTCCCGTAGTATTCCTCACACCGCTTTCTGTTTTCGCACTTCACCATAGATATTTTCACCCCAAGGAGAAAAAGGGAGGGAATTAAATGTTCTTGCCTTTTTCAGTGATTTTCCATAGCCCTGTCACGTCTTTTTCGATTAGCCCCTGATCTTCCATTCCATGGAGTGTGCGGAGTAGATACTGCGTCTGCCTACCTAGATACACTCTTTGTCCTGGGAACACTATTTGTATTAGGTTGCTTGTTGGTTGGGGTCCATAGACTCTTAGCAGGGAGAGGATGATGCGCATACGCTCACTAAGTCTTTTCTGGTTCAAACCACGGGCACCCCAAAAAAAGAAAGGAGGTTACTCATCCACTTCTTCTACCGCTATGTCCTCGGGCTTTGCGATTTTCTCTCCGGCTTCTTGTGCTTCTTTCGCGGTGTTATAGAGTTTGTCTTGTTTGACCCACATTCTAATCAGTAACCGATATTTCGTCAATTTTTCACCCCATTTCAATTATGTTGAACATATATGCTGAACATGTTCGTTAACATCTTTAATGAAATTGGTTGCGAGGGCCAGATTTGAACTGGCGACCCCTAGGTTTCTGAGGAGATTGCAGAGCGCTTACTTCTGCATTGCTGGCCGCCCTCAGGTATCGCTACTCTGAGGCATCTCCTTATGAGCCTAGTACGCTTTTCCAGACTGCGCTACCTCGCACCCCAAGAAAAAGATGGGATTATGACAGTTTTATTGGTTTCGACTCCAAAGAAAGGTTAAGTTTTTAGCAGGTTCAACATTTTCTCGAATTCTCGTCTAACGTCGTTTGGCAATTCGTTCCATCCTTCAGCGTCAAAGGGAACCATGAAAGCGTACCATCCATTGACCTTTTCGACTCCTGAGACGTATCGATGATACCATTTGTAACCGTTTTTCTCTAAGACTTTCTCTATCCAGTTAATTACTTTCTCTTTCTTTGTCAACACGGCAATCGGGTTGTCTGTGTGTTCACGAAAGGCGAAGAGGTAAAGTTCTCCCGTCTTTCGGTTTCTAGCTAAGCCAAACCCACAGCGGAACTTTCCACTTGTTTCTTCAATATCTAATCTGCATTTAGCCATTAGACACGGATTTCCCTCTTTGTCGAAGCCGAAACAGGTTTCCTCGATTTTCAGTTTCATACACCCCAAGAGAAAAAAAAGGAGAGGTTTAGACGGCTGACTACTTTGCCTCTGACTCTTCCTCTGGTTTTTCCGGAGTAAAGCTCTCAACGGCAAAAGTGCCGAACCAGCCTCTATGCTGTGGGCGGTAGTCTAACAAGCCCATTCTAGTTCCTGCGTCTTCTAGGATTTCTTGTAATGTTTTCTCAATTCCATCTGGGAGACGTCTGGCATCGTAGATAACCTGGAATTTTGCGCTCCACTCCGGTAATTTGGCTCTACCCTTAAGAACACGCTGTCTCTGGATCACAACTGCTCGCTCGTCAATTTCATACTTGTCTGTGCCTAATGGAATTTTCTCAGGCTCGATTCTCATCATTCCAGCAAGTAGACTTGAAAGGCTTACTCTTTTGACTCGATACTGCTTTGCAGTTTGGATCATCATACTGTATACGGCTTCTTGAGGAATGTATAGCTGCTCCTTGCCATCGATCACTGCTATGTATGCACTGTTTTTTGCGTCCTCTTTCGTACTGTAGGTTTCCAGTCGCATCCTACTTTTTGATTTTAGACTCTCTGGGTTCAAACGATTCATTAGTAGAGGCGTCAGCCCTCTAATTTCTACGTCTATCTTTTTGTAGTCGTTTTTATTCAAGATTTTCACCTCCTTACGTTGCCTAACCCTGCCACACAGTGGATAGCAGCACCCCACCTTACATCGCTAAACGAAAATGAAAGCAAAGCTTGCCCAGCCGCACCTAACCGTACCAAACAAGACTCTACAGTGCCATGGCTAACAATGCCAGGCCTCAATAAGGCCTTAGCCTGCCGTACCGCGCTTGGCAAAACAGCACCCCGCCGAACATCGCTAAACTTCACGATACCGTGCAGTGCCTCAACACTCCAAACCACACCGCAAAGTAGCTTACCTAACCATGACAAACCAAGCAAAACCCCACTCCGCAGAACATCACCATACCATGTAACACCTAACCCTACCGTGCTGAACCTCGCTTTGCTCCACTCCACCCTTCCAAACCGTGCCACGATAAGACCTTGCCCTAGAATACAGTACAGTACCCCACCCTCCCCACAACACCAAACAGGACATCGCCAAACCACACCATACCGCAATAAAACCTTACCTCACCATGCCAGACAAAGCACCACTCCACCGTAGCCCAACCAGCGCAACCGGACCTCACCATGAAACGCCGTACCTTACTGTGCCTTAGCGAACAAAGCACCGCTTGACCCAACAGGACCGGACCCCGCTCCACCATTCCATGCCATACCTCGAAAAACCATGCCTTGCGCAACCTAACCGGACAGGACAGAACAGTGCTATGCAATACCAGACCTCACCATAATGATACCAGAGCTTGCCTTACGTTGCCTAGCAGGACAGGACCTCACAAGGCCTAGCCATTCCAGACCTCGTAACGCCGTACCAAGCCTCACATTGCCGTGCAAGACTTCGCCATGCTGCACCCGACCACTCCGGACTTTGCCTCGCCAAGAAAGACCATGCCTCACCTTTGCATGCTTCGCCTTACTACGCCTTGCCAGACCTCGCAATACCGAAATAAAGCCTTGCCTTGCCAAAGAGGACAGGACCACACTGCGCCTTACACCGCGATACCTGACCTTAAGCATTAAACCGTACCTTCCTCAAGGCCGAAAGAGCCTGAGTTACCAAAGCCTTGAAATACGGATCATCCATTGGGATACAGCCTTTCCGTGCCACATCACGGATTAACATCAGCGCATTCTTGAATTGTATCAGCTCGTGTGTACTGGGCTGCCCATTACAATCAACTTTCTGTATATTACAGTGAATCTTTCTGCCACCCGGTGCCGTCAAAGTTATTATCGGCGCTGCAGATTCCCTATAAATTTCAGAAGCTGGAACCGAAGTGATCGCCTGGATATCTTTGACGCTGAACTTGAATTTCTGAAGACGCCGAATGTTAGCCTTCAGCTCTGTTTCGGTGAAGCTTTTTCCATGACCAGCATTAAGTCTCACAGCTTCAGCAAATAATTCCGCTTCATTTTCAAATGGCAGCTCAGAACAATCGACATAATCGATCTTCTTAAGTTTACGGGCGCTGACACGATGAACACCGTCAACAATGATTTTTTTTCCGCGGAAGAGCCCAATCTTAACCGTTGGAAAAACACAGCCTGCATCCAAAGCCCTAGCATAGTTCCTCACCACTTCTGTATGGTCAATTTCTTTGCGAGGGTAGAGACTCCAGTCAAATGTCAGATCACTAATCTTCTCGATACGAACTGGAGCCCTATCCCAATCCTTTTGGCTCAACTCTGTTTTTGTTTTCAATACATCACCCCGAAGAGAATTTACACCTATCCCCATCCGAGAAAAAGGGGAAGGGGGATTAGAACTTGATGTCGAAGTCACTGCCGTGTTGCTCCAGCCATTCGTCAAGAGCCCTTCTCAGGATCTTGGTTTTTATAGCATGTGGCATTTTTCCTCGTTTGCTGGCAACCGCTAAGCAGTAGTCGTTGAGTCTCCTGCTTTGCTTAGGCGGAAGTGTGAGGGTAAACCTTTCCTTTTCATTTTTTCTGTTAGGCATTTAATCACCCCAGGTATTTACGTAGAGAAAAAGGGTGTGGAAGGTTTTTATGTTTTATATACACATTTAATGAGAAACCAACAGGAGCCATAGCTTTCAAGGAAAACCTCTGTGATTCAGAAATGACCTCTCCGACATCTTCAGAAACTGTCCATCCGGCATCTCTGCAGGCGAGGTAATATTCGAGAAAATGGTTTTCCAAGTACCATTCCATCTGAGATTCCCATTCAGCCAGTCGACCTTCCCAGTCACCTAGTCCACCAAGGTCAGCTCTCAGCGAACCATAATCAGGCATTGGACCAAGAGCTAGAGATTTAAGGTGTTCCTTATTCTCCCAATACGTTAATGTATCGTCGATCTCTTGATAGTCAATTTCGTATTTGTCGCAGAACCTTTTCAGTAGCCATAAATGAAGAGGTAGCAGATTTTCACCCCGAAAAGAAAAAAGGAGGGTTAAGCCTGCATTTGCTTGAGACTGAATCGGGGAACAGGCTTAATGTTTGCGTCTGCCATGAGTTTTTCGATGAAATCCAGTATTTTCTTCTCGCGTTTCTTCTTCTCTGCTTCGGTTTTCTTCTGGTTTATAGACTTATTCCATTTATCATCGTACTTTACTCCAACTTCAGGGGAGAAGAAAGAGATTTTTGTACAATGGTCGCTTGTCATAAAGAGTTTCTCTTCAATATCAAAGCCCCACCATTTAGTATCATGTCCCTGTCCCTCATGTTGTGAATAACTCAGATGCTGAGCATAGAACCTAATCACTAGGGCGCCAGAATTGAGGGAGACTTCTGAAACACTTTTCCCCTTGAGGGTAATGCGGACACTTCCTTTGTTCATGTTTTTTACTGCATCCATTGCTATTTCGTGTGCTAGTTTCTGAAAGACCTGTTCAAACTGCTGAAAGCTGAATAGACTTCTTATTGTGGGCATGTCGTCACCCCGAAAAGGCTTTTAGGGCTGGGTTGTGTGGGGCTGAAAGAAGAAGGGATGGTCAGACGTCCATCTTTTCTCTTCCCTATCACAACCCAGCATTCCTAGGTTACTCACCCCATAGAAAAAAGGGGAATTCATATTTCGAAAGGAAGTGCTATATCATATATTCCAAGTCGGTTGTGCAGTCTTTGAAATTCGCTGGTTTGCTCTTCGCTGAAGTTCCAGTTTCTAGCAAGCCGGAGTAGCCGTCGTAATAGTCGTATCTGTTTTCCCATTATTTTGTAGGCCCACTTCGCCCGGTCCAGAATAAACTCTACAGTATTCTCACCTGGAACATCCGTGTTACCATATTTCTCATAATGCTTAAGCTGTTCCCAGTATGAGCCTATGTGATAGTTTCTTTCTTTCGGACAACTGGGATATCGCGCTTCAAGATATTCGCTGTTCTCCAAGCATAGATACCAGAACGAATGATTTCCGAGGTATCGCTCCACGTCCAGCTTAAGCACCATTTTGCACAGCCAACAACCTGGCAAATGCTCAATGAATTTTACTTCGCCTCTTAGATGGGCGATGGCTTCCATCAGTTGGTCTTGAACTACATTAAGCCACTTGCGGGTTGCCATTCTTTCCAAAAGGATATGGATCTTCTTTGATCGTTTCCTTAACTTGACCGGTTCTTCTGGGTGTATTCGATGGTAGAGTATTCTTGGCTGCCGAATGCGCTCGAGAAGGACCCTTAACTGTTCACTGGGCATGGATCCTCAGCCTCAATGCATGGTCATGTAGCGAGAATCTCCAGGGCGCCTTCCCTTCTGGTATCTGCATGGCAGCAATTTCTTTTGGGAGATACTGTAGGCTTAGAGTTGAAGAGATGAGTAGCAGCAGTCTTTTGGTTGTTTTTTCGTCTATTCCGTCTCGTATCTCGTGGATTTGTACGTTGTTGGGTCCTAACCCTGCTAAAACTCCGAATTGACTGACCATGTTGAACATCCAGAGGCCGGTACCGATGAGGTGAATGGCGTTGTTACTCTCTTCCCATGCTTTCTTCTCTTGCCCCAGTAGGTTGTTGAACCACTTGTCGCCTATCGCCTTTTCATTGTGTTTAATCCATTCGTGAAATGCTGAAAACAGAGTCTCTTTAAACAAGACCAGTGTGCTTTCCATTTTGCACCCCGGAGAGAAAAAGGGGTTGGGTTATTCCTCGGGTTTCTTTTGTTCCTGTATCATCCTTCGGTATGTTGAGTGTGGTTTTTGGCCTTTGCCTTTGAAGAATTTGCTGAGGTCGCTGTGTTTTGCTTGGTTTCCTAGTCTTGTTAGTGGTTGTCTGAGTATAGGTACTGGTTTTGGCTTCGGCTTCCTCTGACGTTTTAGTCGGTTTAGAAGCCACTTGATTGGGTTGAACAAGTAGTTCACTTCCCGATTTTCTGTAGTAGATGAATCGCCATGTCTTTGGTCATAGCTAATACTTTATTACATTCAGGGCAATAATAGATCGTTGGTTCATGGAATTTAATTTGACCATCCTCAAGCGTGACCATGCACCTGCCGACTAAATACTTAAGGTCTGTGCCACAATTACATATTTTGTTTCCCAATTAAGCACCCCAAAAAAGAAAAGGGGGAACTAAGTTTTTTTCTTTGCCTTCATGAACTGTACAAGGACTGATGTTTGAGGGATAGGCGCTGGAATAGGCGTCGGCGGCTCTTTTCTTGCTTTGGCCAATGCTGCAAGCGAGAACTTGAATGGCGGTTTCAGTTTAACATAGAATTTTGTGATATCAGGCGGGTTCCATTGGTTCCCGAAGTCCCAGAGCTTACTTCCTGGACTACAATAGGGTAGGTCAATCATTAGTGAGTCTCCACATATTATGCTATAAGGATGGTTGCTGAACATGGCCATATTCACTAGGCACGCTCGGTAAAGCGAGGGATCTATCTCGATTCCGAACAACACAAGAGGCGCTTTAGGCGCATACCAAGTGGCTCCGAGCAGGAACCGACCTGTCCCAACACCCGCCGGATCTATCACCGTTTCTGGCTCAATGACGTACTTTTCCCATACTGGTTCAACTTTGAAAGTGCTTCGTAAGCGCTGTTGTTCCAAGAAAAGGTTCCGATCTAATTTATGGTCATAGGCCATGGATTCGACGCTTAACCAAGCCTCTGTTATTGCATCTGGTCGCGCGCGTTGCTTCTTCTTACCAATATCCAGTAGCCTAACCATGAACTCGACTATACATCTGGGTGTTAGGCATTGACCCATCCTGTTTGCTCTACCGGCCAATTCTTCTTCAACGAATATGTCGCCGAGGTAGTCCCAGGGCTCCTCCTTTGCTTCCTTTATGTACTGTTCTATGAGCCTTGTTTTCTGAATATGTTGCTTGAGTTCCCGGAATTGAGGATAGACAGGTTTGCCTATTGGACCTGCCCATTTCACGTTTGGAAGACTGTACTTCCAGGGATTTTCTATTATTCCTAAGTGGTCGGCTAGGAGTTCTATTGTGATGTTCCAGCATTCCTTCCTAAAATGGTGTACCTTCCTCTCAACTTCGTCCATAAGTTCGACTAAGGCTCTTTTCGGTCCCTTGTAGGGCGGTATGGCCCTCATCTCTTTAAGTGAGAAACGCGGTGGTCCTTCGTAGAGTATCGGTTTCAATTTACACCCCAAAAAGAGGGGGAAATTTGAGAGGCTTCACTGTTCCTCATGTTCAATCAGCGGACAACAATAGCAGTAATTGTAGAGGACACCAAACTCGTCTGCCAGTAAGCTCTGAAGTTTATCTAATATTGGCATGAACTCTGTTAGGAGTTCCGTACCTCCGAGTGGCTTAATGATTTTGTCTAGTTCCTTCTTTTTCCGTATAGTCTCTGCGAACGTTTTTCTTACTGGGCAATCCTTATCCGAGTAAAACACACATGACAACTTCCTTTTCTCCAAAAGGTTCACCCCAAAAAAAGGGAACTAGGATCCTAGGCGTTTCTGTCTGCTCTTCACATAGCTCTTGAACGGGTAAAGCATTCTTTCTATGTCGTCAACTATTCTTTTTGCGTCAGCCTTCCACCCTGGAATCCATTCTGAAACAGGTTTTCCGCGTTCATTCTTCTGGAAGAACCTCTTGAGGTCTTCTAATGTTGGATAGATTCCGATCCATCCTGCTAGGTTGTAATGGGCTGAGCTGCCGCAACAGAGTGTTAGAAACTCGTAGAAGTATTTTGAGAGTACAGGCTTGAAGTTAGCGGGTGCTTCGGGTAAACAGATAGTGTCATTAACTCGCATCCACCTTACACGTTTATTCCCGTACAGGGTACCCTTTTCCATTATGCGTTCTACGTTTCTCAGAATCTTTCTTCTGCTCCACACCCGGTTCCCCTTGTACAGTATTGAGGCGTTCAGATGGTGTTCATCAATGGCATCCTGAATCAGTAATCTGGCTTCAGCCACACCCAGAGTCTTGAGTAGTGGCTGCATTGCATCTAGGACACTCCGTGCTTTCTCTAGTTGCTTCGGACCACCAAGGATCCTTATCTCGCTGGAATAGATCAGCTCTTTTATGTTTGTCACCCCAAAAAAAGGGTTAGGGATTGAGGGCGTCCTTTATAGCGCATTCCACGATTTCAGCCCAGACCTCTCCAAGTCCAGACTCAACACCTCTCTTAACTCGCGCCATCACTTCTTCTGTAATCTTTTCTCTTGGGATTCCCATTTGTTCAGCTTCAATGAAGATGTCTTCTCTCCGCAGGTAGAAGATACGTTCTTTTTCAAACTGTTCTCTCTCATCTTTTCTTCCAAGCTGATATGCAAGCTGGTTTATACGTCCATTTCGTGCCACAGTTTGCACCCCGAAAGAAAAGGGGGAAGGTTAAGCTACGACATACTCTTCTGGAGAGCTATGGAGCTTAGCCGTTTCATGCTGAACACGGTGGTCTTCAGCCCAATAGTCAACCCGGTTGACAACTCGGATTATCTTGATGCCGTAGATCTCTCCCTTCTCGAGTTTTTCGTAGCACTCAGTTATGTAGATGTCGAAATCGTCGCCGTGGAACTCTGGAAAGGTCTTGTCCTCTATTGTGTTTTCTTTGGTGTCAAGGGTTATTACGCGCACCTTCAATTTAGTTTTCACCCCAAAAAAGAAAGGTTATGGGCTCCAAACCGCATAGTAGCTTTGTGGTGCCACAAAGATATCTATTTCAATACACTCTGTTGTGAATCGTGCGTTGAAGTCAACGAGGATTTTTATAAAGCCCAAATCAATTGTTTGGCTATAGATTTCTAAATCTTTTATTTTTTGTAGCAAAAGGCTCACCCCAAAAAAGAAAAAAGGGGAGATTGGATGTGTTTTACTTGTCCTGCTTTTTCTTGGCAACAGCTACTAGAACCTGAACTGGCGGCAGGGTTTGTAGCGTGGGAGCCTCACGTATGGGAACTTTAGCTGGTGTGGGTGGTTCCTGCAGATGGTTGTATGCGAGTTTTTGTTCAGTGAATTTCATCAGCCACACGAATTTGCCATCTTTGAATGTTGGGCAGAGGAAAACGTAGTATTGCTTGAAGCCTCCCCAGGAGAATGTGGTTATGCCTATTTGGTCTGCGCGGAGTCTTTTCTCGGCTTCCTCGAACAGTTGAGCCGCGGTTTTCTTGTCGTCGCTGAAGATTTCATATATGCTTGTTATGAGAAAGGCTTCTATAACCGTGGATGGCACCCAGTTTTCATCTGAGATTTCGATTACATTTGTTCGTGAGTATGGGCTACATTCTTGTTCGGATCCGTCTGGTTGAACAGCATAGTAGAGGATATCCTCTTCTTTCAGTTCGGCACCGTCTTCAGCTAGGTATTTGTATTTGAAGTTGTCAAGAACCTCCATAACTTCGCTCGAGGGCACTTGATTCTGAGTTTCTGGATCAATGTATTTAATCTCCGAAGCGAGGTTTTTGCCGTGCCACTGGAACTTGTTTTGAGCCACTACTCGAACTTTCTCCACCAGTTTTCCATCTACGGTACGCATTCGTATCTCTGGTGCCGGGATTAG
>Ga0315314_1000471_pt1 | contig 44364 bp, 57 predicted proteins | sample TDP9_MG_FD_203631 | JGI IMG/M metagenome (GOLD analysis project Ga0315314, IMG submission 203631) | Freshwater sediment microbial communities from Lake Towuti, South Sulawesi, Indonesia - TDP9 | ecosystem: Environmental > Aquatic > Freshwater > Lake > Sediment | place: Indonesia: South Sulawesi... | reverse complement strand
CTGATTTCACAAGCGAGAATTAGAATTCCATGAGAATGCTAGTTTTCCGTTGACTATGTATGGAGGTGTAATTTCGATTGTCGTATAGAGAAAACCGAGAAATGCACAAGGCTGTATGCGCTGATTGTGGTCAGGAATGTGAGGTTCCCTTCAAACCTGACGGAAGCAGACCCGTATACTGCCGAGAATGCTATTCTAAACGAAGACCCCCAAGAAGATATTAAGCTTGTTAGCTAAATCTTCGTCCTCTTTACCCACATTTTTTTATCAATTCCATAAGAAGATTGCTCCCTAAATTTTAACAACACCACCAAATAACTGCATACCCGCATGAGTCAACGTATTCGTGTGTGCGGGATAGAAATTCTATCCTCATCACACAATTTCAATCAGACAGTAGTCGAAGGTTTTCTACTTTGCCACATCAGATTAGATGTCTGGAATGGACTCAGTCGGGGGTACAGACATCATTCAAACGTCCCCAGTCAATATACCTCGATTTCTTCATCGCCCAATAAAGTCTTATCCCTTTTGAAGATTTCAGCTTTGCGCCCATCACAAATCTTTCATTCACCAGGTTTTCAACTTCAGAGCAACTCATATTTACTGATCTGTCAAAACATACAGAGGCATAGGAGGAACATTCATGGAGAAAATTCGGGTTGTCTGCTATGGTTTAGGGGCTGTTGGAACCCGCATAGCCCGTTTCATGCTTGAAAAGGAAGGCATCCAAATCGTGGGCGCCATCGACATCGCCAAAGAAAAGGTTGGAAAAGACCTAGGGGCAGTCCTAGAAGTCGGAAAAAAACTTGGCGTAATCGTGACCGACGACGTAGAAAGCCTAATGTCTAAGGCTCGGTGCGACGTCGTGGTTCACGCCACAGGTTCCTATCTTAAAGACATCTACCAGCAAATTGCGCCCCTAGCTAGGTACGGCGTCAACGTAGTTTCTACGTGTGAGGAGCTTTCGTACCCATACCTGTCAGAGCCTGAACTCGCCAAGAAACTCGACGCGTTGGGCATGAAATACGCAATGACATTCCTCGGAACCGGCATAAACCCAGGCTTCCTCATGGACACGCTGGTTATCACGCTTACAGGCGCCTGTCAAAGGATAGACAAGATAAGGGTTGAGAGGGTGATGAACGCCGCCACAAGACGAGTGCCTTTCCAGAAGAAGATCGGCGCCGGCCTGTCCACAAAGGAGTTCAGGGAGAAGATAGACTCCAAAAAAATCACCGGCCACGTTGGGCTGGAACAGTCGATTGGGATGATCGCCGCAGCCCTGCGTTGGGATCTCGACAAAATCGAGGTTGGCTCCGTGGAGCCTGTCGTTGCTACGAGAGATGTGGAGAGCGAAGCCATAAAGGTGAAGAAAGGACAGACTGCTGGCTTGAGGCAGACGGCTCAGGGAATGATGAAGCGAAAACAGGTGATAACGCTTGACTTTCAAGCCTACATAGGCGCTGAAGAGGAGTACGACGCCATAAGCATAGACGGTGTGCCCTCGATTCATCAGAAGATTTCGCCCTGTGTCCACGGAGACCTAGCGACAGTAGCGGTGATTGTGAACTCTATACCGAAGATCGTGAACGCTCCCCCGGGCTTGGCCACGATGAAAGACCTGCCCGTTCCATCCGCGGCAGTTGAAGACATGCGCAAATACCTCTGAAGTTCGAAGGGAATCTCAATACGGTGTCGAAGATGTCTGAGGAAGATTCTGAAAAAGAGACTCTTAAAGAAATACTCCGAGTTATGGATGAACACCTCGCTGAGATAAGTTCAAAACTTGATGGCATAGAATTACTTCTTTTCATAATTGCTCTACCGACGATAATTGGCATCATTATCATCGTGCTTTTCCTGCTGGGAATCATCACCTTCTTCTAGAGGGTTTAGACTTTCCAAAATTAGTTAGGTCTGAATCGCATTGTTATGGTTGCTGAGTGAACTTGGGTATTGAACAAAAGGCTTACATGATAGATCAGGCTGTCTCACTGGATCTCCCGATTCGCCGGGTTGTCAGCCAGCTTTATGACGCCGCCTGCGAAGCTGTGGGCAAATCGCTTTGTTTTGCCGCTGCTCAAGGAATCGCGAAAAGAGTCGACAAAGGCGATTACGTTTTTGTCCTAACCGGCTTTCCGATTTCACCGCTGAACCTCGCAGAGACCGACGGACCGTTGGGAGCTGCTGTTTTAGCTCAGACTCTTCAAGCCGTAGGAGTCAAGCCCATTCTGGTCACGGATGATTTGTGCTCTGGCGTAGTTAAGGCGGCGGCTCCGAAGACAAGATTGATAAGGGTTCCAGTTGACGCTGAGCAAGCCAGCTTGCAGGCTGAGCAACTCTTTTCAGAATACAGCCCTTCTGCGCTTCTGAGCGTTGAGCGTCCAGGCTGGAACAGCAAGCGTGAGTATCATAACATGCGTGGTCTAAACATATCCAGCATCGTGGGAAAGACCGATTACCTGTTCGAGCTAGGGCGGAAACACCGAGCTTTGACCATTGGAGTTGGAGACGGCGGAAACGAGCTGGGCTGCGGGCTCATCTTGGAAACTGTTAGAAAACACGTGCCCTACGGCGCCAAGTGTCAGTGCCCCTGTGAAGGCGGAATTGCAGCTTCAACCGCTGCCGACTTTCTCGTTGTTAGCGGCGTATCGAACTGGGGAGCCTACGGCGTGGCGGCGTGTCTCAGCCTCTTGAAGGGCTTGGAGTACAGGCATGACAGCCAGAGTGAGCTGCGGTTGCTGAGGCGCGTTGCCAAGGCTGGGGCGATAGACAGCATCTCAAGGGAGCGCAAGCCATACGTGGATGGGCTGTCCCATAGCGTAAACGGGTTGGTGGTCGATCTTATATGCGCGATTACGAACGCTTGAAGATGTGGTCGAGGCAATATGAAGCACGCGGGAGTCCACCCTAAAGGAACTCTGTTGCTCTCAGACGTAATCGAATCTGTTAAGCGGAGACCTGACTACCACAGGGTCGGAGCTATGGCGCTGTTCGTGGGCGTGGTCAGAGGCGAAACCAAAAGGGGCGAAACGGTCAAACGCCTGCGGTTGGAAGCCTACGACGAAAAGGCAGATGAAGTCTTGGAGAAAATCTGCAAAGACCTGAGGTCAAGAAGAGGCGTTGTGGACGTGCAGATTCACCATTTCACGGGCGAGTTCGAACTGGGCGAAGACCTAGTCTACGTTCTGGTCGCTGGTGGACACCGTCAAGACGTGTTTCCGGTTTTGCGGGAGGCTGTTGAACGCTACAAGAATGAGGCGCCCATTTTTAAGAAGGAATACGTTAAGGATAAGAGAGGAAAGGCTAAGTCGTACTGGGTCAGTGAAAGCCAAAGCAAAACTAGATAGGGAACGAGTGGGTTCAGAAAATGAATAAACCTGTTGATTATAATTTGGCAGCGCCCTGCGGCTCCTACTGTGGTGAGTGCAGATACTACAAGCAGGGCTGTGCCGGATGCGGCTACGTGAAGGGCAAACCTTTCTGGGGCGAGTGCCGCTTCTACTCCTGTGTCAGAGAGAAGGGTGTTGAACACTGCGGGTTGTGCGCTGAGTTTCCCTGTGATTATTACTTGACCACTTTCGACCCGAGCGAGGGGCAGTGGCGTGTTTTCTACCGAGCCGGTCAACTGGCGTACAGGAAGAAGATTGGCACAAGGGCTTGGCTTGAAGAGAAGGCTAGAGGCGGAAACCCCGACCCCAAGTTCAAGAAGCAGTAACTGAAAGCCTGAGTTCTTTAGCCCCCAAGAACTGACTCAGCTCCTTCGCTTTCTTCTCAACCTCTTTGAGGTCTTCCCTCTTTATTCTCTCGAAGGGCGTGATGGTCAACGTCAAAGTGTTCTTGGTTTTCTTCGATTTCCATGTTCCAACTATGCGTCCGTTGATGAGGACCGTGGCTGCGATGTCTCCCACCTTCGGTTTGAACACCTTGCTTTTATGCTCGTCCTGGATGATTCGCGTTCTGTCCTTGTGTCCCAACAGAATGGAGTCGAATTTTGGCAGGAGGCAGGGCGGCGCCTTTTCGTTGATGCTTATCGAATCTAAGGTTCTCAAGTCTTCCTGCAGTATCCAAAACGTTCCTTTTTTTCCTTCGATTTTGACTTCTTCGAGGAGTGAACCCGCAGCCTCTATCGCTTTCTTGGCGTCGCCAGCCATCATGCCGCTCCAGAGGCAGAAGTCTTGCTGAGACGCTGGTCCATATCCTCTAAGATATTTGATGAAAAGGTTCTTTTGAGCTTCCTTCTCCGTTGTTTCGTCTACGGCTATGTTGGGCAGCCATTTGTCCAGCCTTGCGAAGCACGATTCTACGCCGCAGGGTTGAGCGTGAACCGTCAAGCCCTCGTAGGCTGTTTCCTTTAGGATGCCGCCCCAACCGGAGAAGAGTCTCTCATAAGGCTTTGAATCGTCCTTCAACAGCGAGCGAACCTTTGCCATCAGTTCCTTTCGCCTGAGCGGTTCTTGAGCCAAGGCTTCAAGAATCTTGGGATAGATGAGTTTCTTTCTCTCCTCTATCGAGGGCCAGTCTGGCGCGTGCATGAAGCGTCCGTGGTGTTCGAACCACATTCTTCTCAGGGCTTGGTTATAGATCGGCAAGTCCTCGGATGGAATCACGTGGAGGGTTCCGCGCATGCACCAGACTTTGACCAAGGTTTTGTCCCTGTAGAGCGCTCTGTTCAGAGATTCGTTCTTGAAGTCTTCAACTCTTTTCCAGAGCGAGAGGTAAGGAGTCTGAGGCGCCTGAGCGTGCAGACCGCAGACGTCGCCTGCAACCTGAACAATCTTGTTCTTGCTTGCCCTATGAAACAGGTGATGTTTAATCAGGTATAATCGAGTCACCTTTTCCAAGGGGAGGGCTTCAAAAACCATCTCGTGGTCACTTCGCCCGTTTTAACTGGATTTCTATTGTCAGCACTAGGTTGAGATGTTACTTGAGTGTTATCTCTTTTTCCCTTGATGAGAGCTCATCTCTGGGCTCTTGTTTCGGGAACGTAGAATGTGAAATAACGGGTAGATACATAGGAAAAAAGGAGGGGTTGGAGTTATAGGAATCTGTTTGTGCTCGCGTACATCATTGCCAAAGAACGCTTCTGTTCTGCTTCTATTTGGTATCTCGAACTGTCTTGCGTCTGCCTCCAATCGGGCAGGCTGAGTGAGACTTCACTCCGAGCAGCAGAACCGCAAGCTCCAGAGTCTTGTCCGTTGATGTCTATGGCTCTTTTGAACGAATAGTTGCCGCATCTGTTTCTCGGATTCTCGGAAGAGATTTGACCTTTCTTACTTATTTTCAACATTTGTTTCACCATCCTGTTGTGCATCTTATTATTAAGACGCACGTTTGAATACTAATACACATCTGTCTTATAAAGATTATGGTTTTAATAGCAAAATGCTTTTATACTCACTTATGCAGTATCTTAGTGAGGCAAACGAACATGAAAGCACTTAAAACAATAAGCGATCCTGAAGCGTTCAAGCTCTTCGCTGACGAAACCAGACGAAAAATCGTGTTCCTACTCCGCGCCAAAGAAATGACTGTGAGTCAGATAGCTGAAGAGCTCAACATCACCCCGCAGACAGTATACCACCACATCAAGAAGCTTGTTGATGGCGGGATGGTGGAAGTAACCCGTGAAGTGCGCGTGGACCATCTCATCGAGAGTTACTATCAAGCCACGGCGGAGGCTTTTAATTTCACTGTTGGAAAAACATCGTCCAGTCTAAAAGCGCTTAAAGAACAGACCGAGGCTGCGTTGAACGCCCTGCAGAGAGCTGGCTTTCCGGTGCAGTATGACGAAAAGCTTGTGTCCCAATTGGCAGATGTGCAGATGGAAATGACTGAATGCTGCGGTTCTAAGAAAACTCAGGAAGCCCTCTCGAAGCTGGATGGCCTTGACCCGTTAACAAGGATGGAAGCCGAAGAGTGGGCGGGTCTTATTTCGGCTTCGGCTAAAGAGCTGGCTAAAGAGGACGAACTCAGGAAGAAGTTCAGGGATTTATTGAGGTCCCTTGCCAAGAAGTAAAAAAGACCAGTCTCACACTGTGAATTCCCATTGGCACCAGACGCCTTTTGGGCGCTGTTCCGGCGGGGCGACTTGGCACTTCACTTCGATGTCTGGGTTGAATTCTTCGGCGAAGCTTTTCAGGTAGCTGAACCTCACGTTCTTGCATGGAAAAACACCCAGCGCCTTGTGCATTCGTGTTTCCTGTATCCGACACTTTAGAACTCTGTAAACCCCCTTTGAGGACGAAGCCTCAACCTGCTTCTCTTCCTGGTAGAGCGACCAACTAGTGTTTCTGAGTGCATGCATAAGCGCTGGAATGTCGTTCTTCTCTGTATGCAACAGGTCTTTGAGTTCTCGTGCCTCCAGCTTGCCCAAGACCTTCCAGCAGTTTGTGTCGATCTCGGCTGCCGCCTCTGTGCCGAATTTTCCTTCGATGCCCAAGAAGTAGAGTCCGTCGACTCGCCAGATGTTTCTAACGTGCATGTTGAGAAGGTTGAGCAGAGTTTCTTTAGGCATCTTCTTAAGCATCGCGTAATCTTCTTTCGTCAAGCCGCTCATTCAGCCACACCGTGTTTGAATCCTAAAGGGCAGAAGTAATTAAATCTTGATAGGCGTAAGCAGTTGGTAGAGGGAGAGAAATCATGGTTCGAGTAAGGTCAGCGACGATAGATGACCTGGAGCATATTCGAGACTGTGAACTGCAGGTTTGGGAAAGCCTCAGAGAGTGGCTGCCAGACTCGTTTGTCAACCCCAATATTGGTTATATTCGGCGACCAGAGTACCTGCAGAACTGGAAACAAGCCCTCCCCAGCAAGGAAGTAATCTTCTTGATTGCGGAAGAAGGCGAAGAAATCATCGGTTTGATTTCTGGGAGAGCGAGAGAAGACGGTGTAGGCTTCATCGGTTTTTTGGGCGTCCGGAAGGAGCATCGAAAGGGAGGCGTCGGCTCCAAGCTTCTTGAGAGGTTCCTTGAAGAGGCTAAGAAGAGAAACGCTCACAAGATTTGGCTGTTCACGTCGCCCAGTTTGCACTCGGCTATAATGCTGTACGTTAAAGCCGGGTTTGTGCCAGAAGGGTACATGAGGCGTCATTCCTACGGCTTAGACCTCATATTCTACAGCAAATTTTTCTGAACGAACAAATCAACGAATGAGAATCGCCCTTAATTTATACACTCAAGATTTTCGCGCAATTAACTGAAGAGTCTGAGCCAGCCCCAGAGCGTCTTTCTTTTCGCACAATTCCATTTCTATCTTAAGGATTTCTTCCAAATACTCCTGTGAATATGCCTTGGATCGGCTTGTTTCCTCTCTCAAGACAAGCGGCATTGTGAATAGTTTTCCAATGATCTTTTCCACGTTGAATCCATTTCGCGTGCATAATTCAGCCAACTCATCTGGTGTAACGCGATGTATCTCTACTCTTGTCCCTTTGGGTGATTCCAATTTGTTGCGAATCTTGTCTTGAAGCAATTGCAATGCCATTTTTGGGTCTTCTGGCACGCGAATCAGAGACATCACGTATCTATTAGGAACAGAGACTATCATAACGCCGTCCTTCTGTAGAACCCTGTAAAATTCCTGTAGGACTCTGTCTTTGTTCTGAAAAATGAATAAGACCTGATCTGCAAAAACCAGGTCAAATGTTTCATCAGGGTAAGGCAGATTCGTTACATCGCCTTTCTTTACGATTACTTTGTCGTGAAGCCCTCTCTGTTCAATCTTCCTTCTAGCCTGATTGAGCATGCCCTCAGATATGTCGACAAGATGGACCTGGCATCCTGCCTGAGCCATGGGAACCGACCATCTACCTGTCCCTCCACCTGCGTCAAGAACAACGGTGTCTCTCTTGAGGGGAAGATAAGGCTCAAGATATTTCCAGGTCACTCGGTCATAAACTTTCCATGTAAATTCTTCAAAGTCGGAATCGTATTCAGTTGCCCTTTCATCATAGTAATTCTCAACAGTGTCCTTCACACTTTTGCCTTCGCAAGCGTCTTTTTTTAACTGATGGGTTATTGTTGTTTTTTCATCCATTTGGCGGCTTCGCTTAGTAAGGGGTTTGGTGACACGTCTATGACTGGGATGTCCAGTGTGCTCACGCGGATGGTCTGTTTGTACTCTGGCATGATGGCGTAGACTACGTCTGACCAGTAGATGTTTCCCTTGGCGTATTCGTCTAAGAGAAGGTCTGTTGAAGGGTGCAGGGGAGAGTATGAAAAGACTACGCCTTCAGCCCATTTCAGGATGAGCGATTCTCCAGTGCTTATTATTATCGCCGCGGTCTTTGACAGGGCTTCTAGCGAGGGATAACGAGTGCACTCTAAGATAATCAGCTGCTTGGGATGTCTACAAACGATGTCAACCATACAGGGTCGCAACCTTTGAAGCTAATTGCCTTCTTATTATTCTTTGGAAATGCTTTTTAACTCTTCCACACTTTCACTGTTCACTGTTCACGTCTGTTGTCTTTTTCTGGGTCGTGGTAAGAGTCGTCCTGTTCTTTCTTGATATCTACGGTACTCGTCTCCGAACCTTTCAAGGAGGATTTTCTCTTCACTGTCTATTACACGATAATAGCCTATTATGCCAATCAAACCTGGAACAGCAAGCAGGTTCAACCATGTCAATACAAGACCCAGGAACATGAGAGTGTACGCCAGATAAGAGGGGTGTCGCACGCAGCGATAAGGTCCCCACGTAACCAGCTTATGGTCTTCAGGCATGTCCCAAGAAACAGCGTATCGCCCCCTGGCAATCACGCTCCAAGCGAAGAGGGAGTAGCCAGCCGTCAGCAAAGCTAACCCTCCAACCTGCACAACCTCGTCAAACAAGAAGGCGATTCTGAAGGGAAACGCATTAACAAACGAGAGAAACCCCGTGAGGGCGATGAAGGGAAAGAGCAGCGAGTCGACTCCGAAAACCAGCGTTCCGAAGGCAGCCAGGTAAAAGTAGTTAGTTTCCTCTGCCCTTCTGCTTGAGCGTCTCACTGGTCGAGGAGATTTCCGCGTTGTGCCAATGTTGTATATGTTAACTAGCAACAGCGCTGCTAAAAGAACGATAGAGAATCCAGCCACGAGAGAGTCGGGCAACATCTCGGTATGAATCGCAGCTCAACTGCTCTAAAGCTTTACGTCAAAAAGAAAAGGCGCGATTTATACGAGGCATTGCTTGAGGTAGTCGTCTAAGGTCTTGGCAGGCACCACTTCTATCTTGTAGTCTCTTGGGTCCAGGGAGTATTCGAAGTTCTTCTGCGGCACAACCACCTTCTTGAAGCCCCAGGTCTCCGCTGCCTTAATCTTCTCGTGCAGTCCGCCCACGGCGGTGACCATGATTTGGTCGCCCACGCCCAGGTTGATTTCGCCCGTCACGGCTACGTCTTGTCTTACCGGTCGTCCTTCAATCAGTGAACAGAGCAGAATGGTCATTGTTACGCCCGCTGAGGGTCCGTCGACACCGTAGGCTTGGGAGAAGTCGATGTGCGTGAGAAAGTCTTGGGCGATATCGACGCCGTACTTGTGCAGGATGACACTGCGCACTTTGGATATGCTGTCTGAAATGAACGTGTCATGTTTGCCCTTAGCCACGCCGGTGACCTTGTAGTATCCCTGCAACGGATAGTTTCGATTAATCTCGGCGCGTTTAACCATCTGCGCCTTCACACTGAGCACGTTGCCCGTCATCTCTCCGCTGTAGGGGTCCGTTACAACTGCCAGACCGTAAATTTGACCCAGCCGTATGCCTTCAGGTTCGATTTCGAGCAGCTTGCCCCTCTCGTTGAGCTGGTGCTCCAGAATCTGTTTCTGGATGGTCTTGCAATGTTTGTCTATGGCTTCCTGAACGTGACGGCGCTCAACCAACGGCAAGCCTTCGTTCATAGCTAGCGTCGCGGCGGTCTTGACGATTGAGATTAGGGGTCTGAACTTTGTTGACAGCGCGTCTCGTTTGTCGCTGCGTCTCCTGCCCTCCTCCACGATTTCTTCACATGCCTCACGGCTGAACGGGGTCAGATGGAAACGCTGCAACTCCTGCGCGATAAATTGTACGTACTTGCGCCTGTTCTCAACCGTGTTGGGCATGTCATTGTTCATGCGCACAACCTTGCCGTAGCCGTAAATACGGTCCATCAGGGCTGGGTGAATCTGACCTATCGAGTCGAAGTTGCCTGCGCCCACCAGGAAGGACATGCAGGGGATTGGTTCGGTTGAAACCGCCATGGCTGCTGTGCCGCTGGTTAGGAGGTGACCTCGCGTGGTTATGGGCAGCTGTCCGTCTTCGAGCACGGTGAGGAGGGTTACGGCTTCTATTGGGTTCAGGTTTTTTATCTCATCGATGTACAGGATGCCTAGTGCTGCTCTGTGAACGTCGCCCGCCGTGACTCTCTGATGCTCGGGCGTGCCCATGCCGCCCGTTTGAAACGGGTCCCAGGCTATGTCCCCGAACAGCTGTGACGACATGTGTCCGGTGGCGTCGACGAAAGGCGCGTGTTTCGAGGAGTTGTCAACCAACAGTTTTGGCACGTTCGACTGTTGTGCCCCTCCGATTCCGCCCAGGTTGAGCGCTCCTCCGCCGATTTTTCCAAACCACCAGATGAATATGCCGAAGAAGAGCAGTGAACCCGCTGGCACGAAGATTAAGACCAGCGATGGGAAAGACTTGGCAAAATATTCTAGGAAATTGTACGAGTAAAACTCCTGCAGAGTTATCCCCTCGGCTATTACGGGGTTGAGCGACCAGTTTTGGACCAGTTGGAAGAGCCCGTAGAAGCCGATGAAGAGCAGGGTGAGTCCCAAGCCCATGAGGAAGGTTTGAATCACCCTTAAGCCTGCTGAGACGACAAACTTCCTCTTCTCTTGGTGAAGCCTCTCTTTCTTTATGACTTCTTTGCCCCTTCCCGCCTCGTGTATCGAAATCTTGGGCTCGCTTGGAACCGCTTGGTTTCTCCAGCAGAGCACGTCGAACAGCTGGCTCTTGTTCTCCTGGTAAATCTCTGTGAGTTTCTCAGCCAGCGCCCTGCCGAGGAGCGATTTGCCCGTGCCCGGGTCGCCCAGCAGAAGGAGGTAGGGTCCTGGGCTCAGCTTGGTCTTCACCGAAGGCTTGGCTGCGAGGGGCGATTCCCACTCCTTATACCATTTCTCCTCTTCGAGGCATTTGAGCTTGTGAGCCCATTCGTCGAGGCAGAGAAAACACTCCTGCAGGGCTCGGTCTTGCCCGATAACCCAGGAGATTAGGTTGTCGTCGACTGGAAAATCCCTGGTGCTCTTAAACCTCGCCCAGTCCCACTTGACCTTTGTCTTTTTCCCATTAATCGTTCGGTCAAGGGTTTCGTCTTCTTTTCCGAAGCAGTCGTAATCGTCGTTTTTCGAGGTTTTCATTGAGAATCTCAAGAGGCATCATTGTTTTCCAAAATTAAAGTCGTTATTTCTCACGTCGTAATATGGCAAAACCAGATAGAAGATAGATACAGTGTTTGGGGGAGGACTTATTAGGTTCATTGTCATTAAACGCCTTCTTAACAATGAGTTTTGGAAGGTGTGAAGACGCTTTGAAGTATGAGATAAGGTACAAGCCATCATATTCCATGCTGGTTGTGCAGCTTGACCAGGGAGAAACCATAACGGCTGAATCAGGCGCCATGACGTACATGAACCCAAACATCCAAGTTAAGACACGCATGAGGGAAAAGAGCTTCTTGGGCACGCTGGGGCTAACGTTCCTAGGCAGACAGTCCTTCTTCGTGAACGATTACACGGCAGCGTCCAAGGAGGGAGAAGCCGCGTTTGTCTCCGCGCCAGTTGGAGACATCGAAGTCCTCGAAGTTGCGCCTGCACAGGGGTACATTGTTCAGAAAGCCGCTTACATCGCCTCTACACAAGAGGTGAACCTTGACGTTCAGTGGCAGGGCTTCACGAAGGGCTTGTTTGGGCAAGGCTTGTTCATGATTAAGGTCACGGGCAAGGGAATGCTCTTCATCAACACGTTCGGCGCCATCGACAAACACACACTGAAGCCGGGAGAAACAATGATTGTGGACAACTTTCACCTCGTGGCGTTCAGCGACACCTGCCAGTACAAGGTGACCAAGTTTGGCGGGCTCAAAGAGACACTGCTGGGAGGCGAGGGCTTGGTGACAGAGATTACTGGACCCGGCGACGTCTACATTCAGACCAAGAATCTCCGGGAATTCGTCGACTGGCTCTGGACCCTAATCGAGCCGAGGGTTCAGTCTCGGGCACGCTAGCTCTCTGGACTCGTACCCAACCGTCTGACAAGGCGACATGATTAACGTTAAATAGTTGAAGCTCTCTTCCTCTCACAATCTAGGGGAGCTGGGCTCAACCCGGCTGAGAGGACGACTAAACGCGTCGTCGACCCTTAGAACCTGAACCAGATAATACTGGCGGAGGGAAAAAAACATGAATCAAAGAAAGCCCTTATTCGAGACCAAAGTTTTAACAGAAATAATAGTCCTCGCTGCGCTCTCGGCTGTTCTCTACACGATACGTCCATACACTCTGCCCTTCGGCGGTTCAATTACCCTTGGCAGCATGGTTCCCGTGATGTGGCTGTCTCTGAGAAGAGGCGTCTACGCAGGGCTCGTGGCAGGAGCAATCTTTGGAGTCTTAGCGCTCTTCATCGACGTCCTGTTCCTCGGCGCCGCAAACATCATTGTCACTCCGGCGCAAGTCGTTCTCGAATATCCTATAGCCTTTGGACTACTCGGGTTGACTGGCGTGTTCCACAGAAAGTCTTTGTTCTTTATGCTCTTAGGAGCAGGCATCGCTGTGTTCCTCAAGTTCCTGATGCACTATATTGCTGGGGTCTTCGTCTGGTATTATGTCTATCAGTTTCCAGTGGAGTACGGGCAATACGTGTGGCCAGCAGTCTACAACGGCAGTTTCCTGTCGGTGGAGTTCATCATCAGCGCTGTACTTCTGACCGCACTTGCCAAGACGGGCACGCTTGAATACGGGCTCTAAAATTCGGGGCTTAGTATTGGCAAAGCTCAAGACGGGAATCAAGGCTCTTGACGAATTGATAGGCGGCGGAATCGAGTCAGGCTCAAGAACCATACTCTATGGTCCTCTTGGCACGGGAAAAACAGTTTTTGCCATGCAGTTTCTGTGGCAGGGTCTGCTCGAAGGCGAGGCTGTGTCGTTCGATGTTATGGACAAGCCCTTCCCACGATTGCGCGCTTATTTCAAATCGTTTGGGTGGGACATCTCACCCTACGAAGCCAAGAAGAAGTTTATTTCGATCCAAGCCTTCCCCCATTTTGACCCCTACCTCAAAGATCCCAAAGTGATTTACTTTAGCCTTGACGATTTTGAAGAGATGAAGCGAATAGACAAGCTCATCTCTGATAGCCACGTCACTCGGTTTGCGGCTGGAGACTTCAGTGAGCAGTTGTTTGCGCTTTATGAACTCAAGTACATGCTCCCCGTGGAACACTGGACCATCAACTGGTCTCATTATGACAACATAGCCAACGTGGACATCATGACGGCGGCGACACAGAAGGACGTTGCTACTCAGAGGGCAACCGACTTGGACTTCAACACGGCTCACAACATTATTTTCTTCCGCTTCAACAAGAAAAAGCTCCAACGAGAAATGCGCGTTGTCAAGATGGAGGGTGCCTCTCACCCACTCGGGTGGCTTCCTTTTAGAATCACTGGTAGAGGCATAGAAATGCTGAAGACTTAACTACGCCTTTCTCATAACGCAGCAACTAAGGGAGAGACGTCGCTCGTTGGGGAAGCTGAAGACAGAAGACCTAAAAGAAGTGCTCAAGTGCATCAGAAAGACTTCGAAGGTTATTGTTCCACCCATGCCAGGGTTTGATTCGGGCGCACATGAACTAGGAGACGACACGTACCTTGTCGTGTCAACAGACCCATGCATAGGAGTGCCCAAAGAATGGTTCGGCTGGTTCCTTATACACTACGCTGCGTCCGACGTAGCCCTCTTCGGCGCTCAGCCCCAGTACGGCACAATAAACCTGTTGGCGCCCCCCAAAACCACGGCAACAGTGTTCAAGACCATTATGAAACAAGCCTGCGAAGCAGCCCGCGAATTAGAAATGACCATCATCACGGGGCACACAGGAACCTACAACGGACTTTCTACGGTGGTTGGAACCTGCACCGCCTACGGAATCATAAAGCGAGACGAACTCATAACGCCCGCAGGAGCCAGACGTGGAGACTATCTAATTTGCACCAAGCCACTGGGGCTCGAAACCCTCGTCAACTTCGCCCTCACCCACAAAAAACTGGCAACCGAACTGTTCGGGCGCAGACAGGCTTTGAAACTGTCGAGCAAGGTCAAAATGCAAACGTGCGTGCTGGAGGCGTTGCTCTTAGCTAAGGTGGGAGGCGTGCACGCCATGCATGATGCCACTGAAGGGGGTTTTGTCGCCGCGCTCAACGAAATCGCTGACGCATCGAAGGTAGGGTTCAGAGTAAACCTCGCTGAGCTTCCGATTACACCAGAGCTTGAGAAACTAGCCGAGCACTTTCATCTTACGAGACAGCAGATTTTGTCAACCTCGTCGACAGGAACTCTCCTTGCAGCGGTGTCTCCAGACTTGAAGGCGAAGGCAGTAGCGATTTTGTCAAAGCATGGGCTGAAAGCAAAAGTAATCGGAGTCTTCTCAAAGGGCAAAGAGCGGCTGCTTAAAACTGAAAGTGGCAAAGAAGATTTTCCGTCTGAGGCAGACGACCCTTACGCTCGAATCATGGCTTAGCTGAATCGCTCATCTAAATCCTTAAAACGTTTTGTGTTGCTTAAGACAGCAAAAAGGTGTCAGGCTTGGAAGGCGAACTCAAACAGTTTACGTTGGAAGAGCTCAAGCAGTACAACGGGAGAAACGGTAAACCCGCCTACATCGCCTACAAGGGAAAAGTGTACGACGTGACAGAAAGCTTCCTCTGGACAGACGGCGACCATCAAGGACAGCACGAGGCGGGAAAAGACGTAACCAACGAACTAAAATTTGCGCCCCACGGAGAAGAAACACTGGAAAGAGTCAAACTAATAGGCGTGCTCGTCTCAGCGCCCGACAACAAGGAGACCTGACCCACAGACCTTGCCGACTGCAGAAAACTTACGCTTCGAAGAGCTTCGACCAGACCTATGGCCTGCCGTGGAGCGCCTGTTCGGTCCAAACGGAGCCTGCGGCGGCTGCTGGTGCATGTGGTGGCGTGCCGAAAGCCGCAAGATGTTTAATGAGATTAAGGGCGACGGAGCGAAGAAGGTGTTCAGAAACCTTGTCAGAAGAGGCAAAGCTCATGGCATGTTAGCATTTGTTGACGACGAACCCGTGGGCTGGTGTTCTTTTGGACCGCGACAAGACTTTCCAAGCTTGGAGAAGACAAGGGCATACAAGCGCAGTGATACCAGTGGTGTTTGGTCAGTGAACTGTTTTTTCATTCATCGCAGGTGGCGTGGAAAGGGGTTGTCGCGTGGGCTGTTGAAGGAGGCTGTTGAGGCGATGCGAAAGCGAGGCGTCAAGACTGTTGAGGGCTATCCGGTGACTACGACTAAGGATGGGCGTCGGTTAGCCGCTGTCTTCGCCTACACTGGACCGACAAAGATTTTCGAAGAGTTAGGCTTCAAACCCGTGGGTTCAGCTAATCCTCTGAAGCCGTTGGTGAGGCTTGGGCTTCAGAAATGACCTGCTGGTTACTTTAGCATCTTTCTGTGTGCCAGCTTGGAGACGGTCTTTTTTTCCAGATGCGCATCTAGGATTGTTTCCAAGTTTTCTGCTTTTGCGCCGTTGTAGACTACACCTTTTGGGTAGACGAGCAGGTTTGGGCCGAGTTCGCAGTCGTCGAGGCACGTGCTCTTGGAGACTTTCACCGTTTCCTTCAGGTTTCTGTCCTTCACCAACTGCTTCAATGTGTCATAGAGCTGTTGTGAACCCTTGGCTGAGCAGTCGGAGTCGTCGCAGACAAACACATGTAATTTGTAAGGTGCCATACACGTGAACACTCTTTCTTGGGCTAGACGGTTTCTATCTTGTAGATGACCTTCAGTCCTTTTAGGGTCTCGTGGACGTTGTTCATCAGTTGGAGCACGTCGTCGAGCGTGGGCTCCCGCTTCCAGTCGTAGACGTGGTCGTAGTGTCCCTTCATCGGCTTGAAGCCCATGAATTGAAGCTTCTGAGCCACGGCGGAGGGTTCGGCTCCTTCGCTGTTGAACCAGATTGTAAGATAGGTTTTCATGTTTGTTTGTTCCTCACCTTTTTTTCATCTGTTTAATTGCTTCGAGGCACTCGGTCATCATGGTCTCGCATCTCGTCCTCATTTCTGACGGCATGTTGGTCATCATTTTTTGAAAGTCTTGTGGTTTGAAGTTTTGCATCATTTGGTTCATCATGTCGGCCATCATTTCAGGGTTCATGGATTTCATCATTATGGGCATCATCGTCTTCATCATTTCGATTTTTTCTTCTTCACTCAGGCTGTCCATGAACTGCTGCATCATTTTTTGTTTCTCTTCCTTGCTCATGTTCTTGATAAAATGTTTTATCATAGCTTCCAATGTGTCTACCTCAGAAACAGAGTTGTGCTTTTTTCAACTAATAAATGCTTAGGGGTTTCTTTCGTGTCCTTTGCTGAGAAAAATTCGTGGGAAATAAGTATGGCTGTGACAGTTCACTTGTTTTTGTTTCGGTAGATCACGGTTCCGCATTCTTTGCAGTAGTCGAAGTTGGCTTCGCCGCCTTCAACAATGCCAGTCGGGTGCTTGCAAGCGTTGTTTGGGCACTTCATTTGTGTGTTTCACACTCTTCTGAAGAGGCTGTATTCGATCGGCTCGTGTTCGTAGCAGGGGCAGCCCTTGCACAGGGAGCGGTTCACGAGTTCTTTTAACACGCAGCAGTACGCCTTGTTGCTCAATGTTATCGCCTGCTTGCAGTTGCTGGAGAAAACATTCTCCATTGAAGAAGTGGGCTTTTTCAGTCGTCTTGGCTTTTCTAAGGATTCGACCCTGCGCTTGCGGTACTCTTCGAACTTTTGCCGGTATTCTCTTGGAAAAGTTAGGGGCAGCCCGCCGTGGGAGGCTTCCTGCATAAGCATCCATCCGGTTATACTGTCTTTTGAGTGGTTAAAAATAGGTTATGAAGGGAAAATACGGATTCAGGAAACCAGAGACGTGTGAGAGGATGAGAAATGGAAAAGAAACTGGTCGCCAAAAGGGTATGTGGATAAAAGACAGAAGGCTCCATTGGTAACAATAGGTGTCTGGTGAAAAACTCATGCCTAAGATTCCTGTGGTGAGCCTTGGCAGGACAGGGCTGAGCGTGTCGAAGCTGGGTTTTGGAACATTCGATTTCGGAGTCTCATCCCTCCAAGTTAGTCCAGAAAAGGGCGGTCGAATTCTTGCAGAGTCATTCAGGATGGGGATTAATCTGTGGGACACTTCGGAGGATTATGGCAGTCATCCCCACGTGGCTTCTGCGCTGACCCGTGTGCCGAGGAAAGAGGTTGTGGTCTGCACGAAGACGAACGCCAAGACCCCTGAGGAAGCAAGGATCAGCCTCAAAAACGCGCTTAGAGAACTCGGCACGGGCTACGTTGACGTTTTTCTGCTGCATTACGTGCAATCTGAGTGGATTGAAGACTCGCATGAAGTGTTGAAGGAGCTGAGCCGTGTCAAAAAGGCTGGAGCCATACGGGCTATTGGCTTGTCAACCCACAGCGTTCGCGTTGTTGAAGCAGCCTCACGATGGAAAGAACTGGACGTAATCATGACGATCTGCTGTAGGGTAGACCAGGCGACGATAAACAGGTTTCATGAGTATATTCCTCTCGAGGACGGTTCGATGGAAGACATGCTTCAAGCAGTTGAGTCAGCGCACAATCGGGGAAAGGGAACCATGGCAATCAAGGTGCTCGGAAGCTCCACACCGCCTCTGGTCAAGAACTACCAGTTAGTCATAAAGTCAATCGCCAAACTTGGTTTTGTGGACACAATGGTTTTAGGGATGAGAAGCCTCGACGAAGTCAAAAAGAACGTGAAAGTAGTTCTTTCCAAATGACAACTCTCCTATGAAAAGCAGCCACAGAAATCGCAGTTAAGAATAGTGCAGCGTGCAGAATTCATCCCTGTGGCTCCACGGCAAAAACATAAGCGTGTTTAGGCATTAGAGAGACTAATTGATGCAAATCACAGGGCGAGACTGGTGTTAGAAGTTCCTCTTGCGAACCTTGGCAATACAGGGTTGAAAGTATCGAAACTGGGTTTTGGCGAAGTAGATTTTGGAGACAAAGACCCACTCAAACTGCGCCCCAAGGAAGGCTGGCGGATTCTGACAGAATCTTATAAGCTGGGCGTGAATTTCTGGGATTCATCGGATGATTATGCTACCCATCCTTTTGGAGCTTCAGCTCTGAAACTTCTCCCGCGAAGGGATGTAGTCATTTCATACAAGACAAGCGCAAAGAGCGGTAAAGACGCCTTAAGAAGTCTAAGGAATTTCCTGAAGGAGCTTGACACTGAATACATTGACCTTTTTCTACTGCATTGCGTATCATTCGATTGGATGAAGGGCTGCCGCAGAATGCTTAAAGAACTGAATCGCATAAAGGCAGCAGGAATGGTCGAGGCAATCGGCTTGTCTACGCACAGCGTAGCTGTTGTGCGCGCAGCGTCTCAAATTGAAGAGGTAGACGTGATACTGACAATATGCTGCAAGGCAAGCCCAGCGGTTATCAACAAATACATTCCAATTGAAGACGGCACCATCAGAGAAATGTACGCTGCAATCAAAATGGCTCACGAGAACGGGAAAGGCACCATTGCAATGAAAATCTTGGGGGGACGCGTCAAAGGGCCAGCGCCAACACTCGTTAAGAACTATCAGTCATCGATAGAGTCGATTGCACGATTAGACTTTGTGGACGCCATGTTCATAGGAATGAGCAATTTAGACGAAGTCAAAAAGAACATACAAGCTGTTCTCTCCGAGAAGACACTTCAATAGGCACTAGTCTGAAAAACTGCAAACAATAGTGCAGCGGGCAGGATTCGAGTCTTCAAACTTCTAGAAGCACAAATCTTACAAATCTAGGAGTTGAATGTAGATTTTATGAGTGAGACCATTTTCCAGGTTGTTTCGAAGTTTGGCAAGAAGATAGTTTTGACCAAAAGCCGATATGAACATGTTCGTAAGAGGCATCCGGAGGTAACTGGTGAAATAGTAAAAATGAGGAAGACTTTGGTCTCGCCGCAGGTTGTTAGGAGAAGCATGTATCATGAGAAGGTTTGGTTGTTTTACCGTTTTTTCAAAGGCACGCCAGTTTCTGAAAAGTATTTAATGGTGGCTGGCAAGAATAGTCAATGAAGAAGGACTTGTGGTGACAAGCTACTTCACGGATAAGATTAAGATGGGTGAGGAAATTTGGAGGGAAAAATAAACTTCTTCTTCGACGAAGAGGGCGACGTGTTAGACATCACCTTTGGAAAGCCCCGGAAAGCAGTGGCAAAGGAATTAAAAAACGACATAGCCGTAAGAGTAGACCCTAAAACTGGAGAAATCGTAGGTATAGTCATACTAAACTTTATGGAAAGGTTTAGGCTGAAAAAGAAAACAGAGCAGATTGAACTTCCGGTCAAAGTCACAATAACAACCAGCTAACAGTATTTTTCTAATGCAGCAATCAGGATTTGAACCCGCGAACCCTATGGACGGATCTTGAATTCCCCTTAGACTATACTATCTCTTCTTTATGAATTGGTCTAAATCATATCTGATTTTCTGGGGTGACACACCCTCAATGATTGTTATGCCGAATTCCTTGGAAATTGACTTTGCGGGATCAAGAGTTCCCGGCGAGACTATAACTCCATCAATCTTTTTTCCTTCAAGTAAAGGCGATGATACGGCGGCGGAACGAACATAACTTTCCATAGCTAACACATCTGAACTGCCAGTCTTTGTACCTACTTTGACTTCCACAATGACTGCTTCGCTAGGTTTGATAGCCACAATGTCTGCATATCGTTGTTTCTCAGGTGGTCCAATAAGGGCATCAAATTCAACATGATACCCTGCTTTTTCGAAGACACTTGAGACCAGCTTTACAGTAGAGTTGTGCTTTTCATTTAAGGGCATATTCACCCTCCCTGCAGTATCCATAATAGCTAATCATAAACCAGAAAATGAATCCCACGATTATAGGAACAAGGAGCGCCCACGAAAATCCAGAAGTTATGATCGCGGAACTTATTGAGGCAAGCCCAGTTGCAGAGAAAAGAAAGCCGAGTATCTCTCTTCTCTTCACGTACGAAGAAAAACTGGTTTTCTCAAGTATTTCGCTATTAAGTATTATTTTTGTGTGGTTTTCTTTATAGCTGAGTCCTGTTTCATTGACCTTCTCCTTTAAAAACTTCCAATCACGCTTGAGGTCTCCTATGAAATCGCGCAAACACTTTCCGCTTACTTCTGACGAATCTCTGGTCCCCAAGTGAAAGATGAAAAGAGATTTCTGGGGTGACTCTCCACATTTAATGGCGAAGACGATTTTGCTAGCTATTTTATCGTCTACTTCTGGATAAAATTCAAGCAAAGCACTTTCCTTAGCGACTTCAAATATTTTGAGATGCTCTTTGAGTCTTTCAAGTGAATACTGCGTTCCTTTTTCCCATTTAATCTCCGTTCGAAACTCCATAACACTATTACCCTGCTTTCTATTTCGCATATTGCCAACTTAACTATTTTGCATGATTAGTTGTCAATTTGATTGAAATCACAAAACTATAACGACTGTCTTTCTGGGGTTGGTGCAGCGGGCAGGATTTGAACCTGCGAACCCCTACGGGAAAGGATCTTGAGTCCTTCGCCTTTGACCTGGCTTGGCGACCGCTGCCCTTCGTCTTTCAAAAAGTGTTCGAACGGTTCTTTTAATCCTTTCTTTTCAACCCGCAAGCTATGCTGTGCTAATCAGTCTGGAGAAGCTAAACATATCCACCTACCTGCGTGTGTGTCATTATTTTTCGCAGAAGACAACGTGTTCCATTGGCAGCTCCAAACCAAATCTCCGAACAGCATCCGAATTCCTTTTGACAAAGTCTGGGTCAACAGTCCATTCTTTCAGCTTCTTGATTGCTCCTTCATAATCCCATCTGACGTTTGTTTCAAAATACTTCGTCCTTATGTTCCTGAACCCCGTTTTGTGCATCAATGCGGCGACTTCGTCAGAGAACGGCGAAAACCACTCGGGTTTAGGCTGCATAGTGTCAATTGAAAGGGCATTCGCATCTATCACAAGCCTCTGAGCCTCATTCTCGGGAACTGGACTCAACTCACCATGCGCCATCTGACCATGACGCTTTAAGACTCTATAAAACTCTCTAATCGCCTTCTCAAGACCCTTCCTGCTTAGCTCATTGAAGAGCTCGTTTGAAAGCACGATGTCAACGCTTTCATTCTCCAGAAACTTCATGTTCCTAACGTCGCAGTCAACAGTCACAACAAGCTCCCGAAGCCTCTTCTGACTTCGCAGATTTTTCTTCAAGACCTCAAGATGCCCTTCATACGGACCTGAGGAAATATCGAGGGCTACCCACTTGACGCCTTCCCTGATTCTTCTAACCTTCTTGACAAGCGGCACAGTCAACTGTCCCTTCCCACAACCTGCTTCGAGGACAGTGGAAGCTCTCTCGAAGTTTAGATTATCAACGAAGAAAGAAGCCAAGCGCTCATACATCAAACTAACAGACTTTTCCAACATGGATTTCCTTCGCTTGTTGTCGCCTTTTTGGCTTTTACGTGGCTTGACTACCGACGCTTTCTGTTTCAAGACTTCTCACATGGATTCTTTTAATTCTTTCCAACATCCGAAATCACTACGCTCTTATTATGCGTACTTTTTTCACCACAGCCAGGTAGAAGAAGACTTAGGAAATTGTCCCCTTTTTCTCAAATTTAGTTCTCAGCCCTACTATGCAGGATGGTGGTGGCACTAGGGAACAATTTGCCACTGCCACCACACACAGAGCAGTAGCCACTGCAATGGGCATGTTAGTGTTACTAAGGCAGAGTCATCACTAACAAGCACAGAAATTTCACACTCAAACAGTCTGCACACTCCGCGTTCAACAACTTCTGTTCACGCACAAGCCCAGCCAGCAGGTAGAAGAAGGCGCTAAGCGATTGTTCCCTTCTTCTTTTGAAATTAGTCACAGAGGGATAGGCTTTTCTTGTAAAAGGACGACGGGAGCGCAAAACATATAAAGTATGCAACAATGTATACCAGATATGTCAAGGGAGCCAGCCTCAAAAAAATGACAGCGCCCAAAGAACCAAAAGAATCCGTCAAGAGGACCACAATCATACTAGACAACGAAGAACGCAAATACATCGACACACTCATCAAGGAAGGCAGAGAACCAGGCATCAAACCCCTCATATCAAAGATGCTAGACATCTACCGCAGCATGAGCATATACGACTGGCGATACCCAGGAGAATACTACGTAGGCGTCAGCCGAGTAGCATTCGTCAACGTAGAATTCGTCAACACAATGCTCCAATACATCCCTCAAACCAAGTGGCGCGAAGTAGGACAGAAAATGGGCGAGGCAGCGCGCATTTCCATGGAGGCGACGCTCAACCTTGAAACCACAAAACGTGAACGATGGGACGAAGTCTTCAAACGGCTGCGGGTTCAAGGATTCGGAGACTTCTACCCCCGAGACAAATACTTCATCGTCAAAGCGCCGTTCGTCAACAACGCCGAAGTTCTATGCGGGTTCCTGGAAAAACTCTTAGACATCAAATTAGCTGTCAGAACGCCCACAGCGCCTTTTGTTTTTGCAATGGTTGAAGAAACCAAACCTAAACAGGAAAAATAAACTTTTTTTGGGGTTAGGTCTGATTCAGATTCCGACTTCATACCCCTTAAATTTCCATTGCTTTCATATCGTTTCCAACGTAAGCTGGACTAGAAAGATTGGCTCCAACTCTGCTACCGGAGTTCTTCGCACTCTTGGGCATAGACCTCTTCCTACTATTGAGTCTACTGACCTGTCTCTTGGACGAACGCTTTCCCAGGGCAATACCATACATCTTCCAAGTCGCGGCGCTCATTGGCTTTGGACACATCTTAGTCAGCCGAGAATTCCTCGCAGTCTTCGACGAGTACATGCGATTCTGGTACAATTTCTTCTACCTCGTCATAGCCCTGGGCAACGTGGTTGCAGTCAACGTCTACTTCGCAGCCGCGCAGAAAATGTGGACCATCGCCAAAGCCTGGGCTGGAATCGTCACGTTTCCAACGATCGTGATCTCGGTGTTCTTCGTCTCCAACTACGGTTACATCGCCAGCGTTGAGTTCCCGATGTTGCTGTTGCAGGTTGGACTCGTGATCTCGGCAATCGTCATGGGCGTGAGCATCACGTTCTTTCTCAGTCCAGATCTGCTCCACAAACTCAGGAGAAGGAAGGAGGTGACTCAATGGAAGTGAAAAGGATACTGTTCAGGAAAGAATTGAAGCTCGTGACACTGCTGTTGACTTCCATGTTGATAGCCAGCGCCAGTGCTGCGGTCTACTACTCCATGGTCATGCAACCAGATGTAACGGTAAGCACGCCTACAATAAAGTTTGTTCAAGGCGACGACTGGCCTGGAGGTTCACTGCCCTCCGACGGAACTTGGGTTCGAATGACTCTGAAGGCTTATCCGAACGCCACTCTAACATACGATGAGCCTCTGAACATCAGCAATACTGACCTCTCTAACGCGCACACGTTCAGGTTGCGTCATTTAAGCATAAGCCCTGCTTCTGGATCTCAATCGGTCAGCAACTTCACGTTCATCAACTTCGTGATAAAAGACAACACGGGAGCTACTAGAGCCTTGTTCTACTACAACACAACCACAGACGATTGGAATCTGCCTGGTACAACACCGTACCTCTCGGTGAATGCCAACACTGCTTGGACACTCTACGTCCAGACGAAGGCTGCGGCCGGAGCCACAACGAGCATTGAAGCCAACATACAGATAGCTGTAGACGTGGAAGAGTAGCCTACATCTTCCCTCTTTTCTTTAATCAACCTTGGTTTAGAAGGGCACAACGTGACGGTTGATGTCGAACCATGCGGAAGGTTTCCCAAAGTTTCCTACTCGTTCTTGTTAGCTGCAAGCCTGCTGTTTTCGCTTGTCTTCATGGGAGCCGCGCACGGAGCTAATTATTCTTCCTTGTCGCATGAGCCCCTCACAACTGCTACCTTGCCGCCGGTTACTCTAGAACCGGACACTGCGGGCAGCAGCACAATTTACACCAACAAAACGAGCGCCACGGTCAGGGCAGTTTCTCCTGCTCCTCCGCCAACGTATTATCCTTCAAGTTACAACGTGCAAACGGGTTCCTATCAGTCTGGCAGCGTTCCCGCCAGTCTTGAAAACGTGGACGCCAACTATCTTATAGTCAGAAGTGCAGGAACCGCCAGCTCAACTACGCCATACAATCCCAGCGGTTACAACCTTGTCGGAAGCACAACTTATGTTTCAGGTGGAACTGGTGACTTGGCTTCAAACAATGGGGTTTACATGACTTTCAGAAGCTATGCGAGCGCGAGTTCGGCTCAGGTTCTCTATGCGCACCAAGAAACCACAACCGTTGGCGGCTCAACTTACTACCTACTCAAGCTTGGCAGCGCTGAGGCTGGAGGAACAACCCTCTCTGCGAGCGCAGGAACAACAGGTAGAAAGCTGATGGGCAGGTTTGTTTATCAGTTGACAGGCGTGTCCACCATACCTGCAAGCACGTGGACCGTGTATTATCGAGCCTACAGAGATTCGGGAAATTCGGTAGCACACGCCGACGTGGACATAAGAGTGCGAATGTCAAACGGCACAGTAAGGTCGACAATAGCTACTGATGTGGCAAACTCGGGCGATCTAACCAATTCTTTCTCGACACTCTCTGGAACATACTCCTGGAACGCCTACACAGTCGCTGACCAAACTGACTATCTTGAAATCGACTATTACATCCACGTCACCACCCAGCAGATCACAAAAAACGTTTACCTCAGAATCGACGACTCCAGTTTGCCTCAAGCCGACCAAACAAGAGCCACTAACGTGTTTTTGCCGAGCGAATTCACGTCGGAAGTTGAGTTCACAGGGTCGAGCAATATTGGAAACTGGGACCAACTCGTCTGGAGCCTCGATTCAGCTTGGACAGCAGGGTCAGTATCAGTTACAATACAAGTCTACAACTACACGTTGGGTGGATATCCCACGTCTGGCAACGGCTTCGACAGCTACACGTCGAGTGCCACAGCCGACACGGACGAAACAAGAACTCAAACTATAACAACAAATCCAACTCATTTCAGAGACGCCTCGGGCAACTGGAAAATAAAAGTCAAGGGCGTAAAGACAACTACGTCCCGCTTCGACTTCAAGGCTGACTGGGTAGAGTTCAAACCCACCTACTACAGCCAGTACACGGTTTCAACACAATTCCAGTTCTCGTCCATGACCTCCAACACGCCTACGCAGCTCAACTTCACCATCGTAAGCGAATACGACGTCGCAAGCGTCTCAGTCACAGTTCAAGTCTGGAACTACTCCTCCTCAGCATATGCAACAAGCGGCGAGGGCTACCTAACCTACTCATCGGCGGGCTCGAACGAAACAAAACTTCTCAGCATTAACACCAACCCGCAACACTTTGTGCAGAACGGAAATGCAAAGATTAACATCACGGGCATTTTGGCAACCTCAACACAGTATCAGCAGAAAGCCAATCAGGTCAAACTCGTCTACAGCTACGGCTCCTCTTCCAGCTACGATTACGTCCTTAGAGCAGTGAATCAGGTTTCGGATGCGTGGAAGATTCGGCTCAAAGCCTATTCGGAATCAAACATTGATCGGCTAACCAACTGCACAATATACTTCCGCAACTCGTCAGACGGCACTTCAAGGCAGATTTACATTGAAAACGGCGCCTACGTGAACCAGACAGGCTCCTGGTATGACCTTCCAGCCTCGCCTGCTGAGAGGTACATCGCCTTGGCGCTTCAAGCAAACAGTTCAGAGGTATCTTACGTTTTCGTCTATCTCGAGATACAGGTTCCTAACAAAACAACCTACGCGCAGTATATTGTGACGTTTGAGATCACGTAAAGAGGTCTGACTCGGGTTCGATTCAGACTCTATACACGAACTAATTATGCTGGGTTCATCAAGTCTATATTCTGGTGCACCAACTTTTTTGAAGGGAGAAACTGATGCTTCTCTTCGAATTGTCGACGTTCGACCTCATCATCTCGATAGCCGTGATCGCTCTCCTGATTCTCTTCGTCTCCCTGCTCCTAAAACTAAAACCTACCAATGAAGAAAAAAAGAGCCAAGAAGAAAAGGCAATCGAAGAGAGACCTAAAATTCCAACGAGACCCATCCAGCCTGCTGCACAAAGTCAACCACCTAGCCAGCCATCTGGCTACCTAAAAAACCAATCGGGAACCAGCCTTCCAAGCACACCACAGAAACCACAGGCGCTAGTCAGTGCAGCCTCAAGAAGCGATTCTGCCGAAGAGAACATTGAAAGCGGGGTCTCACCCGTTAGGGTCCACGAAGTCCAAAGATTGCCGGAGCCCCAAACCGCCTCAAGGTCGAACCCAACTAACTCTAATGGAAAGGATTGCCCCCATCAGTTTGGCTACTTGAAGGAGCTCCCAAAAAACAGGCCGATTCCAAACGAGTGTTTCGGCTGCCAGAAGATAGTTGAGTGTTTAGTCAACAAGAAAGGAAAGTGAAAGGCGGGTCTAACATGTCTCTTCAAGTAAAGGATGTGATGGTTACAAACATCGTCACAATCGAAGCTTGGGCAACAGCCAAAAAGGCGGCTGAACTCATGAATAGACACGACATCGGCTGTCTCATTGTGATGAGCAACAGCAAGCCCATTGGCATCGTGACCGAGCGTGACATGCTCAAGCGGGTGCTGCTTCAACTGCGGGATCCTAGAAAAATGCGGGTAAGTTACGTGATGTCAAAGCCTCTTATAACGTCCTCTTCCCAAACTGAAATTCGAGACGCTGTTCGACTTATGAACGAGAGACGAATCAAAAAACTGCCCGTGGTCGAAGACGGTCGCCTTCTAGGTCTGGTTTCTCTAACCGATGTCGTTCGAACTTTAGGGTACTTTGAACACGTCGTTTCCTCCCTCTGCGAACGATGCAAACTGAGAACGCAGGAAGAAACTCCTCCACAGAAAACGCAGGTAGTTGAAAGTTATCCTTGATTAAGATTCGCGTTTCACACTTGTTAAATATCATGTAGTCAGAAGGTTTTGGCAGTAGAGGTGAATTCGCACTTGAGAAAAATATTAGGATCTAAGAAAGGAATTTCGCCCATTTTGGCAACGCTTCTGTTGATCGTCATCGCAGTCGCAGCAGTCATCGTCACCTACGCTTGGGTGATGACGTTCACAACGACACAGACACAACAGGCAGGCGCAGTTATCACTCCAGCAAACACGCGATTCTACAACGCCAGTGGAACCCTGAAAATCGAAGTAACCCTAATAAACTCAGGCTCCTCCGACGGCAAGATTGTCATGGTTTTCATCGGACTTTCTTCAGCGAGTCTCCAGGAGCAGACCACTGGAGTGGTTTATGACCCAACGACAAAGATTGTCAGTGCAAACGGAGGGACAATCAAAATCACACTAGACTACGACTGGATTTCGGGAACAAGGTACTACTTCAAATTCCTCACCGAGGCTGGTCAAAACATTCCCTTCGACAGAGTGGCGCCATAGCCTTCGGTGAAAACTCCTTCTTTCTACGGAATTCTTAATTTCTTTCCCGCATCTATTCACTAACCAATCGCCTCTGGGTGCGAGTGACGATTGAATGAAATCTTAGACGGCGCGCGGGTCCTGCTTAGCTTATCCATACTGCTCTACGCTTCCTGGAGCGACTGGAAAGAGAGGGAGGTCAGCAACAGGGTCTGGATTGTTTTCGCACCCGTGGCTTTTGCGCTTACCACGGTGCAGTACGTGTTCCTTCCCCCAGAGTATTTGCTCTATTACGTTCTCTCTTTCTCCATAACCTCAGGCTTGTCTGTTGCCCTGTTTTACGCCGGAGCCTTCGGAGGAGCCGACGCTAAGGCTCTCATGTGCCTAGCCTTGGCGCTGCCTTACTATCCAAGTTTTCTTCTCAAAAACAGCACATCCTTTGCGTCGCCCCTTTTCCCCATCACAGTGTTCAGCAACGCCGTGCTGCTGGCGGCACTATCGGTTTTCTACGCTTTAATCCGCAACTCTTTCTGGAAGCTTCGAAAAGATGCAAAACTCTTCGCAGGTTTTGAAAACGAGTCGGCTTGGCGAAAAATCCTGGTTCTAGTGACTGGCTACAAAGTGGAGCTGTCCACATTGGAAAGGAAGGGTCACGTGTATCCGCTTGAAGACATATCAAAAAACGAGGCTGGAGAAGAAGAAAGGCGACTCCTTGTCTTTCCCAAAGATGAAACGCAGGAAACAGTCTTAGAAAGGATACTCTCGGCTGGGCGTGAGGGAAAGATTCGAAACGGTGTCTGGGTCACGCCTGGATTGCCCCTGTTGATTTTCATAACCGCTGGCTTGATAATCGCGCTCTTTTTTGGCGACCTTGTGTGGTTGTTTCTGCAGTTTTTCCTCGCGCCACGCTAAGAATGCGCCTTCGCAGGCTGAGGGCTAATTCTTTAAGGCTGAGCATGGATAAAAGAAAGGTTTGGAGTTGAATTGCCGTGGAATTGTTGGAGGCAATCAAGACTAGGCGGAGCGTAAGAGAGTTCACTGGTCAACGCATCCCCGACGAGCACATAGAGATGATTCTGGACTCTGCCCGATATGCGCCATCGCCTGAGAACCTGCAGATGTGGCGTTACGTCGTCATAAGAGAAGACCAAGAAATGAAAGACCTAATCGCCGAAGTCTCGATGGAAACCGCGCGAGAGGTGTTCGGCGCCCAACCGTACGAGTTGACCGCTGGCAGACTCTGGTACCTGCCCGACCATGCGAGGCCGACGGAATTCGAGAATATTAGGGATGGGTCCCTCTTCGTCTACCCGAAGTACTCGGACACGGTCATAATCGGCTTCGGCTCTGAGTTTTTCCACGACGCGCACCTGCCGTATGCCATGCATCTTTTCGGCTCAGTGGTGGTAGCCATGGGCATGCTTCAGATGTGGCTTGTAGCGCATTCTCTCGGCTACGGCGTGGGGTGGATGGCTCTTGCCATTAGCGATTACAGGCACAAAGAGATGTTGTGTGACAAGCTCGGCGTGCCCCGAACGTGGGAGCCCATAGGAGTATTGTGCATCGGCGTGCCCAAAGAGAAGCGCATGCTGGGTCCGTCTCGTTTTCCGTTGGATGGTGTCATGTACAGTGAACGCTGGGGCAACCCGTACCGGCGCCTTGCCTTCAGGAAGGGGGAGGAAGGGAAGAAATGAACGTCGAGTTGAAGCCAGAAGTCAGAGAGAAGATGCTGGAAATCGCCAAGGACTGCAACCTTCCGATTGAACGCGTCTGCGAGGTCATTCTGTCCCAATTTGCAACCGTTGTGGGCGGACGCGTGTACACGGGCAGGTGGCGGGAAGGAAACGGCGGCTTGTACTTCATTGTTCAGTGGCCGTTCCTCACTGGGCTAGCCAAAGTGAGGGGTGAAGACTTAGCCAGGTTGACGGGGGTGAGGGAGTAGGTGACTGCGGCGCCGAAGTATCGGAGGCAGCCGTCTGGCGAGTGGCTGGGCTTTCCTGAGCTGAAGCTTGAGGACATTGAGCACGAGTCGTTCAAGTTCACGAAGTATGTTGCGCAGGCGCTCGTGGACAACAGGAAGGGTAGAGTCCTCCTGCTAATGGAGCATGACCTGTACAGCCGCTTCTTGCAGGCGGTGAGGAAAAGGTTCGGCAATATTTCGCACGTGAGCGTTGAGAAAGCCGCCGCGGAGGCGGTTAAGACGTGGGTTGAGGGGGTGGAGGCCCAGTGAGCGCGGGCGCTGGCGTGGCTAAGAGGTTTTTTGAGGCTGTTGCCATGAAGGCGAATAGAAGCGGCGACGGAGCCCGAATCATGAGGGAGTGGCAGGGGCATTACTATGGCAAGGTTGTGCAGTTTGAGACCGACACTGAACAATTCTATTTGGTTGTTGCGGATGGCAGGATGAGGGTTAAGGACGGCGTCTATCCCGCGCCCGATTTGACTTTCAAGGGCTCGTCGAAGATTGTTTCTGAGGTTTTCACGGGGCGCAAACGCATCGGCGACGCCATGAAGACTTGGGAGCTCGTGTTCATGGGCGCTGGGCACGAGGGCTTCGCATTGGGTAGGCTGGTTACAACGGTGATGTTGGAGGTTTAGCGTTTTGGAGGGAGGGTGCACACGTGGAGGTTAGAAGGGTTGCTGTGATTGGTGCGGGTTCGATGGGTTCGGGAATCGCGTACATCTGTGCTTTGAAGGGCTATCAGGTTTCACTGGTTGAAGTGAGTGAGGAGTTGTTGAAGCGTGGGACAAAAAAGATTCGTGAGATGGTAGTTGAGGGTGTGAGTCGCGGCAAGCTTTCGCCCAAGGACGCTGAGGCAACAGTCGGCAGGGTTAAGGGAACGGTAGACATTGCAGAAGCCGCTAAAGACGTTGACATAGTCATTGAAGCGGTTTTCGAAGACATAAACGTCAAGAAAGAGGTTTTCAAGAAACTCGACGAGACTTGCCCGACAAGCGCCATTTTGGCTTCGAACACGTCGGCGCTGAGCATAACCGAGATGGCGGCTGCTACTAGGCGTCCTGATAGGGTTGTTGGCTTGCATTTTTTTAACCCGCCGTACGCGATGAAGCTGGTTGAGGTGGTCTTGGGTGAACAGACGAGTGAGGAGACGAGGAAGACGGCTGATGCGTTTGTGCGTGGGTTGGGTAAAGAAACCGTGACTGTGAAGGATTCGCCTGGTTTTATTGTTAATCGTTTGGTTTTGCCTATGTTGAATGAGGCTGTGCAGTTGGTGTTTGAGGAGAAGAAGACGACGATTGAAGACGTGGACAAGGCTGTGACTTTGGGCATGAATTTTCCAGTCGGTCCCTTCAGGCTGGCTGACTTTGTTGGGTTGGATGTAGCCTTAGCTGTGCTGGAGCATCTCTACGAAGCGTTTGGGGAGAAGTTCAAGCCTTCTCCAGTCTTGGTTGAGAAAGTGCAGAATGGACAGTTAGGAATGAAAACAAGAAAAGGATTCTACGAATACTAAGCCCTTAACGAATGCAATGCGCAGAAATTGGGCGCAAGAAAAGGCAAGACCTCTCTTCCTTTTCGTCAAGTCTATCTACTACCTCTAAGTCTACAAAGCGGCTGAACGAAACATAAGCTTGTCTTAGCCCTCACCTACTTTGATTTTCCTGACGTCTCTCCAACTCACATAAGTTCTATTCAAACGGCTAACATAACGTAGAAGCCCATAAGTCAGGACTGCTATGGGAAAGAGCATGATGACACTTGGAGAGCTCATGAATTGCGACAACCAATTGAGAACAATTTCCTTTTGTGTTTCTGGTAAGATAGCCTGAGCAACAGTGCCAAACGTGCCTGTAAGTACTGCAATGATAGTTACCATCTCAATCCAAGACCGTTTCGGTCCTTTAAACTTGTCGAACTTTGCAGCCCAACCCAGGCTCTTGTCACCTACGAATGACTCCAGAGTTTGCGCTGCATTCTGGAGTAAGGGTTCTTGACTAAGATTCTTAGATAAGGCGTACACTTGTTCGTACTCTACTTTGTTATTGGCTTGCGCTACAACCCACAGCATGACCATTGCTTTGTCCAAATAGTTTAGAGACAAATTTCTGTCTCTTAGACAGCGATTTAGCATGTAGAGAGCTGTAGAAAGGTATTCAATTCCTCTCCTGTTGTGGTGATTTATAAGGTCTGAAGATAAATGAGCGATCGCTTTAACTCCGTACATCGAACCATCCTCTATTTCATCGTAGCCCATTCCCAGAAAATTACGAACCAAATGAAAATAAGGAAAGGCTAGCACAGAAAAAAGAAGAAACCAAGCTGAGGTGTATGCTACAAGTACTGAACCCGCTTCAATAATCTGTAAAGTCATAAACCACGAGAAAAAGAACAAAACCAGAGTAATAGCCTCGGTGACTTGGACTAGCCAGTGAAGAGTCAGCCAATTTTTGGCATTTTGTCTTATCGCTTTTATCTGCAGTACACGAAACAGAAACCTAGGAAGAACCCCCGCTGCTTCATATTCCATGGAGAAGCCTACTACAGCAAAAAACAGTGCCAGAAGAATCGCAAGCGTTCCCCAGCTCTGAAGCCCAAGATCATTATAAAAGTAGCCTATAGGTGCTAGACAACCACCTATCCCGAACAAGAGGAAATTAACTAAAACAACCATAATCCACAGTTTCCTCATTCCACCATCCATCACCCTGCAGTAGTCAATTACAATAGGCATTGTATTGTAACTAAAATAAGTTTCATTGTCTTTGGCTATTCAGCCAATGCACACATATAATTTCCCTACGCTGATAGCCACGTTTTGTTGTGTTGAGAAGTGCATTTAACAGAGGTTATCAGAGCCATGAGCACTAATCAAACTCAAGACACGATATTGAGAACACAAATAGGACAAGCGCAACTTTCTGTCTTAACGGGACATTCTAGTAGAAGAAGGCTAAAGGTGCTGAGTCCCTTCTTCTTTTGAAATTGCTCTTACCACAGACACAGCGCCCACGTACGTATACATGTTAGTGTTACTAAGGTAGGCTCATCACTAACAAGCACACAAAAACCTTTAAAACAAACAGTCTGCGCTTGCGTCTTCACAACCTCAGAACACACTGCACTCCACCAAAAAACAGAAAACCCATCCTAACACCGCATATTCGGCGCCTAATAGAGAAAGCATGCAAAAAACTATAGGGGGTCTAGTATTTAGAAGCCTTCACCAACTCAAAAAACAGACCCAGCTCGACTGAACGTGTAGCTGTGCTGCCACAGCAACAAAACCATATTAACACCGCAAACACACTGACAATGCAAAGGTGTTGTTGTGACCGAAGAAAAGAAACCCACAGAACAAGAACCCCACAAAAAATTCGCAGTTGACTGCTTCAACCTAGTGTGGACCCTCATGGACAAGAAAGACAGGACCAGGGAAGAAAATGACACCATGATTCACGCCGCCCACGCCTCTCGTTTTCACTGGGGCAAGATCGGAACACCAGTAGAGTTCGAGAGGGGAGAGTGGCAGATCTCCAGAATGTACACGGTTCTGAACCGAGCTGAACCAGCAATCTACCACGCCAAAAGATGCCTCGAAACCTGCAACGAAAACAACATCGGAGACTGGGACATCGCCTTCGCCTACGAAGCCATGGCAAGAGCACACGCCACAGCCCAAAACAAGACAGAATGCGAAAAATACCTCAAACTAGCACAGGAAGCCGGAGAAAAAATCAAAGCAAAAGAAGACAAAGACTACCTCTTCGCCGAACTCAAAACCATCCCACATTAAGATAAGAGAGAGCCTTCTAGCCTTTCCTGATGCTTCTTAACTAGTACGCTATAGCTTATCCTTCAACACATGAGCCACAGATTCAGCGCTGGCTCTGCCACGCACCCTCTTCATAGCTAAGCCCATGAGCACACCAAACACGCCCTGACCACTCTTTCTAACCAAATCCCTGTTTTCTCGGATCAACTCCTCTATTATCTTCACCAAATCGGCTTCGGAAAGCATCCCCAACCCCAAGCTTTCCAACGCTTCCTTAACCGACGCGCCCTCATGCTTAGCTAACCAAGAAACAACATCAGGCACAGCCTCCTTCACAGTCTGCCCAGCCTCAATCAAACGAAACAACTCACGAATCTGCAGGTCATTAACGTTCTCTAACTCGACGCCCTCACGCTTCAAACCCTTAAACGTCTCAGTCAAAACAGCCGCAACCACAGTGGGCGAAACCCTAGTCTCCCCGACGACGGTTTCAAAAAGAGCCGCGTACTCAGAGTCCAAAACCTGTTTGGCGAGCTTCTGATTCAGCCCAAGAGTCTTCATCAAACGCTCCATCCTCTGCCCAGGCAGCTCCGGCAAACGCGCCCTCAATCGACTCAGATACTCCTCAGCAATCTGAATCGGCGGCACATCAGTCTCAGGATACATACGCGCGGCTCCGGGCCTGGGACGCATATAACGCGTGGTTCCATCAGGGTTAGCGGCTCTCGTCTCCTCAGGAACGCCCCTCAAGGCTTCTCTCGCCCGTTCCGTCACCGCCCAAAGGGCATCGGTGGCGTTTTCCATCGTGCCAGCCACGAAGACAACGGCGTCTTGCTTATCCGCCTTCATGAGTTTTATGAGTTCATCAACTTCTTCTCCGCTTACTCCGTACGCTGGCATCTCATCCGTGTGAAACAAGCCGACGACCCTGCCCCAGAAACGAGCTCTGTCAGCCATCTCGGTTCCGAGCCTTATTCCCGGCATCAACTCGGTCTTAAGCAAGCCTCCAAAACGCGGCAGCTTGACAGCCAAAACCAGCTTCTTCTCTTCCAACGCGTTCCTTATCATCTTGCACCCTGTGTTTTCAAAGATTTTTGTAACGTCGATGAAGTCATTTTGTAATGTGTCTTCGCTGACGCCTCTTCGCTTCAGCTCTTCTCTGACCTTGATGAGGTTTAGTTGCCTCTGCACCTCGTACTCGACAACGGTTGAGAGCAGTTCCAACTCCTGCACGCCTTTTATTTCTATTAGCGCTCCGTTGGGAACAGAGACGTTCAAGTCTTGACGTATGGTTCCCAAGCCTCTCCTGACCTTGCCAGTCGCCCTCAGTATGCGCCCTATTGCCAACGCGGTTTTTTCCGCCTCCTCAGGCGAGTACAGAACGGGCGCGGTGGTCACCTCGATGAGGGGAATGCCAAGGCGGTCGATGCGGTAACGAATGACTCTGCCATCTTTTTCTTCGCCCATCTTTCGAGCGGCGTCCTCTTCCAAGGCGATGTGCTGAATGGGCACGCTTTTCCCTTCGACTTCTATCTCGCCGTTGAGGGCTATGACGCAGGTTCGCTGAAAACCCGTTGTGTTTGAACCATCGATGACGGTCTTGCGCATAACATGAATCTCGTCCGAAGGTCTGGCGTTTATCATCAGCGCCACAGTGAGCGCGGTCTCGACTGCTTCGACGTTCAAATTATGGGGGGGGTCTTCGTCCATTTCTACCAGACAAGAAGTCAGCTGGTTGGCTTCGTAAAGTATTTTGACGCCTTTTTGGAACTCAAAGTATGCTGCGGGGTCGATCTGTCCAAGCTCGCTCTGGGTTGGACGCAGCTGGCGCAGAAACGTGATTTCTGGTTCCTCCTTGAAGAGGGCGGGTCTGCAGCCGCAGAAGAGTTTCTCAGCTGTGTCCAGCTGTTGATGCACCTCTAAGCCCACTTTTAAGCCAATCTTGCCGTAGTCTATGCCCATGAACCATCAGCTCGTGTTGGCTTCGCTTAGTGTTCGAGGTGAAAGCTCGTTGGCTATGTTGGTTTTGAGCAGGGCTTTTGCTTCTTCGATGGCGTCTGTTTGACCGAGAGCCCACATGAGCTTTACCAGAGCTGTTTCGGGAAGCATGTCTTCAAGTGAAACAACGCCTAGGGTCAAGAGGTCTCTGCCCCTGTTGTAAACGTTCATGTTGACCCTTCCCCAGATGCACTGGCTCGTCATAGCGACGATGAGACCCTTCCCGACTGCAGAGCGAATCTTGGGCAAGCACAGGTTACTCACGTGTCCCAGACCTGTGCCCTCAAGAACAATGCCTTGGTACTTCTCATTCACGTAGAAATCGATAACTTCAGGGTTGAAATCAGGATGAAACTTCAGGAGAGCCACCTTCTGCTCAAAATCAGGCTTCAAAACGATTTTTCTCGAGTCGTTTCTCTTTCTGTAATCTTGAGTGGACATGACAACTTTGCCGTTTTCGACTTTAGCCAATGGTTCGGCGTTGACCGACTTGAACGTGTCCCTTCGGCTTGTGTGGCACTTTCTCACCTTTGTTCCCCGGTGCAAAATTATTGTCTTGTCCGACGGCGCCTCATGCATTGCCAGAACAACCTCTGCAAAAGGAGCCTTCGCAGCCGCAACCACAGCTCCAGTCAGATTCGTTGCCGCATCCGAACTGGGTCTGTCTGCTGACCGCTGAGCTCCAACAAGAACGACGGGCGCAGGCAGCTCCTGCAGCGCAAAACTCAGCGCCGCTGCGGTGTAGCCCATGGTGTCAGTTCCATGCGCAACAACCACGCCCTGTTCACCTTCTTCGATACGTTTTGCCACAGCCCTTGCAAGTTCGGTCCAGTGTTTTGACGAGATGTCTTCGCTGAACACGTTGAACAGGATTTGGGCGTCTATGGTAGCGATTTCAGACAACTCCGGTACAACGCTGTATAGGTCGCTGGCGGTCAGTGCGGGGCGAACCGCGCCTGTTCTGTAGTCCACTCGACTAGCGATCGTGCCGCCGGTGCTGATTATGGCAACCTTGGGCAAGCTTGGTTTCTGCTCTGGAAGAGGAGGTGCAACGAAGGCTGGTTTTGTCCCAGCGCCCACTTTTTCGATTCTCGTGGCTGTGGTTAGGTGTACTCCGATGTTGTAGCCTGTTTTTAGCTTGATTACTACGTGCTTGTCGTCGCCGTATTCAGCCCTTGGAATCAAGATGCCTTCGTAGGTCTCGCCTTTATTGACGATGCGAATTATGTCGCCGATTTCAGCCTTCGCCTCTTTCAGATGCTGGAGAGCTTCGCCCTTGTAGCCTAAATGTTTCTCCTCCGTCAATTTTTATTTCTCCAGTGTCTTGGACATGTAGGGTCCGTCGGCGTGGTAGCCGAACCGCTCGTAGTATTGTTTTGTTCCTAATGCGCTTATAACTACAACCTTTAGGCGGCTGTGCTCCTCCTTTGTAGTGCGTTCTGCTTCGCTTAGCATGACTTCTCCAAAGCCCTTGTGCTGCCACGCCTTGGCTTTGTGTTTTCCAACCGGAACAAGCGGTCCGTACACATGGAGTTCACGCACTATACTGCAAGGCTCGGCGTTGATTTCTTGTCTGTGCGCCTTTGGTGATGGAATGCGCAGACGAAGATAACCGATTAGGATGTCGTTGACGAGGTCTTCAGCCGAGATGAAAACTTCCTCTCCCCCAGAGGCATCGTACCGTGTGGTTAAAATGCGAACATTCTTCAGGTCTGGCTTCACTCCGTCCCTTAACCATCTTTGACCTACCTCTCGGCATCGTATGCACCTGCAGCGCAGGTTTTGTTCCCTCAGTTTTTGAAGCGCAAGTTCACGGAGGTCACTTCGTTTCACGCCCGCTTCGATTAGTTGTGCTGGTATGTCACGCTGAACCCGCATGACTCGAACCCATGGTGGGAGGGTTTTCTTAATTTCGCTTATGAGTTGGGCTGCTTCTTCAGTTGTGTAGGGCGTGTACTCGCCGTTTTTCCACCACTCATGGGTTTTTGTTCCTTTCAAGACGAGGCAAGGGTAAATCTTTATCATATCGGGTTTAAAGTTTGAATTCCTGAAAACTGTCTTGAACGCTTTTAGGTCTTTTTTGAGGTTTGAGCCGGGCAATCCAGGCATTAGGTGGTAGGCGACTTTTAATCCAGCGTCCTTTAGTGTGCGTGTGGCGTCGACCACATCTTGAACCGTGTGTTCTCTGTTGACCAGTTTGTAGATGCTGTCGTCTATGTTTTGGACTCCGAGTTCGACACGTGTTACTCCCATGGCTAGCATGTGGTCTACGTGTGGTTGTTTTGCCCAGTCTGGGCGGGTTTCAACCGTTATGCCCACGTTGCGGATTCGGCTCGATTCAGCTTGTTTCTTGGCTTCCTCGAGGGACCTTGATTTCTGCTGTGCCATGGCGTCGAGGCAGCGTTTAACAAAACGCGTCTGGTATCGCTTTGGTGTGGCAGGAAAGGTTCCGCCCATGATTACCAGTTCAACCTTGTCCACCGTGTGTCCGATGGCTTGTAACTGGTTGATTCGGCTGCTGACTTGCCCGTAGGGGTCGTATTTGTTTTGTATGCCTCGCATGGCTGCCGGCTCGAAGCCTGTGTAGCTTTGGGGCAAGCCTACTTTTGGACCACCGGGGCAATAGGCACAGGGTTCTGTTTTGGGGCAGGGGTGAGGCTTGGTCATGACGGCAACGATGGTTACGCCCGAGATGTTGCGAACCAGCTTTCGACGCAGAATAGGAACAAGCCGTTTTTCTGTGGGCTTTAAGCAACGAATCAGGGTCGAGTTGGGTGGAAGAACCTGCAGGTTGTAAGCCTGTGCGACCCGCATCTTGACTTGGTTTACGTCTCTTGCTGTAGGCTTGGAAATCTGCATAAGGCGCTGGATAATCTCCCTGTACGCGGCTTCTGCCACTTGAACCAACCAAACATTACCATTAACCGGGCATAGATAAAGGCTATTTCAGAGCAAGCCACCAAGGCACGGTCGGGTCGGTTTTTGGTCATTTCCTGTGGAAATACGGAGTAGCCCCTATCCCTCTAGGTTTCTGCTTGCTTTCTCCGATAGGCGCCTTGTAGACGCTTCAGATTCCGTAAAATTTTGGTTGGCGCCGCCGGCCCGATTTGAACGGGCGACCAACTGGTTAACAGCCTCAGCCTTCATTGTTTAGAAGTCAGCTGCTACTACCGTGCTGAGCTACGGCGGCATCCTCTAAGGGGGCTGGTTATTCTCAGACTACACTTTCATATTTAAGTTTGCTCAGCATTCCAAGAGAGGACAGGCTTCAGACCTGTACAAATCGCATAGTCTTAGCTTCGTGTGTGTTAGCTTTATCATTGAGAATGCGGATTGTGTTCGTAGAACGCAAAACACTGATTCCTCACGGATGCGCGGTTAAACTTGACACTGGCTGAACCCATGTCAGACACGGTGGTTGTTCGCTTAGGCGGAGAAATCGGCATCAAAGCAGAGTGGACTCGAAAGCTGTACGAGCGGCGTTTAACCAGCAATATCAGAGCTGTTCTGAAACATTATGGTGTCTCAAACGCTAGAGTTCTAAGGAGCTTTGGTCGACTCTACATCAAAACTAACCAATCCGAAGAGACAGTGGAAAAGCTGAGCAAAGTCTTCGGAATCTCTTCACTGTCGCCTGCTGTGGAAACCAGCTCGAACTTAGACGACATCGTGAACGTGTGCGTCCTTCTCGCGGGTTTGGAGTTCAAAAAGGCGAACAGTTTCGCAGTGCGATGTCACAGGGTTGGGAAGCACCCGTACACAAGTCAAGATGTCTGTCGCCAAGTTGGAACCCAAGTGCTTGCCTCACACCCTAAACTGAGTCTGAGTGTTGATCTAACCCGTCCAGACCAGGTCCTCGGCGTGGAAGTGAGGGAAGACAAATCCTACGTCTTCATTAACTGCATCAAAGGATCGGATGGCTTTCCACTGGGCACACAACCCAAAACTGTCAGTTTGCTTAAAGGCGACGTGAAGTCAATTGTCGCCAGCTGGATGGTTATGAAAAGAGGGTGCCCAACAATACTAGTCTATTTCAAAACCGACAGGTCCGCCAGCGAAGCAGGTGTTCAAAACGCGGTAAGAGCTGCTCACAGTCTGATGGAATGGTCAATTGGGTTTCCTAGAAACCTGTACGTGATAGAGCTTAGTCGAAACTTCCACAGGGTTATCCAAAGAAAACCACCAGAAGTGAGAAGCCTTTTGTGCAAACGCGTGATGCTTTATGTGGCTAAGCGCATCGCAGAAATGAAGAACGCGGAGGGCATAGTCACCGGAGATTCTTTAGGCGAAGAAAAAACTCACAGCTTGCACGGCTTCAGGTTACAGGATGAGGCTGCCAGGGGATATCCGATTTACCGACCTGTTGTCGGATTGGATTGCCACGAATTAGATGGGGTTGCTCGCAGAATAGGCTTGGAAGAAACCTCGTGTGAAGAAGAGAGGCCCAAAGCAGAGACTGGAAGGGGAAAGATAGCCGCGATAAAGCTCAGAGCCATCAAACGACGTGAAAAGGAAATAGGTATCGAGAAGACAGTTGACGAGGCCCTGAAGTCTCTGACTGTCATAAGAATTTAATTCCGGGCTGCACCATGCTCACTTCGCTGAACGCTTGAGTTACCCTTAAATTGCCTTGGTCAGCCCTCTCTCAATAAGATGTCAAGCGTAGATGTTGCGGTCAAAGTCTTTCGCCGACTGAAGCCCGAAGACTTTCGTGTACTGCAGGTAATCGAGGCGGCGATGGGTCGCTACAGGTATGTTCCAGAAAAAGCCCTGCCAGGGCTTACACGGCTGAACCAGAGGAAACTCGACTTTTGCCTGTCTCGTCTGGGCAAATGGGGCTTGATTGAGCGCTGGATTGGTCCCTACAACGGCTACGTCCTGTACACGGCTGGCTATGACTGCTTGGCAATCAACGCTCTGGTCAAGGCGGGAGTCTTGGAAGCGTTTGGCAAACCCTTAGGAGTTGGGAAAGAATCAGACGTTTACGATGCTCTCACGCCTGAAGACAGACAAGTAGCCGTCAAGTTTCATCGCTTGGGCAGGATGAGTTTTCGCCAAACAAGGCGTGTCCGCGGCTACATCGCAGAACGCACACACATCAGCTGGCTCTATCAGTCGCGTCTGGCAGCCGAACGGGAGTTTGAAGCCTTGAAACTGGTGCATCCCAAAGGTGTGGCTGTTCCCGAGCCAATCAGCCAGAATCGCCACGTAGTTGTGATGGGAATGATCGAGGGCGCCAAACTTGCCGAGTTCCATGAAATTCTAAAGCCTGAGAAAACGTTGAAGGAGGTTCTCTTAAACATTCGTCGAGCCTACGTGGAAGCGGGCGTCGTACACGCTGATCTAAGCGAGTTCAACATCATAATGCAGCCAAACTGGCATATGCTCATCATTGATTGGCCTCAGTACGTCAAGAGGGATCACCCTAACGCTGATCAGTTGCTTGAGCGAGACGTGCGAAACGTTGTGCAATTCTTCAAGAGAAAGTTCAAAACCAAAACCAGTTTAGAAGAAGCCCTGAGCTATGTGAAGGCATAATGATGAGAAGGACAAGAATTCGTCAAGGCTTCGAGACTTCTTTCATTGCCTTCTCTTCTGGTTTACAGGAGATGTCTAGGACAACTTGATACCAGTTGGGTCCAGTCGCCCGCACAACTCGCCCTGAAGATGCAGTGAATTTTCTACAGAGTCTTTGCAGTTTCCCTGAAACCTTTGTCTCCACTTTTTCTACTGGGTTCTCTTTTTTGGTAGCGTGTTCAAAGTCGTAGTAGTGTATCCATCCGCCTTCAAGTTTCAAAGCCCTAACCGCGCAGTCCAAGTATTCATAGGCTTTCTCAGGCAGCGGCATAACAACTCGGTCGGCCGCCTTCTGCAAGCGTTCAGTTATGACCTTTCTAGCGTCTCCCAAGATTGGAATAACCTGACCCTGAACCCTGTTCAGCCTAACGTTCTCTCGCATGAATTTGAAGGCTGAGGGGTTCAGGTCAATCGAATACACTGTCTGCGCTCCGCCGTGCTTAGCCATCAGAATGGAAAAGTTGCCCACCCCAGCGAACATGTTTAGCACAGTATCTGTTGGCTTGACCAGGCGTGCGAGGCGCATTCGTTCAAAGGAGAGACGGGGCGAAAAATAGCAGGTTTCCAAGTCAACCTTGAAATCACAGCCAAACTCCCTGTGCACTGTCTCAGTCTTCCTTTCGCCCATAATCCATCTGAGTTTGCGTAGTCTAAATTCGCCTGAAACGGCGCCAGCTTGAAGAAGAACCGTCCTCACGTGTTTGTGGGTTTTCATGATGGCTTCTGCAACGATTGGACTTTTGGGTCTAAGATTTTCTGGTGCTCGAAAAACAGCGATGTCGCCGATTATGTCATACGATTTTATCAACTTCTCTAGTTCTTTAGGCTGCAGCTTTTCTTTTAGAAAAAACCTCAAGTCCTTCCTCATTAGAAACCCTCAGAACCTCGCTTTAATCGGCAACAGCGAAGCGTTCGAACCAGTTTGCCACACGCTTAAGGCTTTTGGGCAAATATTCCTCAATCATTTCTACGTCATGCCTTTTCAGGGCTCTCAACGTCGCCAATGCGAAGAAATAAGCCATTGCGCCCACAACGATGTAGATTGGAAGCTGGGAAAGGCGAATAACCAAGAACTGGTAAGAATCTGTCGTGACGAGCTTTCTCGCAAAATCCAAGCCTATGATCGTCAAAATCATGAAGCCTGAGGCTGCGGAAGCCTTCCAAAGCGACTCTTTGTCCACAGAGATCGAGACGTAGCGCGTGAGGACGTAGAGTCCTACAGGCAATGCGATTAAGGCTGCAAGGGTTCTAGCCCAAGCCGTGCCTATCATGCCCAAACCCAGAATTGCCAGAGCGAAATAGGATAGAAGGAAGCTGAGAACTACCGAGATGACTGAGAGAATAGATACTATGGGGGTGCGTTCGAGCGTCAGAAGAATTGGGCTTATCGCAACTCCCAATGTGGCAAACAGAGCTCCTACTGAAATTATGATCAGAGGCTCGACGGCACCAACGTATTGCCACCCGGCAAACAAGATGATCGACGGATATGCCAGAGTCGCTAATCCCACAATCAAGGGAAACCCTATCAGGACCGAGTAGCGCGTTGAGACTCGGAACACGTCTTTCAGACTGTTGAAGCCTTGCTGCGCGTAAAGCTCTGACAGCTGAGGAAAAAGAGCTGCGACGAGTGAGCTTGAGAACAGGCTTGGCACTGCAGCTGCCCTGACAGCCACGTAGTATATTCCCAGGATTCTTTGAGCTTCAGTCGTGCCAAAAAGCAGGCTCATGTACGCAACCAAGAGAAGTTGGTCGATCCAGGAGACAAAGAAGCCTATGCCACCAGAAACGTACAGCGGAAAAGAGAAATTCAGCATCGGTCGAACAGGATAAGGCTTGCCCAAGATGCCGAGATGTTTGGTTGTCAACACTAGACTAAGCACTGAAGATAAGAGCAATCCCGCAAGCCATCCCAACACTACAGCGTAAAGCCCCCAACCTATCCCAAGGAGGTAGATGCCCACAACCGTGTGAATCAAAGTGTATGCCAAGTTAATGGAAGCAACCTTACTCATCCTTTGCATGCCCTGTAAGAAGCTCACAGCTTGAGTGTTGAGAATCGTGAACACGGCGCAGAGCGCCACCAAACGAATTAAGATAGCGTGGGCGTCGGTGCCAAACATTAGGGTCGACACCGATTCCGCAGGAACAAAAAGCGCGAGAAAAGCAATAACCGATGTCAGTAGACTCATCTGCAACACACGGGCGACAACAGCCTCGGCTTTGTTTGAATTGCCTTCAGCCAAGTGTTGAGCCACATACTTGATTGCAGCGGATGGGAGGGCAAGCGTTCCAAACACTTGAACCAGCGCCACGATGAAGGATAGGAGGGCGTAGACTCCCATCTGCCACTGTTCAGACGGGTCGGAGAACGCGTGAGCCAGAACGATAAAGTAAACCAAGCCTACAATGGCGCTTACGAACCCTTGAATGAATAGGTAGGTGGCTCCACGAGCAACACGAGCAGTGGGACGCAGAACAGTCAAACGAAAGTTTCACCTTTATGGCGAACACTTGGATACGAGGCATCTAATAAATTTACACACCTTTTGAATGAGTGAAAATCAAAGGTGTTTAAACCCGAAAGGTCAAACAACGCTTTCCAGAGTCTGGTTCTTGTTTTGTGTTTTTACGTGGCCAGAAGGTCTTGATAAAGGCTATAGAGCTTTCTCACGACGTTTTCGGGTCTATTCTCTTGAGGCAACTCAGTTACGATCTGCTTCTCCCAACCTATCACCTTGCGTCCACAAGCCAGCGCTTCCAACCCAGTTTTGCTAATTGCCTCGATCACCTGCCCATCTTTTCTCTTGACGTCAATGTAATATTCGTACTGACTGAGTAAATCTCCCATCTTCTTGTAAGGCATACTTCTTTTGATGACAGTGAGGGTTAAACCCTTCTCGAGTGCGTATTGATTCGCTAGGTCATCGGCGCCATACCCTAACGTTAGAGCAGTTCCACGTTTTTTAAGAGGTTTGGGATAAAATAGGTCGGTATCAATTGGGCAGGCGAGCCACGTAGCCTTTTTGGGTGTCTCATCGGTGCGAAGATCCTTCGTAGAATATAATATCAGATCAGCGCGAGACCATTGTTTTTGCCGTTCTTTCCATTTGTTTCTAATGTCTGAACCATAGTAGCTGATGACAACGGGTTTACGGTAGATGATTTTGAGAAGCCTTACCATCTTGTTATCGAGACTGTGAACATGAACAATGTCATGTTTTCGAGCTTCAAACAAAGCCTTTACTTTGAGTCTCCGCACACCACAGGTCAAAGGCTTCGTGTAGATG
>Ga0315314_1000470_pt1 | contig 44399 bp, 48 predicted proteins | sample TDP9_MG_FD_203631 | JGI IMG/M metagenome (GOLD analysis project Ga0315314, IMG submission 203631) | Freshwater sediment microbial communities from Lake Towuti, South Sulawesi, Indonesia - TDP9 | ecosystem: Environmental > Aquatic > Freshwater > Lake > Sediment | place: Indonesia: South Sulawesi... | reverse complement strand
AGCCTGTCATCGAAGAGGCTTACAGCGCCATGATCATGTCGGGAACCCTTTCGCCCTTGAAATTGTTCACAGATGTGATCGGCATTGCAGGCGCTGAAATCCGAACCTACTCTGCTATCGCACAGAAAGAGAACATCCGTACTTTCATCGACGTTTCCGTTACAACGCGATATAAGGAGAGAGACATTCACATGCTCAGGCTCTACGGTCAAAGAATCTCCAGCCTCATACCTCATGCTCCTAACGGCGTCTTAATCTTCTTCCCTCAAAGGGGGCTTATGTTGGAGGCTTTAAAGAACTGGATCGAGAACGGCTTCATCAGGAAGGCAAGCGGCAAACTATTCTTCGATGGGAAGAAAGTCTTTCTCGAGGGTGAACGAGCAACAGAGAACACCAAGATTGTGGACAATTATAGGGAAGCCGCCAAAAGTTCAGATGGGGCCGTTCTCTTCGCTGTCTTTAGGGGCCGAAACGCTGAGGGCTCCAACTTCCCTGACGAAGAGGCGAGAGGCATATTCCTAGTCGGGTTGCCGTACGCTGATTACCGAGACCCAATTGTCCAGGCTCAGATCCGTTATTTTAACAGGCGAAGCTCAGGTCTCGGCGAACGGTGGTATCTGATGGACGCCTTCAGAGCTGCAAACCAAGCGTTGGGAAGGGGCATAAGACACAGAGAAGACTGGTGCAACTTCTTCTTGATGGATAAGAGATACGCCTCATATTGGAGGTTTATCTCGCAGTGGGCAAGAGAAAAAGGGATTGAGAGACTTTCATTGAATGATTAGAAAGACACCTCACAAACGACAAAAAAGCAATTACTCTTCTTGGTGTGCTATTACCTTTTTAATGTAAGTGGTGAAACTCACCCCTTCTTCTGTGCCTAAGTCATATTTCATTTTGGAAGATGAAAGTTTAACAGCTTCGCGCAGAATCAGTTCTGCACAAGAACCGAGAAGCACCTTTAACGTCTCCTCAAACAATTCAGGCTTTAACAACGCATCTTCCAATCTTACTTGATGCTTGTTCTGTAAGTAATAAAGAACCATTTCACTTCCCACGTTACCCAAGGTTTCTTCCAGAAGTCGAACTATCGAATCAATAATAATCCTAGAACACCCTCTTTTGAGCGTTGATATCTCATCATAAGTGGTCAAAATCGTATCTATGTACTACTTTTATACGCAATGCCTTATAAACATTTGCGTTATTATTGTTACTAGGTTGCCATGGAAGACAAAAGCGATGTAGAAAAACATTTTTGGGAAATCCTTAATGAAAAAGGAGATAAGATTCACGAGGAATCCAGAAAGATCCTCCTCGAAGACATCAAGTTGGAGGATCTCCGCGAACCTTTAAAATACGCATCCGAGAATTACAGGGACCTCCTCAGACCAACTTTGATCGTCCTCAGCTGCGAAGCAGTCGGCGGAGATACTGAAACCGTTTTCCCAGTCGCAACGACAATGACGCTACTAGGCCTGAGTCTGTACATTTTCGACGATATAGTAGACAGAACCGAATACAGATGCTTTGTACCTACTACGGTCGGAAAGTTTGGTGCGGGCAAAACCCTAATAGCAGGCGGCCTGGTGACGGCTAAAGCCTTCACCCTTCTCAACCAAGTCGATCTTCCTCCAATGCAACGGAGAAGGCTCAGCAAACTTTTTTTGAAATTTCTACGAGGAATGGCTGAAGCCGAAATAGCCAACTTGAGACTGAGAAAAGAGGGAAAAATCCACGCAAAGGACAAATTGGCAGTAATGAGGATGCGAACCGTCAACATTGAAGCCTGCACCAAATCTGGCGCAATGCTCGGATCCGGCTCACAAGACGAGATACGTCATCTAGGAGAACTCGGCAAGCATCTGGGGTTAGTCCTTGAGTTGGTCGATGATCTCACCGAGTCGCTTAACTTTACATTAGAGTTGAGAGAAAGGATGAGAATGGGTTCGTGGCCCTATACGTTGGCCTGGGCTGAGAATCACTCTGATAAGATCCGCAACCTACTTTCATTAGCCACACATAAGGAAACAGATCCAGTCCACATAAAAAAAATAGTTGAAGGGATGTTTGAATCGGGAGCAGTGAGTCATGTCCAAGATCTCTCGGTGAGGTTCATATCGATGGCAAACCAAGAATTATCGAACCTAAAGGAAAGTGAAGCTAAACGTGCACTGAGATTGATCATTGAAGCCCAGTTTTCATTTCTTCCATTTACGTTTTCTTAGAGAACAATAGGATACTTTATCTGTCGGGATAGTGTAAAGATAAGTGATGCAATTGACCCCTGATAAATATCAGGGACTTCAGCTTTCTTGCAGGCTTCTACGAGCGAGTCCTTGTCCGATTTTCTAACTGCCTCAATAACCTCTGGCAAGACATCGCATTCCATCAGACGTTGAAGATAGAAAGAAATGTCGGAGACTCTCTCTTTAAGATCTTTCATCTTTTCACCTCCTTGAGCCCTTTGTAGAGGGGGCAATAATGATTTCGTTTTGATCAGCACAAAACTTTTATCCAAAACTTGGGATATGTGCAACTAGAATTGTTCAAGTTTCACTTGGCACAAAGTGGCTTTCTGGCTATGCTTGTACATTACTCAGTACTTTTATCAGTGGTTACTATCTTTGCATTTAGTATTTCCAACCGCCATTCTGACATAGTGATGTGGTCTAATGCTGCTTTCTCCCTGTCCGCCACACTTTCCATTTTCGTGTTCTTTTTTATGGGAAAACCCGATATGTATTCATACTCTATCTATCGTTGGTCTCTGATCTCGCCAATAATAATGATTTCCCTTATGTTCGCTTCTAAATTATGGTTCTTGATCGCGGCTTGTCTGCTTGGTGGGTTGCATGGAATATTCTTATCAATATTCTCTATGAGTATTGGCGAATTGACCACCACTAGAGAGAGAGGTAGAGTAGGCGGCTTTATCGGATTTGCCTCTATACTCATCATGTCTTTCTTGACCGTAGTAAGCTCAGTTTTTGGTTTTGCTGGTTCAGTTGTGCTTTGTTCAATCTTGAGCGTATGTCCCTTCCTGGTCACCCGGTTGTCCACGATGAGTCCAGTCAAGTTAAAAGCGGAGAAAGCATTTTCCTTCAAAGTAAACCGCTGGATTGAAAGAGATTACTTTCTCTATTTAATGCCTTGGCTCATTTACAATCTTGTGAATGCCATCTTGGGGCGTTATGGAACAACTTTGGTGATCGATCGACTTCAAACTCCCATTGTTGCAATGATACTTTTTTCAGATGTGACATCATGTATGGGTGCCCTAGTAGGGGGATTTGTTGCTGATATGTATGGCCGCAAAAAAGCTTTAGGTATAGGTTTGACTTCTTACGGAATTAGCACTGCATTGTCAGGCCTTATCTTCCTAGAAAGACAAAATGATCTGCTAGTCTTTGTATTAAGTGCTCTAAACGGTTTAAGCTGGGGAATTTTCCTTGTTCTGTACTTTCTTGTGGTTTGGCAAGATTTGTCAAACATCCACAATAGCTTTTTTTATTGCGCAGGGATCGGATTTTATCCCTTGTCGATGGGTTTGGCACAATTTCTGCCGCCGAACATGCAGTTCTCTTTGGTGAATCTTTCCCTATTTAGTTGTGTATTGATTTTCTCCTCGAACGCCTTTCTTGTTGCAGCCAAAGAACTGCTATCCCCTGAGTTGAGGAAGGAATTCGATCTCTTTGTCTATCTGGAGCAGGTGAAAGGATTCCTCAAAAAACATTACAGGGAGCCAAGTTGAAGGTACCTCGGAAATAGTGTAGTCTCTTTTATGTGTTCGAGCCCACACGTCCACATTAGTAATCTTTCGACGCCTATTGCGAATCCTGAGTAAGGAGATGACACAAACTTTTTCAGATCTATATGCCATCTGTAATTCTTCTCATCTATATTCTCACTCTTTGTTTTTCTGAGGAGCTCTTCAGCATCGTCAATCATCTGCCCACAAGTGGCGATCTCTCCGTATCCCTCTGAGGCAAACAAATCCGCAAGGAGGACTGATTCTGTTTTTCGCGGATGGGACTTGAAGAAAAGGGTCTGAGGTTGTAAGGGATAATGGCTGATGAAGAATGGTTTATCAAACTTCCTTGACAGGTATTCTTCTTGCTCCACCTCGATCTCTTGTCCCCAGAATATCTGTATTCCCCCTGCTTGCAGCATCTCGATTGCCTCATCATAGCTAATTCTTGGAAAAGGAGGTTTTACACTGGGCAAATCCCTCTTCAACAAATCCAGTTCTCCAGATGCTTCCCTTGACAAATATCGGCAAATATCTGTAATCAGTCGCTCTTGAACGTCGATTATACCTTCCAGATCAAGTTCCGGGGCTAAGCACTCGATACGCCAATGCTCGGTTAGATGCCTCTTGGTTACTGATCTTTCTCCTCTGAAGGCTGGAGTGATCGTATACGCTCTCCCCAGACAAATCATCAGAGCCTCGGAGTACGGGTATGCTCCCTGCGCAAGTTGAACTGTTTCCCCATAGTATTGAATTGCAAAGCTTGATGATTCTAGCTCTTGGGATATAGGAACCAGTATTGGAGTTTGGGCCTCAGTGTAACCATATCGTTTGAACCAATCTCTTGCAGCTTCAAGCATCTTAGCTCTAACTCTTAGAATAGCTCGCGTCCTATCGCTCTTCAGTAACCCATAGTCAAGTTCCAACATGTTCTGTAATTCCTAAATCGGGATAGTTTCGCTAGCGATTACTTGTTTCTTGGAATAAAGGATTTATTCCAAGAGCGGAATAGTGTAGCTGCGCATTTAAAGGAGAAAGGGATTGACGGAGCGTAAGAAAAGGTTTGATCTACTCGTTCTAGATGAGCTTAGGAAAATGAATGAGAAACTGGACGAGATAGTCAAGGTAGACGAGGAGATTCTGCGGCAAATACATGGAGACCGAAAGTTTACTGAGGAGCCCATCAAGTTTAAAGGGGCTTTGGACGTGATGACTTTGCTCTCATTACCTGATAATTTGAGGAAAACAGCGATGGTTATGTGTAAGTTAGGCGAGGCAACAGCTCCCGATATTGCAAGGGAGACTGGAAGGGAAAGGGCTGTGGAAAGCGACCTACTAAACCAGCTGACTAGGATGGGGCACCTTTACAAGAAGAGAAAGGGAAGAAAAGTTTACTTCACCCTGAAGTAGGAAGGCATGAAGATGAAGGGAGTTTTGTCAGTTCATTCCTCAAGAGGGGGAACAGGGAAAAGTCTGATAGCGGTTAACCTGGCCGCTGTATATGCCAGACAAGGCTTTAACGTCTCCATAATTGACCTCGATTTCCGGGCTCCCAGTCTCTCTACAATATTTGAGGTACCACACATCGAATACTCGGTGAATGAATTCCTAAATGGTCACTGCCGGATAGGAAATGTCTTGATCGATCTCAGCGAGAAATACAAAACAAAAGGCAAATTCTTGGCCGGGTTAGCGGACCCTTCTTTAGAAGCCGTTCGAGATATGATGAGCAAGAGTAGAAAATGGGAGATGGAAGCTCTCAAGAAGCTTCTTACCCTAAGATCGGATCTTGAGGACCAGAAAGTGAACTTTGTTATCTATGATACGAGCCCAGGGATTCTGTATTCATCCATAAACGCAGTCATGAGCTCCGATGTCTCAGTTATTGTACTTACGCCAGACGATTTGGATATTAAAGGGACACAAAGGATGATAAGCGACATCTATGATGCTTTCGAGAAGAAGACTTTCATCCTGATAAACAAAGCCTCTCCGGACAGGACATCATTAGATGCGGAATTGCCAAAAGGAATGTCTCGCCAAATAGAGAATGCTTTGAACAAACCGATAATAGGGGAGATACCATGCTTTTGCGACATCCTCGAAGCCAGCCGAAGTTTCATCTTCGCTCTAAATAAACCTGAACATCCATTTACCAGAAACTTAGAGGCTATAGCCCAGAAACTTAGTCAAACCTTAACTACTTAACGATCCGCCGAGAAAGCGCTCGGCTACTGAACGAGAAGAGAAACGGGTAAGCGTGCTGGAAAATCGTAAATCCAGGAACTTGAAGATCTAGGAAGAGAAAACCGTATTCCTGAGGCTACAGGCTCGGATCTATACCTGTTCATTTCAGGAGATAGACAATGTGATATGCTGGAAAAGGCGCAAAGCCACACACCTAAGGTTCCAAGTAGAAGACACTCCTCGGTTCAGGAAGCCACCCCCAATCCACGTCGTGCCAGAGTTAATCACGCTGGTGAGACGAAAACAGAAACTTCCGATCAGATAGGACTTTTAAAAGAATGACCAAGTGTGGGTCTCCTTTCATGAAAATCTGTGTTCTTCTCGAATGAGTAGGCTGTCTGCAGTACCGTTGCCTCATCGAAAGGTTTGCCGATGATCTGAAGCCCAATAGGTAATCCGCCGGCGAATCCGCACTGTATCGATATGGCTGGATATCCCGTAATGTTCGCTGGAACCGTCAGCACGTCACACATGTATAGGGCTAGGGGGTTCTGGATCTTCTCGCCAATTTCGAACGGGGGGATCGGCATCGTAGGCCCCATTAATACATCGAACTTCTTGAGAACTTCTTCGAAGTCTCTTCGAATCAATGTTCGGATTTTGAGCGCCTTCAGGTAGTATCTATTGTAGTACCCGGCTGAAAGAGCGTATGTGCCCAGAATTATCCGCCTCCTCACTTCGGATCCGAAACCGGTTCTTCTGTTTTTGGAGTAAACTGTGGACCAGTCGGATACGTCTTCAGATACTCGGTATCCATAACGTAGCCCGTCGTATCGCGCAAGGTTGGAACTCGCCTCTGACATGGCGACTATATAGTAAGCCGCGAGTGAGAACTCAAGATTGGATAGAGAAATCTCATTGTAAGAAGCCCCGAGATCCTCATACTTCTGTATGGCATCCCAAATGGATTTCTTAACTCTATCATCTGTTCCTTCGCCGAGAAACTCTATGGGGACGCCGATCCTTAGTCCCTTAACATCATCTCTAAGATTGGTCGTATAGCCCTTTCCGGGCAGACTCACCGATGTGCCGTCCATAGGATCGTACCCGCCGATTACATTGAGCAAAAGCGCACAGTCATAGACATCCATCGCCATCGGTCCTATCTGTTCGAGGCTGTTCGCATAGGCTATTAGGCCGTATCGGCTTACGAGCCCATAGGTGGGCTTGAGGCCAACTGTCGAGCAATAGCTCGCTGGGCATCTTATCGATCCGCCAGTATCCGAGCCCAGTGCTAAGGTGGCCTCTTCAGCTATAAGGGCAGCTGCGCTTCCGCCTGACGAGCCTCCCGGAACCCTTGTCAGGTCCCAAGGGTTTCTTGTCGGACCGAAGTGACTAGTTTCAGTCGTGGTTCCCATGGCGAATTCGTCCATGTTCGTCTTCCCGATGATGACGCCGTCTTCAGATCTGATCTTTTCAATAACTGTTGCGTTGTACGGAGGGGTGAAGCTTTCGAGCATTTCTGAGGCGCACGTTGTCCTGGTCCCTTTGGTGCACATGTTGTCCTTCACGGCTATGGCTATCCCGGCTAGCCTTCCTACGTCTTCCTTTCTAGATATCTTCTTGTCGATCGTCCTCGCTGCGTTTAGGGCTACCTCATCTGTAACCGCGATATATGCATTAATTTCGCCGTCTACTTCTCGTTCTCTCTCAAGTATGGACGAAATGTACTCTTCGGCCTTTAGCTCTTGAGCCTTTATCTTCGCTGTTATCTCTCTAGCCGTAAGCTCGAATGGTTTAGCCATGGTAGATAACCATCCTTCTACACTATTCTAGGCGCTTTGAAGAACCCCTTCTCCTCTCTAGGCGCGTTTCTGAAGGTGTCTTCCTTTTCCATAGAGTCTCTCGTCTCGTCCTCTCTGTACACATTAACGAGATCTAAGACATGATACGTAGGCGTCACATCTCCGGTGTCAGCGCTATCTATCTTCTCGAAATAGTCCAGAATCTCGTTGAACTGCTCTGTGAAGATCTCTTTCTCTTCCTCAGAGAGCTCCACGTGTGCCAACCAAGCTACATGCTCAACCTCTTCCTTGGTTATCCGCTTTCTCTTCATGAGAAGCCCTTCTAACTATGAAGATACTCAATTCCTTAAAGATTTACCCAAGACCAATTCTGACATATCATGGTTGTGTATTGCAGAACCCGAACGTTTCTGATGGAGATCTAAGCATATGGGGTAATTCTAGGTTATGAAGTTGGTCAACCCAGCTTCCTTGGCGAGTTCTATAGCTCTCTCCATCTCGCTTCGTGTCAACCTTCTCTGGAGCTCCGGAATCTCGTAAGCCCTCCATTCGGGTCTGTACTGAAACATCACGTTCGTTCTGACATCTTCGCCCATGTTTTGCGCTATCCAGTCCAGTATGACTTTGGTGCAACATTCGAGATGACTAGGCAAAACTAAGACACGTATGATCAGCTCGCCGTATTCCTTGCCATAGAGATGGTTTCGCGTACAGGCTTCCCAGTAATGAGGCGCATCTGATATTCTCTTGGCGCAATCATTAGAGCCGTATTTGAAGTCTAAGAGGTAGATATCTGCAAACCCCGCTAGAAGCATCGCTGTTTCTTTGCTGTAGTAGGAGTTAGAGTTCCAGACGATCGGCACATTCACATTCACGTATTTGAAGATTTCAAGCCATTGTTGAAGCCAGGGCGTAGGTTCGCCGCCTACGAGGTTAGCATTTCGACATCCATTCTTCCTCAACCGTTCAACGGCTAGGGCCAAACGTCTAGGAGAATATATTTCTCCGTCCTCAATCCACTGGGATATAGTCCAGTTCTGGCAGTGGAGGCATCGCATAGTACAACCTAACGTAAATATGGTCCCTGACGGAACGAGCTCAGGCTCTTCACCCGTGTGTTCAAACATGGTGGAGACCGAGATGTTTAAGCCGCATCTGCACCGGCCTAGTTCCGCCGTTGAACGGTTCGCGCCACATCTTCTTGTGCAGAAGTGGCAGCGCTTGAGGATTCGATTACCTATCTCAATTTTCAAGTCCAGGTAGGACTTATCTGGCTCCTTCATCTCCTCTAGGCTCTTCTGCCGGCGGTCTATCTCTTGCTGAAAGCGGTAGAAATCGCCTGTCAACTTCTCGTGGATCTGCCAAAGATCTGGAAGTGGATCCTCCTTATTGAATTCTGCTGGAAGTTTCCTCGCGATCAAGAACTTAGCAGCCCTCTCATCTTGCATGACAGCAAAGTATCTCGATAAACTTGCGCGAGCTGTCTTGTCGCTTAGAACAGCCTCAGCATCCGCCCTCAGAACGCGCCACATCCAGATCAGAAAATTAGAATGAGAGAGGCTTATTAAGCCTCTTTCTTCCTGCCTCCTCCCTCAGAAATATCGTCGGTATGGCTGATAAGAGCACCGCTATTGCGGATACATAGTACGGAAAGAACATGCCGAATCCTTCCCAGAGTACACCGCTCACAGCTGAACCTATCGTCATACCAATCCAGAAAGATGTAGCTGACAACCCGTTCATCAAGCCGCGGCGCCTAGAAGGCGTCAACTCCATCATAAGATCCTGAAAGGATGGCCATGACAGATTGAGGATGGCATTTGACAAGAACATGAATATGATGGACTCGATAAAGCTTCGGGAGAATGCAAAGAGGCCGAAAAATGGAGCGGAAAAGATTGCGGTTACGGCTATTACTGCCTTCCTGCTGTATTTTGTGGCCAATATCCCTCCCGGAACCCGTTGACACCCCAGCTAGAACAACCCAAGGGATCAAGTCAACATAGTTTCCTGCAGAGAAGTAGAAGAGTGGTGGGAGAACACCCAGAAAAGTCCCGATTACATTCAGCTTCTTTCTTCCGTATCTGTCTGAAAGTGAGCCGCTTACAATCTGTAAGACGGCTGCTACGGCATTTGAAATTGCGAAGATATATCCAAGTTCCGTCATCGAGGCCCCTAGTGATTTGATGTAGATCGGCCAGATTGGACTGATCAAATTGAAAGATAGAGAGCCGGACAAAGTGATAACGAAAAGTATGAAAATATTCCTACCGTAAGTCATTAGTCTCGGTAACACAATCAGTCGATTACCCCAGCGTTTAGAATCCTGAGAATCGTTGACCCTTAAGAACGTTTCTTAAAAGGCACAGCGCAGCGAATTCTGATGTTAGATTATGGCATAGGGAATCGAGAGGCTCCGCCTATGAAACTTGCCCACGATTGGAATGGTTTGCCCACACTTCGGGCACCGCATATCTTCGGTGATGCCCCATCTAATGATGTCGAAGCTGAAGCGCTTTATCAAAAGTTCTTGACAGTTCGGGCAGTAGGTGTTCTCATATCTGTGCCCTGCGAGGTTTCCTAGATAGACGTAGTTCAGCCCTGCTTCACGGGATACTTCGTAAGCTTGCTCGAGCATCTTGGGCTCCGTTGATCTGATATTATCTAATTTGTAATCTGGATGGAACCTGAGTAGATGGAACGGAGTATCTTTACCTAGATTTTGCCGTATCCATGTGGCGAGTTCCCGTATTCTCTCCATGGACCCGCCGATCTCCGGCACGACTAGGTTAGTAACTTCGATGTGAATATTGTGGCTTTTCATCTCCTTCAAAGACTCGTAGATCGGTTCAACAGATGGAACAGATGAAAACTTTCTGTAGAATTCTGGGTCTCCGCCGCCCTTAAAGTCCACAGTTGCAGCGCCCAAGTATGGGCTTATAGTTTCTACAGCCTCAACTGTCATGTAACCATTGGTGACGAAGGTGTTGAAGATCCCTTTCTCATGAGCCAGCTTAGCCGTGTCATAAGCATATTCAAAGAAGATGGTAGGTTCAGTGTAGGTGTAGCTGATGCCTTGACAGTCATATTCTTCGGCAAGTCTAACGACATCCTCTGGCGGCAGTTCCTTTCCAGTGATCTCTTTCTCTTGGCTTATAGCCCAGTTGTCACAAAACTGGCAGCGGAAGTTGCATCCTATGGTTGCTATGGACATAACCAATGAGCCTGGGTGATAATGGGAAAGAGGTTTCTTCCCGATTGGGTCGACATTTGCGGCGCACGCCTTCGCATAGTTCAATGAGTAGAGTCTTCCTGAAGTATTCTTCCTAACTAAGCAGAAGCCAACACCGTTTTCACGGATCAAGCATCTCCTCGCACAAAGGTTACATCTAACCCGATTTTCTGAAAGTTGTTCGTAAAGCATAGCTTCCCTTTCAGGCATTCAATCCACCCTCCTTAAATAAGGATAATGGTTAAATCTCCCTAACCATGTAACAACTGACTTCCTCAATCTCATAAGTCTTTGTTCCAACGACGATTATGCCGCCTTACAGAACTGTATATTCTAGCAGGATCTCAGCAGCTAGGTGTGATCAGGAGGCACATGGAATTCCTCTGGCTTCTCGGGCCTCACTCTTTAAGTCTCAAGTCTATTCATAATCGCTTGTATTTCCGATAAACTTCATCGATTGACATTCCAGAAGCTAAAGCCTGCCGAGTCTGCTCTTCGTGCTCTTCAATCTCTTCGGCTTTCGAAAGAACCGATTGAGCTATCTCCTGAGGTATCACGATCACTCCGTCCATGTCCCCCGCAATCCAGTCGCCAGGGTTAACCTGCACTTGGGTGGTGAGCGTTCCGGTCATGTAGGTGGGAATCTGGATGTCTTCTGGCCTCCACCGCTTGGCTGACTCAATGGGACTCGTGTAACGAACGAACACAGGCCAGTCCGGAATCTTCAACAGGCCTCTCCCGTCCCTTATTCCTCCGTCAATGACTATTCCGACAGCCCCGTACTGCTTTGAAGTATAGCTCATCATTTCGCCCCAGTGACCACAGCAGGATTCCTTGCCTGCATCAACAACTACAACGTTGTAGGGCCTAATTGTCTTAAACATCCCGAAATCCTGGAATTTGGGGTTCACAGTCTCGGTTCTCGGCTCCCTTGAACCACGCACGGTGAACGCTTGCCCAGATACTCGCATATCATAGCATAGAGGCTTGATTTCAAGGGATAGGCATTGATTTCCGTATCCCATTGAATCTAAAGTGTCATAAATCGTGGGTGTTGGTATCACTCTGAAACGTTCAGCCATATCCTTAACACTAATTTCTCCGTAGACCAATTCAATCTCCGCCTCAGTAAAAGTTGAACTCAGCAAAATTAATATTTCGTAAGTTTGAACACTATCTGGTTAGTATGTAGAAGTGCCTTCAGGAGACAAGCTAATTTGAAGATAGTTGATATACGAACCGCCAAACTTGATATAGGTTTCAAACAAGTCTAGTAAAGGTCTATGCAGACGAGGGAATAACGAGCCTCGGAGAGGCTTACTGGGGCGAAGGTGTTGAGGACATCGTTAGGAGCGAAAAGATGAGACGAATACTCCTGGGGCAAAATCCTTTGGACGCAAATAGACATTTCAGCAGAATGATAGACACTATTTCAGGGGAGGGCTCGCAAGCGGGTTCGATTGTGAACGCCATCAGCGGCATTGAACTGGCATGTGGGACATAACTGGCAAAGGTCTGGGCGTTCCACTATATCGGCTTCTCGGGGAAAATATCGTGACAAGATAAAGGATATACGCGGACTGCCATGCCGGCGAGACGGATGATCCGGAGTCCTGGGCCTTAAAAAGGATGAATCTAGTGCGGGGAAGGCTTCACCTGAACGACGTCACCGACCTTCAGACCATAAGCTTGAGCTGCGTTTCCTTGGTTTATGGCCAACTCCAGAAAATCGCCACTGCCAATTATGCAGAGAAGTTCCCCCAGTGGTGTTTCGCCGTAGGCTAAGCAAAGCCTAAGGGCAAAAACGTTATCCTTAAGCTCAATACTCAGCCTTTCTCCCTCATTGATTCCTACTTCTTTAAGGTCCATAAGCGAGATGTTCGTTATGACATTGCCGAAGCCGTCAAGGTGAATCACTTCACCACAGATTTCACTTCCATTAATCCGAGGTTTTGCATATTCAGGCATAACAGGGTCATCAACCCTAGGACCAAACTCTGATGGCTGAACACTGTTAGCCAGATGAGCCGCCGCGCAACTGAATATATCACGTCCGTGGAAGGTCCTCGATACGCTCTTGAGCATATACCTTGGGTTGGCGATATTGTAGATGTGGCGAATCCCTTCCCTAACAGCTGATAGCATTAGAAGACCATTGTCCGGTCCGACATATAGGCTACGCCTCGTTTCAATTACTATCGGCCGCCTTTCAGTTCCAACTCCGGGATCAACAACGGCAACGTGAATCGTCCCTTCTGGGAAGTACGGTGCTGCCTGGGATAGGATGAACGCTCCCATCCTTATGTCGAATTTTCCAACTTCATGACTTATATCCACAGTTCTCACATTTGGAGATATCGAGAGTATTACTGCCTTCATCTCCGCCACGTACGGATCCTTTAACCCAAAGTCGGAAAGTAAGGTGATTATGGGCATCTTCATCAGCAACACAAGGAAAAAGTAATAGGAGAGATTTTAATATAATTACGGCATAACCCCTTTTGGTCCAGCAATTCTTGGAGAGTTTGAGCTTGGAAGAAAGAAGCTTGATCATGGTTCCAGGACCAACAAACGTGCCAGACCGTGTCATGAGGGCCATGGCCAGACCGATGATTGACCACAGAGGATCAGAATTCAGAACCATGTACAAAGGCATTGTTGAAAACCTGAGGTACCTTTTCCAAACGGAACGTGACGTATTCATCCTAACGGCTTCTGGAACAGGCGGCGTTGAGTGTGCGATCAGCAACACCGTAAACCCACGTGACAAGGTTGTAGTCCCGGTCTTCGGGCTCTTCAGCGAGAGACTGAAAGAGAAGATCATACGACGAGGCGGCGAAGCTGTCGAGTTATCCTTAGACTGGGGAACTGCCCCCAAGGCAGAGCAGATCAGGCGAATTGTGGAAAGGGAGAAAGACGTAAGAGCCATTGCCATAGTGTATAACGAAACCTCGACCGGAGTGACCGTGCGAGACCTCCAAGAGATTGGCAATGTGGCGAAAGACAACGATTCGCTTCTCATGGTGGACGCAGTATCAATACTCGGTGGAGATCAACTGCCAGTGGATAAATGGAATGTGGACATATGCGTGACCGGAAGCCAGAAATGCTTAGCCTGTCCACCTGGTTTGGCTCTGATCTCTGTAAGTGACAAGGCATGGCAAACCATCGAGAAGACTTCTAGACCATTCTATTTTGACCTTGTTGAAATGAAAAAGTTTGATCAGAAGTATGAAACCCCATTCACTCCTGCAGTCCCATTGGTCTTTGCGCTAGATGAAGCCTTGAAGATGTTAAGAGAGGAGACGCTTGAGAAGCGTTTTGATAGGCATAGAATCTGCAGCGAGGCGTTCTACAATGCTATCGAAGCCTTGAATCTGCTGCCGCTCCCAAACAGCGAAGACAGATCCCACACGGTTATCGCTTTGAGGAAGCCGCCGAACGTCGACAATATTGAGGTTCGAAGGATAATGAAGCAACGTTACAAAGTCGTGATAGCTGGAGGAGCAGGCAAACTTAGAGACGAAATCTTCAGGATCGGATGTATGGGAATAGTTTCGGAGGCCGAAGTCATGCAGACCCTCAGCGCACTAGAGGGCGGCTTAATGGAGCTTGGATTTCCCTTAAGAGCTGGAGCTGGAATAGAAGCAGCGCAACGAAGATTTAGTTCATGACGCCTGGCGTTACGGTTCTACAAAGGCATTATCTGCACACATCTTATTTTACTTAATGATGTTGCGCTGAGTCGATCTTCATTCGCATACGAACTCTGTAAGCGAAAAAACGTCGACAAACCAACTTCTCTGATGATAAAACGCGGTCAAGGATCTTGGGGTATTTCTGATCTGATTAACGCAAAAGTGTTCAAATAAGACTTTCTAGGCATAAAGTAGAAATCCGACCACAGTATAGCAATAATTGAACTGTGATGTCAAGTGAAAAATTTAGGAAGTTTCTAGAAGTCCAGGCTACAAGAAGCCCTCTAAAGATCAGTGAGGACAAAATTTCCTGGGAGGAAAAAGGTGAGAGAACGGTCGCATCTCAAGCTTCGGATTTCCTCGAGTCGGTATACCTCGGAAAAGAACTTCAAAACACAGTGGTCATGGAGCGTAGCGTTGCAGCCATGCTTCAACAAAGACTGACAGAAATCGAGAGAGAGAACGAACACTTACGGAAATCCTATAAGATTTTGAGGATTGTTCTGGGCGGAGTTATAGTTGCAGTTATATTAATGCTCTTGACGCTCCTCAGCTTTCATTGAACAAGGTTTGGAGGCAAGAAGTTGACGATGAAAAATAAGATAAAAGATTTGGAGAGAGAGGTTAGATCACGTTTCGTAGGTAACGAGGAAGCAATCCACATAATGGTATTAAACCAGCTCCACCCGCGTTCGACAACCCTTATTCGGGCTCCCCGAGGGGTTGGAAAGTCAACTCTTATGCTTTTGATCTTGAAAGGTTTATGCGGAGATGACCTAGTAGTTGTTTCCGGAGCTTCTGAGGTAAAGAGAGGAGAAGTGGTCGGTCGTCTTCACATTCCATCCTTGGAAAAGGAAGGTCTGGAACGCGTCCTTTGGGCAGCTTTTATAAAGGCGAGGGGAAAGGGTCTCGATGAGGTGAACAGGTTGAACCCCTACACAACGGCAAATATCCATCATTTGATGCAGTTTGGGGAGGTTTGGGCCTACGGTCAGAGAACCCGTGTTCAAGATTACACTCTCGTGGCAAATGAAAACCCTATGGACGCAACCTCATTCGTTCATCCTCCGCCTTTTTATGACCGGTTTGATATCTGCCTATTCTTGAGATCTCTAACCCTAAGCGAGAAATTTCAGCTCCAAGAACTTCTGGATAAATATGGTCAAGACCTGGTTAACTCGATGCCGAGTGTGGTTTCCATTGAAGAACTAGAAGAGGCCAGAAAAGAGGTTACGGAAGTCGATTTGGACCCGGATCTGATTGGGTACGTAAACCTGCTTGTGAGAGATTTTCAGGCTTGTATACGTGAAAAGGAGAGGTCTGAGATTAAGCCTCCCGCCCTGTGCGAGGGCTGCCACTTCATCCGCGACATCTGCGGGTCAATCAAGGAGCCGTTAAGCGAACGGGCCACCGTGGCTTTGATGAATCTAGCGAAATCTACTGTCTGGCTCTATGGAAAGTGTGACCTTGATGATGTATTTCGTATGGCACTTTGGGTTCTCCCCCACAGAGCAACGCTTGTGCGCACTAGAAACCTACTAGCAGACTTTCAAGAGATGTTAGACAGAGAAAGAATCAAGATGGAAGATAGAAATTTCAGGAGAGAGTGGCCACTGTTGAATGAGTTGATGAATGGATTTAAAAGCGGCGCGTACAAGTTGGCGAGGGATGCTGCGGTTGAAGATATCGCATTTGCAGAGGAGCTCATCAGACTTGAGGAGAAGTGGATCCAAGAAGACATACTAAAACGAGAAGAAACTCTTACCGCACAGATGGGTTGGAAGACACCAATTCATTGGAGAACCCCGTTACATGAGCCAAGTTGATGTCTTTCGGCTGTTTCACCAAGCGTGGCTTGAACTCTACTGTCCACCCGTAAGGCTTACCCTAGAAAAGGATAGGAACCAGTTGACCAGCTCCGCCCCTCTCTCGGTCACAAATGGAACAGTACGCCTAAGATCCGACATGGTTCCCCGCGGTTGTGACCCTCACAAGTTCTTGCTCTGGCTTTTTCGTCATGAGCTGGCTCACGTTCACCACTGTCCCTATGACATCAGGACGGCCTACAGCCTTGAGAGAGCAGCTTACGAGGTTGCACTTGACTGGAGTATGGCCTACCTAGCAACATACATTTTCTCAGATATGGAGGTTAACCTCAACTATCTGTCTAGAAGGTTCGATGAGATCCCATATTTCATGAGAATAATTGGGATGCATCGTGATTCCCTCGCTGAAGAAATGTCATTCGAGGTCTATAACCAGATCGAGCCGGCCATTAAACCTAGATATAAGGCCTTAGCAGATGCGGCAAGAGAAACCTTTACGATTATGAGGTTGAATAAACCTTGGCACACTAAGGTCCAGATGTTAGCTATCATCCTAAATAGGCTTAAATCAAGATGCCCCAATCTCTTTTCCAAAAGAAAAGTTGCACAAATCATCAGGGAACGCCCTCTACCTGTGCGCGAAGATTTTCTTCCAGATACACTGAAGATGTTCGAAGAGACTTTTGGGATGATTTCGAATGTAAGCGAAGCCAAAGAGTTCTTTAAGCAATGGATTGAACCTCGGCTTTCGGAGAAGGAAAGGGAGAAGATCAGAGAAATGCTGAGAAATAGGTTAAAGACGAAAGGAGGGGGAAGCCGGAAAAAGGAGGAACAAAAAACGGAACGTGGCGAGAGCTTAGAGAAAACCGATCTGGTTGGTAGAACAGGATCCTTTGAGTCTTCACTCGGTAAGGAACCATACTTACCAACCTCCTTGTCAAAACCATACGAGAGAATTCCGTCAGACATTGTTAATGAAGCCCTCTGGAGGAGGTACTGGTATAAGTCAAGAGCTGAGAGGACGATAATTCAATATCTCTCTGAAAGTCCCAATCTGAGACCAGTCTGGTCGGTCATGAAGTATCCAGACGAATGGTATATAGAGGATGAGATAGAGGCACTAGACATCGAGATGAGCTTGGATGAGGGCCCGCTGATACCTGAGGTTACGACTCTAATGTGGGTTGAAGAGCCGGCGTTGCAGGGTCAATCTGTAATAAGTGGCTTCGTCCCCTCGTCCATAACTATCTTAGATGTCAGCCAGAGTATGTCGAAGATTCATGACACCGCGGCTATCGCGGCGTTCACAGCGTATCTAGGTGCGTTGAAGGCTGGAGGGCAGACATCAACCCTGAGCTTCTCCACTAATTATGTTGTCGCCGACTGGGATTCGGCAAGAGAGCTAGAGGAGTTGACGCTGTCAATGAGTTTTGATGAATTCACCGTCTTTCCTGCATTTGAGGTCATGAAGCTCATATCAGCAACTCATGGAAACTGCTTCATCGTCATCATCACGGATGGGGGATGGCAGAACATAGATGAAGCTATCCCCCTCCTAGAGAGGATCGGTGACCGGGGGCATATGGTTTTCATCTTTCAACTTCCAGGAGGGGAATATCCCGACAGAATTGAACGTATTAAGCAAAGTCCATATCTAAAGGTATACAAGGTCGACGATCCTGAAACCGACCTGCAAGGCCTAGTTCTCTCCCAGACCATCAAGACATATAAAACCTTCCTGACATAAGCATTGAGATGCTCAGTAATTCCTTCCCAGACATATCCGCATGCTAAAGTTTCAACTTGCTGATCTTCTTTTTGTATCGTTAACCTCACAAGAGCCAGAATTCTCGTAATGGAATCTTCCACACTTGTCAATCAGATATGCGGTCACACCGTCCCAATTGCAAAGTTTAAGAATAGCATTGGACAAGAATAGAGGAAAGTGAGTATTGCATGATCATCGATACTCATACTCATTTGGGGTACGACTACGTCTACGAAGAAGATTTCAGCGTTAAAGACCTATTAGCGAATATGGAGAGAAACAAGGTTGACATAAGCATTGTACAGCCCGGCACTGTGCTTGACTTGAAGACCATCGTCACGCAACACAACACCATCGGAGCCCTCTGCAGAGATATGCCACGAAAGATTTTTGGGATGGCCAATCCTAATCCTAATCTTCCAACAAACACCTATCGCAAGGAATTGGCCAGATGTATAGATGATCTGAGTTTTGTGGGCGTGAAACTGAATCCTCCAGCCCACGCGGTCAACCCTAGTCAGTCAGCAGGGAGGAGAGTATTTGAAGCTGCACTGGACTTAGGAGTCCCAGTAATGGTTCACACGGGAAGCGGAATCCCTTGGAGCGTTCCATCCGCATTGATACCGATAGCAAGGGATTTTCCAGACCTGAACATCATACTGGCGCATTCAGGCGGCAGCATGTTCGCAGGCGAAGCTGCTTTGGCAGCGCAATTATGCTCTAATATCTACCTGGAGGCGAGCTGGTTGCCAGGCTTCATGGTCTATAGGTTCTGCAGAACTCTTGGTGCTGACCGTATCATGTTTGGCTCTGATCATGCAGATAACGTGGCAACGGAACTTACCAAATTCAGTAGCATAGGTCTCACTAATGAAGAACTGGAGTGGTGCCTAGGCAAAACAGCGGCGAGAGTATTCAAGATATCGACGACTTAGTTTATGAATGCCCCAAACAGCTCCTTTAACCACATGCAAGTGAAAACCCTGGTTGGAGTAAGGACAAATCCATAACCCCACACTCCATGGCCAGATACGTGCTCTTATCCTGAACTTGTATGGATAGGATCTTCAGTAATCTTCACGGATTATGCTTTCAGCTAGTGAATTGATAGAACTGGGAATTTCAAGTTATGCCTGCAGCTCGGCGGTTGGAGGGGATTTCAGGCTTGGAGACGACTTTAAACTTAGAAGACCGTCGGGTGTTTTCGATCTTATAGACAAGACTGCGAAGCTCGGCCCGGAGGTACTCCAAATATGTGAGAATGTCAGTTTTCAGGTGACCGCCCAAGATTACAGAAGGTTAGGAGAAGTTGCGGAAAGCAAAGGGGTAACCCTGGAGTTGGGAACTGCCGGACTGGGTGTTCCAATCATAGATAAATATGTGCAGATTGCAGAGTTGACAAGTTCACATCTTCTGCGGGCATATCCCACGCATAAGGAACCCCCCGACAAAATAGTCAAAAACATACAGGGTTATCTGCCTGTGCTCCAAGAACGAGAATTGACACTCGCCATAGAAGACAGCAGCCTGTATTCGTATTCTTGTCATCAATTGGCACAGATATTTGGACAATTGTTGATCCTTTAGTTGGAGCCTGTATCGACGTCGTAAACTCTATGGGCCTTCTGGAAAGCCCTGTTGAGACAGTCAAGATTCTTTCCCCTACGCTGTTTCGCTTCACTTGAGGGATTTCTCCCTTGAACGCAGAGATGTTGGCGGTTTCAGTCTTCGATGTGCCATTGGGCAAAGGAATCATTAACGTGAAGGCAGTACTTGACATCATCAAGAATTCTAGTAGTGACCCAAATATTCTCATAGAGCAATGGATGGAAAAGGCAACGAAAAGAGGAAACCATCGAGGAAGGAGAAACATGGATAAGAGAAAGCATCAGACTCCTAGGTTCTGTTTTCCAGTCCATCTAGCTTCTGGGATTAGATCAATGATACCTATTGCTCTCATCGGGATTAGCAATAAACCCCCGATAGATGATAAGAAATATCTATGCGAAATATATGCTCAAATATCATACCTTGTATGAGGGATTCTCATGAAGGCGATAGTCTATGAAGGCCCTGGAAAACTCACTGTAAGAAATGTTCCTGAACCTCAAGTGGGATTGGAGGATGTGCTCATAAGAGTTAGAGCCGCAGGGATCTGCGGAAGCGATATGGAGATGGCACGCGGGAATCGTCCTGATGTCACTCCGCCTCGAATTCCAGGTCACGAGGTTGGTGGAGAGGTTGCCAAGATTGGGAGTCAGGTAACAAGATTTCAAGCAGGTGACAGAGTCGTTGTGGAGCCAATTCTGTCCTGTGGAGAATGCCGTAACTGCAGAGTGGGCAGATACAACATCTGCAGAGAATTGAAGTTTCTGGGTGTCCATACTGATGGCGCCTTTGCGGAGTTTCTAGTCGTGCCAGAATGGCGTGTTTACGAGATACCAGAACATTTCTCATACGAAGAAGCAGCAGTCTTAGAGCCTACGGCTGTGGGAGTGCATGTGGTCAAGAGGGCTCAAATCTTGCCTGGCGATAGTGTTGTTATTCTTGGAGCCGGTCCCATAGCACTGCAGATTGCACAAGTGGCTAAGAGGAGAGGCGCGGGCTACATCATAATGACCGATGTCCTTGATTACAGGCTAGACTTAGCGAGGAGAGTAGCTGCCGACCTTGCGATCAACTCAGGTATAGAGGATCCCTTGCCCTACGTCGACCAAGTGACTGATCGAGAAGGGGCTGATGTAGTTATTGAGGTTGTTGGAGCATCGAAAACAATCTCACAAGCCATGGATCTCGTTAGAGTAGGAGGAAGGATACTTATAGCCGGGCTTTCAGTCGAGAGGTTCGTTACAGACCCACCGACATTCTGGATGAGACAGCTATTGAAAGAGGTGACTGTTGAAACTTCCAGATCCTATGCGGCCGGCGATTGGACTGCCGCCATAAGACTAGCATCAAGAGGAGACATTAACTGCAAGACATTGGTCACCCACAAATTCCGGTTAGATGATGCATCGAGGGCTTATGAAGTAGCTGACAAGAAGCTTGAGAACTCCGTAAAGGTTCTGTTTACACCCTAGCATAAACAGCGATATCACACAGTCGACCCTACTGAGAAGCCGTCTGAGACTAGCTCCCTGGGCTGACTTGGGACAAAGACCCTCCTTTTCATGCATTGATCGATTACTAGCGAGCTAGGTTTCCTAATACATCAAACTGCATTTCTTTCGGTTCGCCTATTATATCTATTCTCTCTGACAATTCCTTATCCTCTTTTACAATTTCGCAAAGGCTCTCCGAGATCCACATTCGGTCGAGTTCAAGTGTGTTTTTGACCCTCACAATTCTGGATCTTACAGGATCGATCGGCCCGCAGGTGCGTATGCCCATGAGGATAGCGTCCCGGTCGTTCGGAAGGAAGGGTGGAACCCTGGCGAGTTCAGGCCAGGTTCCCGTCAGGCAGTTCACGAAGGTGGCGTCGTAATCGATCTTGGACACAGTTCTCTTTGTCGTGATGTCTGCTAGGCCGATCCCCGTTGCGTTTCCATGCGTTTCCTTAGACAGATCTAGAACGACAATCCGCCTTATCTTTGGCGCTCTTGGATCGGTCTCCGCGGGCATTACCATCCAGAATCTACCTGTAACATTAGTATCCATGCCCAAACCGCTTATGTTCTTGCCCATCTCGTCAACTATAAGGACATCGATCTCCGTAAAGGGCAATCTGGCCATCAAGTCTTTCGACTTCTCTAGAAGCCTCATCTCTTCCTCTTCGATTTCGTCTGGCCTTAGGGCCTTGACGACGGCTATCTCATGATAGGCATTCTCTACGGTTGCCAAGCCCATAATTATCGGGGCCTTCTTGATTATGAGCCTAGCTGCCATCGGGATAAGCTTGTGGTAACCCTCAGATTGGTACCTGTGGATGGTCTCGGCTCCCTTCTGCTTTCCAAGGCCTATGGTGATCATCTTCATTAACCCGCTTTCAATTTTATCTTTGAATTCAGTATGAGGCTTTACTCTGTTAACGACGATGATGCCGTCAGACTTCAAAGCTATTCTATCAACGTAGACTGGGGCGCCGTTATCAAGCCTCCCTATCTCTTTGACTTCCATGGAGGCATATATCGGCGCCCCAACAGGCTCAGGAGTTATGCCCAGGCTTCTCAGAACCTCAATCTGCCCCTCGGGAGTTGCCCCACCATGGCTCCCCATAGCGGGAATGAGAAAGGGCTCACCGCCAGCTTTTTTCACCATGTCAACCACAGTTGCAAGCATCTCTTGGTAATGAGCGATGCCTCGGCTTCCAGCAGTGATCGCTATCTTGGCACCGGGTTTAATCTTCTCCATAAGACCGGCTCTCTTTAACTCTTCCCTTATAGCTAAAGCGAAGTCTGGTACTTTTGGGGCTATGAGCTTCTGCCGAACCTCAACCATCCTAGGAAGCAAAATGTCACCAGGCAACATAGTGCATCAATTCTTCATGATAAGATATGTTTAAATCCTTTTTCCATATCTTCTTCGCACGGGGTTGCGAACCCCTATCTTCTGTTCCGAGAAGCACACACGATAGATTCGGGCGTTTTCCTCTGGATGTAACATCTTGTGAGCTATTTCCGTGATTGCCACAGGTTTAGAAACATCTTTCCAGTCCGATCTGAAAATTCGATGCTGACCGTACTCTATGGCTATTTTTGCCGCATCCGATCTTTGATGCGAAACTTCGCCAAAAAGAATCGCTAGTGGAATCTGGATATGACCCAGCATGAATGCACGTGCCGCTTCTTCGGATACGCCACGTTTTGCCGCTTCATCAAGAGCCTCTTTCATTGGATAGGCCGCAGATCCCGCGACAACTTCAGCCGCCGCCGGTTCAAGAATAACCATCTGGTCAAGAGTGATTCTGTGGCAAATTACAGCCCGGATAACATTTCCATGCAGATTCGTTTGCCTTTTGTAAATCCTCTTCGTTTCCTTGCAGTAGAGAAATAACAATATCCTGTTTGGCGATGCCTCCGAAGAAATCATTGCGCACTTCAGGCGTATCCTGTTCCCCGAAAAGAGCGGGATGATAAGAATGAGTGATGACGAAGGTGCAATCATTGTGCAAGGCAACGTCTCGCGCACAGGCGGCTAATGCATCGGGCAAGATCACAATCGCATTCTTCTTCACCATTGGAACGATATTCCTGGAGATGTCGCCGATTTTGGCATCGGGAACAGCCATGATGACGATGTCGCTTCTAGGAACAGCCTCTTCAGCTTCGGCATTTGATAATTCTCTTTCGCGGAGTTTGGCGATTCCCTCTTCCTTTTCGACGAAAAGGAGATCATAATCCCTCTTCAGGAGTTTGTCTGTGATATGACAGCCAGCCGTCCCTCCGGCCCCGACGATTGTAACGGTTAATTTATTCTTATGTCTTTTCATCATACTTTTCTTCTCAACCATCGAATACGCTACTTTGGAAATACGCTTTTGGACAATTTCTGAAAGCGGTCCGGATATCCAAAACCATCCTGGAATTTGTACTCCTTTTTCTAGAGTAGGTCCAATGACGTGCTCATGGGCTTCTGCCAAGACCTGGCCCCTCAGGCAAGCAAAGCAACTCTTTCAAGATTTTGAGAGAGGATCCAAAAAGGTGGGTAGAGAACTGGGATTCATAAAGTTCTACGGAGACAGAAAGTCCTACCACATCTAACAGACAAGTGATCGCAACTATTGAAGCTATATGTTTACCGTGGCATCTTAAGAAAGCAGTGCATTATTGGAAACCGATGATTTTAAGACCAGCAACCAGTCACCTCCCTCTGGAGGGCTCAAAGTCACATGATCGGTAGACAGGGGACTTGCCTTTATCTCCTCTCCTGTGTGAGGGTTTATCCATATGACATCAAGAGGCTTCTTAAGACCGCTAAGGTTTAAATGTAGGCGCTGTTCTTCAGGAGTGTAAATTACAGCAATCTTCCCGTTTTCACTTCGGGATGCCGCTATGAACAGTTCTACATTTCTTAACCCTGGTTGCTCCGCCAGAATTTCAGGATCTGGATAGAGAGTCCACCAAGGAATTCCCGAAAAAAACCTTCTCAGTCTTCCCATGTCCTTAGCGCCTGGAAGCTTGACAGACTCTCCCCATGATTTTGCTACCCCCACATGAGGGTGATCAAAGGGTACTTCGGGTTTTGTAGCCCAATACCAGACTCCATTAGTTCCATATGATACTCCCGCCGGTGGGGCAGTCAGGAGGCTCCAGTAAGCAGCTCTGCGAACCATATGTGCCGTTATAGGCTTAAGGATTCTGTAAGCCAGATGCTCCTCGTAGTTGGGCTCTAGGTTTATGATAGGTCTTTTGGGTTCTAGATGCCAATTCCTGCTTGGAGGACCGAAACAAAGCCACCTTAGATCACTATCATCGATACCGTGCTCACTTTGATATCCCAATATGTCGAGCCACTCCTCATGGAGAAAATCGGGTAGAATCCAGTGCTTTCCGCCGGGATGCATGGCCACTAATTGTCTATCTTTGTTAACGAATACAGCCCGCCCGATACGTCTCCATCGTTCAGCCTTTTCGCCTCTGTAATCGCCATCTCCAGCCAGAATCCATGCTAACACGTGCGAGCCGTATCTGGACGTAAGATAACGTGCAAGCAAAATGGCATCATCCTCAACAAGGTTCACTCCTGGATTATCACCTAGGGCCCACAACAGTACCGGTGCAGCCACCAAACCGTATTCATTTATCATAGAGAACTTTGTATCTATACGCTTGAAGAAACCTACGTTCAACTTAAGGATCCTCTCTTTTCCTTCGTATGCTTTCTCTCCTTCAATGTCATATGGCCCCCCTCGCCAGTGTGTTATTACAAATTGAACTGCGCTGAAACCTTGCTGTCTTCTGAAACTGAGATACTCACTCCACTCATCAAGAGCAGACTTGATTATGCCGTTCCACGCGGTATCAGCGAGCCAGAAGAAGGGAGTATCATCTGAATGCGCTAAATATCTCCGGTTATCCGATAGTCTCAAAGGCCCACGAACATACAGAGGATTTTCACCTTCATATGGTAAAGATTCAAAACATCCCACTCGATCATGAAGGCCTTCGTCACGCTCGTGAGAACATGCAGTTCTATAAGTCCAAGCGCCAACCTCATCAGGCATAAACCGAACTCGCCATAGGGAACCTCCATCCCAGAACGCTTCAACAGTGATTTGTCTGCCGCTAGGCGACCTAAAGGTGCAGTCAAGCATCACGTCTCGAAGCGGATCAGTATAATCGCCTTTACCCTCAAACTCGGCATCAAATACTCCCCATTCATGTACGGTCACCATTGACGATCCTCTTTAGCTGGGCAAACCCTTTTCTCCAGGAAGAGAATATCGGTCGAACCAGGATCATATCAAGATTGCGGTTGATTCATTGCTACTGTAGTTCTATCTTACTCCAATAGGGACCGGTATAAGTCAACTCTACGGTCAAGCCATAAATCGTTGTATTTGTTGATCCTCTTGGAATCCGCAGCTGGGGGATCGATCTCGACAATTTTAACTTCCTCCTCGTCTCTCCCACTTCTAGCCAGGATTTTCATGTTGGGATCAACTATCTGGCTTTTGCCTGTGAACTTGGCGCCTCGCTCGGTTCCAATCCGATTTGCTGTTATGATGAAAACCCTGTTCTGAGCAGCAGCACCTAAGAGAGCCTTCTGGCAGTACGGCAAGATCAAGTTGGACGGGTGACAAATGATCTGCGCAGCCTTTAGGGCGAGTATACGAACCGATTCGGGGAAGAACCAGTCGAAGCAGATCATGATGCCGATTCTTGCATTTAGGATATTATGAACTTGAAATGGAGTGTTCCCCTTAGAGAACCAAAGGTTTTCCTCATTGAAGAGGTGAGCCTTTCTGTACTTAGCAATGAAGCCCTCAGGCCCGACGATTATCGCTGAATTGAAGTACTTGCCATTCCCCCTTTCACATAGACCGGTCACGATGTAAAGGTTTGAGTTCTCCGCAAACTTGATCAGCTCTCTTGTGGTTCTACCTTCGGGCACATCCTCAGAAAGTGTCCTCACTTCTTCCTCAGATTTGAATACGTAACCTGTATTGCAGAGTTCGGGTAGAACCAATAGATCCGCCTCCTGATCTACCCCCTCTTCTAGCAACCTCAGAATCGCTTTGGTGTTTGCCTTCTTATCGCCGAAGATCGGCCCAAACTGAGCGTAACCAACTTTCATATGCAATTCAACCGATAGGAATCTTGGCAGCTCTGTTCTTAAAAGGACGTAACCTGCCCTAAATAATATGAAGCAAACAATAGGGTTACCTCTAAGGTTAAACGTGCAATGAGAACGCTACACTGCAAATTACGGAATCACGTAAGATAGTGGGGCAGTAGTTGAGGAAACCACTTCTTTGATTAACAAAGCCGTCCAGATACCGCGAGAGGAATACAAACATAGATTACCAACCAATCGTTGATAGCATTAACCCATACCAGAGGGAATTCAGATAAGGCATAGACAGATGCGCGACTATAGTATCCCTGCCGCTCCTTATTTGCCTCTCTTTATCTCTCTGTAGGCTGAAACTAATCTGGTCCAAGCTTTCTCAGCGTCATCACTCTCCTCGTATGTTCCCAAGCCGCCCCTATAGGACCAAGCGTACATCACGTCAGGCTTCTCTTCAGCACATAAAAGTGCTGCCTCATAGACCTCGTCCTCTTTGCCCTTGGGAACCTTCCAGCATAAGACCCACATAAGCGATTTCTTGCCGTGTCTTCGGCAAAGCTCAACAACGGTCCTCGTGGATTCGGCGACGTACATAATGGGTCTGGCCATGAGAAGCCAATATGGGTCTGTCCCAAAGTAGTCCAAGTTCCTTATTCCAACAGCGCCTTCCCACAGACTCTCATCTTTTGGCATGATACAGGTTGAAGTTTCAATCTTTGGATCTATATCCTTGACTCTATCGCATACCTCTTCGAGAAATTCCACAACAGACTTGGACCTGAATTCGTTGAGTTCCGTCGGTTCCCCTTGGAATATAGAGCTCCCATAAATGGACTTGAACTTCTCTTGGCAGCGTTGACAGAAGCAATCCGCTCTAGTCGGCTCATCTATGAAGAAACCGTCAAACTCGTAGGATGCAGCGTCTCGAACCATATCCATCATGGTACTGAGGACAGTTGGATTATTCATGCAGCCCATACCAACCCTCTTACCTTCCCCATTAACCTGCCAAGTCTCAGTGTTATCGGTCAGAAGTTTACTTACGCGTCCTCCCCCAAGCATGCAGGCGTAGCCCCAAAGATTAGCGACAGCTTTCAAGCCGATCTCATGTGCCATTCTCGCCGTCAATTGCACTTTGCCTCTAAAGACTGTGAAGTCGTTCTCTTGCAGAGTTACAAGGACGTCGTCGCACCCTGAATCGTATATATCTTCAAGGTCCGTCTTCAAATGCCAAGGCATGTAGGAACCGTAGTAGGCAACTCCTAACCTTATCATATCGGCCACCCATGTAGATCATCTTTTATCTATCTCTAAAATTCTCTTTCTGTACGGATCGTAGCTTATGCTTGGTCTCGGATTGAACCTCAAGTAAACCTCAATGTAACCTCCGTTCACGATTCTGTCCGATCTCCTTCTTACGAGTTCATCTATAATCTTCTCTTGGGACCTAAACTGTTCAAGGGCTTGAATGACTTTCTCCTCAGCCTCCGGTTTAGCTTTGATAGCGACATTTCCCCTCAAAGCGGGGTGTCTGCCAGTTGATAAAGCATCCTCAGGAGAGAAATCTCCCCAAACGCCATACTTTAAGAAACCAGCGATTTCGGATGGTTCTCCGTAGTCAACCATGATCGGGTCTCCGACTTGAGGTCCATCATATGAACCTATGTAGGAGAGAGCTTCATGGTCCATATGCTCCCTATAATCGTTCGGTATGAGAAGTCTAGTCGGCCCAATATTCCTTAGTGTCCTGATTGTTCTGGCGGTGGTGCCTCCAAGTCCTGCAGGAAGCAGCCATCCGATATATGGTTTGAGACTGAAATCGGGGTAGTCTAATCGCAGTACATTCTCTTCTATGATTCCAAGCCTTCTGTAAGCGTTCATCGACTCAACCCTTCGAGTGGCGACGATAGTTTCTCTTTCGTCTATCTTGCTGTATCCACCTCTTCCGTCGCAGAATATCAGGACGTACGGATCGCTGCCCTCTAATATAGCTGCTAATAGAAGGTAGCCTGCTCCAAGCAATGCATCATCGTCATGAGGGCTTAAGACTAGAACTCTTTCATCTTCCCGACGCCAATCCTCGAAAATGAGGCCAATCTCTCTGCTTCTTAATCCTCTGACTAGATCATAGTAAACGAAAGGTTCACCTGCCATATTTCAACCTACCTTTGTGGCAATCTTCTCCTATCTCCATGTTAGCATAGTTTCTCAAGGAAGATTTTGGCTTCCTTTATATCCTCGATCTGCCGAGGCCCGCTTATCTCCCGTTCAATCGTTAATGCTCCCTTATAGCCTAACGACTTGAGCTTGGGTATGAGAACTGGAAAGTTTACGCGGCCTTGACCTATAGGTTTTTCTTTGCCAAGTTCCCGCCCGTTCGTTGGGTACTCGCCGTCTTTTGCGTGAACCCCACGTACGTATCTTCCAATTATCCCTAGGGCGTCTACGGGGTTCGCCTTACCGTACATCAGGAGGTTCCCCGGGTCAAGGTTGACACCTGGGTTTTCAGTTCCCACATCTTCGATTGTTCTTAGAAGGGTAACCGGCGTCTCTTGGCCAGTTTCAAACCAGAAGCTCTGCCCGTTATCCCTACAAAACCTCGTAACTTCCTTGAGCGTATCGATCAGAGAAATGTAGAGGGGATACTTAGGATTCTCTGGGATGAAACCTACATGCGTCGTTATGCTTTTAACTCCGGCATCACGAGCAAAATCGGACGCCTTTCTCAAGGCCTTCAAACGCATTCCCCTAGTTCCCCCAGGAACTAACCCAATCGTGCTCGGCCCTTCAATGAAGTCCCAGACATATTTTCCAGGGAGCCCGGCCCAGACTGTGGTTACCTCAATGTCATGATCTTCCGCCGCCAGTTTGAGCCGATGAGCAATGTCTTCGGTATATAATTTCGCATTCCAGCAGACGATTTGGCAAGTTGGAAAACCCAGGGACTGAACCTTAGTGAGCTCTTTCTCTGGTTCGCTTTCGAGGCGTGCTATCATACCGAGTTTTAGCTTCACGTGAATCCATGCCTCCATTGTATAAACGTATGTCTTACGGAGTTTATATGCGATCGTCACAGGTAAGCGGGGATATAATCATGATGCTTCGGAATTTGATGTATCTCCAGGATCGGGTTTTATCTGCCTATGAAAGAAAACGTCAACCTAAATCATGCTCAATGATTCAACTAAAAGAGAATTCGAGACGTTAGGTTTTATAAGGGCGAAACGAAGATGAAATTGCTGATCCCGCCGGAACCCTTTGCAGGGCTCACGTAGACGGATCCTACAGAGGAGGGTGAAACCTCATCCGCCGATGAAGCAGGACTTACCCAGACGTGGGACACGACGGGCGTGGGCGCGTAAACACCACGTTGAGAGAGAGCTTAGCTGACAAGAGCGGTCGCTCATCCGTGAGGCTAAGTGTTAGTTGCGTGGGACACAGCGCCCACGAAAGAGAAGCAAAAACCGCGAAGTTGCCCAATGATTAAGGAATTGCTTATCCAGGTTCTTGGACATGCGGACGCCCCGACTCTTTCTTAATCTTATCAATGTTTCATTTCTTTAGGAATTTGCCGGGTCAGAAGTGGCCACAGCTTCGTCGGTTTTCAAGCCTGGACTAGAGATTGGTGTCGCCGTCCCGATGGGAGATGCCCGCAACCGAATGGGCATTCACTGGAAACGTATATAACCTCTTTGACATAGTGGGGTTCCCATGGACCCTGTAAAGATACTAGTAGTCCATGATAGCTCAACAGGAAACGTCGAGGTCATGGCTCGAGCAGTTGCAGAAGGCGCCCGAGAGGCTGGGGGTTTAGTCGACATGAAGAAAGTCGACGAAACTGAAATCGACAAAATCCCTTTATACGACAGATTCGCATTTGGCTCTCCGACGCATTGTGGGACTATGAGTACCAGAATGAACCAGTTTTCCAACCATGATCTATTTAGATACTGGGGTAAACTGAAATACAAGGTTGCAGTTGCATTCACATCTTCTGGAGGATTGGGAGGAGGCAACGAGATGACCCTCTGGTCAATGATATTCGCAATAATAAACTTTGGCATGATAACGTTCGGTATACCCGACTACGTCTCAGAGGGCATAACGCTTCATTATGGGGCAGTTGCCATAGGCAAACCAGATGAGAATTCCTTGGAAGCAAGCAAGCTGCTCGGGAGAGAATTGGTTAAGCATGCCGGAGTAACAAAAGATGGCTCCAAGGCATCAAAGTGAGAAGACAAAAAGCGTGTTTGAGAACGGGACGGCATTCACCAAGCCAAGGAGACGAATCGCTATTTCTGTACACTCAATCGTCTACGCTATTTCTCAAGATATGAGTAATCTGAAAAATCAGTGCTTGATTTATATGTGGGAGTCAGAATATACTCCACGTGAGAACTTATGGAAAATCGAAGATATGGCAAAACGAGTGAATACCTTTCCGTTGTCGGCTTCGGCGGCATCATAGTCATGAATGAGGATCCCTCTTCTGCAAGCCGTATAGTCTCCCAAGCAGTCGACAGAGGCATCAACTACTTTGACATTGCACCAGCCTATGGGAATGCTGAGGAAATTCTCGGACCTGCCCTTGAACCCTATCGGGGCTCTGTCTTCCTTGCATGCAAGACCGCAAAACGCACGAAAAAGGAGGCTGCAACCGAGCTGCAGAAATCGCTCCGACGCTTACGCACAGACCACTTTGACCTGTATCAACTCCACAGTGTATCAGCGCTGGAAGAGGTGGATCAGATCCTGAGTGAAGGAGGTGCAATTGAAACCCTCTTAGAAGCCCGAGAGCAGGGCATAGTAAAGTACCTTGGCTTTTCCGCGCATTCCGAGGAAGCAGCGATCGCACTTCTGGATCGGTTTGAGTTTGACAGTATTCTCTTCCCCTTCAACTGGGTTTGCTGGCACCAAAGCCGTTTCGGTCCCAGAGTGCTGGAAAAGGCGCAGAAGAAAGGTTTGGGTATACTCGCGTTGAAGACACTAGCCAAGAGAAGGTGGAAAGAAGGCGAAGAAAGGAAATGGCCTAAGTGTTGGTATGCGCCAGTGGAAGGTCCCGAAGAAGCATCGCTGGCTCTGCGGTTTACCTTATCGTTGCCCATCACAGCCGTCGTGAGCCCAAGTCACGCCGAGCTTCTATGGTGGGCATGTGATGCCGCCGAGCAGTTCAAGCCCTTATCGAGGGAGGAAACGCTGCAAGTAGCCAAGAGAAGCGAAGGTCTTGATCCAATCTTTCCTGATTAACAACTGTAAGTTCTGTGAACAAAGGGAATATGTCTCTGCCTTTCCATCTTAGAAAAGTTACGGATTATCAACATAATCCCATTCTTTTTTCGCGGTTCATGCGGATTCCACTGTGTGCCATCATGATCGAAATGTGAAAAAGGAAAATATCCAAAAGGCATGAGTGAAGACATTTAGCGCGAATGCCTTGGTCCCTGGTTCAGAAGTGTGAAACGGGGCCAGGGAGCTAGCGAGATCACGATGCAGATTCTTATAGAGCATGTGACGGAGCATAGAAAGAATATCTCTTGGTTATCTGCAAAAGGTGCGTGGGGGCACGTTGCACAGCACATGCACTAAAAAGTTTATATTTGAGTGGATTATTTTGTTTGTGGCGTGGCAGATTTATAGAATTGTTTAAACGTGAGCGTGGTGCATCGTGGAGTTCTGCCCCGAATGCGGAACAAGGCTTGTGCCAAAGAAGAAGGGTGAGAAGAAGGTCTTTCTGTCATGCCCAAAGTGTGAGTATGAGAAGCCTATTCAGGCTCCGATTCCGGCCTCTAGACCCATAGAGCACAGCCCCCAGGAGTATATAGCCGTGATAGGGAAGGAAGAGTTGAAGCTAAAGACCTTACCCACCGTCACGATTGAGTGCCCAAGATGTAGCAATAATCAAGCCTATGTCTGGCAGGTACAGACTAGGGGGGCTGATGAATCCGCAACTCAGTTCTTTAGGTGCACTAAGTGTAACTATACATTCCGAGAGTACAGTTGAACTTTGGAAAATCTTTAGAGCTGTCGCCCATCTGAACTAGGCACCTCTTACTGTTTTCTTTTCTTGTCGTTCCTTTCAATGTATCGTGTGAAGACTTTTTCCCAGTCGACCTTTAGCAGGATAGCTACGATCACAAGTAGAGCCACCATCGAGGCAATCGTTGTCCACCATCCGCCTTCGCCAAATAACTGCCTGATTATGTTGATTGACAGTCGTCCCCCAACCGCTAAGATGAAACACATGAGGGTCTTTCCCAGAACGCACGGTATAAGGGCTTTGATAAACCTATATCGCATAATTCCGAGGGGGATAAATAAAAGGTCATCAGGCAAGGGGGTTAGCGCGAACAAGAATATTGCTATGGTTCCGAAGCGGCTGAATACCCTCAACATGAAGTCTATCTTCCTCTGACGCTCTTCGCTTATGGCGGCCCTTCCATAGTAGCCTAGAATGTAGCCGGAAATCTCTCCCAGAGCAGAGCCTAAGCCTCCCGCGATCGCGGTGAGAAATGGGTCTAAGACTGCGCCTAACAGATATATAATCAGGGTATAAGGTATGGGGAAGACAATGGATAAGGCTCCAATGAAGCTAATTAAGATCACTCCGAAGTAGCCATATTGATATGCAAACCGTTCCATCCAATCCCAGAGTTGTTGAGCGGGAAGGGCAAAATGCAATAACTCAACCTCATCTTGTACCATGGATTTTCTTACGCGCCTACTTAAAAGCACTACTATCAAGAGTTTCATCATATCGGACAGCAGTCAAACGAGCGCTTCATGCATGCAGACCCTGTTGCTCTAGACTACTGGGCTGCCAAACATGTCTTAATGTAGACTGCTCAGAACTTTGGCTTCAAGGATTTTTCCTCCATAGACCCTGAGAAATCTGTATCTTCCCCTTTCGGTGAATTGCTGGGGTTGTCCATGCAAGAGACAGAGAGGGCAGGATATCAAGCCACAAGCAGTGAGGATCAAATGAACATATATGTTGTGAACTCATCGTCAAATAGATAGCGTCGGAGATCTGGGCATGAAGCGAAGACTTTTTATTCTCACAGAATTATTCTCATCCGTGCTGGGAGGCAAAGTTTGTGAAGATCGTGGCTGGCCCGAGTTCAGTAGAGTTGTCGAGTAAGCTAAGCCAATCTCTAAAAGTGCCAATGGTTAAGACCACAACTAAGCGCTTCCCTGATGAGGAGTTCTATTTCAAATTTGACGAAGACGTGGATGGCGAAGACCTGCTCATTGTTCAGAGTCTGTACCCGCCGCAGGATACGCATCTTGCAGAGTTGCTTCTAATAGTTCACACGGCTACAGGCTTAGGTGCCAACTCAGTGAGAGCGTTTGTGCCATATTTAGCTTATAGCCGACAGGATGAGAGATATTTGGACGGCGAGTGTGTCAGTTCGGCCCTGGTTGCTCAAGTACTTCAGAATCTGGGTGTGGACGCGTTGTACACGATCGACGTTCACAACAGTAATGTATTAAAGAAGTATAAGATTCCAACATCCAACTTAACAGCCGCTGGCGAACTTGCGAAGTATTTCGTCTCAAAGGATCTGAAGGACACGTTTGTTGTGGCTCCGGACGATGAAGAGTTAGCCATAGAACGGGCGGAATACGCAGCAAAAGCGATTGACGCAGACTACGACTACTTTAGGAAAGAGAGAGACAAATATACGGGTGAAATCAAGACCTTTAGGAAGAGGATGGATGTGTGCGGCGGAGACGTCATCATCATCGATGACATCATTAGCACAGGAAAGACAGCGGCGAATGCGGCTAAGATGCTCAAGCATCAGGGCGCCAGAAGAGTATTCGCAGGGGTATCACATGCGCTTCTACGTGGAGACGCCATAAGGATTCTGGAGGAGGCTGGTATCGAAGAGATTGTGGGGACGGACACCGTTGCCAACGAGTTCGCGAAGGTCTCAGTTGCACCCGTTCTAACGGAAGCGCTTACGAAAGAATTGAAGATCTCATGAAATCTTGAATTGTATGTTTATCCTCTTATGGTCAACTGCCGCCTTAAGCATGGAGTCTATGATTACGATATCTTTATGCGAGTCGACACCGTCAGGGATCGATTGTTTATCCTCTACTATGCAGTCGATGAAGTGTTGAGCCTGGCGTTCAAAGGCATGAATGTCCCCTCATTTTCTTGGAGCGTATGAGTTCTATCTCAAAAGCTTCTGTACGTGATTCATACTGTTGGTGTAGGAGAAGCCTAAGCTTCAATCTCGTATAAAGACTTAAGAGACTGGTGGTGGCGCTCTACTCAATTCTGAGTAGCAACTCTTAAATAAGAACGCGCAACGCAGAAGAATGTGGAATATCAATTCGAGAGGCCACTTGGATGAACGCTAAGATTGTGGCTACTGCCGCAGCATTTGCTGCGCTTACGGTTGTGCTCAATTTGTCGTTTAAAATACCAGCACCATTCGCCCCGTTCCTATATTACCAGATATGGGAGGTACCGATAGTCGCCGCGTTTTTGCTTTATGGACCTTCGATGGGGATCGCCACAGCTCTCATAAACACCCTTGTTTTGCTCGCTATATTTCCAGGGGCGCTCCTAACTGGTCCCCTCTATAATCTTGCAGCCATACTAGGTATGTTGCTCGGTATCTACGTGACTCATAGAGTCATGGCGAGGCATTCTAAGGTCTCGAAAGGGACCATGATACCTATTTTCATCACAGCGCTCGGGGTCGTATCAAGAGTGGGAGTTATGTCCTTTGTAAACTGGGCCTTCCTTAGGTATCCACCTCCAGTCGGTTTCAGCATACCGGAACAGGCGCTAACAATGATGCTTCCCATTATAGGTTTGTTCAACGCAACTCTGGCATTATATACGATTCCAATTGGCTACATTCTGGCCAAGGCGGTGAGTTCTGGCACAAAGACTAAAATGTGGGACAAAACTCCGAGACAAATAGCTGGGAGAACTGGAAGATCCGAAGAAGAACGCCTGTAGAAAGTTTCTGAAGAACACCATATTCCGCATTTCGATGATTCATTGTCATCCAATGAAAGTGAATGATGCAAATCACACTGCAAAAAGCTTTTGTAACCGTGAGATACAAATGGAAGCTCGGGGTATTCATGTGAGGCTTATCCTGGGAATCACAGGAGCCAGCGGTGTTATTTACGGCAAACGGCTACTGGAAGTATTACATGATATGAATATTGAGACCCACCTAGTCATCAGTAGAACCGCGGAAAGAATAATTAAACATGAGCTTAGTATGGTTAAGAAAGACCTTGAGAATCTAGCTAGCTGCGTGTATGAAGATGATGATTGGGATTGTCAGATCGTAAGCGGGTCATTTAAAACGGATGGCATGATAATAGTCCCGTGTAGCATGAAAACACTCGCAGGAATTGCGAGCGGATATTCGGACAATGTAATCTTGAGAGCCGCAGATGTCACGCTTAAGGAGAAGAGAAAGTTGGTTCTTGTGCCTCGTGAAACTCCATTAAGCGCTATCCATCTTCGAAATATGTTAGAGCTCGCCGAGCAAGGTGTCCTAATCGTTCCTGCAATGCCGGCATTTTATCACAAACCCAAGAGCATCAACGAGGTCGTGGATTTTGTCGTGGGAAAAATCTTAGATCTTCTGGACATTGAACACGCCCTATACGTGAGGTGGCAGGAAATCCAATTCTGATGACACTTTCTCACGCTCTCTGTTGTAGGGATTACTCAACACGACTTTCGCATTCTGTACCGTTGCAATAGGATGCAATCGGGCTAAGACGGTAAGTTCTTCACAGATATTGAACTGTGAGACGAGAACCTCAATAGATTAGACAAATGGAGACAAGAAGATAGTAAAGAAGAAATTTGCGTTTCTGCATTGAACATGACTAGGTGGGTCACATTGTCCACTGTTTGGAGAGCCCTCAAGAATCGCCGCAGCGTACATGATTATTTAGCTAAAGACATTTCTCAAAGCGTAATCGAGAGAGTTCTAGAAGCGGCTACTTGGGCGCCTTCAGCACATAACGCTCAGCCTTGGCGTTTCATCGTGATTGGCGACCCGAAGGTTAGACAGAGATTGGCTCAGGCGATGGCGGACGAATGGGATAAGGATCTGAGGGAAGACGGATTGCCACGCGAAGATCGTGAGCGCCTCACAAAAGCTTCGATCAAACAGCTTGCCCAGTCGCCAATCCTCATCATCCCATGCTTGACTATGAGAGACATGGATACGTATCCAGATGCGAGGAGGCAGAAAGCTGAATACGTGATGGCTGTTCAGAGCGTAGCTGCGGCGGTCCAGAACTTGCTCTTAGCGGCTCACGCTGAAGGTCTAGGTGCATGCTGGTTCTGTGCTCCGCTGTTTTGTCCAGAAAGGGTTAGAGAGGTTCTGGGAGTCCCCGAGGACGTTGATCCCCAAGCGTTGGTAACGCTGGGATACCCCTCTGAGAAGCCAGATCCTCCTCCAAGAAAACCGTTAAAGAGCGTGCTGTATCAAAACCATTGGGGGTGTAATGGATGATCACGGCTCTCGCTGGAGGTGTTGGAGCTGCAAGGTTCCTTCAGGGACTGGTCAAGCTGATCCCTCAAGAAAACCTAAAGGTGATCGTGAACACTGGTGATGACATTGAACTCTATGGGTTACACATATCCCCTGACCTAGACATAGTTATGTATACTTTGGCTGGAATCGTAGATGAGGAGAAGGGATGGGGAGTAAAGGGAGACACCTTCCACTGCCTCGAGATGCTTCAAAGGTACGGATACGAAACCTGGTTTGGGCTCGGAGACAGAGATCTGGCAACTCATGTCCACAGAACCATTCTTCTGAAAAGTGGGCTTCAGCTCTCCGAGGTTACCGTAAGGTTGTCTCAGGCTCTGGGGTTAAGGGTGAAGATCATACCTATGTCTGATGAAAGGTTTGAAACAATCGTCCTGACGGAAAATGGGAGAATGCATTTTCAAGAGTACCTCGTTAAGAGGGGCGCCCAAGATAGGGTAGTCAACGTCGAGTTCGAAGGTGTTGAAGAGGCTCATCCGGCTCTGGATGTTCTCCACTCGATCTTAGACTCAGAGGCCGTGATAATCTGCCCCAGCAATCCCATAGTCAGTATAGGCACAATTCTATCTGTGAGAGGAGTTAGAGACGCCTTAAGGAAGACGAAAGCCAAGGTGGTTGGAGTAAGTCCCATAGTTGGCGGCGCACCGATCAAGGGACCTGCCGATAAGCTAATGGGGGGTTTGGGATTTGAGGTCTCGTCGTACGGGGTGGCCACCTTGTACAAAGATTTCCTTGATGCCTTTATCATAGATAGGATTGACGAGGCGGAAAAACCCAGGATTGAGGCTCTTGGGCTGCGCGTGGTCGTAATGAACACCATTATGAGAAGTCTGCAAGATAAAATTCAACTAGCTGAGGCTGCATTGCGTCTGATGTGAAAGTAGCTCTTTATCTCCTTCCACGTTTGCACGATCTCCGGTCGCCAAAAAAGACCAATTCGAGCTTCAAACTACTCTGTGCAAAATACGCGAGATGGCTTCAATTGCAGTTCTCGGCGATTCCGACTGGTCAAAAGAAAATCCGTTTGACGATCAAATCAGATAGGCTCTCGAAGGCTTCACGCGAGCTACTACCTCTCATTTATGAATGTAGAGCGAACAAATTGAGAATAGAGACTAAGTCCCGATACTGACCAATAAGAACATTCTGAAATCATTCAGAAATCGTTGCTCGGACCTTTCAATATTACTTAAATTAATGAAGTCGGGAACTGTTGGTTTACATGGAAATCTCGTTGAGAAGACTTGACTTAAACGCGCGCTAAGCGCTGTTGAGGGCAGATGGCTATCATGTCAGTCTTTGCCACGATACCTGTCAAAAAAATCTCGAAATCGAAGACGCGGCTTTCAGAAGTTCTCAATCCAGAAGAACGCCAAACCCTTACGTTAACCATGCTCGAAGATGTCTTGAAAGCGGTTGCGAAATCCCGGTGGGTTCACAAGATTGTCGTGGTAAGTTCAGACTTCCGGGTTCAGGAGTTCACCGAAAATTCTGGAGCCATATATCTCCCAGAAGAGAGGCGGGGACTGAGCCACGCGGTTGAGCAGGCCACACAGTGGTGCATCCAGAAAGATGCAAGATCAATTCTGTTTCTTCCGGCAGACATACCCCTCATAAGATCAAGCGACGTAAACCAGATCCTCGAGTTAGGTTCCGGGGAGATGACCATCGTCATGGCTCCTTCCGCAGACGGCGGAACAAACGCTCTCCTGCAGAAGCCGCCAGATCTAATACCACTTCATTTCGGCCTGGAGAGCTTCAACAAGCACCTCGCCGAGGCATCAAGTAGAGGAATCTTGGCCAAGGTCTACCGTTCACGAAACGTGACCATAGATATCGATTCCCCAACTGATCTCAAAAAGTTGCTCAGAATTGATGCGCAGACTTCGTCTCACCGATTTCTGAAGCAAATCGCGTTGGATACGCGACTAAGAAGGTGCCTTGAAGGAATGCAAAAACAATGATGGTTTGGAAACGCATAGCATCTAATGCTGATGTTAATGTTGCAAATTAACCGTAAGATATATAGGGATATTCTAACAGTTAGGTTTGGGGCATACAGATAACTGAAACATATGTTGATGAGGTTGTGTGAAGAAAGATGTCTAAACCGTTTTATGTAAGATTCGAGGTTACCAAAGAGGTGGCGGGCGCAACTTACGAGGCCTTGCAGATTGCAGCTAGAACAGGCTCTATTCGTAAGGGGACGAACGAGACCACAAAGGCTATTGAACGCGGACAGGCGAAACTCGTCATAATAGCTGAAGATGTTGACCCACCAGAGGTTGTGGCGCACCTTCCGATACTCTGCGAAGAGCGAAGAGTCCCGTACGTATTTGTCCCAAACAAAGCTAAAATTGGGTCGGCTGTAGGCATAGATGTGCCATCGGCCTCCGTCTGCATAGTTGAACCGGGCGAAGCTTCAGATCTCATGAAGGAGATAATAACTAGGGTTGAGAACCTCAAGAAGGCAGGAAAGGCTTGAGCAAGAGAGAGGAATCTGAGCAAGCCCTGACACCGGCCGAGGTTATCCAGGTCATAGGTAGAACGGGCGCAACCGGGGAGATTAGCCAAGTCAGAGTTAGGATACTTGAGGGGCCTGACAAGGGCCGAGTTATCACTAGAAACGTGAAAGGGCCTGTTCGACTCAGCGACATTCTCATGCTTAGGGAGACTGAGAGGGAAGCCAAGAAAATCAGGTAGGTTCATCCCTCAATTCGTTGCTCGACCTTGCTTTATTTCCAAAGTCTAAACGTTAATATCTGACCGTTGAGATTACTAGGAAAGTGCGGTTGAAGGATGGCTCATCGATGCCCAAGACGAGGCAATGTTCATTTTGCGGCTACGAGTTCGCTCAGGGAACAGGCATGATGTACGTAAGGGACGACGGCTCAATCCTTTGGTTCTGCTCGAGCAAGTGCAGAAAAGGCTCCCTAAAACTGAAGAGAGACCCCAGAAAACTGAAATGGACAAAGTACTACAGAAAAGAAGAGAAAGCGACGTAGGCATTCCCCTCTAGCAAAGATCATATAGTTACCCACTCTCACTAAAAACGAAATATCACACGCTAATTGCCTACCGTTCTGAGTCTTTTCAAAACATAAACGAATACAACCTGCGATTATCGACTCTTAGTCTAGGCCCGCATCTCTCCAGACACGATCTAGGGATTCGCCTACTATCTTGACGGCTTTGGAGGGAGTCATATCTTTCAGCTTCTTCAAGAAGGGCTCGGGCGTCACCGGCCCATCATATCCTATCCCTTCCAGCGCTTTCAAGAATCCAACCAAGTCTATGACTCCTGTTTCGCCCGGCAAGCACCTGACATTATCGATCTGTTCATCTACAGGAATCCCCGCAGGAGCATCGTTAATGTGAACGTAGATCACCTGTTCGCCCTTTAGACGCATCAATTGGCTTAGGGACCCGTGCGATGTGTACCAATGCCAGCTATCGAGGAGCAATCCCAAATTTCTTGTTCCTATGGCTTCGCAGAGTCTTAGTATGCCTTCCATTGTGTATATGAACTCGTACTTGTGGCTGATTCTCGAGGTTTTCGGCGCGACAAACTCCAACCCCAAGTGACAATGGTGGTCTTCTAAGATTTCAGCCACGGGTCTTAGACGTTGAACATGCCTGTTGAGATTCTCTTCGAAGGGCAGATCATCGGAGAACGGCAGTATCCATGTGAAAACTCTGTGATAGCCAAGTTCCCGGGAGATCCAAGCGTAGTCAGGCAACCTTTCAAGGTCCTTGCGGTATGTTTCCTCATCTGCCCGAAAGTCTACAGGCAGCCCCCATCCTCCCAACTTCAGATCGTTCTGGTCTAGGATGCGTTTGACATCCTCAACTGACTTCGAATCCAGAATCTTCTCTATTTCGTCAATGTCTAAATCGACTCCTTGGAAGCCTCCGATCTTAGCTGCCTCCAACGCCTCGCGGAATGGAAGGCGGAAGCCGAGGGCTCCAACATTAAGATTCTTAAACAACTGCTACTCACTTCTCCAGACTCAATCTTCTTGACAGAAAGATAAAGCTTCTTGCATATTAGCTTGAGATGCGTCACGCTTCGTTCGTATGTTCCATCTTACATATTGGCCATCGCGGGAAAATGATCTTGCCTACTCACATCCCCCAGATCGAAAAAAGCATGACGTTTTCCTGCTTCATCTCCAGAAGTTCCACTCTCTCCGGGAATATTTATCCCTGTATAGGTTTTGGGCAGTCTCCTGCTCTAGTGAGGTAATCGTGCCCTGAGCCAACCTTATTGAGAAAGCTCTCTCGAACCCCCTTGCCAATATAACCTTTAGAGAGGTCATTTCCACCTCCCAACCCAGTTCATCTCTAAGTCTAGTAACCGGCTTCTTTACACTGCAAACTCTCTTGCCACTCACTTTCTCCGGCCGAACATCTAACGCCTCCATCAGCAAATCCAGATCCGAATTAACCAAGAGCGTTCCATGATGTAGTACTACGCCTCTCTTTCTCGACTGAGCGGAGCCGGATATCTTCCTCTCGCCCACAAATAAATCGCTTGATGGTCTGAAGGATGCTTGTACGCCAAGAGTTCTCAAACCCTCAATCATACCGGAGCATAAGAACTTATAGGATTCTGCAATGTCTAAGCCTCTTATGAGTTGATGATCAACATCTAGGACTATAGTGTAGTTCAGGTTGCCCAAGTCGTGATATACCGCCCCGCCTCCGCTAAACCTCCTAACCACTTGGATCCCCCCTCTTTCGCAGAATTTAAGGTTAACCCCCGCATTCACGTTCTGAGAGTACCCTATCAGAACGGCACGATCGTTCCTCCAGAATCTTATCGTAGGCGGCACCGCCTTTTCTACTCTCGCTAAAAAGATTGCTTCCTCGATGGCCATGTTCATTAGAGCATCAACAGAAGTCTCCGTGTCTAGTAGTCTCCACTGCTGCATGGGAAACACCTTTCTTTATGGGAGCTCTACTTGCTGACCAATATTTAGTAGAACGTTTCTGAAAAATAAAGGGTTCGCAGAAACATTTGCGAAAAAGATAGATGAGGCAGCGAAGCAATTTGAATGAGAGATTGAATGATGTCAAGGCAATCACCTGTGGTCTATCAAGATATGATCGACTGATTACGCTATTTTTATATATGCCGTGTTTAAGATGCTAAAGGATACTAGGCTACTGCAAAGGCTACGGATCTGCAGAAGAGACGGTCAGGATTCAGATTGGTGAGACTGAGGATTGACATGCACGTCCACACGAATTACTCGGATTCCAAAGCGTCCGTCTTAGAGGTCATCGAGGCCGCTAAGAACAAAGGACTGGACGGTATGGCTATCACTGACCATCATACCCTCCTGGGGGCAAAGGAGGCTATGAGTGTAGAAAATGATCTAGTAATCATCCCCGGAGAAGAGGTCAGGACCGACAGGGGGGAGATACTCGCCTTTGGAATTAAGGAACTAGTGCCCAAAGAATTACCCATTGAAGAAGCCATACGCATGGTCCATCTTCAGAATGGCCTCGTATTCATACCTCACCCAACTGTGCCGTTCTTTGGGAAACTCAAAGAGTCAGAGATGAGTACTCTTCCCATAGATGGATTGGAAGTCTTCTCAGCCATATCTCCTCTTGCAGGTCATTACGCGTCAAAAAACATAGCGATGGCAGAAAGATTAGGCTTCTCGATGATCGCTTCAAGCGACTCTCACTTCCCAGAGACGGTGGGTGATGCCTACACGATCATAGATGCTGAGGACCGCTCCTTATCAAGCATCCTTGAAGCCATAAAGGGGGGGAAGACGGAAACCTGTTGCCGATCTTCAAAAATGAGGTTCAAGATTAGAATGCTGAAATATACGATTGGTTTTCTTTTTCGGAAAAATGGAGAAGAAGGATACGGTTGATCTTAAGTATGCACGAGAATAACTCCGCAGGTGATTATGAGGAGTGCTCTAGACATGAAAAAGGACTTTCAAAAAACCTGCAATAAGCTTCGAAGAGGGCTCTTCCTATCTTCCATGATGGAAATCACAGATGGAAGTTTCTGCTCTGAAAGAAGCAAAGGATGCGTCTTGGTCCAGCTTGGAGCCTATCTAGCTGAACCGCCAGAATACGGAAAGCAGAAATATTTTCTTCCTCCCAACTCAGATGAATGCACTAGATTTTTTGCTGAAGAATGCCGACGGGCTAGGAGGCTCTCAGGGGTCTCTACATGTCTAAACTTGGCTACTCCCAGGCTTGAGTGGGGTCTTGAGGCAGCAGAATGCTTTCATAGGGCCGGAGGCGACTTTGTCGAGCTAAATGTTCATGGAGGTTACGAACCTTACCTTCGCTTGGGAAAGCTACGAGCCATGGTGTTGCCCGAGAACCGCCCTGAGCTTTTCAAGTGGATTGAAGCCTTCACAGCGTTAGATATTCCTCTGATAGTTAAATTCAGAGAAGGGGTCATTAAAGATTATTCGCCAGTCTTGGACAAAATCGTGCATTTTGATCTTTTAGGCATCCATTTCAACGTAAGGGATGAAGAAACAAAAAGACCTGATTTTGACTTTGTTCGACATTTGAAGAGGAAATATTCCGTTTTCCTTCTTGTAAGCGGCTATGTTAGATCTCCAATTGACGTTAAGAGGCTATTTGAAGATGGAGCAGACATGGTTGGGATAGCTGAACCTAGTGTAGATGATCCGCAGTACATCCATGGGATCGCTAAGGAGTTAAAAGGGGCTTCCACATAATAAGATACGAGTGACCTAAAGGCATAAGCTGCATCGGAAAGCGAGGTTAACTCATTCGGGCGGCACTCATGAGCAAGGTAACGGTGATAGGTACCGGGAACCTAGGTTCGTATATCACTTATGAAATCGCAAACAGAGGCATAGTTGACGAGCTGGTTCTAATCGATATCTATAGAGAGTTGGCTGAAGGAAACGCGGAGGATATAGAGCAAGCATTAGCCTTTAGGAACAACACGAAAGTGTGCGCTGGTGATTATGAGGACGCCAAGAGTTCAGACGTAATCGTCGTAACAGCAGGTAGGCCCAGAAGTCCAGAAATGAAATCTAGGATGGAGCTTCTCAAAGTAAACAAGGTGATAATACAAGATGTCGCCTCTGAAATCAGAGAGTTGGAAGGAGATTTCATCATTATGACTCTGACGAACCCTGTAGATGTGATGAATTACCTGATGTGGAAACATACGGGCTTCGATAGGAGAAGAATCTTGGGAAGCGCTGGGCAACTAGACTCTTCAAGATTCAAAGTGGCGTTAGGCAGGAGGTACCGAATCCCCGTTCTTGACATTGAAGCCTACGTAATAGGCGAGCACGGAGACAATCAGGTTCCAGTTTTCAGCAAGGTAAGGTTCGA
>Ga0315314_1000469_pt1 | contig 44405 bp, 62 predicted proteins | sample TDP9_MG_FD_203631 | JGI IMG/M metagenome (GOLD analysis project Ga0315314, IMG submission 203631) | Freshwater sediment microbial communities from Lake Towuti, South Sulawesi, Indonesia - TDP9 | ecosystem: Environmental > Aquatic > Freshwater > Lake > Sediment | place: Indonesia: South Sulawesi... | reverse complement strand
TAGTTTTGCGGGCGGAATCGCATTGGGTGGAAGAAAGCTTTCCAGAAAAAGCATTCTGACTTTTAACCCTTTGCGGATTTTTTCATTCATTATTGGGCCCATGAGCTCAGGGACACGGCCTTCTGCTAATCCCCACGCGTATTGCTCAGCTTCCATAAACATCCGTTCACCCTTGTTTAAGCTCTCAATCGTGTCCATTATCAGGGTCGTTTGCGAAAGCTCGCCTATTCTGTTCACGAATTGGTAGGGAAGCCGCCAGACATCATGCGTCAAGAAGTAGTTCTTGTGCTTGAATACAAAGTCCAGAGAGGAGGAGAGCTGCAACACGAGTTTGCCATACTGCGTGATGGCGAATGTGCCTTCTGGCTGCTTCTGAACCAGCAATGCTTCGCTCAGGCGTTGCAGTTGCCTGAAAGCTTCCGTCGCAGTCACGTCTAATCGCCGGGCGATTTCCTGCATCTTAAGATTTTCTATCTGCAGTTCACGCAGTATGCTGAGCCTGCTTTCGCTTGCAAGCTCAAAAAACAGTTTTTCGATTCCTTCATCATTTTCCAATTTCTTATCACCGATGCTAAAGCCTTCACACTGCTGCTTATTTCTAAGCATCTTCGTCAAATAAAACTAATCACCTATCGGCGCCTTCTCAGTAAAGTGAGGTAGCCAAAAATGGAGAGCAAAACAATCAATAAAGAACGGTTCTTCTCTGTCGAGCTCAAGTCGAAGAGAAACCTCAAGAACGTCACCTTGACCAACGGCTCCAGCGACAGTGTCCTCGTAGAGGGCACAATAGGCGAATTGGTGCAAGCCACGTTCGAGGAAGGCATCATCCTAGAAGTCGTCGGCAAAAAGGGAATCCTGAGAATAGACCTGAGAGAAGACGAAATCAAAAAAACAACTAATCAAAACCGAACCGAGGTGAAAAAACAATGAGAATACTGAGCAAGACGAGGGCTGCGGCTTCAATTATTGGCATTTTTGCTGGACTTGGCGGCGCATCTCACGGACCTGGTGAAATGCTTCAGGGCAACATAGCTCCAAGCGGACTCGTGATAGAGGCTTGGCCTGAACTGACAGCATTGAACGGTGAGCCTGCTATGACTATCGTTCCGAGCTTCCTCGTAACCGGAGTACTGACGATCATAGCTGGTCTCTTAGTTGCAATATGGGCGGCTAAGTTTGTTCAGAGAAAAAACGGTGGCCTAGTGCTGGTTCTGCTGTCAATCATAATGCTCCTTGTTGGCGGAGGCTTGTTCCCACCAGTATTCGGAGTCGTAGCGGGGATTATCGGAACACGTCTTAAGCCCAGCAACGCAACTGAACACTGAGATGAAAAATCAATGAGAACGCCAAACAAATTAAAATCATTTGACAACCAGCAGCGCAAAGACGAGTCTAACGCCCTCACTCCAGACTCCACATGGAAAAGCCTTTACAGAATTGGAGGAGCGGCTGCCCTGACTGCGGGAATTATCTTCAGAAGAAACCTCGGCCCAGAAATTTCCCTCATCAGCGGGCACACTCCACCCAGCACCACAACAGACTGGTTTACGCTACTTCAGAACAACAGGCTTCTTGGACTCTCCTTGCTCAATCTCTTTGATATTGTTGACTATGCTCTTGTCGGCCTGATGTTTCTCGCCCTCTATGTAGCCCTCAGACGAGCCAATGAAAGTTACATGGCAATCGCTGCGACCCTTGGCTTCGTGGGGATAGCAGTCTACTTCGCATCGAACACGGCCTTCTCCATGCTTTCCCTCAGCGACCAGTACGCGGCTGCGACAACAGACGCGCAGAGATCTATGTTCTTGGCAGCAGGTCAGGCAGTGCTTACTATAGGCGAGGGCACTGGTATCTACACGAGCTTCCTTCTCTTGGCTGTTGCTGGTCTGATAATCTCAGCTGTCATGCTACGAAGCAATATCTTCAGCAAAGCAACCGCTTATGTGGGAATTCTGGCAAGTGCATTTGATTTGGCTTATTGCATCGCTTTCCCCTTCCTGCCAGCGGCAGACGCCGACCTAGTAGCCATCTGCACCATACCCGCCGCCGGACTGCTCTTGATGGTATGGCACCTTATGACAGGATTAAAGCTGTACCAGTTAGGTCGCACATCAAAGTCAAAGGAGATGTTAACCTGTGAGTAAAGCATTGATCGTCTACGGGACTCGGTACGGAGCAACAGCCAGCACATCGGAGGAGATTGCAGAGGTACTCCGCAAAGAAGGATTTGATGTTCGAGTAGTCAGCGCCAAAGAAGAGAAAGTACGAGACATAGGCGAATACGAACTTGTCATAGTTGGCAGCGGAATCCAAATCAACAGGTGGACCAAGGAACCCGAGAAGTTCCTCAAAAAGCTCCAGAAAGAATTGGCAAGAAAGAAAGTGGCACTCTTCGTTTGCTGTGGTAGCGCACAACCATTAACGGAGGAGGAAGAAAAATCTGAGGCAATCGGAAGAGCTAGAAGAAAATACCTTGAAGAAAAAGCCGCCAAGTACGACCTGCAACCCATTGCTTTAGGCTTGTTTGGCGGAGTGTACAACTTCAACAGATGGCCATGGTGGGCAGGAAAGGCCAAGCCAATAACTAAACAACAGTTGGACGCGGCCAGCTTCAAAGAAACTAAACCCGGAGTCTACGATACGAGAGACTGGAACGCCATCCGAAGCTGGGCAAAAGAACTCGCCCAAAAAGCTCGCACCTAACACCCATTTGTATCTTTTTGTTGTTGATTCTCAATTGCCTGAGACTTCTGCCCATGACCCTTTTGCTTCAATTTTATGACTTGTGGAAGAAATTTCGCACGCAACAAGGATTTAAACGCAGTCCGGAAAGTTTGGCGCCGGGGGTGGGATTTGAACCCACGCGGCCCTTGCGGACCACAGGCTATCTTGACAACTCCAGGCGTGAGCCCTGTTGGGACAGGACTGCTCCCTACCGGATTTCCCGCATTGCCTGCCCTAGGACACCCCGGCGTGCTGCCTAAATAAAGGGGGAGGCCATGTTTTTTAGCTTTTTGAGAGGAGAATCCGATATCCGCCTTTTCTCGCGAGTATATCCACGTTTCCGAATGCTCTGTTCATGAGGTTGGTGAGTCTTTTCCCGCCGATTTTTGATCGGAAAACAACTTGTAGTAGTCCATCCTTTACAAGGTGTTTTGGGGCTTGTGTGATGAGGGGCTCAACGACTTTCATGCCAGCGGTGATTGGGGGGTTTGAGAGGATGGCTTCAAATTTCATGTCTCCTATAGGCTCATAGAGGAGACCCTGCTTCACCTCCACGTTTTGAAGAGCATTTCGCTTGGCATTTTCCTTAGCCAGCCAAACCGCTCGCTCATTCACATCAGTCATGACCACCTCAAGATTTGGATTAAAGGTGGCAGCGGTTATCCCCACGGGTCCATACCCACAACCAACATCCAGCAAGCTCCCCCTCTCCGGAAGGATCATGAACTCGATGAGGAGGCGCGTACCAGGATCAATGCGGGTTCTAGAGAAGACCCCCGAGGCGGTTACGAACTCGAAAAGCCTACCCCTAAAATAAGTGCGAAGGATTCCCAAATCCATTTTAGACTTTGGGCGTTTAACAAAATAATGATTGCTCATAGACCACTACGCCACATCTTAGGATAAACGCCGCGAGGCATCAAGACCCGTTGAGCCTTAGCCACGAGCCCATGGTTCATCTTCAAAATCTCTTCGGTGGATGCCAGTGCCATAGCCAGAGATACAGCCTCGCCCTTTTGAGTGAAAACGGCGACCACATCCTTGGGTTTTATCCCTGTTTCTAGGGATAGGACGCCTGGCGCCGCTAGATGGGCTCCGTGGCAGAGGGCGTCCACCGCAGAGTCGCGTATGTAGATTTTTGGGAGCGGTTTCAGTGCCTCCTCCATGGGGTATATGAATTTTCGAATCAGTCCTTCATCGCTGGTTTCTTGCCAAAGCGTGAACATGTAAGATACGTCGTGCAACGTGACTAACCCTTCGTCCTCAAGGAAGGGTCCTGCCCTTGTTCGGCGAAGCTCGCGCATGTGGGCACCACAACCTAGTGCCTCTCCCAAATCATAGCAGAGCTTCCGAATGTAGGTTCCAGCCTCGCATCCAACCCTAAAAAGGACGTTTTTCCCATCCGTTTCAAGGAGGTTGATATAGTATATTTTTCTAGTTCGAAGCCTTCGCTTGACTGAAGCTCGGATAGGTGGACGTTGATGAATGGTTCCGCAAAACTCGTCTAGAGCCGCCTTGATTCGATTCTCTGACACTTGAGAGTGGAGCCTCATGACACAGACGTATTCCTTCCCGGACAAGAGGAGGGCTTGGATCACCTTAGTGGCTTCTTCTAGAGCAATGGGTAGAACGCCGGTCACCTTGGGATTTCCCTGACCTTACTAAGTCTCTAGGGTCCCGCCGTGACCAGCGTGCTCGAGGCTCAAGAGGCGCTTGACCCAAGCGGTTACCTCATGGCTAGATGGGCCCGCTGGCTTATCCAGGCTGATTACTCCAAACTTAATGTAGTGTTGAGGAGGGCGTTCGTCGGGTTTCTGTCCAAAGCGTGGGTCCGTTTCCTCTTCAGCCTTAACCATTAGCCTTCGCTCAATTTCCCAGGGTGCTTTAATTCTCGGCATCATGATCCCTAAAGATGGAACGACTTGGGGAGTTAAAAAAGTTGGGTCGGAGGCACCCTTTCCTTGACTCAGACCCCTCCTATGATCATCACGAATTGCTTCATTTCTCTCTAGGACCTAGAATTTTTTAAGTGATTTTAAGTTACTCTATGCTATGCAGGTTGATTTCTCCAAGCTTGAGCGATATTATGACGAGGAATGTTCTGTCTGTGCGTCCCTCAGACTCCCTACAACTTGTGCAGCGTTTAATGGTTCGTTATCAAGTCACTAGATTTGTGGTGGTTGACAAAAAACATAGGGCGGTTGGCATACTGACGCAAAAGGACCTTATCCGAGCAATCAGCGAAGATACGACTGAAAGAGGGATCGACGAAATACCTGTTTCAGAGCTATGACGAAGACATTGATCACCCTGAATCCTCAAACAAAGGTCTCGAGTGCCGCTAAAACCATGCTTGACAACAACATTAGCTCGCTCATCGTTGTCGACGAAGAAGGCAAGCCTGAAGGAATAGTAACTAAAACCGACTTGTGCCGATGGTACTATCAAAATGCTGCGGCTACTTTAAGGTCAAAGACGCCATGACGAAAAACGTTATAACCGTTAAGCCCTCAGCCTCGATTTTCCGAGTTGTGGATTTGATGAATAGGAATGCGATTCATAGAGTTGTGGTGGTAGAGAAACGACGAACCAGTGGGTGTGGTGACGGACTCAGATTTAACTCTAACCAGCGCCACCTTGAAGCCTTTACATTTTCTTAGAGGCAAAAAACCTCTGGTGGTTAAGGGGGCATTTATTGTTTCTCCAACCGCCGTGTCTTCGCTGACGGCTAGGGACGTGATGACCGCGAATCCTCTCGTTATGAAGGAAGAAGACGATTTAGGTGAAGCCTCTCGAATCATGTTGGCTCATAGAATAAGCGGGTTACCAGTTGTAAATGCAGGGGGTAGGCTAATAGGCATCCTTACAAAAACGGATATCGCTAAATCCGTTGCGAAAATGGGTTAAAATCCCTCTCCACCTTTTTCACAACTAGAAATCGCTCAAAGCAAATCAAAGGCTATAAGAATCCGTTAAATTGTCACCTACGTTCTTAACCTTCAGAAGCGATGGTGCGATGTCTAAGTTAGCCTTGCGTTAGGCTATCAGGTTACCCTTGCAACAGAGCAACTGAAACCCGTTGAGCTCTTGCTCTTGCTTCTTTAGGTTGCGGCTTTTCGCTTTTTTAGGGCGAGGTAAAGTGTGGTGGCTACGAAAACGCCCGTGGTTACCATGAAGGCGTACATCATGGTCGTTCTGGTGTTCAACTCGCGTAGGGCTGATTCGTATTTGACTTCCAAGGTCTTATATGCTGTTCTTGAGGTTTCGAGATCTGACCTCATCTTATCAATGTTCGACTCCATCTCAGCGAGGCTAGACCTTAAGGCCTCAACTTGAGGTACGATAATGTTGACTAACCTATCGAACTCTTTCTTCAGTGCATCATACTGTTCTTTCCAATAATCTTCTTCTTGATGAATGGCGGATCCGCCAACCATCAAAGCCTGACCCCCCTGAACAAAGACGCTGAACGAAATTCCCACGACAAGCAGTGACAGAACAAGTATCAGCAAGGTTTTCTTCACTTCTTTCCCTCCCTCACCTTAACTTGTTATGGTTGTTTAGTATAATTAGTTTTTGCTTCTCTAACATGGGTTAACAATCCAGATCTGGGATTCATCAAGGCACATCATGTCACTTGCCTCTGTAGGGGATGAGGCAGAGGAACTTCACCGTCTTTTCACCGATGTTTTTGAGCTGATGCTCCTCGTTGGGGGCAATGAAAATGACATTGCCCTCCTTGAATCCCCTTTCTTCCCCCTCGCCAGCTAAGAGTCCCTTCCCCTCCAAAATGAAAACCTCGTGCTCCCACGAGTGGCGATGAAGGGGACTGTGCCCCCCAGGCTCCATCTCGAAGAGTCTCATGGCGAAGTTCTCCGCTCCCATTTCCTTCGTTATCAACCCCCGCACTTTCAATTTCGAGGCTCCCTCCTCAGCTTTCACGGCTTCAACCTCCTTATAATGGAAGATTTTCATACCATTCACCTAATTTGGTTGATTTACATATCTTTCGCTTGAAACATTAGGCGCTTAAACCTTATATAACATTCTTTACCCTTCGCAACGGATAGTGAAGCTGTTCTTGATTTGCTCGGCGATGTTAACTAATTTATGGCAGGGGAGGCTAAACGTTTAAATGGATGGTAGGAATTTTTACTACTGGTGGGATTTAGGATGAAGATAAGCCTCAGCCTACCTGAAGAGGTCGTGAAAGCCGTTGATCACGTTATTAGTCAGCCCAGTTCCCCAGTCAAGAGTAGGTCAGCCTTTGTAGCTGCGGCTGTGAGGGAGTTCTTAGCTCGAAACTATCCTGAACCCTACCTAGAGTCGATAAGGGGGAAGATCATTAAGCCAACCGTATTGTCCTATTTGAAAGCCATGCCCAGCGAGCGATTTAAAATGCGTTCCCCTCGTCTAAGGGGAAGGAGAATTCAGACGGAATGGATTGAAATTGAGTGAAATACTGTATCCCTACGTAGAAAACGGACTGTCCTACAGGGGCTCAAAAATCCCCGATATGCCGATATTCTACTTGTCCATCAAAAGAGAGGAAAGGGCCTACGAATTAGCCGGCCGAGCCATCGTAGACACGGGCTTCGACGGTGGAATCCTTCCTAACGAAAAGATTATTCTATATTTCGAAGGAATTGGTCCCGATGACAAGGATGAAATTGAAGTTTTCGGCGAGATAGTTCCCGTTGAATTGTATATAGTCGATGCCTGGCTCCTGAGGGAGGCAGAAGGAAAGCCAACGAAAGAGAAACTCCTGCAACTTCGACCTATCCGAGTGTTTATCCCAACCAGACCAGAGTTCATCTCAGAGGAGGTTCTTATTGGAAGAGAGGCCCTCAACAACATAGCCTTCTGCTTAAACGGGAAACTCTCAAAAATAGAGGGGCTCCAACCTAAAATATAGAATCTCGCTCCCCTCTTCAATTTCAGCTCATAACTACCATCCACTTCTTTGAAGCATACTTCTAAGTTCCTCGCGGTTTATAACTCCTCACTCAAACGCCCTTAACATATCGCTGACCTCGATTTTGGGCAAGGTAAGCTATCCCCACTGCGGTCGACGGTCTGCTCTTAGCGGTTCAAGCCACCTACCGGATCACCGGCCAAAAGATTTCACGCCCCACTATTCGTTTGATGAAGCGCTTAGCACCATAACCTTTCGTTCCGCTGTCTGCCGAGCTTTGCCTCAAAAAGGTCAACAAATGAGCAACAAGGAAAAAGCATCCGAAGAATCCAGTATGTGCTGGGACTAGCGAAGGAACACAAGTTTGACCGGATAACGCAGACGCTAGGAGATTAAAAGTATTGGAATAGAAAGCTATACAAGACATTACCACATATTTCAAGAAGGTTGGGTGGTGTAAATGTTAACAAGAGAAGAAGCCGTTGATCTGATTAAGAGAAACGTCACAAATAGAAACATCGTTTATCATATGCTGGCTGTGGAGGCCATCATGAGGAGCTTGGCAAGCCACCTTGGGGAGGATGAAGACCTCTGGGGACTCACCGGCCTGTTCCACGACATAGACTACGAAGAAACAGAAGGGACGCCGGAAAGTCACGCGACCCTAGCCGAGGGCATCCTAAAGAACACTGTTCCTAGGGAGGTTCATAGGGCCATAAGGGCCCACAACTTTCAATACACCCATGTTATGCCCGAAACCAAAATGGAAAAGGCCCTCATCTCCTGCGACGCCATTTCAGGCCTTCTCGTTGCCTGCGCCTTGGTAATGCCCTCCAAGAAGGCAGAAGATGTGAAAGTTGAGACGGTGACCAAGAAGTTTAAGGACAAGGATTTCGCGAGGGGAGCGGATAGAAAAAGGATTCTCTTCTGCGAGGAAATCGGGGTCCCGAAAGAAAAGTTCTTTGAAATCGCCTTGAACGGACTGAAAAACGTCGCCACAGAGCTAGGTTTATGAGCTGCCTGAGGCTACCAATGTCTCAGTAGAGGGGTGCGGGTACATAACCGCGAGCTTACGGGATATGAGAGGTCTGTCTTTGAGGAGGGTCTTCAAGGGAGTCAAGGAAACGCTTGAACAATGTGTTCAGCGAAATGAGATGATCATAAAGGCAACAACTCTGGCCTTCTTTGCGGTCATTTTCTTCTCAACCCTTTTAACGGTCATTGTTTTCTCCCTGTTTCCTTGGCTCTCGGACTGGGTTAGGTCCATGGCTGGGTCGGAGAGGAGGTACATCGTCATCCCACCCCCCTTCATCGAGAACCTCTACTACTACATTCTTCTCAACAATATAGGCCACTTCTGGAACCCACCTAGGATGCTTGTGTGGGTGCCCTTCTTGGGAGCCCTCATTTTAGGCTTCGAGCTTTTGTTGAATGGAGGGATTATAGGTGTCGTAGCCACCATTGCCGGGATGACTTACGGCGCCTTGTATCCAATTGTGGGACTGATCCCCCATGGCATAATCGAGATACCTGCCTTTATCCTCCAGTTTTCTTCCTTTATACGCTGGCACGCAACCATTGTAGACGCGGTGATGGTGAAGATAACTGGCGAAAAGGTAGACCGCGTCAAGTTTATGCGAGGTGTAAAAGACACAGTGATTCTGGCGATAGCCGCTGTGATACTTTTTATTATAGCAGCCTGCATCGAAACATATGTTACTCCACACCTACTGAAAGGGTCGCAAACGGTTTGAAGAGTAAGGAAAACGGATGAGAAAATCTTCTATATCGCGACCGACTCTAGAGCGCTTAATAGCTCATCTTCGACTTGTATGTGATGCTTGAAGTGCCCGTTGGGGTCCTTCAGCAAGACGTAGAGCCAGTAGATTCCGAACAAGCCTAGGGTGATTATGGTGAGGATCAGGTAGAGAACGAAATTCCTGTCGGGCATAACTTGGGTTCTTCGAGGCAAGGAAAAGGTGACGCCACACTTGTTCAGCAGGCTTTTCACATCTTCCCAGAAGCCGTCTTCCCTTCTCTCATGTTTGTAGAAGTCCTTCATTAAGAAGTAGTTGACGTACCAATGCGCAAGGATTATAATCGCGGATAGGATAGCCCAGAGCACGGCACCCTTTTCGGTTTCCTCAGCTCTAACTTCCCTCACGGTTCTTTCGCAGGATGACAACTCCACCTCCACGTTAACCTCCTTCTTCTTTGCTATGGCTCTCAGTGCGCTTACAATGTCCTCGAAGAGGAATTGCTGTCTTTTGAAATGGGTGTTTCGCCTCTTGACAAGTTTGTAGATGAGCACTATAGAGACTATGAAACCAACTATGACTAACAAATACAATAGCGCGATCCATACGACAAAGGGAGCAACTATTAACTCAGGACCGGGAGGGCTAGGAGGGCCTGGGAGCATAGGGACGGTGGTAATGGCAATGGCCCAAAACACAGCCACCAAAACTCCCAGAATTATGGCAAAGATGGGTATTAGGTAGATGAGGAGCCAAGCGTTCGACATCATAGGGTCCGATTCAGCACGCATCTTAATGTCTTTCCTCACATTCTCGATCTCGATACTCAACTTTTACTCCTCGCGTTTGCATTTTGATCCACTATAATTGAATTAGTGGATATATTGCTTGTCCTCAAGGCTTTTCCCTTCAAACCTAACCTGTCTGCGAGTATTTGTGACCTGTAACTCACGTTGAGACTGCCTAAAAACAAATATTCTTAAACCCACCAATTCTTCCCCATGAAAGTTGTGTTTTCTGAGCGCTGTTTAGAGTATTATGAACCGTGGCATCCCGAAGGTCCAGATAGGGTTAGGGAGGTTCACAGCTTTCTTAAGGGCGAGGGCTACGTGTTCATCGAGGCTACGCCGGCTTCCTACGAAGACCTCTCGAGGGTTCATACGGTGGAGTACATAGAAAGGATAAGGAAGGGAAACTTCTGGGACTCGGACTCTCCGCCCTATGAAAACATTTACGAGTATGCGAGGCTCTCGGCTGGCGGTGCCATTCTAGCTGCGAAGGTGAACGGGTTCTCTTTAATGAGGCCTCCGGGTCATCACGCGGGTCGTTCTGGGAGAGCCTTGGGTGGTTCGTCCTTGGGCTTTTGCTACTTCAACAACATTGCCATCGCGGTGAGGAGCCTAGGCAAAAAAACGTTGATCTTAGACATTGATGGTCATCACGGAAACGGGACTCAAGACATTTTCCTTGGAGACGAAAGAGTGGGGTACATCTCCCTCCATAGAAGTCCCCACTACCCGGGAACCGGTCTCAGGTCGGAGGCGAATTGTCTCAATTTTCCCCTGCCCAGAACCGCTGGTGACAAGGTGTACCTTAAAACTCTGGAGAAAGCCCTCAGTCAGATAGATGTGGAAGATCTGGAGGTGGTCGCTGTCTCAGCTGGGTTCGACGCCCACGAAAAGGATCCCCTCGCGTCCCTGGGCCTAAGCTCTCAGTGCTACCGAGAAATTGGCAGAAAAATTGGGTCGCTTGGCTTGCCAACCTTTGCCACGCTAGAGGGAGGCTATAACCCCAGAGACTTAAGGAGAAACGTCTACGAGTTCCTTCGAGGATTAGAAGAAAAACTCTAAGATTTTGGAAGAAACCCTTGAATCATTTTCGGAAGAACATTAAGCCTTCTTTCTCTAGACGTATTCAAAATCCACTACCAGCAGCTGTTTGATTTCTTCAGGTTCGCTGGCAACTTTAACCGTGAATTCGTCAGCATTTTCTGTGAAGGCTGTGAAATTAACCGTCATGGTTCCCGACGAACTGGATAAGGCAACCGCGCATAGAAATCGTCAAAGGGATGGGTGGAAGAAAGAGCGACCTCACCAAGGCCGTTATTGAAGCCATCGAACTCTGGCTGGAAAAAGCAACCTAATTAAGTGGTTGGAGTTCGACCATCACAAGAATACTGTTCGGAGTCCGTACACTTTCTGTGTCGGTTTGGTGAATTGGACTGCATAAATTTTATAGTTCAACTTGATTAGCCTTTCAAAGAATCAGTGTAGTTAGATAAATTTATATCTAACTTATCTCTCTTTATTCTTAGGGACAAAAAATGGTCTTCATAACACGTCGTTGGGCTAAGAACCGTAAGTATGGTCCATATTACTATATGGGCTGGTCTGAAGCAGGCAAAATAAAATGGAAGTATCTAGGTAAAGCTGAAGCACATTCATCAAAAACCATAGAGGCGCTAGAGGAAGCTAGGACTAGACTTCAAAAGAAGGCAAAGAGAATCGATGAGCTCATCAGCAGGTTGAAGGAGTCGAAGCAAAATGAGTGAGTGGTTAACATTCATGCATAGCAAGGAAAGGCTAAATCTTCTTTCCTCAAGGCTTTTATCTATTCAATCAAAGCCTGATATAGAAGAGCTGGGAAAATTGGCGTTAGAGATCATTGTAAGTAGAAATAGTGCTAGAGAGGTCATCGAAGGGAATTATTCACAAACCTTGAAAAAAGAGGCTAAAAAATCGTTGGAAGAACTCGAATCACTAGAAAAGAGAATAGCGTATCTTTATGGCATGGGTAGACTTTCTGGTGCAAAATGGGCTGAGCATCCTGTTATTAGAAAAGCGCTGCACAAATTAATTAGTACTAAAAAAGGTTGGGAATAATTGATGATAACGAAAGAAAATGTAGAGAAATCTTTTAACAATTTAATAAAAGCTTTAGAAACGACACAAAATTCAACAGACATTCTGATGTCCCTAGATGATCTTACACATTTAACGATTACGATAGGATACTCGACAGAAAATCCCACTTTCTTTATAATTGGCGACGCATTTTCCACGCTATCGTATCATCTGAAAAACATTTATTCACGGTTCATACCAGGCTTGGTTCCCAGAGAGATTCAAACGGCCGCGGCATCCAAAGTAAACGCGACTCTTGGTCAGGTTAGAAAATCCGTGAAGATCGTTAAAGAAGAATTGCTCAAGAAGGATGAGCCTGAGTACAAGGTATTAATGGATAACATTGGCAAGATATACATGAGATCATACGATTTGTTTAAGTTTGGATCGTCTTATGTTGTACCCACCGCTGAGTCAGAATAGAATATTACTTTCACCGCATTACAGAATTCGGATTCTCCACAGTAGGTTAGCTTTGTTTGCGGTTTACCAGCCTCAGTAGGAACCTTCCACCATTAAGCTCCTTGACGATCTCCCACCGCGCTTAATGAAAAAACCAAAAAAGGGAGTTTGCGGGGGATATCTCCACTTCATTGGGTTTGAACCAAAAACTCTAGAACACTGTCCTCCAGAAAGTTAAGTCTCCCAGCGTTCTATTTCTCTGGGGATGCTTGGCTCTTCGTCCTTTTTCTCCGCTTGTAGATATAGTAGGTCGGGACTCCGATAGCTATGAAAGGCGCCGCCACGATCACTAGGGTGATTAGCCCTTGAATGACTAGGATCGTGCCCCATAGTCCAGCTTCGATGGTTGCTCCCCAGTCCACCTTTGGAGTTTCAATCCAAGGTTTTGGAGCAGCTTCGGTAAGGGAGATGGTGATGGTTGCGAGATCGACTCGGTGTTCTATGTATTGAATTTGGCCTGTGAGCCTCTCGATTTCACCTCGCACTCTGCCGAGCTCGGACTCTACCCTCAGCACTTCGTCTACGGTGGTGGCTATAGCTAGGATTTCTAGGAGTCTTTGCTCCTGTCTCTGAAAGTTGTTTAGGCGAGCCTTGAGGTCGATGTATTGCTCGGTCACGTCCTCGCCCCTCACCTCTTTGCTTTCCACCTCTCCTCGCCCTTCTATCTGCCAGATAACCGTATAGAAGTCTGCTTGTGGAACCCGTATGGTTATGATCCCCACCTTCTGCTCATCCCTCTTCGACGTGGAGACTCCTGACACGAAGCCTCCAACGTTTTCGGTTATGCGGCGGATCTCGTTTATCGCCGAGTCCACGTCGCCAACCTCCAGCCCTAAATTGGCTGTGTAGATAACCATTCTGCCAACAGTCTCTAGTTCGGTCGGTGCTTCCTTCATTTTTCCATAACCTTCCTCCCCGGGTAGCGGTGTTGGCGCGGGTAGTGGTGGTGCTTCTCTGTATAGGACTCCTCTGTAGAATGCCAATCCTAAGATGAAGCCTGAAGCAATGATCCCCACTAGAAAGGCGATGACGACGAAGAGAAGCGTCTTCTTTGGGAGTTGTGGAATCCTCAGTTTTTCAATTCGCTTCATAACTCATCGAAATGAACTTAGCTAATCAATGATTTAAACCCAAGGTTTAGAACGGCTCGTCCAAGTTTTAGAACATCATCTATGGTCAAGCTTCCGCTGAGATTCACTTCTTCTGCCACTTTTAGGTATGGGAACCAGAGCCTTTTGGTTGACAACTCTTTTTGACGAGTTTGCATGAAGCGGTGTGGCCGAAGACTGGGGTGAGATAACGAAGACATAGAAGGGATTAGGCCCGCTAGAAACTTTGGTAAAGGAATAGCGAATGAATTCGATGCGATGTGGTCAGGGCACATTCCGGTCAAGGAGAATAAGCATTATACATAGGGCTCAATCGATTGCACTTTTAGAAAGGAAAGTGTCAATCAATAAAGCGGGAATCCTTACGAAAAAACAGATTCTTGTGAGATATAGCCTCAGAAAAGGTTTAAAGATTCCAAAAAGGGGTTTTTGTTCCTTTCTTCTTCTTTGAAAATATTATATAGCTTTTTCGTGAATCATCTTTGTCTTAAGGGAAGAAAAGAAGATGAGAATCAGGCTAATCTCATTGGCCCTAGTTATTACACTTATCTTCCTCAGTCTCGTTCCTGCAGTTCACGCCGAGGACTGGGATGAGCACGAAATATATGAGATCGGGGAAATTCGCCATTTTGCGCATCTTGTGATTTGTGACATTGACGGTGCTAACTTTTCTGACGTTGTGGTGGCTTCATACGCGGAAAACTGCACTTACTGGTATGAATGCCCTGCTAATCCCGCAACCGAGCCCTGGACTAACTACACCATAGGCTCAGGACTACTCGGTGCACGAGACGTTTTTGTCTACGATATGGATGGTGACACCGACCTCGATGTGGTGGTAACGAGTTGGTTTGATAATAAGGTCGTCTGGTACGAGCACCCTGATGATCCTAAAACAGAGCCGTGGAACAACTACACTATATGCTCCAATCTAAACATGGCGGGAGGAGTATTCGTTTACGACATCGACAGTGACACGCATCCGGATGTTGTTGCCTCCGGATTCCTAAGTGATACAGTTGTTTGGTGTGAGGCCCCAGACAACCCAAAAACGAACTGGCCCTCAGAGAACAAGCACACCATAAGCTCGACAATAAATGGTCCATTAGGGGTCTACGTCTACGATATGGATGGAGACGGTGATCCCGATGTTGTGGCAGCGGCAGAAGTGGGCAACTACACTGTCTGGTATGAGTGCCCCGCTGATCCAAAGACGGGGACTTGGAACACTTACACTATAGGCTCAAACCTGAACGGATCGGTTGATGTTGGTGTCGCCTATATAGACTCAGACCTTAACCCCGACGTTGTGGTGACGGCACATGAAGCTGACAAAGTTGTATGGTACAAGGCTCCAGACGACCCAAAAACAACATGGCCCCAAAACGCTGAGCACATCATAGCCTCAGGCTTAGACGACGCAAGAGGGCTAAAAATCGCCAACATCGACGGTTGGAGCACCCTTGACGTAGTAGTAGCCGCGAGTGGCAATTCCACAACGTGGACAGGTGGCAAGGTTGTGTGGTATCAGGGACCCGAAGATCCTACAGACCCGGAGGCAACCTGGACACCAACCACGATAGCCGAGTTAAGAGGCGCCTACGACGTTGACGTAGGCAATATCGATGGGGACGCATACGGTTCACCAGATGTGGTAGCTTCCGGCGGGTTCCATTACGGTTGGCCAAGCCGCCTTGTCTTGTATGCCTCTAATTGGCCTCTTTGGCCCATCCCCGAGGTGCCCTTCGGGACCGTTCTCCTCTTGGGAACGAGCCTGCTGGTTCCCGTGGCCATAGCGTCAGCGAGGAGGCTAAGGTTAAATCGACATGTCAGGAGGTAGAGCGGCAGAAACTTTAATGGCCCCGTAGACTTATCATTTTTAGTATCGCGATAATTTATTAGATTTATTCAGAAGGTAACACTTCCAAGGATCGAAAGCGCCTAATCCTGATCGTTGAGCCTCTCAAGTGGCAACATCCTCGCCTATACACGAGAAGAATGTGCCAACAACACGGAGTCTGAGGTCGTTACGGCTTAATCTCCACAGGCTCTCGTAGAAAATTCAGTGTTTCCTCGTCGAGGACTCCCATGATCTCCTCGTCGCTGTTTCCCCTCTTGACGTTGACTCTCTTTTCCGTGGGTTCGATGTGGTTTATGTTGGCTCGCCTCCGTTTCACTCCCGTCACCTTTTGAGGACCGGTAATGAGGACAAAGTTCTTGTCGATGATGTCCACGATGACGCACTTTCTTCCAGCCTCTCGACCAGTGATCTTAACGCATACTCGTCCTACTTCTATTGCAGGCAAGTTCAACCCTCCTTACCGTTTACTGGATGTGCTCATCTTTATATTTTGCTCCTCTTAGTGGGAGGGAATATCTTAATGAGCTTGCTTCTGAGGGGGTAAAAGATTCTTTGGCTCGCATTAAGGCTTAAGGAGAAGGCGTTCAATTATCAAACAGAGCGTTTGGAAGACCTCTTCCACGCCTAACTCGTTAGCGTCGAGGACCACGTCAAAGGGCGAGAAGTCCTCCCCAAGATCAAATCCATAAAGGTTTTTGTAGATCCTCTTGGTTTTTTCGTCCTTCTCTTTTAGGGCATTAAAAGCCTCTTCCAAGCTTATGTTGTCTCTATCAGCGATTCGCCTCGCCCTCACCTCGGGGGAGGCCTCCAACCACATCTTGAAGCCCTCCTTCAGCAGCCAGGGCATCGTCCAGCTATCCAAGACAACGTTTCCCCGCTTTGCTTCTTTAATTAGCCCCTCGTCAACTCTCTTGTCAAACTGGGGGTCTGTCATTCTTTGTTCAAGAAATCGTGTTCCCTCTTCGGTTTCCCACCATCCCCTTCCGCCGGGTTTGTACCCCGATGCGATGGCTAAAGCCTTCATTGCTTCTCCGCCGGAAAGATATCTTAGCCCGTATTTCTTCGCCAGCCTTTTCGCTATAGTGCTCTTTCCGCACCCCGTCATGCCAGCCACGCATATTACAATTTTCTGTTTCCGCCTCTTCGGGGCCATGCTAGATGCCCCTTGCCGCGTTCTTCAGCAGGTCTCGTAGGCAGCTGTGGCAGAGTTGTCCGCCATAGACGCGTTCCAGCCTCCTCTGGCTTGCAGGAAGCTTATGGAGCTTGGACATGGTCAAGCGTGGAACCCCTGAGAGGGCTCGGCCACATTGGGCGCAGCGTGAGACACCGATTTTTTCTCGCTTGTAATGGGTTTCCGTGCGACCTCCAGGCAGTCGAAGCGGGCGGCGTTTCCTGCTTCTCGTTCGTAGAGAGGGGCGAGGCATCTACTCAGTCGCCTCCATTCCTACGCCAAACACGCGTGAAATGAGGATTCCAGCGGCAAAGGAACAGATTACATACCACGAAAAAATATTCAAAGGCATCGCTCCGCCAAACCAGGGGAGATAGGCAACAGTCTCTACTCCAGTAAAGGGAGCATCGAATAACTCCCAGTAGAGTAATCTGCCAGTTAAGGGTAGCCAAACGAGAATGAAGAGAATCATAAAGATAGGGAAGGTCTTCATCGACTGGAGCGACTGCGAAGCCACCTTCATTTGGAGCTGTTTGATTCGTTTTTCCTGTTTTTGAACCTTTCTAAGGAGCTTCTTGTCGCCGGTTCGTCTCGCCTTATTATAATCAGAGGTCCATGCGCTGATCTCGCGTTGCCAAGCTCTCATTTGCTGGAGTTGTTCTCTACTGGTAAGGCGGCGATTGATGAGAGTTGTGAGGAATGCCATGAGTACGGAGAGGCATAGGATGAAGATTGTTGAGGCGGGAATCGTTGCCAACCACTCAGGAAGCATGTGACCACTACTCCAACAGTTTCAGTATTTCCTTTGCTGCTTCCACCTGTTTTCCGTTCGGGTTTTTAACAATTTTCACCGATGCACCCGTTAAAACCGAGCAGGTAGCCGCTATCAGCCTTGAAAAGAGGAGCTCTTCCGCTATTTCACTTTCCAAAACCTCATCTCGCCTCCGGGTTACGTCTTTTGGTCTGCGAAAAAGGACCTCGTGGGGTTCTGCTTCAACGAGAACGAAGGCGTTGGGGTTTAGGAGCCGCAGGACGTGAAGGGGTAGGCCCGCCCAGTACCCATCCCCGGTTTTTATGGACATGTGGGTGTCAACGATGACGTCTCCCTTAGCCTCTGCCACTCGTTGGGATATGGTCTTGGCTGCCTCTGCTTGAAGGTCACGCTGAAGAGACAGCTTTAACTTTCTCAACTCGTCCCTATGGAGGGATCTTCCCCGCTCTTGAGTCAGCTCAACCATGATGGACCCGTAATTTATCACCGTAACCCTTCTCCCGGACTGCTGGGCGAGCTTCAAAAGCTCCTTACAAACGGCGGTTTTGCCGGTTCCGGGAACCCCCGTGACGATCACGACCCTACCCAAGGCTCACTCCCCCAGAATACGGCGTATAGCGGGATACATTTCCGCGACGCGCTCCCGCATCAAAAGTTGGTAATACTGATACAGGATGCCCACGGATAGCAAAACGCCCATCCCTGTTCCGAAAACTCCGAAGAAGTCTGCGACTGCCGCGATCAACCCTACAATAAAGCCTCCGAGGATCGTGACCGTGGGGATGTAGCGTTTAAGAAGCGATTCGATGGGTATGTCGGACCTTCGGAATCCAGGTATCTGCATCCCGGCGTCAACGAGTTGTTTCGCAACGGTTCTCGGTCCCAAACCACCCACCTCCAGCCACGTGAGGGAAAAGACGACACAAAATGAAGCCATGATACCTGCATATGCGAGCGCCCGCAGAGGATTGTTTACGACGTCTGGGAAGTTTCTGGGTGAAAGCACATAGTACACGAGGCCGCCAACAGGTTGGGGACCCTGCTCCCCGCTCTGGTATTGACCAACAAGATCAAGCCAAAAGTTGGTGCCGGGAGAGGGTTGGCCGAGGTAACTCCAAAGGAGCTGAGAAACAAAATATATGTTTGCGAAGAGAGCGGAGGCAAAGATCACCGGTAAGTTGGACACGTACAAGAGCTTGATAGGGTATCGAGCGCGATACCCTCGATATTGAGCGTAGGAGATGGGTAGTTCCACCCTAACCCCCTCCACATAAATCACCACGAGGAAGACAACTATCGTGGTGAAAAAACCTAACATAGCAGGGAGGTCCCCCTCCCTGATGAAGGCGTTTTGTAGAGGCTCTCTACTCAAGATCGTTTGAAAGAGCGCGACTAGAGCTCCATGGCTTTTTCTGTCTGGAGACCCTCCTGGAAACGGGTCTAGGCTGTCCCACAAGACGCGTTGAGCCACCCCCGCCATGATGAAGAGGCTGATTCCACTTCCGATTCCCCAACCCTTTTGTAGCATTTCGTCCAAAAGCATCAGCACCAGCCCAGCGGCTAGAAGCTCGATGAAGATGACGATGGATTCCCTCAGGTCCAGAGGACCGTAAACCCCTCCCATGAGGTACGCGGAGGCCTGAACCCCGATCATGATGATGGAAAAGACTTTGCTGGCAGAGGTAAAGAGGGTTCGATCGTCAGGGTCAGAGAAGTCGCAACCTATCATCCCAGACCCAGCGAGAAGCTGTAGGATGAGACCCGCGGTCACGATGGGGCCGATTCCCAACTCCATGAGAGAGCCTCGATTTGAGGCGAAGATTACGCGAAGGTACGTGAGTTCCCATCCTCCGCGCAATCCGACGCCGTAAAGCGGTACTTCACACATGATCAGGTATAAAGCTAGGGCCATGGCGGTCCAGAACAACTTTTCGTTAAACCCAACCCGACGCTCAGGGGGGGTAACCTCGGGCACAAACCTGGAAAGGGGCTTAAACATCGTGAGGAATCTGCCTGCCATGGCTTGCTTCACCGTTTATCTGTAAGGCAAATTACCGTAGGGTGGTAATTAATTTTTAGCTTATGAACTAGTCGGTCTTCTCTAGGATCCTTCCGCCCGCTTCCTCTATCTTTTTGGCTGCAGCCTTTGAGTGGGATGCGATCTTCACGAGGATGGGTTTGGTTACGCGGCCCTTAGCCAAGAGTTTGTCGTATCCTAGCTTGTCGAGGTCTAGGAAGGCTTTCCTCTCCTTCTCCTCTAACTTTTGTTCCATGGCCAGTTTGTTGGCTAGCTCCTCAAGTTCCCCCACGTTGAGAACGTTAACCCTTTGGCCTAGGCTTCGCGGAGAGGTGAATCCCCTCTTTCCAAAATAGTCGGGCTTATACTTTACCACGTAGGTCCATCCGTGCTTGTCATAGCCCGACTTCCGTCTGCCCTTTGTTCCGCGGCATCGATGCTGCCCAATCTGGCCGTAACCGTGGGTTCTAGAGCCTCGTTTCTTTCGGGTTTTTCGAAGTTTGTGTGGCATATGTCCTCCTCATGTTGATGTCTTCGAGCGTTCAACGAATCCTTCTCATGACTATGGTTAAGAGGGAATTATTTAAGCTACTCTACGGAGACCCTTTCTCCTGTAAACCTTTCTTCGACCAGCTTTGTCAGGCGCACCTCAAGGACTCCGTTTTTGTAGGAGGCCCTTGCGGACTTGGGGTTTACTCTTGCTGGAAGCGCCAGCTCTTTGTGGTATTTTCGTTGAGGCGTGTCCACAGAGATGGTCAGGTGTTCTTCTGTGGTGTTAAGGTTGATGTCGTCTTTCTCCACGCCAGGGAGCTCAGCCACAATGACCACGTCCCTGTCCTCCTCCATAACATCCACGAGGGGCTCTCTCTCCTCACGAATCTTGGGCCCAGAACGGTTGGCTTGGACGTTCCCAAACTCGCGAATCACCGGCTTTCCGTCGGGTCCCATGGACAGGGAGAAGCCGTAAACATAGGGTCTAAGGGTCCTCGCCCCCTTTGGGGTTGTCTCGAAGGCTTGGCGCATCATCTTCTCCATCATCTCCTCGATCCTGTCAAACTCCTCAAAGGCATCGAACCACGGATATGGGTGCTTCCTCCTCCTTCTCTTCCACCAGTCTTCGCTCAACAAGCTCCCTCCCTAACAAGGATTGTGCTGACATGTGACTATAAAAGGTATAGCTAGACCATGCGTTTTATGAGTTCGTTGATGGCCTCTCCCCTGTATCCTGTTACGCCGTCGGCGGCGTAGCTCTTTTTCACCTTCCCCTTGTACCCCTTCTTTGGTGGGTGAAGTCGAAACAAGGGCTTTATTTTGGGGAGTTGCCCAAACTCCACCTCCAGTTTGTGTATGGCCTCTGCTAGGTCGTCTAACGATTTATAACCGACTTCTAGGGCGTATTGGTCAGTTAACCTTTTGTTGCCGATGAGTCGACCCCTCTTTTTTAGGAGGAACCCTATATTTTCTTTAGAAACCTCACCCCAGGTTACGTGGTTTTGAGCTTTTCGTAGCATGCCGAGGTAGGAGGGTCGGTCGTCAATCAGGGTGGCGTGGCAGTTGCGATTTAGGTGAAGCATATTCAGCGTTTCGTTGATTTCTCGAAAAACGCCGCTGACTCCCCGGACCCGAATAACCGCGAAGCACCTTCTCCTCTCCTCCATCTCACCCCACCCAGTCCGCAGGCGTGACAAGCCTGTACGTTTTTTTAAGAGCATCAAAGATGGCGTAGGCAAAGGAGGGAACCGTTCTGGTGGAACCAAAACTTCTCGTCCAGCAATCCTTGATTCCTGCGAGCCCAAGGATGACTTTGGCCGATTCGCTGGCAACGATTCCTAGACCTCGGGGACCTGGGATGAGCACGATTCCCACTCCTCCACACCTGCCCCGAACCTGAAAGGGGAGAGAATGAGGCTTTCCACACCCACACTCCCAGCTTCCACACCCTCGGCGAACAATAGTGATGTTGAGGCGCGCGTCCATGGCCCCCTTCTCAATCGCGGTGCGCACCTGTCTAGCCTTACCTGAGCCTAGTCCCGCGTAGCCGTCGCGGTTACCTACTGCCACTATGGCCTTAAACCGAGACTTCTCCCCCGCGTCGGTTTGCTTTTGCACCAAACTTATATTGATAACCTCTTCCTCTACGTTTGGAAGGAGAACGTCCACGATTTCGGGCTCACGTATCTTCAATCCTTCCATAAAAACCTCTTCCATGGAGGAAATGTGACCCTCCATAATCATCTTTCCGAGCCTAGTGCGGGGCGTCCAACCCTCGATCTTTTCCTTCACCCTTTCCTCTTTAGAAGTCATACTTTCTCCCCCTCAAACGAGGAAACGATCTTTTCCTTTATCTGAGAAAAGTGTCCGGAGAGTTGTTCAGGGCGCAGTCCCCTCAACAGATACTTGGAAAACCTCTGCTGATAGGCATCTGGGCTGGAGGACAATCGATTCGCATAATGAACAACATGTTCCCCGCGTATTCTCTTTTCATCTGGCAGCACGACCTCGCTATGTGGAACCGCAACGCCCGCGTCTAGAGCCCCCTTCAGCGCAGCAAAAATTCGCGCACCTCGGGAAGGCGATTGCAAGCCTATGTCTAAAACCGCTGTTTCCAAGCCACGGGCAACCGCTCTATAACCGCACAAAAGTCCAGTTAGATAAGCCGCTGAGACGTTTCCACAGTTGCCTTGCCAACCAAAGGTTTTCATTAATTCACGGGAGTGGGCGGAAACAAGGACCTCATCACCCGTCGCCTTGGCTTCAACGACTTGAACGACCACGTACCTTAGGGTCCCTCGAACCACCAAGCGGGGCAGCCTAGACAAAACAAGGGCTCTTCTTGACCGGTAGTTAATCTTTCCCTCCCTCCTTCTTCGGAAGGGAACGCGATAGCTAGGTCCCTTTGCCATCACCGCTTCCTCCACAATCCCCGCGTCTCGATGTAACGCTCCAAGTCCGGGGTTGATTCGAAGACGCCGCCGCCCGCCATGTCATAGAGGCGACGATAAACGCTTTCTGTGATTGCTCGTTCAGCCCTCAATTCACGTAGTCTCTTCCGCAGTGTCCGAATTTTTTTCATCCACGCCTCCTTTTTTGAAAACTTTGCTCGAGTCGACCCGCTTTTTCTCCCGGGGCCTCTCCTTAACCCCTTCCTTTTCTTTTCTTGCAGAACACGCGCGCGAGCGCGACTTACCCCCTTCTTTGGGACAGCCTGAATAGTCCCCTCGTGAATCAGCCTCCGAATTCCCTCTCGAGTGATCGCCGCTTCGACATCTTCAGTTCGGTCAGGGTCGACCCAAACTCTGCCTTCACCCACCTTAAGAATTTGAGCCGCTAAACGGCGTTGGCTTTTGAGACTCAACTCTCTTCGCTCCTTTTTATGCTTTTTTGGCCTCCTCCTCTTTTTCCTCTTCTTTCACTTCTTCCTTGAGCTCTTCAACCTCTTTTGGGTTTAGAATGTGGATTCCTCTCTCCTTGGCTCGAGCAGAGATCTCCACTCGTTTTCTCGCCCCAACCCTATGGGCGATTCTGGCGGCTTGGGTTTTGGGGTCGATTTGGTCAAGGTCGTCCACGTTCTGAACTAAGACTTCCAAGTATCCGGAAGGGTGAAGCCCCCTCGCCTCCTTGGGACCACGATAACCAACCTGTGCGGACTTAGGCCAGCCCTTAACCTTCTTTCGCATCTTGCTGTCTATGCCGCGAGGTTTTCTCCAGACCTCTTTCAATCTCTTGTAACGCCAGCTTTCCTGTTGCCTGAACCTGGGCTTCTTGCTTTTAACGCGTTCTCGCACCTTTAATGCTTGTTCTTTTTCAGGTGTTTCAGGTCTTCCCTCGCTTCTCACCCTTCCATCCCCCTATGCCGTTCGTAAACATAAATACCGTCGAGAAATACTCGGGGGTCCTTTCTCTTCACCTTGGTTGCCCTTTCAATGTTTGCTACGGTTTGGCTGACATCTTCGATGTTGATTCCCTGCACAATAACGTCTTCATCCTTTACCAAAACCTTGGCATCGCCCATGATCCTGGCTGTGCGGGGGCTTCGCTCTCCGGTGAAGTTTTCTATCGCTACAGTTTTCCCCTGTACCTTGACGGATATGGGGAAGTGGGAGAACACGATCTTTAGCTTGTAGGTGAACCCATCGGTCACTCCTGCTATCATGTTTCGGACGTGGGAACAAACGGTTCCCACGAGGGCTGCCTCCCTTTTTCGAGGCCACTTCGCCTGAACCTTTAGCACGTTTCCCTCCAACTGGATGGATACGGGAGCATGAGAGAAGTCTCGAGTTAATTCACCCCCCTCGCCCCTCACCGTGACAACTCTTCCACTTACCCCAACCTCCACGCCCTCCGGAATTTCAACGGATTTAACCGTCTCCAAGGCACGCATGTTTAGCTCTCCTAATAGACAAATGCGAGGAGTCGCCCTCCAGTTTTTCTTTCCTTAGCCTCCCTATGAGATAAGACCCCTTGAGGGGAGGAAACTACTAGAAGACCCACGTCTCTAGAGGGTAGAAATCGTTTCTCCCAAGCTTCAAACTCGTGGGCCTTCACGTGGAAGCGGGGCTTTATGGCGCCGCACCTGTTCACCCTCCCGAGAAGTTGCACCTTGAATTTCCCTGAGCGACCGTCATCCACGAACTCAAATTCTCCGACGTATCCGTTTAACTGCATCACCCTCAAAACTCTTCCCAGAAGTTTAGAGGCTGGGCTAATCACGCATTCACGCTTGTTACGGATCTCATTATTCACAATGACGGTTAATCCGTTTGCCAACGTGTCCATCATAGTCAAGCCTTTAATCCCTCTACTCGTATTTTTTAAAGCCTAGATCTTTGGCGATTTCCCTAAAGCATTGACGGCATACATATAACCCGTATCGGCGGATAACTGGACCGTAGGAGCCGCATCGTCTACACGGTCGACTACCCTTACCGTACTTTCTCTCCTTTTTAGGCTTCTGCTTCCCCAAGTAACTCACCGGCACTACGCGATTTCAACTCCAAACTCGTCTTTAATAAACATGGTTGCTTCATGGAGCCTCAACAAGTGACTCGACCCAATCTTGGACCTAGCATGACGCCGACGTTTAACCCTGTATCCGGGTCTACCAAGGGTAACGGAGACATCCATGCCGTATATGCCGAGTTCCGGCTCATATTTTGTGCCCGGTATCTCTATGTGTTCCCTGATCCCGAAAGAGAGGTTGCCATAACGATCGAAGCAATCCGTTGAAAGCTTGTTGTCAACCGCTTGAAGAGCCCTTTTAAGGAAGTTCTTTGCTTTTTCCCCTCGGAGGGTTACGAGGCAAGCGATGGGTTCACCCTTCCTGATGCCAAAGTCCCGTATGGTTTTTTTGGCTTTTCGCTTACAAGGCCTCTGCCCCGTCAATTTTTCAAGAACCTTTGCTGCTTTCTCGAGGGGCTCTCCAGATTTTCCAACCGAGATGTTCACGGTTACCTTTTCGATTCTTGGTTTAAGCATTGCATTTTCACTCCACTTCCTACGGATTTCCTCTTCAGACAAATCATTCAGTCTCCTGTAGGGATATGGAGGGTTTGGTGTCGCCAACGACAAGTATGTAATCGACGGTGGTTTGGAAGCGGTTTCCCTTCTTGTCTTCGATGGTGATCAGCGAGCTTCTACGGTTTTGGCCAGGTCTTTGTTCTACAGTAACGATCTTGCCCCACTTGCCCATGTTCTTGCCATCAACAATTATGGCAGGTGTACCTTCGGTCAACCTAAAATGTCCAGCAACTTCCTGATCGGGGATGCTCATCTTCAAGGTTTCCATTGTTTGATACACGTCTTCCCCCGGCTTTTTAGGGTCCTTTACTTGAATGAGTATGTTTCTTCCATCATGGAGGTTAAGCTGCACGTGCCCGTCTTTGATCACGGATTTGTTTTCAATCCGACAAAGTTTGAATCCGGCCTCATCCTTCTCAATGGGATGAAGGACCAAACCCTTTTGGGAGGGCAAGATTCGATAAATCTTTTCCGCATCGGGAATGGAGACAACATCCATCAAACCTATTGGAAACCGTGCTTCCCGTTGGACTTTTCCATCGACGCTGATTTTTCCTTGTGAAATTATGGCCTTGGCCTCTTCTCGTGTTTTTGCGAAGCCAAGTACGTCGCGTACAATAAGCGCGAGGGATATGCAACGTGAAATCGGGTGAGGACCCGGCTTAGGTTTCACTGTCCAAATGAACTCCTTTCGATGGATGGGCCAAAACCTTGGCGCCGGTTTTCGCTTTAAATGTCTTCTTCCACCCTTCTTCCCCAATCTACACTCCTCCACCTCACGTCGGTTCTAGGTCCTCTGTTGGAGGCTTGGGCTCTTCTTCTTCCACTTCTTCCGCGGCTTCTTTTTCAGGGAGTTCAGCCGCCTTGGCAGCCTCCTTTCGCTTCAACGCCTTCTTACGCCACTTATCGTCAAGGTTGAGACGAGTGATCATCACCTTGGATGGTGGAATTGGAACCAGCGTGGTGGACCCATCTACCTTCTCTCGAGTTATGCCCTCAATAAAAACTCTATACTTTTTTCGATCAACTCGAGTGACCTTTCCCTCGAATCCCTTGTGGTCACCCCTCATAACCCGGACAGTGTCGCCACCCCTCACTGGAACCGAGTTCGTGTTGTGGGATGATTTTAGTTCGGGTGAGAGGGGCGCGGAGAATCGTTTGTATCGCTGGTGGTGAGGGGCTTGATGCAGTCTTTTTCGCTGTTTTCCGGGTTTGGTTGTTTTCACTGTTTTTCACTCTCACACGATGATGCTGGAGGCGCTCGCTATCCTAGGCCACCGTTCAGCGGCTTCCCTCGCCACGGGGCCCCGGATCTGCGACCCCTTCATTTCGCCTTCCGGCGTCATGACAACGGCTGCGTTGTCCTCAAATTGAACCCACGTTCCTTCCTTCCTTCGATACGGTTTTTTCTGTCGAATGATGACTGCTCGAAAAATTTTCTTTCTCATGTCGGGTGTTCCCTTCCTTACCGAAACAACTGCCATGTCTCCAACAGCCGCTGATGGGATACGCCTCAACCGTCCCTTGTATCCTATCACTTGAATTAACCTTAGTTCCTTGGCCCCGCTGTTGTCACTGCATTTAATTACGGCGTTGGCTGGCAATCCTCTTGAAATTTTAGGTCTCTGACTAACCATCCCCTTGGCTATCCAGACACGCGCTTTGGCTCTCGCCGCCATCTCATTCTTCCCCCAGTTTTTCAACCACTACGAAGGAGACGGTTTTGCTTATGGGACGGCATTCCGCTATCTTCACTTGGTCATTCTCCTTAGCGTTAATGCAAGGAGGATTGTGGGCGGATATTTGACTGCGTCTCCGCTCGTAGCGTTTGAACTTTGGCACATAGTTCAGATAGTCACGTCGCACGACGACGGTTTTGTCCATCTTGGCGCTCATGACAACGCCATCCAGCACGTGTCCTCGAATGGAGAGGGTTCCATGGAAGGGACAGTTCTGATCGTTGCAAGTCTTTTTGGGTTTCTTCAAAGTAAGGGCTGCCATTTACCACCGCCTCCTAATTCTCTTCTTAACTCGATCTTCAGGCCGTCCGACAATAGCCTTTCCGTCGACCTCTATGACTGTACCGTCCGGCATGGTGAAATGAAAGACAGCCACCCTCTTAGTGACGGTTTTTCTCTTGTTCTCATGTCGGATCACCAAGGTATTGCGGCTCTCATCGATCACCCTGCCGGCGATGCCTACATAGTCGGGGTGCAAGCTTTTTACGACTCTGGCGTTAAGCCCAATAAGCTCGTGCTGAAGTATGACAGGGGCAATTTTCATTCCTTCCCAACCTTCCCGAGCCTTGCTTCGTGTTCAATGGTGAGAACGCGGGCGATGGTTTTGCGGAGTTCTCGTATATGAGCCGGGTTCTCAATTGCCCCGCCTGCCTCAACCATCGTTTTCAATCTCACAAGTTCTGTTTGTAGCTCTGTCAGCTTTTTCTTGCGGTCTTCGGATGACATCGCTCGAATATCCTTTTTCCTCAAGATCGGCATGCTACTCCTTGGCCTCCTCGGTTTCCACAGCCTCCACCGTCTCTACCGCCTTTGCCTCTTCCCGTGGGATCTCTTCGATTATCTCAACTTGGTCAGGAAACTTCGCCTCTGGGGGCATTATTTGAACCTTGATTCCGTAAATGCCCTGTTTTAATTGTACGTGCGACGTAGCTTTCCTCAGGTACGTTGTGGCGGGGTCTCCGCTTTTGGGTAAATACCCGGAGCGAAACTTTTCATATCGAGCCCGATCTGTTCGCAGCTTTCCGCTTATGATGATCTCGGCTCCTAATGCTCCGGCTTCCATGATTTGGTTTAAGGCCCAGAAGCCGGCTCTTCGAAAGTGCACACCTCGCGTTAAAGCTGAAGCCACGCGAGACGCTATCACGTGGGCGTTAAGTTCTGGAACCTCGATTTCAGCCACGGAGATTTGTGGGTTAGAAACTTGGAACTTTTCTTCCAGCGTTTTTGCGAGTTCCTTTATCGTCTCTCCGCCTCGTCCAATGACTAAGCCGGGGCGCATAGCATAGACCACTATGTGGGTGCCCAAGGGGGTTTTCGTTATATCCACGCCGCCATATCCAGCCTTCTCAAATTCGTTCCGTAAGAATTCGTTGATTTCTGCCTTTTTTAGGGACTCGCTTACAAAATGTTTAACCACTGACATTAGGCTTCCTCTCTTTGCTCTAGAACCAGCTCTATATGGCAGAGTGTTTCAAAGCGGGGTGAAGACCTCCCAAAGGCCCTTGGGATAGACCTCTTAATTTTCATTCCTGGGTAAGCTGACGCGTGGATGATTCGAAGTCTTTCCATGTTTAGCCCTTTGTATTCAGCGTTTGCCTCGGCTCCCTCCAGCACCTCTAAAACCTTTCGAGCAGCCTTCATCGGGTACCTGCCCGCGTAGGCCTTTTGAAGTCCACGCCGGTGTCCCGCCTTTTTCTTGAATCGACGGAAGGGAACCGGCTTCTTCTTTAAGATAACCTGCTGGAGAAAATCCTTGGCTTCGTCGAGGTTCATCCCCTTTACTGCGTTGCACACCTCCCTAGCTGCTTTATGGGATACCCTAAGCTCACGGCCACTGGCCTTCACGGTTCTGTCGGGGTCTAACCCCGTTACTGAGTATCCCCACTTCGGCACTGTTCCGCGCTCCAACTGTGCAAATCAACAGAAGTACGGTAGTTTATATGCTTTTTTATCGAAGAGCGCAAAACATCCTTAAGATGGGATAGGTTGTTTCGTCATTGGTCTCGCGCAGACTCGCCGAGCTTTAAAAGGCTTCTTCAATTATGATTTTAACGATTCTTTTTCCCGCCGAGCCGTCCCCATAGGGTGAAAGCTGAGAGAGTTCGCTTCTTTCCTTTAAGGTTTGATTCAGCGCCGCTAGTATTTTCTCTTTTTCGACTCCCACCACCCTTGCAAAGCCCGCTTCCACGGCCTCAGGCCTCTCGGTAGAAAGTCGAATCACTAGGACGGGTTTCCTTATGGGCGGTGCCGTAGCCTCCTCTTGCAGTCCCCCAGAGTCCGTGAGTATCATCTCACATTTTTTCATGAGCACAAGGAAGTCGAAGTAGCCTAAAGGAGGAATAATTTGAACGTTTTCTGAGGAAGAAAGTTTCTTCCATAATCCTTGTTGGCGTAAGCGTTTTCGGGTTCTGGGATGAAGAGGATACACGATGGGTAGGGGAGCCTCAATAAAAGCCTCAACAAGGCTTTTGAGCACGGCTGGGTCATCTACGTTCTCGGCGCGATGAGCAGTTGCCAGCGCGAACCTCTCGAATTCCACCCTTTGTAGAATGCTAGACCTTCTTTCAGCCATTGGAAGGTGCTGTATCACGGCATCGATGACTGTGTTCCCCGTCACGTAGATTTTGCCCCAGACGCCCTCTCTTTCCAGGTTTTTTCTCGCATTTTCGGTGGGGGCAAACAGGTAGGTGGAAACGTGGTCCACCAAGCGTCGATTGTGTTCCTCCGGCATGCGCAAGTCAAAGCTTCTGAGACCAGCTTCTACATGTCCCACTGGAGCGCTGAGCTTTACCGCGGCGAGGGCGGAGGCTAGGACCCCGTTGGTGTCGCCCTCCACCAGCACCAGCCTTGGCTCGACTTTCTTGATGACTCTCTCGATGAGGGTTATGATTCTGCCGGTTTGTAGTCCCGGAGAGTAGGCCCTCACCTTGAAGCCGTAGTCGGGCTTGGGAAGTTCCAGTTCCTCGATGAATTGCTGGGACATGTTGTAGTCGTAGTGTTGACCGCAATTAACGAAAATGTAAGGAACCGAGTTCTCCTTTAAGGCTCTCATGACGGGCGCCATCTTGATGATTTCCCGAGGGCTAAATGCCCTTTTCGGGTCTGGTGCCCACGACTACCATACAGGCTTTACTTATGGTATTCACCTCCGCCTCTAAGGGTTCCATTTTTCATCGGCATATTTTCTCACAACGACCATAAAGTTCGCCGATACAATTCTGTGCTTCCTATATCTATCCTTTTTTCCTCCTCCCTCATCTCCACTCGCTCAAATAGGAATATAAATAACAAAGGTCTGTGCCGAGATTTAAAATGAAAACAACGCTAAAAAGTAGGAGGATGTTTTAGGCGGTTTACGCGTTGATTGGCTATTGTTTTTTGCCGCACTTTGGGCAATAGACCGCTTCAGTCGTCATTTCTGCTCCACAGTGCACGCAAAACTTCTTTTCTATAGCTTCTTTGGGTGCCTCAGGTGCCTCGGGTGCCTCAGGTTTTTCGAGCCTCTCAACTTCTGGCTTTTCTGCTTCTGGAGCAACTCCTTCTGAATACGTTAAGGATGCTGATCGTGCACTGAAAACGCCGAAGATAGGACCGATTATAAATGAGAGAATCCAACCGATTATGGGAATGCTCCCTATAGCGCCGACAATGATTGCGCATACGAATAGTGCTATGACCCATAGAATATACGTTCCCCAACCGATCCTTCCAATTATGCCCAAGATTTCTCCAATGGCAAATGCTTTGCCAAAACTGTCGTTCTTAACCATGTGCACAATGGCCATGGCTAATATGACGGCAAGGAAAAACGCTAGGATCAAGCCAACTATTAGCATAGGTATAGCCACGAACCAACCGACCAATGGCACGCCTGGAAAGGCCATCCATGCGAAGCCAGTTAGAAACACAAAGGGAACAATCAAGATAATCGGGATTATCATGTATATGATGGCTACAACGACAATTTTCAATCCTTGAACCCACAAACCCCCATAGTTTTCTAAAGGCGGAAGCGCCTTGGAATCTGGAGGCTCCTTTATGACTCTGCTCACATATCCTGCAACGATTAGATTTACGATCGGAATGATGCTAAGGATGATCAATATTAGCAAGCGACCGATATCGGCGAAAAGAATCTTCGTGTAATTGATTGAGTCTGTCAGATTTTTGTCAAGCTTCAAACCTTCTCCCTCCTTCACACTAAATTTGACAAACACATTATAATGTTTGATCTAGAAATAGTTTGCTATGAGGAAGGCGGTTTAATATAGAAATAGTTTTATGAGGGTTTCTAGGATGCTTTGGGCGCATTGATCCGGGTCTAGTTTGTCGGAGTCCACGGTTACCTCGGGTTGTAGGGGCTCTTCGTAAGGTACGCTCACTCCGGGCACGCTGACGCTCTCACCCGTAAAAGCTTTTCTATAGATGTCCTTGGGAGCGTAGGCATACTCCTTTCGCCCAGTCTCCCTCTGGATGCAGACCGATAGGGGGCATCGGAGATAGGCTTCCATGAACCTAGGCATTTCCGTTCGGGCGTGGTTTCGATACTTTCGGAGGTTTGCGGTGGCATCAATGATAACGTTAACGCCGTTCTCGGTCAGGAGCTTAGCCACAAACACGACGGCCCCATACACCATGTTTCTCTCTTCCTCCGAATACGTGGGCTTGGGAGTCACAACTTTACGCAACATGTCCGAAGAGACAACCTGAGCATGAACCTCCCGCTTCCTCAACTTTTCCAGCAACGCCTTGGTAACGGTAGACTTACCACTACCCGGAAGACCGGTGACCCAAACACACCACCCGCTAAACAATGTGGACCAGCCACTATCACAGAAAATATCGTGAACCTACTGATAAAGTTAAAAGCAGAAGGCTACAAACGAATTACATTATAAAGATTAGGTCAAACTTTGAACCAGATTAATAAGCACGTCTCTTTGGGCAATGTCGAAGGTGCAAAAAATTTATTGCCTCAAAGATAAATGTAATATTTTTGATTTCGATTAAATTTGACCGAAATAAAATAGAAGAAGCTATTTTAACGTTCTATGGATTTTCTTGCATTCCTTCTAACTTTCATAGTCCCATTCTATACATTCCTTTTCATTTTTCGTGGCAAAATCTTTTTCTAAACGGAGAAAAGTTTCTATATCCTAGGGATACCCTGCGGAAATCGATGAAATCGAAGACTTAGAGGCTAAGAGTAGGTTCTTTAATGCCTGCTGGTAGCACCATTGATGATGGCTAGAGTCGTTTATGAAAAATGCGTGGAAACGCTTAAATGTTTGTAAGAGTTCCTGAACAGATGAGAACAGGTGAACATTGTGTCATTTAAGGATCTCTGGGGTTTAAGGCTAGACTATTCGGTGTTCAAAATGAGTCGCAATCCTTTCTCCATTACCCCGTTGTTTTCGGACTATGATAATAAGGAACGTTGCAAAATGGATGAAGGGCTTTTTGTCGTCACCAAAGAATCTAGAGATGTCGTCATTTCCTTCGGATTAGGAAAGCGAATTATAACTTGGGGCAAGATTGGAGTTGGAAAAACCACGCTTCTTAACATGCTACTATATCTTGCACGTTTCAGAGAGAGCTGTTTGCCCATACGTGTCATAATTAAAGAGGATAATGTTGGAAGAGCGGTCCAAGAACTTCTTTATACCTGTTGCTTCGAACTCGTGAATGAATTGAAGAGAAGAAAGATTACTGAACCACTGAGAAGTGCGAAAAGGTGGCTTCTCGATAAAAGATATACAGATAGACTGTATGATTTTATGTGCAGATTGATTGGTGCGTATGAGGAGGGAAGGGGCGAAGAAAGAAAAGTCTCTGTAGCCGCCGGAGTAAGTGCAGTACTTGAAGCTGGTATGGAAACTGAAGATGTAACTATAAAATCGTTTAGGACCTATGTAGAAAACTTGCCAGTAAAGATGATAGAAGAGTACCTAAAAGAAATTTGTAAGCTCGTCAAAGAATTAGGGTATGATGGTATTGTTTTCGCTCTGGATGAGGCGGACCATATCCCCAGTGTGGAGAAGGTTTTGGGGATGCTCACTGTCTCAAGAGAAATCTTCTTTGCTTCTACAGACTGTACATTTATCCTAGCCGGGTCACCTGATATTCTAGCTCAAGACAAGAAGAATGAAATAGTCGGGATCTTTGACTCGATTATAGAGATAAAAAGTCTAAGGGAATCTGAAATCATGGAGGCATTCTCTAAACGATTAAAATCGGAAAATGAACACCTTACCTTAAACGACGTATTCGCCCCTGAAGCTATAAAGGCAATCATGAACTATTCTGGTGGGGTATTGAAAGTAGCTATTAAACTTGCCGAGAATGCTTTAGGCGAAGCAGCATCCTTACGCGAGTGTCCAGTCTCTGCGAAACACATTAACGCAGCTTTTACCCGAACCCGAGCAGATATTGCCGTGAGACTGCCGGAACACATGCTACAGGTCTTAAGAGCATTACATGAACTGGGGGAAGCCTCGCCGTCCGATAAAACCTTTCAAGCGAAAGCAAGTCTGTCTCGTTCGAGATTAACTTTGATTTTAGGCAGTCTTTACGAGGAAAAGCTAGTTGAACGTCTAAGAAAAGGCAGAAAAATAGTTTACAAGGTTCCTCCACAAGTCATACCCTTAATAAGCTAAGTGTACGTTCATACTCACTTTAATGTTCTTCTGTTTTCTTCTGTCCGTTGAACAGTTGTGAACAGTTAAACGCTAATTTTGATTGATAGGTATTGACTGAGCAATGATTACGGCGATGATGATGGCGTCGACAATGGCGGTAATGACGACGATGACAACGATGACGACCGTGGGTGACAACAACAACGCGGTTTTTGTTAACTATTAACTTGAGACCTCGTTAAGTGGGTGAATGAATAAATCAGAAAAAGCCATTCTAGAACAGGAACTGAGGGAGGGTTCCTACCTCGGCAACGTTAAGCTTGGTCCTCATTGCCGCTGTAGCGTCAAAACATTTCCAGCGGTTGGGTGGGTTCACTTCCTTCCGTTTTCACGAATGACAATGTTCCTCGGTGATTTTAATGCTTTGCTCAGGGCCTCGGTACTATTAGTAGCGATTCTGGCTTGCATTGACTCGTTAACTCTCGATGTATGAGTTGATGTCTGTGAGGTCGATTTTTTCGGTTTCGAGAACGTTTCTGATGAAGTTGAACAGTTTTGCACGGACGTCCAGGGAAAGGCTTGGGTACCAAAGGGGTGAAGCCATAACCAGTCCTCTCCATGCGCAAAAGGGCTGTATCACCGTCAGCATTTCCTCGTCTCCAGTCTTGTCCAAGTAATTTTTCCAGAAGAGGTTGAACAGGGTCTCAAAGGGTCCTGTAAGCTTGCCGTAGGTTTGCAGCGAGTAGAAGAGGTAGTTCATGGTCATGCAGCTAGTGTCGTCGCCTGGCTCCCCCCACTCCCCCCGGCTACGGTCCAGAACCGTGAAGTCCACGCCTTTACGAAACAAAATGTTCCAGGGATGGTAGTCACCATGAACCCGTGAGCATCGGTGGGCTTTACGCTTGAGCCTCCACCTCCACTCCACGCACCTCTTCTCTATTTCAACGATTTCTCTTTCCGTGATGTAGTCGAGCCCAGGTGGGTAACTGTCGGTTAAGCCCATGATGCATTCCCCGTGCCCCAGCAGGTCTCGCATCCGCCTAACGTAGAGCTCTGGCGCACCCTTGACGGTGTGAACTTGAACAATGTAGTCGGAGAGGGCTTGACAACGATCCTTGTCCAGATTCTCTAGACTTTTTTGCTCCCTTATTCGGTCAAGGTCTCGATAGTACGGTTTTCCCTCTACCATCTCGGTGACGATGAAGAATTCGTTGCAGTCTCCCACGGATTTTAGGTTTCCATCCACGGTGAAGGCCCCCACATCCACGGAACGAACGTGTTTTGGTAGCTTGTTGAAGCTAGAGTGTTGCCAGAGTAAAATCTGTGCTCGGTCGGAAAAGTGGTCGTGCCCGAAGCCTCCGGGACGTATGGTTTCCAAAACCACCCTTTTCATTTCCCCTTTAACAACGAACCCGATTAGATAAGGAACCCCGTACCCGAATTCCTTTAACTCCTTCCTAGGTCTCTCCTTCTTCTTACCCAACTCACCCACATACCGAATCTCCACATCTGCCTTGTAGACGGAGCAAAGATACTCCCTCAGTTTCTCTATCTGCAACGCTGACATGTTCCAACTTCCCATAATTGACTTAAGGAAAGGTAAGTTAAATTTTTGTATTTCTTGCTTAAAATGAGTACTACTTCAGACTTCACGAAGGTACGTTGGATTTTGCGAACCTCTTATAAAGGGCACATCCTTAATTTCGCACCTCAAGAGAAGGGTTTAGGCGGGGGTTAGCATTCATGAACTTGATCATAGATGGTGGAACCGTTGTCACGATGGGTTGTGAAGGAATAATTCGAGGGGGGGACGTTGTTGTCGAGAATGGTCGCATAGTGGATGTGGGTAAGGGTGCCAAGATAAGACGAAAGTATTATGGTTATGAGAAGATCGATGCCAAGGGAAAAGTGGTCATCCCGGGTCTCGTGAACACTCATCAACACGCGGCGATGAGCCTTCTCCGAGGCTACGCAGACGATTTCCCCCTTATGGAATGGCTGGAGAACTGGATCTGGCCCCTAGAGAAGCACATCACGAGTCAAGACATCCACGTGGGCGCCCTCCTAACAGCCGTGGAGTCCATTATGGGCGGCACGACCACGGTTAACAGCATGTACCATTACGAGACGAGCGGTAATGAAGCCGAGGCCTTCGCTCAAGTGGGGCTTCGCGGAGTGATTGGTCACGTGTGTTTCTCTTGGAGGAAGGAGGGGGACGTGAAAGCGTTACGGGAGCTCGCTAGGGGCTGGCACGGCAAAGCCGACGGGCTCCTTCGGGTGAGTGTAGATCCCCACGCTGCCTATACCGTCGACCCTGAGTACATGAAGGAGCTGAGGGCTATCACTAAGGAGCTGAATGAAAAGTATGCTTCGCCCGATTCCCCCGTTATGTGGCACACCCACATCGCGGAAACCGAAGATGAGCCCGAAAAGATTCGCAAGGCTTTCAACGTTTCCTTTGAAGGCGGGGTGGCGGAGTACCTTGATTCCTTAGGCGTGTTAGGAAGCGATGTCATTGCCGCTCACTGCGTGTCGCTTTCCCCGGGGGATATAGAGATTCTCAAGGTAAGGGGAGTGAAGGTTTCCCACAATCCCGTCTCCAACCTGAAGTTGGGTTCCGGCGTCAGTCCCGTCCCCAGCTTGCTGAAAGCCGGGGTGACCGTTGCCCTTGGCACGGACAGCTCCTGCTCCAACAATACCTCAGACATGTTCGAGGTCATGAAGGTGGCGGCTCTCTTGCACAAGGGCCTTCATAAGGATCCAACCCTGTTATCTGCCGAGGAGGTTTTGCGGATGGCAACCATAGAGGGCGCCAAGGCTCTCTTGTGGGATCAGCAAATAGGGTCCATCGAAACCGGTAAAAGCGCTGACTTGGCGATTGTGGATTTCAAGAAGCCCCACCTATGCCCCTTGTTTAACGAAATCAGTCACCTCGTGTATTCGGCTAGGGCGGCCGACGTGGAAACTGTTCTCATCAATGGCAATGTGGTCATGAAAAATCGAGAACTCACAACCATAAATGTTCACAGGGTTCTGGAGATGGCAGAGAAAACGAAGGAAAGGCTCCTAACGCGCCTCGCTCAAGGATAAGAATACTAGTTACTAACTACCGCTATAGTTAGGTTTTCAACTCCACGGGCGTCGGCTTCTTCGTCTTCATCCCAATCTTTGCCACTTCAGCAATAACCTCACTAGCATCCAAAATCTCCAACAACACAGGCTTTCCATCCTTCGTAAAATGAACAATGATAGGACCCATCTCCTCAGCATAGTCAACCTTAGCCTCAGAAACCTGAATCAACAGCACATCCGACTCACGATTATAACTAACCTTCATATCTTTCCCTCCTCGCCGGATAAAACGTCACCACGAGCTTTCTATCACCAACCTTCTCATAAACCACACGCAACACATGCTCCTTATTAAGCTTAGCCGAGGCTATAAACCTACCCTTCCAACCAACATCCACCCTCTCCGGGCTCTCCAAAACCCTAACAACCCGTCTCTTGGAAACCGACAAACCTAAACGCTTCAAAATCTCAAACTTCCGCATAGCATGGTCGGTGAATTCCACTCTACGAACAGACAAACAGTTTTTCACTCCGCAGTTCCAAAATAACCAGTAGATTTCATTAAAAGCTTATTGATTATCTTTACTCACACCTTCACCAAACGAAATCCAACAACTCATAAAGCCCTCATGCAAGGATAACAGCCATTTTATTAATCGTAACTGTTTATTAGTGGAGAAGAATAAAAGGAACCGTGGTGTTGCACGTGTCAAGTTTCAAGATTAAGGATCCAAGTCTAGCTGCCAAAGGAAGCCTCCTCGTTGAATGGGCTTCAAGGCACATGCCGGTTCTCGATCAGATCAAGCGCCGATTTATGCGGGAACAACCATTGAGAGGCGTTATGATAGGGGCTTGCCTCCACGTAACCAAGGAAACCGCGGTGCTCGTGAGGACGCTTACAGTTGGAGGAGCCGACGTTGCCTTATGCGGTTCTAACCCCCTTTCCACCCAAGACGAGGTGGCAGCGACGCTTGCTGAAGAAGGGCTCTATGTGTATGCGTGGCGAGGTGAAACCACGGAGGAATACTATTGGTGCGTAAATAAGGTGATTGATCACACGCCCCAAATCACGTTAGACGATGGCGCCGACTTGGTGAGCACGATTCATTCAAAGAGAAGCGAAGCCTTGAAGAATGTAAAGGGAGGCACCGAGGAGACAACCACCGGAGTCATGCGCTTGAGAGCCATGGAAAAGGCGGGCGCGCTCAAGTATCCTATCATAGCTGTGAACGACGCCTATACGAAGTATTTGTTCGACAACCGTTACGGGACAGGCCAAAGCACCATAGACGGAATCGTTCGAGCCACCAACATTTTGCTGGCTGGAAAAAACTTTGTGGTGTGCGGCTATGGGTGGTGTGGTCGTGGGCTCGCTCATCGAGCGAGGGGCATGGGCGCCAACGTGATCGTCACTGAAGTGGACCCCATAAAAGCGCTGGAAGCGGCTATGGACGGCTTCCAAGTAATGTCCATGGATAAAGCCTCAGAGATAGGTGATATTTTTGTCACCGTGACAGGAAACATTAGCGTTATCCGAAAAGAACACATGCTCAAGATGAAGGACGGCGCCATTCTCGCTAACAGCGGTCACTTCAACGTGGAAATTAGCATACCTGAACTGGAGAGCGTATCATCTTCAAAGAGAGCCCTTCGACCCAACCTAGAAGAGTACGGCCTACAGGATGGAAGAAAGCTCTATCTACTCGCAGAGGGGAGGCTCGTGAATCTCGCTTCGGCAGAGGGACACCCTTCTGAGGTCATGGACATGTCCTTCGCAAATCAAGCCCTATGCGTTGAGTATTTGGTGAAGGAGAGAAAAATGGAGCCGAAGGTCTACAGCGTGCCGAAGCAAATCGACGAACTCGTGGCGAGGCTAAAGCTAGTGGCAATAGGAGTGGAAATCGACGAGCTTATGGAAGAGCAAAAGAGGTACATATCCACTTGGGAAGCCGGAACTATCTGATTTCAATGACAAAATTTATAATAGGGTAGTAAGTAAAAATGGCTACATTGTGGTGATGAGTATGGTTAGTAAAGATCAAGCTATCGGGTGGCTGATTTTCTTGGGATGCGCAGTTGTTGGAATCGCATACGTCGGCTGCTTTGCAGTTCATGCGGCTCTTCGACCCTGGTTAATTGCCATTCCGGTGATTCTTGCCTTCCTCCTTGTGTTGGGGATCGGGGCTTGGATCGGCTGGACCATGGCTACAACTCCGCCCCCGAAGCCAATAGAGGAAATCGAAGCCGAAGAGAAAGCGGAAGAAAAAGAGGAAAAAGCAGAAGCAGAGAAGAAGGCGGAAGAGAAAGAGGAGTGAAGAGGAGAAGCAAAACCTGACTTCCTCTTCCCGTTGGTTACGCGAGTCGTGGAGCCTCCATGAGCGCGGTTAAAGGCTTAGTGCTTTGCGGTGGACCGGGCAAAAGGCTTAGACCTATCACCTACTACTTTCAAAAAACCATGATCCCCATAGGGATGAAACAGAAACCGCTCCTAGAATACGTGGTTCGGCTCTTCAAGTTTCACGGAATCCAGGACTTAGCCTTTCTGGTTAGCTACAAGGCAGAGCAGATCGTGAACTATTTCGACGACGGCTCCAGATTTGACGCAAAAATCTCCTATGTATACGATGATCCACAGTTGAAGGGAACAGCGGGCTCTGTCCTTAATGCCTATGCCCACGGTACGGTGGGTGTAGAAGACACTTTACTTGTATACTATGGAGACATTCTTACCAACATGAATCTACAGGACTTCTTGCGTTATCACGAGAAACGAGGGGCCTCGGCAACAGTCGCTTTATCCTTAGGCTTTACAGTTAGGGTTGGCTTGGCAGATATGGATAAAGATAACAAGATTCGAGGTTTCGTGGAGAAGCCAAGCTTAGAAAAGCCGGTGAGCGTAGGACTACTGGTTTTCGAGGGTGAAACCTTGAAGGACATGGAGCGATTAAAAAAGGGGAGGCGTGAATTAGATTTGATGAGGGACGTGATCCCCCACCTCATTGAGATAGGCAAGCCAGTCTACGGCTACCTTTCAGACGCCTTCTGGTACGATGTGGGTAGCACCGAGGCATACGAGAAGTTAAACCCCCAACTCGTTGAAAACCGCCTATCCTACCTCTTCTAACGATTTTAACCAATTGCATGTACGATAATGACGCGAGCACCGTTGAAATTTATGCGCTTAGTTTTTCTTTTGTGAAAGGAATTATAAATCCGGGAGTCCCTAAATAGTTTAGTCTCTAGAAGAGACTCAGAGAACTACGCCGTATCGTGTTGGAAGGTAAGTCATGTCATATACGAGCTTGATCCTGCCCTATGCTGTTGAAGACGCCGATAGGAAAAAGCCTTTCACCTACGATATGGAAGTCGCAGCGATTCTTTGCTTAGCCGAGGCAGAACGGAAGAAGCCGGGGATTCTAGAAGCCTCGCCCGAGAGGATTTCGTTCATCTCGAAGCTGCATTACCCCTTATGGGCGGTTCCTTGGGATAATGAAGCCTTCATTGTGGATGGTTTGGGATTTTTCTCTCACACCATTATATATATGAAGCCGCCAGATGTGAAGCTTTTCACCGAGGAGATCAAAAGGAACACAGCGGTTCGTAAGCTCTATCGAAGCGCTTTGCAGAAACATGTCCAGACGTTTAAAGATTTCATCGAGACCACCCAAATTCCCATCGAGGCAGTGATATCGGATAAAAAGCTGTTGTCCGCCATTTTCGAATACCTTAAACAAAGTTTCCTTTCGAAAAGGAACGCGGCAGGGCTCATTGGTTTGGCGCCCCCCAAACTTAATGAAAAGGTGACACGGGAAGTAGCCAGTAAAATCATTGACCACTGGGGACAGCTTCAATCGGACATCAAAGGTTTACAATACGCTATTGGCGTTCTCAACGAAGAAACCAGTTTTCATGAGCGTAAAATCCTTCGCGAGATCGAACAAGCGCGAGAGATGTATGAAAAAGAGGTCCTTCGCGTCAAACCCCTTATAGAGAAAAGGGTGGAGCGATTGATAACGGAGCGGGATGCCAAGATGAAAAAAGCGATCAAAGCCGCCGAAAGAGAATTGATAGTCACCCTCAAGGAGAGGGATAAGCAGGAAAGGAAACTCCATAGACTGGAGCGAAGCAAACGTGAGTTAGAGAGGAAAAGAGACGCTCGTAAACGCAAGGGTGATAAACCGGGCGAGTCTTACTGGAGTAACGAAGTAAAAAGATGCAAAATTAAGATGTCTGAAATCGGAGAAGTGATGGAAGTCCTCTCGCGTCATATTGATCAAGTCCGCAAACAAAAGGAGGTTACTATTGAAAAACTGAACAAAGATTATCAAGCCATGATTGATAGAGAAAGAGGGAGAATTGCAGACCTCGAGGCTTCTCGCGACTATGAAATTGCGATGAAGCAAAAGGAGATCGAAGAACTGCGGTCAGAGGCTTCCTCGATAATAAGCCCCGTGGGACAACTTATCGAGCAAAAAAGGCTGCACGCGTCTCAGCTTAAGGAGGTGACAATTCCTTGGAGACCCGACGAGGTTACACTAATTTGTGTACCCTTTTATCTTGTTCAATACGAAACTGAGGCAAAGTCCCGAAGTAACTTGTACGTGCCTGTCATCGCCATGGGTTACGAGGGCATTATAAAGAGGATTCAGAAGGCTATTGGAAGCTTCAGCCTTGAGTACCGAATTAAGCTTCTTTTGCGTCCCAAGTCTGGCGAATTAGAAAGGATGTTCAATTCGGTCCTTGCCAAAAAGGCGCGGGAGGACAAGGCTCTCGAGGAAATCCTGCATAGGCTAGGTTATTCCAACAATCTCCTCAGTATCCCCGACTTCAGAGAGGTATTAGCGAGGGGGATGGAAGAACTAAAGGGGGAGGGTTGGGTCAACTCAGAAGAGAAGGACGCCATCTTAAACGCTTACGCCCGCCCTTAAACCGCTGACTGTTTCGTAACAGTTAATAAAACTCAAGTGGTATAGTTTCTCACCGAGGGGATGCAAGTGACCGTCGATGACAAGCTGGTGGAACGGAAACTTCTGTTGAAGCGAGTTTACCCGAGGATGGACCTGTTTGAAATCGGTAAAGCATTGAATCTCCCATACTTTAATCGTTTCATGAGCGGCTGGGAAATCGATGAGGAGGAGGCATCCCACGAGATAGCATCAAACATAGGCGATGCGCAACTCAAGGAAATTTTAGAAAAGCAGGTGCCCCGCGAGTGGTCCGTGTTTAGGGGCAAGTACTACACGTTTGAAAACGGTGTTCTACGCCTCGAAGGATCCTGGAAAAGGGTTCAAGCAAGCATCCATCACGTGAAGAAAAGGTACGGAAGAAACGGTGTTGCGGTTTTAAGGACGCTGGTAGAAACCGGCGAAAGCTGCGGCTTAGGGGAAATAAGGAAAAACCTGCGGAAAGAGATCGATCCCCATCCCATTTTGGCGGGACTCGAGGAGTTAAAGGTTATCGTCACCTCCTACAAGGGAGATCGTTATCAAGAGTGGAAAATACCAGAAGAGACCACTTCATTGATTCGGTCAGAGCTGGGACTAGTGCCGACTCCCACTCCTCCACCCTCGGAAGTAGCTCCACTCGGCGCGTCCCCAGTTGAGGTGGAAAAACCAGACTATGTGTGGACGGAGCGTCAAAAAGTTGGGGAGATGGATAAGGAACTCAGCGAATACATAAACGGGCTGCTAAAGCGTCGACTAAACGCGACTGTCAAGTTTGGAAAAACCTTTTCGGTCGCTTCCTTAGCAACTTACCTTCAAAACCTCTTCGGACCCATCCTATACTTCGATAGTTTATTGAGCATTATCCAACAATACGCGCTGGCTGACACGGAGATCACTCATCCGCAAGGAAAAACCGGAATGCGAACGGGATGGTCCCTAGCCTTGTTCGGCGAGCCGGGCACCGGAAAGTCCTTTGCAAGTAGGGACATAATTCTGGGTAAGCCTGACGCAAAGATCCCACCTCATGGAACCCCTGGTAGGAACCGCTACTGCGGGGGGATGTCACCTGCACGCTTCATGAGGATAGGGCAGGCTTACGTTCAACGAACCTTCAACTTCATTGTTCCAGAGTTTAACGACTGGTTCAGGTACTCTGGGATGGTGGACGTCTTAAAGCTTGCTATGGAGCGGGGAGAAATCAAGTATGAGCTGCATAGGGAAGTGATTGGTCCCTATCGCTTCGAATCGTTTCTCAGCGTGAATTACAACACCGCTGTCTTCGGAAGAGGGTACGAGGTCACGGTAAGCGACCCTAATTTTAACGCTATCGAGGATCGAATGGTGTGTCGCCTCCACCGCCTGACCAAGCAACGCTATGTTGATATAGCCCAAAGTCAGATGAGGCTGGCACTGGGAGAAATTGACATCGAAAGGGGAGCCCAAGACATTAGAGATCACATCGCGCTGGTGTACGCCATCGAAACGGGGCACCCCCTTGTGAGGGGTCAGTTTCCCTACAAGCCCGTGATGATCACGCCTCAAACCTACGACATGATTAAGGAGGCTAGGGAAGTCATCATGGAACAAATCCCCCGCGAGGTCGTGAGGTTTTCAGCTCGCCTAGAGGACAGGGCCATTCGCTTCGCTTGCGCCGCTTCCATCCTCAATTACTTTCATTCTAATCTGGATTACATACCGATGAGCGAGGACGCCCTTAAGTATGCCATACAGCTTTATATTGAAGAGGCCTCGGTGAGGTCTCGGGAAGAATTCAAGCCCGAAGAGGTCCTAGAGAAACTGTATTAAGTCGCTTAAGGATTCTGGCGCTTTTGGATATGTGGGAGGTAAGCGACGTTTTTTCAGCTTATGCTTGCGCTTTTGATCTACGTCAACGTGGATGAAGTGAAACTCTAACCCGCAGAGGGGACACGCCCAAACGTGCCCCGTATCGATCTCTACTTTCCTCTTTTTTGGCTCCAGCATTTCTTTCTCTTCTATTGTTTTCAGTTTTTCTTCCGGGGACACAAGGGAAAGGCTCCAAGCCCTCTCCAACAAGAACAGGGTTATCATCGCTTTTTCATCCTCCTTCTTGGTCAAGGTGACCCAGTTCTTTCCAGGCGCCCTCTTTCCCGTCGCTTCCTCATAGGATTTAACTTCGAAGTTTTCCCGGATTATGGCTGGAATTTCGTCAATGTTATTTACGACTTTTCGACGAAGGTGATCCATTTCGTCAGCATAGGTTAAGGATATAACATCGTAAAGCAAGCCCTCGATCGTGCTTTTTTGAAATAGCATGGTGTTTCCCTCCAGCTGAGAAAAGCGTCTTCCAGACGGGCACTTCAAAGCCCTCACCATCACCTTTCCCAACTCCTTGTCTGAGCAAGCCTTAAAGAGCCATTCTCCCGTGAGAAAATCCCTGACCCGATAAAAGCGCGCCTCTCCCTCCCGCAACTGCCGCAAGCTCAAATCGAACCAAGCATCCTCTGGCCTCTCCTCGATTCTAGTGATCTTGATTCGGCTCAAGAACTGCATCCGACACCTCCCCTTAACAGAACACTTAACATTTAATCATTGACAGCCTTAAGGTTGTGGGTAACAATTTTCTTTCGACTTCTTTATCTGAGGGAAACCGTTGCGGTTATGGCACGCTACAACCCGTTTTCGAGTGTGGATGTCTATTTTCCTTCCACAAAGCACTCTGATTCTAGCGATCCTATCTCTCGTTCTAAAACTCGTATTTCCTCCAATCGCCTCTTCATTGAGCCGCTTAGAAAATCGGCTACCTCAAACCGCTTAGCTTTC
>Ga0315314_1000467_pt1 | contig 44528 bp, 45 predicted proteins | sample TDP9_MG_FD_203631 | JGI IMG/M metagenome (GOLD analysis project Ga0315314, IMG submission 203631) | Freshwater sediment microbial communities from Lake Towuti, South Sulawesi, Indonesia - TDP9 | ecosystem: Environmental > Aquatic > Freshwater > Lake > Sediment | place: Indonesia: South Sulawesi... | reverse complement strand
CTACGTACCATAGCAGAGACTATGGCTATAGGTGAAAATGAAACTCGCCCATCTTTCGTAGCCATGAAGAGTGAAATTGAGGACTCTATGACTAAGATTATGAAGAAGTATGCTGGTCCAACGGAGATTTGGAAGTTTCCAGGCGCAAACGATGAGAAAGCACAAAGTTACGCTGGACAAGTTAAGAATATTCCTCGAGAGGGTGCAAGGTTTGTTACTAACGCTAAGGACGTTGAAGTACAAACTGTAGCTGTTGATCCCCGAAGCAGATTTGACGCTTATATTGAGCATATTTGGAATCAATTTATTCTTGGCTTACAGACTCCTTTGCCAAAGTTGTTCACTACACCGGGCTTCACAGAAGCCAGCGCAAAAGCAGCAATAGAGGTAGCCGAAAGGAAGGTTCTTGCGTTACAGAGGTTCATCAAGCGCATGGTGGAACATGAGGTTTTTGAACCTGTTATCAAGCAGGCAGGGCTAGATTCGGTTAAAGCGAATTGTAGACTTAACTGGGGAATACCAGAAAAGCCTGACATCAACGCGTTACTGCCAATTTTGTCGAATATTGCTAGAGACCGCCCTGACATCATTTTAGCTCACGAATTCCGAGCCATATTGAAGGATCTTGGATTGCCACTCGAAGAAACCGAACAGCCAATCACAGTGCCCGAATCATCTCAGCAAACCTGAGGTGACGGGAAACCACGGAGGAAGAGCCCTTCGTAAAGAATAATGAAGCCAAGGAGGTGAAAAAGCCAAATGTCTGTAAAAATCGGGCATAGAATGACCACTGCCTTATACTATGGTTTCGCGTTTCTTATCCTAACGATTTTCCTTGGCTATGTTGCAATCAAAGCGTTAAACTTGATCGCCAATGAAGAGATTTTGCATCCAATTGGGGTGCCGCTACTTGTTGGCTCTATGCTTTTCTTCCTTACGCTTGGCATTGCACAATCAGAGCACACAGATGCCAAAGTAGCAGAAACAACACCAACAAAATAATTCCTAAAATTTGCCGAAGGACTTGACTTTATCATATCCATCCTATATTTTTCAACCGCAAAAAGAACATAACAGCAGCAATCGTATGGTTCACCAAAAAGACAGGCGTAACAGCAGGACTAAGCCACCACAAAGAAAAAGAGTAACTTCCCTGTTACGAATTAATCTACACCGCACCTCTAGCTCTTTTTACTGGCAGGACATCCAAATTAGCTCTCATAAAGGCTTCAACTGGATGTAGACCAAGGGCTACGTTACAGAACAATGACATGGCTAACTGACTCCCAGACCTATCGTGTGGAGGAGTTATGTTGCATTTTTGGAGAATACCGTTGATTTCTTGTTGCCTGTTACCAGGTCTACCAGTGAAGTTAACGTCTTCCTGCTCAAGAATCCAGTTGAGAGCATAAAGAATGTATTCGAGGTTGTAGCCAGGCAATCCTGCTACTAGGCTTTGGTTTTTGTTGAGAGCATCTTGGACTGTCCTTTTATTCCATATCTCCACTATAGCCTCTAAAACTTTCGTGGCTTTTTCTTTGTTAGCGCATAGTTTTCCGTAGAAATCAATCACAAAATGAGCGTGCTTGGGCGTAATAGACCGAATTCTTGGAACAGTCTGAAAAATTGCCTTCACCCTAAAATCTTTTTCTGATTTATGGTCTTCTGTTTTCACAATGTACCAACCATTAGATAACCGAACTACATCTTTGATTGTTTTTCCTCTGATTTTCGCACCTATGACAATGGAGGGCATTTAAATCACCTTTTATATAACCAAATATGAATACTCCGAAGTCGCCTAACTAAACGTTCGAAAAAAACTCGTCGACCCATTGCATTGGGGACGTTTTGCGTACTTTATAGGTGGTGGCCAGTTGCGGACAGCATTTGTGATAATTTTATCTATTTCTTCTTCTCCTGAAGCTACCCACCTTATGAACCGCATTAAAAATTCTCTGGGTGGATTAACCTTTCCCTTTTTACATCCAGTAGGACCATAGTTAAACTCTTGTTCAATCATTAAGAGTTGAGTATAGTAGAGATTAACATCAGGATCATCTAACTTCATCGGAAAATTCAACTTCAATACTTGAGGAGCAAATGTTTCAGGGTCGTGACCATCATAAACTTTCTCAACGACACAAAACAAGTGATGAGCATCCTTTTCATTACTAAGACGCTTTAGATACAAATCAAATAAGAGCCTAACATGTGTAGGATAAAACACGGCTCTATCCGGAAGCTCTAAGCCCACTGCGAAGTCATGGGGACAAATCTTATCCGTACGGGTTGCAGAGACCATAGCTCCCCTTTCACTTTTGTAAATGATCTTACGTTGCCCAGGACTTAGATTTCTTAGAACCTGCGTTGCATCCGCCATATTCATAAGTCGCTCTCTCGCTTGTTTTCAAAAAGAACTCGACCCAAGTTCCTTTAAATGTTGCCAAGAATACTTTATAAGTGGAAACCAAGATATCCACACATGATTCAAAATGGGAAAAATAAACCTAGAAATAGATGACACACTCGAAAAAGAATTTAGAAGAGCAGCAGCCGAGAAATTTGAAGCAAGAAAAGGGTTTTTGAAGAAGGCCATAGAAGAAGCAATCAAAGAGTGGGTTAAGAATAACAGAAAAGGTGCCAGAGATGTCTGAAAACATCACCACAATGAAAGAAATACCAGAAAAAGATTACGAGCAAAGTAAGGCACAAACCAAGCAGCTCTATCGGGCGATGGAGCTTGTAACACAAAGTGTTTATGAGGAATTTGCGAAGTTGCATGATAGTATCATAATCGAAGATAAGGCGGTTCCAATAGGCCGCAAATGGATAATCAATAAGTTTGGACCAGACAAGGACTACAAATTTGAGAAGGAGACTGTTTGGAGTTTCCCAAATAGAGGAGAATGGGCTACGCACATCGGAAACTATCGTGGCAATTGGTCCCCATTTATCCCCAGAAACTTAATCATGAGGTATACCAAGCCTGGCGAGTGGGTATTAGATCAAATGGTTGGGAGTGGGACAACAGCTGTAGAGTGTAAACTTTTGGGTCGGCATGGGAAATTTGTAGATATCAACCCTAATGCCATAATGGTCACAAGAGACCGACTTAATTTTGATTATGTTTCTGTGGACTCTGGCTATCCAAATGGCTTGAAGTTAGAGACTTACATTGGCGACGCAAGAAATCTCGATAAAATTGACAATGATAGCATAGACCTTATCGCAACACATCCTCCATACGCCTATATCATCAGCTACAGCAAAAGCAAAGTTGAAGGCGACTTATCATCTCTAAAAAATCTTAGGGATTATCTTCCAGCTATGCGAAAGATTGCTGATGAATGCTTCAGAGTGCTCAAGCATGGCAAACACTGTGCTATATTAATCGGTGATACCAGACATCATAAACACTACGTGCCAATCGCCATAAGAGTTCTGCAAGAGTTTCTGAATGCTGGTTTCATATTACGAGAAGATATAATTAAGCTTCAATGGAATACTAAAACCACCAGAGAGCGGTGGAGAAGCTCGAAATTAGACTTCTATCGTATCGCTCACGAACACCTATACGTCTTCAGAAAACCAGAAAACGAAGAAGAGAAAAAGAAATTCAAACTAAGCATAAAATGGTGGAGTGAACAGCCATCAACGAAGTCTCAACATGCCGACGCTAAGACCAGACTGAAAGCTACAACAAACATTGAAGCACTTGAAACCAGATTGAATCCTTATGGTTTCTTGTACATCCCAAAAAGTGCTCTAGCCTCACTCCCATTCAAAGCAGGCGATAAACTTCGTCTAAAGATAGATAAAGCGAATAACTGCGTAGTAATGACCGCAGCATAATTGAACTTGAACCTACCTACTACAAAGACCTAGAGAATATGGAACAGGAAATCGTAAAGCTTTTTTAGTCAGCTAACTGCTAGAATAATGTGTGGATAGTTCCTTGTCGGCATTATCCACCAATGTATCATATTAACCGAATATTTTTATCAAATTAACCCGTGAACCTTTTAGGATTTCGGCGTCATTTTTTTTGCATAAAACTGCTATTTCCTATTTCTTGCAGACAACCCTCTTTTTGCTTATAGATAGTATATAAACAAAGAGGTTCAGAAACAAACCCCTATTGAATACACTATTGTCTAGCTACCTCTCTGAAACCAGTTCAGGGTTCCTTCAGTCTAAAAACTGCCTTAAATTTCTTCTTTGTTAAGCTCCATGAAACAAAAACGAAATCGGGTGCCGTGTGCCGTTAATTGGATTCGCGGGCGACGCCTCCTCTGGAAGCATCGTAATCCGCTGGGCACACGACCTTTTGTACCTTCATCATCTCCTAACTAACTAATGGAAGCTTATAAACTATTATCTGGAACTTCTTCACAGACACTTATCGCGTCTCTTCTTTTGGTGAGCCCCATGCATCTCGTAAGAATGGTGTTAGTGCCCAGCCTTTGCCCACTTTCTCAGCTGCCTTTTGACCGATTAGGCTATCTAGCTTCTTGTTCATGCGTCGTATGCGCTGAGTTACATTCCAAGGCTTAAGCTTATACTCTTTCAGCTTTAAGGCTACCTCTCTTGGCAATATACCATATGAACCAGCATAATTCAGCTCCTCTAATATGGCTCGGTCAACCTTATCCGTGCAAGCCACGTCTTCCACATATTCCTGTTCAAACATGAACTCGTGCTCCAAACCCTTAACCATATACCGCTGAGTAACCCTCAAAGCCTCTAACTCCTTCAGAACCCTATTAAGAAGCTTAACAACATACTTGTATTTGCCATACTTATCATAAGCAGCTCTCTTAACACTCGTCTCGGAAGCCTTTTCTTGACCCGTTTTTAATGGTTCGGACACGAAAAAGCCCCAAAATATGTCAATACCATGATTTCAGCAATGTTGAAACGTGGCAAAATAAGAGTGCTTAGAGTAGATGCTACAACCTTACAATGTGGCTCACTCTCAAAAAAGCAAAATTCAAGCCTATTTTCCCAATTAAAGCCAAAAGGAAGGCGCTGTAGAGGCATGGAAAAACAGGCATTTTCATGATTCACTAGTGCCAAAATTAGCCTAACCAAGAAGCATCCTCCTTCGCTCTTGCAGTCGAATTCGCCTTCTGCGTTTATCTCTCCCCTTCATTCAACTAGACTCTCCCGTCAGGCTCACGTCTCAAAATGTGTTCAGGCACTCCGCCATTCTGCGACGCACATTCTTTGAAAGTCTTAACCAACTGGTGCATGTCGCCAACCAGTTCTTCAAGTAAGCTATTAATCGCCTCTACCTTTCCCTCTAAGGCTTTGACACGTTCAGGCATCAACAAATAATCTACAGCGCCATCCAACGTAAAATGATCAATCTCACCCAACCCTTCAGACCTATCAATCTTCTTCTCATCCACAGAAATCTCAAAATAACGACTAAGAAACTCAGCCACTGGATCGTCAACAGCAATATGCGGACGCCTACACAACTTACCCTCAGCTAAACGGCAACCATACTTCTGCATCAAAGCCCTAGCAGTCCTATCAGCCAACTGCCTAGCCAAATCCAGCAACTCAGCAGGACCACGACCATACAAAGTCTCCACATGAACAATAACAGAAGAAGGCGTCTTCTCAACAGTAACTCCACCTTCTAAGCCTAATAACGCTGTCCAATTCATCTTCTGAACCCTACGCCAATCAACAGGCCAAACACCCTCAGCAACCAAACCAAAACGATACTTAGCAGCATGCAAACGCCAAACACCACTACCAAACAAGCAACCTTCACTCCCAGTGAGAAAACTTGAACCCCTCCTAGTCACAGAGTAAACCACAATGTTGCTACGCCGCTGACGACGAACAAAACCAACCTGCTCAAGCTTCTTAACATAGTAAGCAACCTGCGGCTTACTGAATCCTAACATGCGAGCAATCTTAGCAGGATAGTTGCCAGCCTCCAAATACTTCAATATCGGAAGAAGACGGGTCCTAACAGTCTTGAAGTTCATTTTAACTTTTAACTTCGGACAAGAAAAATTTTTACTTCTTGAATCAGAAGGCTCAGCCAAAAACAACACCTACAAAATGCCCTTTCAACGAACCTCTTCAGATGGCATTATTCCTTCTTCAATTCCCGATCTTCAGGCAGTTTATAGTCCAATCCTAACGCTTGGAAAACTTCTTCCTCAGTCTTTGAAGCAACAACCTCACCCTTCTCATTGAGCAAACCCTTAGAATAAGCTAAATGGAAGCCTTTGCGAATCGCAAGATTAGCAAGATAGATATTATGTTCTGCACTGCCAGTACGAATAAGAAGCAGAATTCCCCAAGTGCCCTCAGAAGCACGATACAAGTCCACTTCCACATAACCTTGACCCTGCTTGCTCTCAAAAGGCACGTAAAGCGTCGCTAATTTTTCTCCTTGCTTTTCAGTTATAGCATCAAGTTTGCGCCTGATTTCCTTAATCACTTGAATCCAAAACTGAGGCTTGGGCAGAACCACAATATCAATATCATTGACCGTAGACCTGCGTCTCCGAATACTACCTGCTACTTCTGCTCGAATACAATAAGGACCTATAACGCTCACAATTTTGGAAGCTAAAGGCTCAATCTCAGCCCTATCAAGACCTCGCAACACATTTAGCGCATCCGATTTTTCAGACTCTGGAAACAAAGACCTCTGCTTATGAGCTGTGTTTTCTTTTTTGGGCAAGTTTTCACTCATTAGACTCTAACCTCTTTACGTTCTATTCGCTCTTTCGCCTCTGGATACACGCTGTAAACCCATTGCCCGCCTTCCTGACGCCTCTGAAGCAGATGCATCTTCACCAATTCAACAAGCTCATTACTGATTAAGGCAGCATTAGGCAAAGCACCATAATCCTGCTGCAAACGCTCCCTGACAGGCGTCAAACGCCTAGCCTCATCAAAATACCCATCAGCAACCAACAGAACCAGTCGACCACGCCAATTGCCTTCATCAATCTCCACAACAGGCTTTCTAACCGACACAATGACACGTGGAACCTCTTGACCTACAACAACTTCAGAAGGCACATCACTTGGTAAACCCCGTACATTCGTAGGTAGATGTGTAGCCAACTTACTCTCAAGAATTGCAGTTAAAGCCTTGTCAAGAGACTCATAGACTCTAAACTTCTCTTGCAGATCTGCTTTCTCAGATTCGAGAGCAAGAACCCTCTCAGTCTTTTCTTTCTTTTCATGCTCCAAAGTCGTTATGCGGTTCTCGTAAGTTTTCGTCAACTCCGTAATTTTGGCTGTGATGTCAGGCGTTTCTTTTGCGGGTCTCTCTCCCTTCAACATCTCAGAAACAGCAATCTTGATGTCTGCCTTCTTCTCAAGTTCTTTTATCTTCTCGTCTTTTGCGGTTAGTTCAGCTTGTAGGCTTTCGACTAATGACTTTTCTTTCTTTTTGGCTTCGACTGCTTTTTGGATAGCTTCTTTCAATGAACCAAGAGTCTGATTTACTCCAGCTGCAAAGGGAACGGGCGCCACGAGAGGAGTATCAGCCCCATGAGGACACGTTCTCTTCCTAGCCTTAATCCTATGCACACCGAACTTGTCCCAAGCAATGAATTCGCCAGTTTCTAGGTTGATGATGTCTTTCTCCTCAATGGGAATGTGAAGTTTCTTCACTACGTACATTATGCCAGTCTTCGGGTCTAAGTCGGCTGAGCTGGTGAACTTGCCAAAGAGAATAACATTGCATTGAGATAGAGGCGACTTATGGAAGTCTGCAGGCCTTTGCGTAATAAAAATCGGAAAGATACCAATCTTACGTCCATGCTTAGCAATGAGGCTTACTCTAGCCAAGCTTTGCTTGCTTGTTTGATCCCACATTTGAGGCGCCCAAGTATCCGCCTCCTCAACAGCCAAAAAGACAACTCTCCGATACTTCTGCTCGCTACGATAAAGATTCCATAGGAAATCAGCCACGAACTTGCGCTGTTCAGTTTCCTCTTCCAAATCGCTCACGTTAACAACAAGGTTTACTCCATTTTCTAGGCTAGCATGCACATACTCCTTAGCAAAGTCATGTTCTAAGGGTAAGTCTTGAAACTCTCCGCCAACAGTAACCACATTGTTGTAGCGTGCTTTGAGCGTATGCCATTCAGTAATAGGCTCCAAGACTATTGTCTGCCCTTTCTGATCCAAAACGTCTTCCACGATATCTGCAGCAGCATTAGACTTGCCATGACCCGACATAGCCAAAATTGCAATACGCAGACCTTCCCTACGATAATCATCAGTATCAATCACATAGTCTTCACTAAGACGAAGTTTCATTCATTAATTCACCTTTTCCTTTCTCCAAACGCTAACCAACCAGACTGAAAACAAAAAAAGAGGGGAGATAGGCGAAACACTCCTCGGCAAATTTAGTATAAATTATACGCTAGAGTATGGTAGCCCGGGAGAGATTCGAACTCTCGTCAGTGGGTCCAGAGCCCACCATGCTTGACCGCTACATTCGGCGGAAGATTGATTCTTTCCTCCACCGGGCTTTCCCGGGCTTCCTTGAAGGATAATTGTGTTGGTTTCATAAATGTTTTCTAGTCTTGTCGTAGGGTTTATTGACTTGAAATATGTCTGACGGAACCGCAAGATTTATATATTGAGACATACAGTCGTACTTTTTACATTGGCGGCCAGATGGACGGATTCTGTTTCTGAAGGTTTCTAGGAACCTTTGGATTGTGACGGCTTTTCGCCTATATATTGAGTAAATGAGGGCTGGTACTGTCATGAAGGAGAGGCAACAACAGCAACGGTTCATGGACAAGTGTCCAGAATGTGGTAGTGAAAATCTTATTCATGATTATGATACTGGCGAGACTGTTTGTGGAAATTGTGGGCTAGTTTTACGTGAGCAGATGATGGATAAAGGACCTGAATGGCGAGCTTTTACACAGGAAGAGAAAGATTCCAGAAGTCGCGTAGGTATTCCAACTTCCTATTCTGTGCATGATAAAGGGTTGTCAACGGCTATTGGTCGCGTGGATCGTGATGCTTTTGGTCGTAAACTTCCTCTTTCAACTAGGTTGCAAATGTGGCGTCTGCGGAAGTGGCAGATACGCTCGCGTGTTCATTCAAGTGTTGACCGAAATCTTGCGCAGGCTATGGCTGAGTTGGATCGTCTATCTGACAAGGTGTATATTCCTGGACCTGTGAAAGAGAAGGCTGCGGTTGTTTATCGTAAGGCTTTGGATAAGGGTTTAGTGCGTGGTCGCTCCATTGCTGCTATTGCTGCCGCAGCGTTGTACGCTGCATGTCGAACCACTGGAACTCCGAGAACTTTGCGTGAAATTGCAGAAGCAAGTCTTGTTGACAAGAAGGATGTTGCCCGTTGTTATCGACTTCTGTTGCGTGAATTAGATGTGCAAATGCCTATTGCTGACCCGCTTACGTATATTTCCAAGATTGCTGAGCGTACAGGAATAAGTGGTCAAACACAGGGTTTGGCTATTAAGATTTTGCGGGAAGCCAAGTTAGCGCGTGCTGCGGCGGGTAAAGATCCTATGGGTTTGGCGGCAGCTGCCTTGTACATTGCTTGTCTACAGAAGGATGAGAAGAAGACGCAGAAGGATATTGCTGAGGCTGCAGGTGTGACTGAGGTTACTGTGAGGAATCGTTATAAGAGTTTGAAGAGGCAGTTGGGTCTTGCACTCCCGGACTAGCCCCGGGTATTTATAATTGGATTCTCATTCCATCATAAGCAAATTGCAAATTGTATCGAGCATATTGTTCTTCTAGCACCTTGTAGTCATCAAAAGATTTTCCCCATTCTTCTTCTATATGCACTATTAGAGTCTTCTTGGGGTTAATCTTTCCAACAAGGTCAAGAATTTCTCTGAAGGAGTAAAGTTCTCTTCTTAATTCATTGTTTTCAGGAATTGTAATGCCATTCTTTAAGGGTCCTTCTGGGAAGTTGCCGCCTATTATGAGTAAGTCTGCCGCTTTTAGGCGTCTGTTAAAGAGGAATGGTTTTACGTCGCAAGGAGCGTATATTACTTTTTTTCGGTTTTCTTCTATCAGATATGCTGTGGAGATTTCTTTGAAGCTAGTTACGACTTTGAAGGGGGTAATCTCAAAATTTCTTATCTTGACTGGTTTGCCATTTTCTAATTCTGTCACGGTGATTAGGTCCAGTTTTTCGTAGTAGTTGAGGAATGAGCCATATTTGTTCTTGATTGCTTTTAGGTCGTTTACTACTTCGGAAAGGGCGTAGATTGTGACTTTTTTCTGTGGCTTTTCTCGTTTGACGCATGTGGCGAGCCAGAATTTGTTCATTTGTTCTATGATTCTCATGCCTAGTGTGTGGTCTGGGTGCCAATGAGTATAGAATATGTGATCGATTGTGTTGATTTTTTCGCGATTTAGTTGTGATGCGATTTCTTCTGGAGTGTCAAATAGTAGGTTAATGTCAGAAATGAATAGGGATGGTTCTGAACGAGCGTATGGTTTTCCTTTTGTTCTGGCTTCTGTGCAGATTTTGCATTGGCAGCCAGGTCTCGGTATTGTTGTAGCGCCGCCTGAGCCGAGTATGATTAGTTTCATGGTTTCTACGTTAAGGTGATTTGAGGCTTAAATCTGCTTAGGTAGTTTTCTTGGAATGAAATAGAAAAAAGGGTGGGTTATGGGGTTTCTCTTATTTTCCATACCCGTACTCGTACATAGTTCCAGTAGGGGTCAGTTGTGCCTCTATATAGTGTGATGTTGTCTTTTGTGGAATCGGTCCAAGCCAAACCAACTCCAGACTGAGTATCCGTTTTGATCAGCCAGAAGTCATACCAACCAGCACCGGAAGAATTTGTATAACCTGCCAATGCATATCCTCCATCACTTGTTCTAACGACTGAGTACCCGAAATCCTCGCCAATTCCTCCGTACACTCTGTCCCATTGCATGTTTCCGCTTGCATCTGTTTTGACCAAGTAGAAATCATGGCCACCAGCGCCAGAAGAATTTGTATAACCAGCTAGCGCATATCCTCCGTCACTTGTCTGAACCACAGAATACGCATAATCGTTGCTTATTCCGCCATACGTTTTTCCATATGTTTTGTTCCACAAATGGTTGCCACTTGAATCTGTCTTCACCAACCAACAATCATAACCCCAGTTGGTAGCACCCGTGTAACCTGCCAATGCATATCCTCCATCACTCGTCTGAATAATGGAATATGCAAAATCAGAGCTTGTTCCTGCATATGTTTTGTCCCATTGCATGTTTCCATTTGCATCTGTTTTGACTAGCCAAAAATCCATGCTACCAGTGGTACCTGCTAGTGCATATCCTCCATCACTCGTCTTAACTACAGAATATGCTTGACTAAAATAGGTCATTCCGTATGCTTTGTCCCACAGCCTATATCCACTCGCGTTTGTTCTAAGTAGCACAGCCTTGTATCCTAAAGCGAAACCGCGATATACGCAGCCTGCTATTGCATATCCTCCATCACTTGCCTGAACTACAGAATATCCAAAACCCTCTCCTGAGACTGACCATGCTGAATATGCTCTGCTCCATTGTTTATTTCCAGATGAGTCGGTCTTAATCAAGCAGAAATACTTCCATCCGCTAAGATCATATGTATAACCCGCCATTGCGTATCCTCCATCTTCGGTCTGAACAACAGAATACCCGTAATCGGCAGCCTCGAAGGGATTAACATTGTATGTTTTGTTCCACTGCATGTTTCCGTTTGCATCAGTTTTAACCAGATAGAAATCTGTGGGTCCAAAAGAATTTGTGGTACCAACCATTGCATATCCCCCGTCATCAGTTTGAATAACACATCTGGCCTGATCATATCCTACTCCGCCATATGTTTTACTCCATCCGGGCGCATATCCTGTTAACCCCAAATGTCTCTGGTGGATTCCACCGTCTAGTGTTGCTTTTCCTGTTATATCTACCATTATGTCTGTACTGTTCAAGTTGTGAGTTATGTTGAAGTATTGTCCAGCCTTGTCGGTAATGTTAACCCAGCCGCTGTCATATTCTATGGATGCCTTAACTTTTGGCTCTCCTAAAGTGCCAAATCTTCTTGCAACTTCCCACATATCCACCATGTCAATTTTTCCATCATCATCAACGTCCATCCACGGGTTATACTCTATAGCTGGCGAACTCCTAATAGACATCGCAGCAAACAGCACAACTGCTAGACATAAACTAGCCAACACAACACTTGATAAACCTCTCTTGTTTACCACAATATCACCTCCTCTCTTCTCCTGACCTCAATAGTATCAATCAGAAAATATAATTTATGGAATAAGGTTCTATAAACTCGATATTAAAGCATTTTAATGTAAAAAACACGTGCACATCATTGACCCTTTTCACATCAGAATAGAAAATGCATGCTCAGTGATGATGAAGATGATGATGAAACAAAAAAATAATTTTAATTACTCACACAAACCCAGAGAGACTACTCCATTCCTTCTATAACTTGGCGCACCCTCTCCTTCTTCTCCTTCGTAACCCTAACCACAACAATACCTTTCCGCGGCTGACCATAAACAACAAAAGAATTTTCAGGCGCATAAAGCACAGCAGGAAGAGTAAGTAAATCCTCTTCACCATCAACAACAATCTTAATTCTATGCTGCCTCCCCTTTAATATCTCTTGAATCTCTCTTAACGCTTCATTAGTCAACGTGCCCGGCGGATTCTTAACATACCTCGTTCTGTCAACCTCTGCCAAAAAAGGAGAAACAGGTTTCCTCATAACCTTATTGTCAACAATAAACACGTTGGGAAACACACCTTTCTTTATCATACTTTCCGAAACTACATCACCGACAGAAATAATCATCGAAGGCTTTTCATTCTCTATTAGTTTCATCAGTTTCTCTATTGTCTCATCAAAAGAACCTTCAATGAGCAAACCTAACGGAGACTTTCCTTCCTTACGCTGCAAACGTGTGAGCCGACGCACTTTTATATCCTCACATGATTTGAGTAAAATAAAAAAATCGGAATGAGAACTAAAACTAAAGAATAGCGCTCTTATTTTTCTTTCTTAGCAGTCGTCTTAGTTTTCTTCTTTCCTCCACAACCACACGACACAACAAACACCTCCCAAACTTTATCTAACACGAAGCGCATAACGTCCTTTCACTTTCATCTTCATCGCCTTTGCTATAGCAGATTTTTCTGGATCAAAAATAATAACCAATCCTGCAAAATCGTCGCTCAAGCTAGTAGCCTTACAGTTTGGGCAAACACTTTCCACAGATATCATGTTACACCCTGGACAAGCTTTCTCACTCACTATCTTATCGCCTCCGCCATTTCAGCTTTCTTCTCACTTTCACCTTTCACTTTCTCGCCCTTCCTTTCGGCTTCAATCGCACCTTTGCCCTTTTCCAACTCTTCTTTAATCCATTCAAGTTTCCCTAAAAATGGTTGCCTGGCAGTAACGCCGATTTTTCCCGAAGTCCCTCCACGCCCAAGCGATACCGCTGTTATTCTAACACGCACGTGGTCACCTGTTGCAAGTTTTTTCCTTGTTTCTTTTCCCATTAACACCCCTTGCCTTTCATCATAAGAAATAAAATCATCCAAAAGCTGGGACACATGAAGCAAAGCATCAATCGGTCCCACACGAACAAAGGCTCCAAAATCAGCTATTTCAACCACTTCGCCTTCAACTATTTCTTGAATCATTGGATAAAAAGTGAGAAGAGAAAACTCAACCTTGTGATATGTAGCGCCATCTCCTGGGATGATTTTTCCTGTAGGATTTACCTTAATATCCGTAACTGCTATAACATAGCCTAACTCTTCATCAACCATACCATCATATTTTATTCTCAACTGTTCATGACCAACAGTTTCAATCGATTGTCCAAACTTTTCAGGTGGAATTCGAATAGTATCTTCAAGAGTTATCAGCTTAAACATTAATGCATACCGCCCTCCATTTCTAGGCGAGATTTTTGCCGTAGATAGATAACAGGCACATTTATATGCCTTAACCTTTTTCTAAGCACTCCATCATTCGTGGCAACCGGACACTTCCATTCTGATGCCACTCGGACGATAACATCATCATTCGTTTCGGCACTCTTCTTTTCAATGTCAACTATTCGGCATTTTTCAACAAGCTTAAGTGCTACTGAAACTTGTTGGCGCATTTTAGAAGAACCTTCTTCAGCCATTTTCAGAAGTTCTTCATGAGTTGATGAAAGAAGAACTGGTTCATACCGTTGTTTCAAAAGGTTATCTAACTCCTCAAAAACATCCAGTCGAAATTTGGAGGGGATAAAAAAATTTGAATCCAAGATTATCTTTAAAATCTCTTTTCTGGCATTTGAAGACGGGATATACGTTAACCTCCTACGCTTTTATTGTTCCGTATCCTATTAGGCGCCATCTTCCAGCGACTTTTCTACTTATCGCTGTCATAAACCCCTCTTCCACGCATACTGGTCGTCCAAGTTGAAGAATAGCAGTATCTTCCTTTATAGAAACAACGTTCGCGACAGTGATTGCTGTTCCGACATCTAGAAGAAGGCTCTCACCTTTGCTTGGTCTTTCTACTTCTACTAATTCCTTCATACCAACAATTTTTTCAAAGAAATACGTTTCTAGAGTGAGCTCTGATCGCGTTGGTGGAAGTGTTTCTGGTTTGCCAACCAAATTCCCGATAAGGCTATCCGCCTTTGTCAAAGAAGGGTCCAGAAGGGTCCCAATGCCGACCAAGCCACCACAATGAACCTCTTTTACTGTTCTGCCTCCAGTATACAGACTAGCAATTTCAGTGAACAAGGGTTCGTAGAACATTTTTCCTTGCTTTTCCACGCGAATTCCAGGTCGAATTTCAATTTCCTCTCCACATTTGAATTTTCCTTGAAGAAGGGAACCTCCAATTACTCCTCCGACAAGTTCTTCGATTGAAGTTCCTGGCTTGTTCACGTCGAAGGAGCGTACGACATACATTCTGGGAGGCTTTTCAAGGTCTCGATGCGGAGTTGGAATACGTTCCTCTAATGCTCGCAAAAGAACATCAATATTTACACGATGCTGAGCAGAAACAGGAATTATAGTTGCCTTTTCCGCAATTGATCCCTTAGCGAAATTAGCTATTTCCTTATAGCTTTCTAATGCTCGTTTTTCGTCGACGATATCAATTTTGTTTTGAACGATTACAAGGTTTTTTATTCCAATAATTTCTATGGCAGCCAAGTGTTCTCGAGTTTGAGGTTGAGGACAAGTTTCGTCAGCGGCTATGACTAGTATGGCGCCATCCATAACGGCTGCACCTGAAAGCATTGTAGCCATAAGAGCTTCATGCCCGGGAGCGTCAACAAAACTTATGGCACGTAGAAATTCGCATTCAGCTCCACATTTCGGGCACTTTGGTTCAGTTGAATAACATTCTGGAAGATTGCATTTAGGGCATTTATAAATTGGTGCATCTGCGTAGCCCAGTTTGATTGTGATGCCTCGTCTTAGTTCTTCACTATGCCTAGATGCCCAAACACCTGTGATTGCCTGAACAAGGGTTGTTTTCCCATGGTCAACATGGCCGATAGTTCCGATGTTGACTTCAGGCTGTTTGGGCAGTTTCTTCAGTGGATTTTCCTCCAGTTTTTTCTGCAGTTTTCTTGGATGTCTTCTCTGATTTTTTCTTTTTAGTTTCTGTTTTTTCTTCTTTCTCTTTTTTCTCTAGTTTCTTTGGCTTTTCCTTTTTCTCGGCTTTTTCAGGGGCTTTAACGATTTTCATGTTTATTTGGACAATGTCTTCTGTGATGGTGTTTCCTCTGATGGTTTTCCTTTTTCTTTCTCCAATTTGTGGTGGTTTGAATCCGACACCTTCGCTGAGGACTACTGCTGCTCTAACTCCTCCATGGATGTTGGGTCTCATTGGAAAGCCATCTTTGTCGGATCCACCTGTTATTTGGAGTTTTTGCCCAGATAGTCCGACAACTGCTCCGTCAATTGTCTCTCCTAATTTTCTTCCAATTAAGGGAACGGCGCGTGTTCCCTCTATTTCAACAAAATTGGATTTTTTGGTTTCTGGGTTTGAAATTATTACTTTGAACTTTGCCATGAAGGATGTTTGCTCCTTTTATGATTCTAATTGCTACGTTAATTGTCTCGTTAACTTCTCCAGACTTAAGATATATCGCTATAAAAACCTTTATCCGTTGATGTCAGTTATCTAGAAAAAAGGTTTCTATTAGGCCTTAAGCTTTGCCGCTATTTTTCCATCTGTAAACGAAAATAGCTGCTAATGAAATTGCAATTACTGCTGTGGCTATTAATGCTCCTTTAAGCATTAGTTTCATGATTTCCCATGGGCTTCCAAAATCAATATTCATTTTCATTTCGTCCACCATGTAGACGTAGAAATCATTGGTCTGTATAAAATCTCTAAAACGGCGAGTGGCCCCTACATAATCTGTGTGGGTAAAATTCATGTATTGAATTGTATTCTGCCCTGCAACAGCTCCTCCTGTAATCGCGGTTAAGGGAAAAATTTTCAAATCGAATGGCACGTATGTAAGGTCAACGGGTAGCCATCCCCATGGAGGAATGTAGACTATTGCCCATCCATGCCATACGATCTGTCGCGATACGCTTGTTACGTGTTCTTCCCAATATTTTTGTGTAGAAAAACTAGTGATCTCAAATATGCAGCCGACTTGAAGATAGGCGGGAATTCCAAGAATGCGACATAGTGTAATGAGCAGAATGGCTTTATCGTCGCAATCTCCTTTTGCCGTGTTGTATGTTTCGTTGGGGTATCGGGGGACCTCTTCTGAATGGTATGATATGTTGCGGGCAATCCATCTGACAAAATTCTTGATAATTGAAAGAACTCGTGTCTCGTTGCTGGCTAAGCTTGTGGCTAGTGTCTGAAGATTTGGGTTATCAGTAAGCCATGGTCCCTCTTTCTTGCAATACTCATTTTTTAGGAGGTCTGGGATGTCGGTTAAAGTTTGTGACTGTTCCTCTGTTATGTTTGGGAGTAGACGAGGTTTAGAAACTACGTCATACTTGACTGTATAACTCACGTTCTGTCCGGGGTTTAATTGGGTGAGATTTAAGAAACCGAGAGGATTTCCCTCTGTGTCATTTCCGACTGATTCCAGTGGAAGTGAATGTTCCACAAGGCTGACTGATTGCCAAGAATTATTCATAAACAAACCAATCGCATAGTCTTCTCCTGTGAGATTCCAGACTTTTGTTCCATTGTTAGAATAGGTAACTATCATTGTGATAGTGAATCTTTTTTCGTTTGGTTCGCTTTTTGCAGGAAGTGAAGTTTGAGACAGTATTGTAGCGACTAGCAGAATTAAGATGAGAATAGCCTTTGACGCCTTTTTCAAGTTCATTGCCTCGCGAGTTTAATGTGAAAAGATGTTCGAGGATATTTAATATGCCTTGCGTTTTAGATTTAGGCTCTGCTAGTAAATCTTCTTTTGATAAAGTGTTTGTGGCTGTCTGTGTAAGAGTGAGTCAAAATTATTTTTTCTTCATCATCACTGAGAATGTTGTCTTCCATGTTGGTTGATGGCTATTCATGTTTGTGGAAGCTGTTGTGGACATGGAAAAAGGTTTCACAAGTGTTAAATATCGAATTTGTGCAATAGTTTTACTGAAGGGTGACTTATCTAATAACTTGAGGATTTGTCCCCTTCTTTGTTGAAATGAAAAAAGGAGAAAGGAGGAAAAAATGCAAATTAAGAGAGCTTTAGCATTGATGGTTATTGCTTCAATGTTGTTAACAGCGGTTCCAATATTTGCATGGGAATACTCTAACACTAATCTTGGTCCTGATGGCTGGTATCGTTATAAGAGTTCAGATGATCTTGTTCAGCCCTATGGTCCAAGAGTTGACAAACTAGCAATCATAATGTATGCTAACGAGTTAGCTGAGTTCACAGCGCTTGAAATGGGACAAATTGACTTGACAGACTGGCCTGTGGACACCACTCACTTTGTACCATGGACTACATCACCTCTGAACTCGACTGTTGCAGTTATTGACACTGGTCCAGAGTTTGGAATGTTCATTCTGGACATGAACAATAATCCAAACGCTCAACTACCGGATGGCAACCCAAACCCTGCTTACATTGCGGGAATTGGGAACCCAATGGCAGATGTAGACCTTAGACACGCAATAGCACACTGCGTTAACCGAACAGACATTATCTATAACATCGTTAGTGGAGGAAGCACGCCCCTATTGGGTAGTGAGATGTACACTCCATGTGGTGAGGCTTATGGCGACTGGCAGCATCCTGAGATTAAGCCTGGCGGCGCTCGAGAAGACCTGACTCACCCATTCAACATAACTGAGGCTAATGCGATACTGAACGCCAGCGGCTACCTGCCCATCGTAGGTGGCTATAGGACTTATGGTGGCACCGCATTCCAATTGAAGTTTGTTATTAGACAAGACGACATTAACCGACAATTATTCGGCCAGCAACTATACACCATATTGACGAATCCATTGCCCGGCGGCTTAGCTTTGAATGTGAATTTGAACTACAGAACAAGTGCCGGGGCAAAAGTCCAAGTGATGGCTGACAAGAACTTCCACATGTACACTGGAGGCTGGAACTTGGGCGTTGATCCAGACCATCTTTACTATCTGTTCAACATTAATCAGTACTGGCATCCTGGTAGGCCTCCAAACTACAGCTATTATGGTGGCTCCGAAGCAGCTAACAATAACGGTAACGTTAGTGACTATGGATGGGGCCTGATGACCTCCTTAACATACGCACAGGCACTAGACCAAGCTTGGAAATGCCAAAAAGCCATAGCTCAAAGAGTTCAAGGCGTCCCCTTATGGTGCTCAGCGAGTTATACAGCCTTCAAGAGGACATATGCAGGCACTCCAGGCACTCCGGGAGACGCTGAAGACGTATATGAAGGAAAGCCTTGGAAAGGCATTGCGAACCAGAGAGGCTTAGGTGTTTGGGGCTGGTGGTCCCAATACAACATGCATCCAGTGAACGAAACTACGGGTCAACCATTACCTCGCAACGGAGACATGACATTACGATGGGGATTCAGTCAACCAACCATGTCCCTCAATCCAATATACGCCGAATGGGTTTGGGATTGGAACGTCCTCGGAAGAAGCTACGACAGCCTAATTGGGCTGCATCCATACACACTCGCAGACATGAGAAGCCTGGCTAATAACTGGGAAATTGACACATGGGACGCAAGCTCATTAGGACTTGGCACATGCACGAAAGTCACATTCAACCTGCGCCACGACGCCTATTGGTCTGACGGCGTGCAACTGACATCTAGCGACGTCAAATTCTCGTGGGGCGGACCACGGGTGACTGGTTCTATCAGCAACTTACTTGCGGCACGAGGTGCTCCTCCGCCTTGGTGGGCTGGCCAAGTAGCGGACATTCTTTCAATCTCTACACCTGATCCATTTACAGTCATTGTACACTTGGACATCTTTTCCTATTTCGGGTTTCACTCAATGTCTGGTTGGAACATAGTTTTGCCAGAACACGTATGGAAACCATTGATACAAAACTATGCATACTCAATAGAGGCTCCATGGGGTCAGCCTAACGTTGCCAGCGGACCATTCATTATAACGGATACTTCAGACCCCGCAGCAAGACGCTACGTCATGTTGGAAGCCAACAAGAAGCACTATGAGCTTGACAGACCCGTAAACGTCTGGACGTATCAGCTTCCAACAACCTACACAATACCTTCCCCCTTCGGAACCTACGAAAGCATTGGACAATTGCACCCACTCACAACTGCGGAAAAAGCAAACGTAAGCATCAATGTCTATATTCATAACAAATACTTCTATGAAACAGGCCCATACAACGCAACCGCAAGCGAAGAAAAAATATTCCCCAGGACTGTGCTTGATGGCACCAAAAGCGTGTCTCTATGGGAGTGGAACAAAGTAGGCAAGCCCAGCGATATAACGAAATACATCAAAGTTTCAGATAGGCTTGTCAATGAACCTTGGGAATCAGAATTCTGCGTGCCGGACGTAGAAACGGTCTGGCTTGGAAACATGACAGCAGGAAATAAGAAAGGGACAGGTCTGAACGCAGGTTTCTACATCGTAAAGATAGACGTACACATAGACAGCCTCAAGTACTATAACAAAACACTCAGCAGCTGGGTTATCGTTCCTCCAGCAAGCAACCCATGGTATAGCAAGACAATCACCTACAGAGAATTCATAATCGTGACTGCACTAGCAGACATTTGCGGTGCTTACTGGAAGACTGTGGGAGGTCAAAATTATCAAGCGATTCCGGATTTAAAAGTTGACTCGACTGATTCTAACGCCGTAATGGCAGCTTTTGGTTCGATGCCTGGAGACCCAAGATGGAATCCACAAGCAGACCTCGATAGAGACGACTTCATTTCGCTCGTGGATCCGTGGATAACTGCAAATATGTTTGGTTGGGTTGCATGCACTGGGGTTCCGTGGGGGTATAAGGTCATTGTTCATGACGTAGCTACTATTGGAATTAAGCCATCTTCAACTAACATAACTCTAGGACAAAGCGTGAACATTAACGTCACCGTTAAAAATCAAGGCGACGCCACAGAAACTTTCATCGAAGATGTCTTCTTAAGCGTTTATGCGAACACCACATTCCTCGGAAGCCAAACCGTCTCATCTCTCATACCTGCAGCCACAAGAACTCTGACCTTCTCTTGGAACACCACAGGATTCCTCACAGGTCCATACAAGATCACTGCTATTGCACAAAAAGTTCCAGGCGAAACAGACACACGAGACAACGACTTATCTTATGGCATAGTACTAGTTCAAACCGGAAACATGCATTTGCTTGATGTCTTCAACTCTCCAGGCCTGTCTACACTACTGCCATTCACCATCAACAACACAAGAAATGTATCACCTTGGCTGGGCCAACTTGACGAAGACACCTATGTCATTGCTGTGCCCCAGACTATAGCTGATCATGGCATCATCTACAACTTCAAAAACTGGGAGGACACAACAACAAGTCCAACAAGGACAATTGTCCTAGACAAGGACGCATACATAACAGCCTACTATGAAGTTTCCTCAACATCTTTGCCACTTGTTTACGTAAGCCCCATCGTAATCGGCGCTTCTCCCGACACTTCATTCCCAGTTAACGTCACTATAGCCAACGTAACAAACCTCTACACTTGGGAGTTCAAACTATACTATGACACTAGATTCTTGAACAGCATTAGCGTCGCTGAAGGTTCATTCCTCAAAGCAGGCGGTACCACAACATTCCAAATAAAAGCCCTCGACGACGCGTATAACTCTACGCACGGTCTTGTATGGCTGAACTGCTCCCTTCTTGGACCACCTTATGGAGTAAATGGCAGTGGACTGCTGGCAACCATTACTTTCGAAGGCGTCGCAAGTGGTAACTCCATCCTAAGCCTAAGCGAAACTAGGCTAAGCGACAGATATTGGGCGCCAATATCTCATGAAACACTTCAAGGAGTCGGCCTCGTCAGAATTCGAATGGTAGAAGACGTAACCAACGACGGCATGGTTGACATGGTAGACATGTGGGAAGTAGCTAGACGATTTGGCAGAAACTACCCAGATCCATTTTACTCACCACACATGGACATAGACGGCACCATAGACGGCAGACCTGACGGAAAAATCGACATGGTAGACATGTGGAGAGTAGCCAGACTATTCGGCTGGATAGACCCATAAACCAAACTATAAACTCGCAAAAGCCCCATTTTTTTCTATTCAAAAATCAAAAGCAAACAAAAAAAGGTAGGGAAGAGAGTTTATTCCACATGCTCCCTAAGCAAGTCTATGTCTTGTTTCATCTCGGCAGTTGTTTCCAAGAATTCTCTAACCGAACGCTCCACATCTCTTGACTGCGTTATATACCTTCCAACAATAATTATGTTTGCTCCTTTCGCAAAAGCATCAGGCGCAGTTTCAGGGACAATCCCACCGGCAACGGCTACTAAGAATTTTTTATCTTTGAAAGTTTGTCGCATCTCTTGGATAATTTCCCAATGTGGTTTTCCAGTCAATTCTTCATCGATGCCGCGATGCAAAATTATGACCTCAGGAAAATGCTCAAGTCCTCTGAGTTTTTCAACTGGGTCTGCTACGTTCATCATGTCAACGTACGCGTAGATTCCAAGCCTCTGCGCCTCATATACGAATCTGTCAACTGTTTCTTTTGCAGCTAGTCCAGAAGCTACTACTGCGTCTGCAGTTTCGTCAAATGCCAAGTCAACTTCTACTTTTCCAACATCAAGCGTTTTCAAGTCTGCTACGATAAATGTGTCTTTGGCTACTTCTCTGATATCGCGAATTACCTTTGTTCCATACTTTTTCAGTAGAGGTGTACCGACTTCAAAGATTATCCTATCACTTTCCGGCACTTGACTAATAATTTGCTTGGTCTTCTCCACACTTGGAACATCAAAAGCGATTTGCAGGTAAGGTGGTCTCCACAAGCGAGGCACTCTGAAACCCATTATCGGATGCTTCGCCCTATCCTTGTCAAACATTATTTTCTTCAAAGGCGGATACTTTGCCAAGGCTCTTCTCAACGCAAGTTTCATGGCGCCATAGTTGTATGAATAAATTCTTCGATAGTCTTTTGCCTCAGGATGCACAAAAACGCTGCAAATAATAACCCAGTTATCAAGCTTATCTTCGGGAATAATTCCCTCTTCTACAGAGTCAGCAACCGCCTTCGCTATCGCAGCCTGAGCAGGACCAAAGATTTTTCCAGCGTCTTCAAGATTCTTGACAGTTACCTTTGGAACCAAAAGTGTATGCGGCTTGGGAGGAAGATTAGGCCTAATAACCGCCAGAATTGGTGTATGCCCCGCTGAAAGATTTGACAAGCCATTTGCAAACGCTTCTCCAACAGGACCTGTCTTGTCGCCAATTATCAAATCAAGATGGGCAACCTCGTTTCCTTCACCGGCTAGGGCTTCACCTATAAGATAAGTGAAACCTTCAAACTCTTCCCTCTTCGCTAAGGTTGGTGGTATTTCTCTCTCACTGACTTCTTCAAATTTGACGCCAAATTCCTTCATCCAATCATAAAGTGTATCACGATGTACCTTTAATATTTCTGCTACGCCAGAAACTGTCGGTTTTGTCGATTTGCTTTTCATAGATTCCTTCATCTCTACTTCTTTCTGCTTAGCTGTAGAGAGCAATTTGACTAATTCTTCTCTTGTACTCGGCTTTTTTCCATCAAATTCCGACACTGTGTATTCTCCAAGTAAAAGGATTTGTCGAACTAGTATAAAAAAGTGTCGGAAAAAATTTTTTTGTTTTTCCTTTTTTGCGACGATGATTCCTGAAAAATCGACACTATTTCAATAGAAAATATGTTACTAGGTGATGTTCTTGAGGTATGTAAATTCTTTTTTGGCTATTTTGAATCCGACTTTCTTGTATAGTTCGATTGCTTTTGTTGGGTTTGTGTCGTCTACTCCGAGCATGGCTTCACTCAATCCCTTAGACTTGAGAAAACTCATAGCCGTCAATATTAGTCGAGTGCCGATTCCTTTATTTCTTTCCGGTTTCAGTGCACCGATTACCCATATCCAGCCTCTTTTTATTCCCTTCTCTTCAATGAATTTCTTGTCGATTCCAGTTCCTACAAATCCCACTGGTTTTTCTTGTAGATATGCAAAAAACCATCCGTTGATGTCAATTTCAGGGCTGTTCTCAATCATATACCGCGTTTCTTCAACTGCACTGGGTCTAAAATTGTAGTGTTCCTTGAAAGTCTCGTTATTTAGCCAGTTCAGTAATTTTATGTCTTCTATGTTTTTGTTCATTGACCTTAGTGTCACTTCTTTACTTTCTCCAATGTTTGACGGAATAGTGTTAAGCCCTATTTTCATCTCGCTGAAAATTCTAACTAACTTAAACCCCATGGATTCAACAAGTTTTCTGCCATTCTCCATTTGTTCTGTCGCCCATACTTCAACTGTTTCCATGCCACGTTCTTTGAGGCTCTTGATGGCTGTCTTCACAAGTTTTCTTCCAATTCCTCGTCTTCTAAAATTTGGAACTACTCCTAGCTCTCGGATGAAACCCTTCTTTTCCTCTCTTTTCTTGTCTATGTAACCATTTACAAGCCCAACTGGTTCTCCTTTCCACTCGGCAAGGAACATTCCTTCAGCGCTGAATCTTGGACTTTTCTCCCATAGAGTCATGTCCTCCATGGTCATTGCTCTCTCGTCTTCAAATTCTTTGAAAACTTCATTCCATGTCTTAATCCAAACGTTGTTGTCCTTGCCAGTAACGAATTTTCTAATCCTCAACATGTAAGAGCCTTCCTTCTCAAACCTTTCGCAATAAAATGAATATGATGCATTTAACGATTTCTTTTTGAAGAAAGATATCTGCCTTTTAACGTTCAACCAAGACTTTGTTAATTGCGTGTTTGAATGCAAAAGTCAGTTCATCCGAAAATCCAACTAGAACTATTTCCTTTAACGATGTACGCATGTCAATGTGATTTTTTATTTGTTTCATCATTATTTTTGAGGCTTCTTCTAAGTTTAAGCCTCCGACGCCTGTGCCCATTCCTGGAAAAGCAACACTTTCAAGGTCAAGATGTTCAGCACAGTTTAATGCAGCTCTCATCGCCAGTTTCACATTATCAGCTGTTGTCTGCATGGCTGGTTTTTCCATAGTTGGAGCGTGAATCACATATTTTGCTTTCAGTTTTCCCGCTTTTGTTACTATAGCCTTTCCAACAGGAGCTGGAGCAGACTTGATGGCTTCGTCTTCGATTTCTTTTCCTCCGACCCTTTTGATTGCGCCAGCAACACCACCACCCATAATCAACATACTATTCGCAGGATTTACAATTGCATCAACTTCCAGTTTTGTAATGTCTCCAGTTATGACAGAGATTTTGACGTTTTTGTAACTGTATTCAAAGCTCAATGTGTTGCCCTACCTAAGAGAATTTTATCCAAGTCTACGTGATAAGATTTTTCGCAAAACCACCGTGTACGAGCCTATTTCCTAAGTATTTTTAGCCAGATTGCGCCTGTGATCATTATGAAAATTAGGATAAAATATAGAATTAGAACGAGTAGTTGAGCGGCAGAGGAAGCTGTTTCTTCAAGCATTTTGTATCAATAAATTTGAATGATGATTTTGTTAAAAAATGAAGTTCTTTTGGTGGAATATTATTGAAAGTGTTTGATGACAGCTCTAGAAGTTTTCTCTATTGTTTTGTGGAAGCTTTATATTTTGATGAGTCATAACAATGTTATAGACTCGCTGCCAAACTTAAATCTATAACTTAAGACTACACTAGAGTAGTCTGGGGATGCAAAAAAATGCTTAACGTAGAAAATATCCGAAAAGACTTTCCAATTCTCAAATCTGGTATAATTTACTTGGACAGCGCAGCAAGCAGTCTCACACCAGAGCCTGTTTTGGAGAAGATGATGGAGTTCTATTATCAGTATAGGGCTAATGTGGACCGAGGCATACATCGCCTATCGCAGAAGGCAAGCGAAGAATATGAGGGGGCACGTGCTAAAGTGGCAGACTTCATAAACGCAAAGTCTGACTCGGAAATCATAATGACTCGAAACACCACAGAAGGAACAAACATTATTGCAAGTGGATTGAAATGGAAAAAAGGAGACAAAATTGTAACATCGGTTATTGAGCATCATTCAGACTTTATCATCTGGCTTCGAGTGAAAGAAAGATATGACGCAAATGTGGAACTCGTCAAGCCTAAACCGCCCATGTCTCAGGGACTTTTTGACCCAGCAGACTTTGAGAAAGTCATCGATAACAAAACTAGACTGGTTGCCATAACTCATGTTTCAAACGTTTTGGGTGCAATAACGCCTGTTACGGAAATAGCTAAAATAGCTCATGAACATGGCGCCTACATTATTGTAGACGGTTCTCAATCAGTTCCTCACATCAAAGTGGACGTCCAAAAGCTGGAATGCGATTTTCTTGCTTTCACTGGACATAAAATGTGCGCGCCAACAGGTTCAGGCGCTCTGTACATTAAGGAAGAGTTAACTGAGGAAGTTGAGCCTTTGTGCATAGGCGGAGGCTCGATAGCTGACGTAGGCCTTGACTATTACAAGTTGGATAAGAGTCCAAGACGTTTTGAGGCTGGAACCCCCGCAATCGCAGATGCTATCGGGCTTGGTGCTGCTGTGGATTACTTGGAAAAAATTGGAATGGAAAACATTGAGCATCATGAGAGTGGGTTGACGAGAAAGATCTATGAAGCACTGAGTGAAATGCCTAAAATTGAGGTTTATGGTCCAAAGCCTAAGCAAAAGATTGGGATTACCGCTTTCAATGTAAGTGACTTGAATCCTCATGATGTGGCGTTGGCTCTTGATGTTTCAGCGAATATTATGGTGCGTTCTGGGCATCACTGTGCCCTTCCGCTGACGAAGAGTATTCTTCATAGACCTGGAAGTGTCAGAGCCTCAACATACGTGTACAACACAAAAGAAGAAATTGGAAAACTTGTTTCAGCGGTTGAGGAAATTGCTGAAACGCTTGCAAAATGAAAGTTTTTAATGCTTTTAGTGAGGTGGTTCGCTATGTTGGAAAAGATGCCTAGAAATGACTTAGTTAGACTCGTTCAATTTTTCAAAAAGTCTGGTCAACTTAAGAAGGTTCCTCGGTCAGGATGGGTGAGAGTTGGAGTAAGGTCTCCGGAATCTGTTGCTGATCACACTTTCAGAACTGCACTTCTTTGCATGATATTTTCTAGTTTGGAAGGGTTGGATGAATTGAGGATGTTGCAGATGGCTTTGATTCATGACCTTCCTGAAGTCATTGTTGGGGATTTAACGCCCTCAGAGAAGATTAGAGCCGATAAGAGCATTGAAGAAGACGCTATGAAAAAACTGCTAGCTTTCTTGCCTAAAGAAGTTAGAGAAAAGTATGTTATGGTATGGCATGAATATGCAGACAATGAAACTGTTGAGGCAAAAGCTGTTAGACAATTGGAAAAGCTTGAGATGGCATTGCAAGCAAGAGAATATGAAGAAGCTGGTGTGACGAAAGAAAGTTTGAAAGCGTTCATTGAATCCGCTGAAGGAAGCATCCAGTCTCCTGCAATTAAGGCGCTTTTTTCATGTATCTTATCGTTTGTTTAGGTTTTTACTCATTTTGAGCCAAAAAAAGATTGGAAGCTTGTAGTTTGGTTTATGGGTCTATTTTTCCGAATTCTTTGGATACTATCCACATGTCTACCATGTCAATTTTATAGTCGCCATCTACGTCATAGTTGGGTACGAATCTTGGGTCTGGATAGTTGATGCCAAAGCGTCTAGATACTTCCCACATGTCTACCATGTCAACTTTTCCATCTGGAACGCCAGGTATATCGCTGCTTATGTCGCCAACCATAGCAACAATTACCCAACCATCTATCTTTGTATTGTCGGTTTTGTCTGTTTCACCTAGAACAGCCGTGGCATTAGCGCTTATGGTGTAGTTGCCTTTAGCAAAGCCAGTAGTGTTCCATACCAGAGGTATAGTCACAGAAGCCCCAGCGAGCAGTGTTTTACTTGTGAACTTGGCCACTGCTGTTGTATTAGCGTACAAAGTCACGTTTAGGAACTCTGGAAAGTCGCCTTGGTTTGCTGCTGTGACATTTATGTTTAGGCTGTAGCCCTGACCAACAACAGTTTTGGAAGACACTACATTACTAACTGCAATGTCATGGATTGGAGGTGTCCAAGGATTTACGAGAGGATAGCGGTCTATGTTTTCTGAGTCTATAACGTATGGCGTATTCCATATGCCTGTGCTGTCTATTTCTGTGGCGTTTGGATATTTTTCTTTGTAGTCGCTCCAGTAGTTTCCTTCTGTTCCGTTGTCCCATAAATTCATGGAAGCGGTGTTTCTACCTTGTCTTGGGTTGTCTATAAAATTGTTGTGATAAATAGAATTATCCGAGGAATATTCAAGCAAAATGCCATAGTCCTCATTGTTGGTACTGTTGTTCTCCAATATGCTGTTGTAGGATGATTCATAGAGGTTAATGCCAGCCCAGCAATATTTCATGCTGTTGTTGACTATAGTCGAGTTTGTTGTATAAGCCAGCAGTATGCCATGCAGATTTCTTGAGAGATTCAGGTTTTGGGCGATTATTCGTGTGGAGTTCACAAGCACCACATACCCTGCGTCGATGGGAACTATCTTGTCAGTTTCATTAATCCAGTAATATACTGGTTTGCCATCAACCGTGTTTGAAGTGTCAACGTCATTCACAAAAAGTGAGACGTTGTGTGGGTGTCCAGCTAAATAACCTGAAACCCCAAGGTTATATCTATTATTGCTCATTTTGTTATTTCTAAGTTTGCTATTTGATCCAACACCAAGGTGAATACCACATCGTCCATTAAGGGTTGCGTGGTTTTCAGTTATGTTATTATTCTTCGAAAATAATTCGACATCAATACCATGACGACCATTTGCTGTTACATTGTTTCCAGAAATGATATTGGCGCTAGAATGATCGAGAAGAATGCCATCCCATTTGTTTGCTGTTATGTTGTTTTCGACTATGTTGTTCCTAGTTGAAAGTCCATCTAGGAAGATGCCGTAAGAGAAACTTGTGATGTTTATGTTTTTTATTGTCACGTTGGTTCTGCTTGACAGGTCTATTCCGTAGCCACTTCCTGCTCCTTGAAGAGTGTAGCCTGCTCCCTCAATCACGATGCTATCTCTCTCCACAACAATCGAATCACTAATATTGCCTACGAAGGTGTAGGTGATATTATCAGCGCTAGAAATTGGTGTTGTTGGTGGGTCTATTGAGCCGTCAGCCCTAATGTAAATGGTTCCAGATGCCACAACAACTTGTGCATCAAACACAACAAATAACATACTTACTAGAAGCAATGTTAGCATTAATCCAGAAATCACTATGGACCTCATCCCAATTCACTCCTCCATCCTAGCATCAGAAAAGCGCACTTCCTACACACAACGTTTGCTCTAATCCAGTACATAACACTTGTGAAACATTTTTCTATATCCATCGAGAAAATCCACAAACATGAAAAGTCATCAGCTAACATGGAAAACAACATTCTCAGTGATGATGATGAAACAAAAATAATTTTGACCTCATTCCTACTTCGACGACAGATTTTTCATAATCTCCTGCAATTTCTCCCTAACGATTTCAGTCAATTTCTGTGTAACCAATCCTTCTCTTACCGCATTCTCAAATCTCTCTTCGTCCAATACTTCAATTCTGCCATCAGGCCAAACACAAACATCTATCTCCAAATCAACATACCGAACACCATACGGATACAATTCTACTGGCGTATTCAAATTAACATAAGTCCCCTTAGACTCTCCATCCTTTGAAAAATACCGAGTCTTAAAGTACCATTCCCCCACTTTGGCATCTGTTATCGCAATGTCGCCAGGTTCCTTACGTGTCTTCAGACCATCATAAACGCCCTCTCTTTTAAAAACTCGGCTAAACTCAATCGCAGAGTTATCATTATCAAGAGATTCGATTAATGCCTCTCCAAGATGAAAAACTCTACCATCCAACTTCACATGCTCTATCTCTATCACTGATCCAACTTCTGGATATTCCTTCTGAATGGTTTTTTGGAGAAGGTCTTCAACTTCTTTGCAGGATTTCCCTTCTTCAAGAAGTTTTTCAGCCATGTCAACCGCAGAAGAGATTTCTTTCCCACAAGTCTTGTAGAAGTGATGCCCATCCAATGTGGGTGTAACAACTCCACGAAGTTCATCAAATTTCCTCTTTGATAAAGCTGGAAACTCTGTTTCCATAGAGTGGCTGCCTTCCCACAAAACCGCAGGGGCATCTACTTGCTCAGCCTTTTTCAAAACGCTTTCTCCTTCTTCTAAAAGTCTAGCAACCTCATTTCTCAAAACCTCTGTGGGCTGATCTGCTGCTGAAGTACGCCATATGACACCCCAATCTCGCAAGTTCAAGTCTTTTCCAAGCTGAATAAGATGGGAACGTTTTTGCCAATCAAGTATCTTCCTGCTAACTTTGACTTGATGCCCCGGTATCAAGATTGCATATTTTCCTGGAATCTTGATTTCAGTGGTTAAAATAGGCTCTTTGGTTCCTATTCTTCTTCGTTCAACTTGAACAACCACATGTTTGGCATTGGAGTCTCGAATTTCTTCTTCATCCACTTTACCAATTGCTGAACCAATATCAACGAGCACTGAGTGCGTGTCAGTGTCTAAGTGTTTTTTCAATCCTTTGTAGATTCCATCTGCTGTGACTTTCCATTCTCGGATGATGACATCGTCAAAGTGCGCTTGTAAAATTGATTTGAAAGCTTTTACGGCTTCGGCTTTGCCTAGGACTCTGACTCCCCTTTTGTCATACCTGTCGTATATATCAATGTCAGGCGACTCCATATTTCTTTCAAGTTCAAATCTATCCTTAAGAGTCGTTGAAGGCTGTACTATTTCAAAGCCGCAGTCAAGCAGTAGCTTTGTTAGGGCTGTTGAGTAAATGCCACGAATTCTAGCGTTAGCCACTTCATTCACCGCTTTTGGTTAAGAGCCTTTTTTCTCGATTTGATAGAGTTCTCCCACTTTTGTAACATGAAAATTTGCGTCTAAAATTTTTTCGGCTAACCATATGTTTGTTTCCAAATGGTCTGTCATATCGCGAGTTAGATAAGTGGATGAAGCATCTGCAAGCGCGACATAGGGAATTAACATGTCAGCTAAATGTATGTCAACTGTTGCTTTCGCTTTTATCTCCCTAAATAGGTTTTCTGCAGCCTCCTTACCAACTGTTTCGCTTGGTTTGCCAAGTTCGCCTATGGCGTCTCCACCTAAAAGTGCGCCTGTGCTAGTTTTTGCCCAAATTACTAAAGAACTACCCTTCTGGAGAGGATTTGACTTATCATTGATTATTTCGATTTTTGCCTCAAGATCATGAGTCTTAAGATGATTATTTGCTGCTTTGGCTTGTCTTTCTGCAACTTTTCTGTCTTCTAGGAAAGTGCACACAGAGACGCCGTGAAGTTCTTCTATTCTTCCAAATTCCTTAAGCAAGATTGGGGTAAGTTTAGGGTTTGGCTGTACTTCTATTGAGACTTCGCCCATGCCTTTTGGGTAATAGCCGTATGTGTGAAGGGTCAATGACGTTTTTAGATTTATTCGTTTCAACATTTGGAGTAGCACGTGTTTTATGTAATTAATGGTTGGAGAATTTTGAACGTCCGTACCGCCTTTGACTATGCGAAGATGAACAATGTTTTTGGCAAAGGCACAAATAGGCAAGACTGTAAGCAAAAGCATAGGAATGCTTCCAGCGGTTCCAATTTCGGCCCTTACCTCGCCGCCAAAGATTTCTTTCGGCATGAACCACAATTCTCGAGAGTTTAATGACGCACCTTTAATTTCAGCATTGCAAAGTTTCGCAGCAGTTAAAACCGCCTCAAGATGCTGAGGACGCAAACCTGGCTGATCTCGCTTTTGACGAATATTATATATGTGCAAGGGTTCGCCTAAGATGGCAGCTAAGGCAACTGATAAGCGCAAGATTGTGCCACTACCGCTTTTTTGGCTGCCATCGATTTCCAACATTTTGAACCCCCAAACTAGGATAAAACAAATGAGGAACAAACTAAAATAATTATACGCAAGTAGAGGCTGGTTTCATGAGCGAAAAAAAATTAAACATAGAACAACTGTTGCAGCGGATTGACGAACTTCTCACTGTTTTGAACATGATTTCCAGAGATTTGGCAGAAACTGCAAGGGCTTTAAAAGAAGTAGCTGGTGCCCCCGCTGTGCCTGTTGTGGTCTCAGAAGAAAAGAAGAAAGCAATAGAAGATATCAGAGTGCTGTTTCCTGAAAACTTAGAAGGAATGTTAACTTTTGAAGAAGTGAAAGACTTCATCGTGATAAAGCCAAGGCAATTTTTAGGTTCAGAAAATTTTGCAAAAATCGCTGCAATTGTACGTGATGCAGGCGGAGAATACATCAGTGCAGGAAAGGAATCACATTTTAGGGTTCCAAGAGAACTAGGCTGAAAAAGCTAAGTTTCTTTGGCAACAAGAAATTTTCGCAGTTTTTCTAAACTCTTTATGTCGTGATGAAAGTTTATTTTGATTGGTGTAATTGAAATATGTCCCATGGTCTTTACGGCATGCAAGTCTGTTCCATTTTTGTCGTCTGGGTAGCTTGATAGTATCCAGCCCTTTATTTTGTAGGCGTCTCCTTGCTTTTTGTGGATGTCGCCATATCCTTTATAGGATAATGTGGTCACTTCCGCATTTTTCGATGTAGACTTTTCTGGCACATTTATCGAAATAATGTTCACATTTTCTGGCATACCATGCTCCAACACGTACTTAGCGGTTTTTTCGGCGAAAGTGGCAGCCACTTCTAATTCATTTGCAGATACTTCTGCTTTTTCTTTCATTTGCTCAGTTATTTCTCGCAGACAATAGGAAACCGCTATAGCTGGCACATGATGAATAGCCGCCTCTAAAGATGCGCCTAAAGTGCCCGAATTGAGCAAGTCATCTATGCCAAGGTTTGAACCGAGATTTATTCCTGCAACCAGCAAGTCGGGCGGTTTTTTCATAATTTTGTTTACTGCGAGTAGATAGGCGTCGGCTGGAGTGCCGGTTACTGCATAGGCTTTTGTGCCGTCGCCTAACGGTGTTTCTGTGACTTTTATGCTGTTTGTGGATAATGCTTTTCCTATACCGCTTTTCTCATCTAACGGTGCCACAACAGTTACCTCTCCAAGTTTTTCAAGCCTCTTCTTCAAAACAAACAATCCAATTGAGTGTATTCCGTCATCGTTGATTAGCAGGATTGTCTTCAATAGCTGAAACCTCTAGCTACGAAGCATCAGTACTCTACTTATTTAAAGAATGACATTTTGAGAGAAGAATATTGACCTTCTCTTGTCTTTCCTCGTCAACTGTATCTATACTTTATCACAAAATTCTCAAACTCGCCAGTAAAGTTTTGCCAGTGAACATCAACTTTTGTCACCCTTGCCCCTGGTGGCCCTTTTTTGCAAAATTCAATCACTTTTTCTACGTTCTCCTTTTCTCCCTCAAAAACCGCTTCAACTCGTCCATCAGGCAAGTTTTTTACCCATCCGGTAACGTTTCGTTTAACTGCTTCATCCTGTATTTCTGAACGAAAGAAAACCCCTTGAACTCTTCCACCGACGTAGACATGTGCTCTTACCTTCAAGAGGGCTCACCTAGGCCACAATTATTCCTCTTCCATTATATCTTAAGTCTTCAACGATACGCAAATGCCTGCAATGTCCATCCTAATCGCCTTGGAAGATGAAGATTAATGCGTCTTGAGTTCCATGAATACTTTATTTTCACTTTTGAGAACTTATGGCGCTTCAGAGTTTTAGTTATCAATTCTGAATCAAAATAGGAAACATGCGTCTCATCATCGAAGGGGGTGCTGTATTTCAATGATCTGTAGACTCCTCTTACGACTCGAAAACTAAACAAAGAGGCAACATTCGGTGTTGTGATGAAAAACAGACCGCCAGGCTTAAGCAACCTATAAGCCTCTCTTAGAAAGTTTTCAGGCCTTTTCAAATGTTCGATAAGTTCAAGGGCAGTTATTACCTCAAAAAAGCCATCTCCAAATGGCAATTTACTCTCTGCATTTAAGACGAAGAGATGGGCATCTGGACAGTTTTTTCGTGCTTCATTAACAGCATAGGCGCTGACATCAAATCCGTAGGGTTTCCAGCCATGGTGACTTGCTATTTTCAGTAGAAAGCCTTTTGCACATCCTGCATCAAGCCATTGTCCCGACTTGTATTTGCTGTGAAGCATGACTTCTCTGAACTGACTCCATAGCAAAGAGCCAACAGTTTTCCACGTATAGCCAGTTTTGTAACCAGAGCGAACTCCGCAAAAATAATCTTCATCGAATTTATTAGGAGGCAAGCTGAAACCCCACAGAGATTCAAACTTAAACTACGCAATGTCAATTATAAGACTTGGCTTGCTTTGGCAAGCCTTTTTAGTATTACTTTCACTTACCTCTCTCCACTTTCTCTTATGTCGTTGCGTCGAGGCTTTTAAAAGCATAGAAAATCCGCTTTTTACGTGTAGGTGAAGCGCATGTTACCTATGGGAAATGGGAAATTCTTAATTTATGCGTCGAGTTTTCGAAAGCAAGATGAACGCTTGAAAGTTGTGGGCTCAGCTGTTGCGAGAGTTGCTGAAACTTTGCATTTTGACATAGAGGTTCTCTCGAAGAGGCAGTCGCTTTCAATTTATGTCTATTATAAGAATGGGCGAGATAGCGAAGAAATTCCAGTGTACTGTGATTGGGGTAAAGACTGGAAAGAGGAAGACATATATCATGCTGTAAAAAGTGTAATGTTCACGCTTTCCTTTCACCCTAGATATTCAACTCTTCAAGCCATAAGAGAGCATCTCTTCTCATAATCTTTGCCAGGCATGAAACATGCGTCACAATAAGCAAAATTTATATCTAACATCATTACTCATCATCACCGCTGGCTTGCCAGGAAGGAGTATTGCATTAAGTCGTTTTTACCGACGAAGCAGTTCTCTCTAGGCAGCTAGTTCCGCGATAAGGGACGAAACAATAGATGCCGAGACGGTTTCCAGAAAGAACATGCTTAGACACTCAAAAAGGCAGAAGAATAAAGGGTTTTCTAATATTTGTGCCACAAACAAAAATTGGAGAACACTTAAAAGTCAAAATACTACAAGTTAGAAGAAAATTTGCAATTGCGGAAAAACTAAGTGAAGTAGGAGAGGTAAAAAACAATTGAAAATCAAGGACTTGAAGAGTGGCATGAGACAAGTTGATATAACAGCAAACGTTGTTGAAAAATCTAGCACACGAGAAGTGCGTTCAAGATACAAGGACGAAACATACAATGTTGCCGACGCAACAATCAACGATGGAACAGGCACAATAAAACTAACCCTATGGAACGAACAAATCGACCAAGTCAACGTAAACGATACAGTTAAAATCGAAAACGGATATGTAACATCTTTTAAAGGAGAAATTCAACTAAACGTTGGAAAATATGGAAAACTAACCGTCGCTTAAGCGGATTCTAAGTAAGAACGGATGCGAGGTGAAAAGATGGAAAGAAGAGAAAGACGATATGGGGGAGAGCGAAGAGGTTTTGCCCCAAGATTTCCTCCGAAGCCAGTTGAAATAGGCAAAGAATACGACGTGGAAATTCAAGAAACCAGCAGACGTGGTGAAGGCATAGCGAGAATCAAAGGCCTAGTATGCTTTGTTCCAAATACCAAACCAGGTGACAAAGTGCGCATAAAAATAACAAGGATAAGTCGAAGGTTCGCAGAAGCAGAATCGTTAGGGAAAGCAACTGGAAAAATCGAAGCAGAAGCAGAAACAGCAGCGGAAGCCGAAGAAGCAAGAACGGAAGAAGAGGAAACCGAGTAACAATCAACCCTCATAAACGATAAGCAGCTTTTATTCTCAACTTTTTTAAACTTTCACTCCTTATTGAATTCTGTCTCTCTTAGTGTATTTGATGAGAAACTCTTTTAGCAAATCATGTGTTTCTTTTAGAAAAGTATCAACACACAACAGTACTAATGATAAAGCAAATAAGCATTTACAAAGCAATGAAACATCAACAAAAGGTGATGAAAAATTGTTAGATTTGGGAAAAAAAGCTATTGAAGAGGCAAGCAAAAAAGGTGCTTCCTATGCCGACGTCAGAATTGGCGACATCTTGGATGAGCGTCTAACTGTAAAGAAAGGATTGCCAGAAGAAGTTGCTCTGTTTCAGACTGCCGGATTTGGGGTGAGAGTAATCGCTAAAGGCGCATGGGGATTCGCAAGTTCAATAGACTTAACCCAAAAAGAGGTTTTGGAAACCACCAGAAAAGCGGTAAAAATAGCCTTGGCAAGTTCAAAACTAAAAAGGAAAGAAGCTGTGCTAGCACCTATAAAGTCTCGCAAAGGTAAGTACTCAACGCCTATGAAGAAGGACCCTTTCAAAATACCATTAGAAGAAAAAATTAGCGTCCTCACGGCTGCTGAACGAACCGTTGCCGCACAATCAAATCTTATAAAGTCTTCTTCAGCATTTTACAGAGCTTTTCGTGAAAACAAACTCTTCATGAACAGCGAGGGCGCAGAAATTACTCAACAAATAACTTGGTGCGGCGGAGGACTTGAAAGCATCGCAGTGAAAAATGGAGAGGTACAACGCAGATCTTACCCAAGCTCTTTTCACGGCAATTTCAGCACTGCAGGCCACGAATTCTTCGAATCTCTTGCATTGGGCGATCATGCGAAAGAAACCGGTAAAGAAACAGTTCAGTTGTTGGATGCAGAAAAATGCCCTTCAACAGAGACAGACCTCATCCTTACTGGAGAGCAGTTGGCACTTCAAATTCATGAAAGTTGCGGTCATCCAACCGAATTAGATAGGGCTTTAGGCACAGAAGCCGACTACGCGGGCACAAGCTTTCTCACCTCCGACAAACTTCGAAAACTAAAATATGGATCCGAACATGTGAACATTGTAGCAGACGCCACGGTTCCCGGAGGTCTAGGAACATTCGGCTATGACGACGAGGGAACTCCAGCCAAGAAAATATACTTAATCAAAGAAGGATTGTTTGTAGGATATCAGACTTCACGTGAAACAGCCGCAGAACTAGGATTAAAAGAAAGTAGCGGAGGCATGCGTGCTGATTCGCCTACAGCTCTGCCGCTAATTAGAATGACAAACATCAATCTCCTACCAGGCGATTGGAAATCCGAAGAAATCATTGAAGATACTAAAGAAGGAATATTCATGCAAGTCAACAGATCATGGAGCATTGATGACAGACGCCTAAATTTCCAATTTGGCTCGGAAATCGGATGGAAAATCAAAAACGGAAGCAAAGAAAAGATAGTAAAAAATCCTACGTATACAGGCATAACTCCAGCCTTCTGGGGTGCATGCGATGCCATTAGCAAAGACTATTGGAAAATGCATGGCACGCCAAACTGTGGTAAGGGAGTGCCTGGCCAGATTATATATGTGGGGCATGGCTATAGCACTGCTCGTTTCAGAAAAATTAGAGTAGGCTTGCTCAAGTGAGGTGACAAAGTGATGGTAACTGAACGTTTGTTAGATACCGCCGAAAAGACGTTGAAACTTACTCTAGGAGAAAAGGTTGATCAAGCTCAGGCAACCGCGTTTCTGTTTGACACCGCTCTTACTCGTTTCGCCAATTCTCAGATTCATCAGAATGTTGCCTCTAAACTTGGAGGAGTCGCAATAAAGGTTGCAATCGGAAAGAAAATTGGAACATTACGTGTCAACACTTTAGAAGAAAAACAAATCAAAGATGCGGTGAAAAGGGTAGTTAAAATCGCCAAAGTTACGCCTCCAAATAATGATTTCAAAAGCCTTCCAAAACCAGAAAAATGGACTTCAATAGAAAAAGCATTTAATTCCGAAACGGCTGTTTGCAGTCCAGACTATCGTGCAGAAAGAGTCGGAGAGATCATAAAGGCAGCGCACTCCAAGTCACGAATTGTTAAAGCTGTTGCAGGGTCCTTTTCTACAGGCTCCGTTGCCTATGCTATCACCAATTCCCTCGGTGTTTCAGCTTGGGCGAAAATGTCATTGGCTACTGTAAATGCGTCGGTGATTTCCGAGTCAAAGGGTTCTCAAGGCTTTGGTTCAGCCGAGCAGTTTTCCAAGTTTGTGAAGGACATTGATCACATTCATGTTGCAGAAGAGGCAGCTGAAAAATCGGTGAAGAGTGTTAATCCTGTAAAGATGTCGCCTGGTGAATATGAAGTAGTGCTTTCTCCAAGAGCCGTAAGTACGTTCATCACTTTTCTAGGTTATATCGGGTTTTCAGCAACTCCATATCAAGACGGAGAATCCTTTGTAAAGTATCATTTGAATAAACAGGTTTTCGATGAAAAACTTAGTGTAAAAGACGATGCCAGAAACGCTGAAACTCTCTATGCCTTGCCTATTGATGGGGAAGGAGTTCCAAAGAAAGCTGTCCGTTTGATTGACAAAGGGGTGGTTTCTGAAAAGAGCATTTGCTATGATTCCTTTACAGCAGGCAAAGAAAAGGGAAAGAAAAGCACTGGGCACTTGTTGCCACCGATTGGACAATTTTATCCCTATCCAAGACCTCTTCCAATAAATCAAATAGTAGATGCAGGTGACGCATCCATTGAAGAAATGATTTCAGAGACGAAATATGGGATTTTCGTAACTAGATTTCACTACACCAACCCTGTTGACCCTACAAAGGCTGTACTCACTGGTCTTACGAGAGACGGAACCTTCCTAATAGAGAAGGGTGAAATCGCAAAACCAGTAGTTAACTTGCGCTATACAGATAGCATGCTCTCAACGTTGAAAGACATTAAAATGGTTGGCAAGAAACGAGAAACAATTGATGATACCACTGTTCCAGCTCTAAGCCTGAGGAAACTGAGATTTACTGGAGTAACCGAATATTAGCTACTCCATTTTCTTCCCCATTTTCGATGTATGAAGAAAAATAGAGAGATATTATTGTCGGAAAAAGGTGTGCGAGGATTAGCTGGCGTTTTCATAGATTTACTTAGCTGGCTGAGAATTTATAGGCAGCGTGCTTTTTGGATTCAAATTGTTGCAGTAATTGTCGGGGTTTTCCTTTGGATTCCTCTAAATGAAGAAGTTATTAGAGCGATTGCGGCTGCTCCGGTTCTCATTTTTTTGAATGTTATTATGACGAATATTGTTTGGGCTATTTCGAGAAAGCCATATTCATGTATCATAGGTGGCTCTATTGGGTATGGATTATACAACCTTGCTGTTGGCGTAATTGTGTATCATCTTTCTCTAACAGAAATTCTTTTGAATATACTATTAGGCATGGTTTACGGATTTGTTTTTACATGGTTTGCTTTCATTATTTTCTATTTCATAGGACTCATTAAATTGGGTAAGAAAAAGGAAGAGCAAAAGCAATCTTAGACGTGATGCTATTAATAAGAAAGTGAAAAAAGAAGGGAAGGTGAGAATTTAGCCTTCTGATTTTCGTTTTCTCGCAGGCTTAGCTGTCGCAGGTTTTGTTTCTGGCGCCGGTGTGGGTTCTTCAGAGGGTCTAGAAGGTGGAGCTTCGGCTGGGGCGGGTTTTGCAGTAACAGTGGCAGATGGAGGAGGCTTTGGTCTTGATCTTTCCCACAGAGCGACTATTATTACGCATAGGACAGCGATTGGGACAAGATACCAAGCCCAGAACCAAGGTGTTTCTGGTGGTGATGGATAACTTGCCTGATAGAGAAATGTTAGTCTCCCAAGGAACAGTGATATTCTAGCCATCACAGTGCCGCCGTATGCGGCTCCGAAGGTTGCCATAAGGAAGTATCGTCCTATCTTTGCGCTCACCCCTAATGGGCCTTTGTGTTCCCATGTGAAGAAGAAGAAAGTCAACGCTGTTATTGTGCCGATAATTATTATTATACTGTCAAGGCCTGGAGGAGGCCATCCCTCCCACACGCCCGCTCCTACAAGTGGCAAAGTGACAGTGTCTTGTATCTGAGCTAGGAAGTTGCTTTGAATCATGCCGCATATCATCATGCCTGCCATAATGCCAGCGACAATTGATACTGGATATCTGTATAGGTAGAAGTATTTCTTTGAGAAGAAGAAGAAGTACATTAGGCTGATTAGTATTGGAATAACCCATATGAGATTGCCTTCCACGATTCTACCGGTTCCCCAATATGCCACAGTTGCAGCAGCCTCATACATGGCTGCCAAAGTATAGACAGCAGCTAGACCTATGAATAGATGCTCCACAGCACGTGACAGCGGGTTTTCCTTCCATAGAAAACTGTATATGAAGATAGTTGCGAAAACTCCAAAGATTGTTGCATATAGGCCTAATTCAGGTGGAATTTGACCAACTGGTGGGATCATGAGCCCTTTCCTCCTCTATATTTACTAATTGCATAACCAATGTTTCCAACGATCACAAACGCTATGATAAGCAAATGGCCTACTGATTGGGCATCTAACAGTGCGAGCGCTTCCATGTAAGGATAGCCATATGTGGATTCGACCAGTAAAGTTTCGTATTCCCCTGCTCCAGCTAAGCCGTTCATTATTCCGAAGATTTGACCAGCTCTATAGTAAGGCATGATTCCAGGAACGCTGACTGCTGTCGCACCAGTAATGATAGGCACTTCAGATGGACCACCGTGACGTCCTTGCACAAACTGTATCACTTGGGTTATTCCTGGATCACCAGACGTCCATTCAGCCCATAGACTGAAGTTTGCTGCGCTTCTACACTGCTGCATCAGCGGAAGGGTTCCTATAGCTGTCCCATAGTGGTCCGTGCCTTTTGCATTCCAAGTATTATCTCCAAATGTCTGCATGCCAACCTCGTTTCCTGCAACATAGCCGAGATATACCACACTTGTTCCGTATTCTGGAATGTTCGGAAAATCACTGCCATAAACGGTTTTCAGGATTGCTTCGCCAATAGGAGCACCTCCAGGCCAATAGGCTAAGGCGACAACTTTTAGTCCAAGTTTTTCAGCGTGGTAGATGTGAGCCTTGGCTTGAGGTCTATTTTCTGTTATAGTAGACGGCCCAAAGTCGAATGACTCTATTACTATGCTTCCGGCGGGAAGTGTCTCAGTGAAATCATATGCGTTTTGTGTATGTTGACTTATCGTTATTGGCCACTTCAGAGGAACGAATAATGGGAAGCTTACAAAGATGAACAATAAGATGTAAAGGTAACGCCGGTCAATTCGAGCTATTTTAGGTAAAGACATTTGATCAATCCTCCTTACTTACGTTCAGGACCCAAGTATCCTCTCTCAACGCCTAGCAACTGCCTTATCGCCAGCGAAATGGCTCCGATTGCAATGCCAATCATTATTGCTCTATTTCCCGCCGTATTTGGAACATCTAGAAGCCACGAAGCTATCGTAGGAAAGCCCTGCCAAATTGCTCCTCCGACTGGTGCACGGCCCAAAAGCATAAGCGAACCAACAATCAGGAGTATGGAAGTCTCTATGCTTCTCAGTCGAAAAGCTCTGTACGCAGCCGAAGCGATGAAGAAGGCGAGCAGTGAGAATATTGTCATGTCCATGTGGACATATATTTCACTGTAGACCCACGAGAAGAATTCTTGTGATAGCATGAGATGTCGTCCATGTGTTGCGATTGCGTAAAGTCCAACAGTTAGGTATAGAGCCACTCCGATAATTGTGATTATGCTGTATTTCCAGAATCGTCCTCTCCTGCTAATGTTAAGCCCATGATGCCTAAGCAAAACGACAAGGCCAATTATGCCTGCAGTCGCCACCAAGATGTCTACGGACGCAGTTAATAATGATGTAGCTTCTCTTTCCGGCGTTCCTGATGCCAAGAAGTATGTTGCTATCACCATGATAATGCCCATCACAAAAGTGATTGCCAGTGGAATGTATCTTTTAACAATTACACTCATTTGTCATTCCTCCTACAACGCAAAGAAATCATTTAGTGCAGTGACACCAGCCACGGTTAAGATCACACCAAGAACAATCAGTATTACCGCAGTGATTTTTGAAAAGTCCGCACCCCACAATGAGCCTATCTGAGTTGGATCCTTAGACAAGTAAGCGCCAGCAGCCATCAATTCTTCACCTATCAAAGCATAGTCACAAGCGACCACAAAGAAGTGTATCTGATGATAGTTTGCTGTACCAGCAACTTGGATTGCGCCAGTGTAGAAACCTGACTCAGCCAATATAAGCGATTCAGCCCAGAACGGTCCCATATGAATAGCCGCAGCAGCTTGTTCTCTATGTACTGCGCCTAAGACTCCGAAAGCCCATGGAAATTGGTCACCGCCAAGATACTGAATGTTTTCTGGGTTGTATGCTTCTGGTTTGCCAGCGCGAATGTAAGATTGCTCCATAACGTCAACTGCCAGCGGCATAATGCTCGGGTCATATGGGTAGTAGATGAGTTTGGCACCGTATTTTGCTGCCAGCTCTGTAGTATAGCCTAAAATGCTTAGTCCAGCAACAGTCTGGTAGTAAACCTGGTCTCTAATGCCACCAAGTCCTGTAGTATATATGATCGGGCGCCCAATTTCAGTAGCACGCCCAACTGCTTCTTCTATGGCTTCTAGTCCTGGTATTTTGCGGATTTTTGGCATGTATTTGCCTGCCCTTGTCAAGAATAGAGCTATAAGTATTTCAGCCAAGACAATGACTAGTAGTACAAATGAAGCAACTAAGCCTTCGTTGATGATACTCAATTTTTCTTTTCCTCTTTTTTTTCTTTCTTTTTTCTATCTGCCTCGCGTGCTAACTCTTCAATTTTTTTAAGCAGTGCTTCAACGTTTTCGCGATCTTCAAAAAGTAGCGCAAATTCGGAGGTTTCATGTTCATCGATGACTATTCCGAGCATTGGGACTGCGTACATGAGGAACATTTGGCTACCAACAAATGAAAGTGGCTTAATGGATTCCAAGAAGAGAATTGCTGGCGTTTCTAAGCCGTGTTTGATGACCCATTGTGCCAATTTCTCAATCAGTAACTGTGCTCTCTCTGGCGGAAGCTCGGTGGCTATCTTATACATCAATCCACCTTTTGAAGACTTAACATGCTTAGCCAACTCTTCTATTTTAGAGTGTTCTGTTTAAAATTGTTTTGGTCCTTTTTTCAAATACCACCTAATTTTCTCGCTTTATTTCCCATTTTATTCCTAAATTGTTTAATTAATTCTGGATATTTCTTGACTGTTTCAAGATTTTTTCGCATGCACTCGAAGTGAAGACTGCCAAGTCTTGGATTTATACTGTTGAGAATTTCTACAGTTTTTCTTCCGATTTGACTTGCATTTTGACAGTTGGGGCTACATGGAAAGAAATCTCTAACAAAATAAACGTAAACATCTGGCATCTCCTTGTTTCTCTTTAATTCCTCAACTTGTTTGCTTGCTCGCATTTCAACACTTATGCCTTCATGAACCCGTTCATGGGCATATCTTTCTATGCAGCATTTTGGGTATCCGAGCAATTTCCCAATTGAAGTAACATAGTCGAAAGACAACTCTTCAGGATACGCCAGTTGAGATGGCGTCCCAGACATTGCCCTTGAAACACCAATTCTCTCTCTTTCAATCCTCCTATAATTCATGAGTTTTCTTAGCTCGCCTTTGGGAGAAGAATCTTTGAAAAGGTACAACTCATGAATCGTCGGTCTCACTTCAAAATCAAAAGTCTGAAGATTTAATTTTCTTACCCAGTCAAAATGTGCCTTGTATGTGCCAGAGTTGTGGACAACCATTTTGAAAGTTTTCTGCATCTTCTCTTTCAATTTGCGGATAAGAATTGCCTTATTATCGACTGGAGCAGCTTTAAGCGCTCTGAAATCTTCCATGCAGAGGGCATCTATTCTTTCGCCTAACTCATTTGCATTTGGCAGTTCTGCAGGAATTGTTAAAAAAGAGCAAGGTCGAATGTCTAAGGCTACCATTAGAAAATCTTCTGTCTTAACAAAGTCAAGCATTAAAGGGCTTCCTAATAACTCTTCAGCGACGTCTTCTTTCAGCAAATCCTTTGCCCTATCATGTCTTGCCCAGAATGGCATAGTTTTTCACTATTCTTCTATTATTTCCACGTTAGCCCTTGGGACAATTACTCGTCTGCCGTCTTCGAGTTTTGCTTCCAAAACTCGCACATCTGACTCTGTCTCTATTCTTCGAAGCGGCACAGGAAGTTTTGAAATCGTTCCAAGCGCTCCAAAATATGGTTCGCGAATAATCCTTATGGTAGTTCCTGGCACTAGACCTTGTTCAAGAAATTCTTTCTTCTCTTTATATTTGACCAGTTCGTCGGATTTGAGTTCGGGTCTTGGAATTATTATTTCCGGTCTTATGACTCCAGCTCTAATTTGTGTGGCCCCGTTTATAGAAGCCTGTCTGCCGTCAAATTCGTTTAGAAGTGCAAAAGTCTTTTTGGACATGTTCATTTTGCCAAAGCCTTCAGTTATGATTATGGTGAGTGGAACGTCTTCATGTCCTGTGATGGCGACTCCGATTTTATAGCCTAAAAAGTTGGTCAAGTCTTCGTCGTTTATTCCGCCAGATACGATTCCTCCGACTCCTATCTCAGTCGCTTTCTTTATGGCGCCACCCGTAACTAACGCTCCACCAACCAGAATCTTTCCTTTGCACTCTGGCTTTATCTTTTCAGCAGTGAGAATCTCATCATTTGAGGCAACAGTCATCAATTGACATTTTCTTTCGCCACCTACGCCAAAGATTCCTTGTATGAAAGCAGCAGGTGTTTCGATAATAGCTCCTTCGTTTGGCAGAATTTCAACAACTCTGCCTGGGATATATGCATCAATTTCTAAGGGTGATGGATTTTCTCTTATGAGCACTTGACCTGTAACATCAGATATGCGTTCCACAAATCCTTCTACA
>Ga0315314_1000466_pt1 | contig 44565 bp, 44 predicted proteins | sample TDP9_MG_FD_203631 | JGI IMG/M metagenome (GOLD analysis project Ga0315314, IMG submission 203631) | Freshwater sediment microbial communities from Lake Towuti, South Sulawesi, Indonesia - TDP9 | ecosystem: Environmental > Aquatic > Freshwater > Lake > Sediment | place: Indonesia: South Sulawesi... | reverse complement strand
CAATTTTCTTTTGTTGTTTCAGAGCGAGTACGTGTTCTGCAATGGATGAAGAGTGGTAGACAACTCGGTTCAAGTCTCGCGCAACCAAGGCAAACGTGATACACTCTCGGCAACTCTTAACTCCAACTTTCTTTGCGATGGACTTGCTTAGGCTGGCGAGAGCTACCTGTCTTATTGTCATCCGATAATGCCTCATAGCCTCTTTACTCCTTTCCAGAACTTCTGAGGCGAGTTGGGAATCGTATTCGAGTAGTGACTTCATAGCATCCTCTTGCAAATGAAGTGAAAAGGACGAGGTCTTCTCTACCAGAGATTCGAGGGAGAATATTGAGGGGTCTATCATCACCTGAAAGCCTAGCTTGTTTGCTTCTTCTTGGGCTACTTCCATGCCTGGCAGTTCCATGCGAAGAAGCTTAAGCCTTCTTTTGTGTTCTGCAGGAATAGTTTCTTTGGATGATATGGTGATTTTGTTGCTTCCTTGTATATAATAGGTGCCAACGCTGTATTCTAATGCTCGTAGTGTGGGATAGTCATCTAATTTTAACGTGACTTCAAGAGGTTTTTCGATGGGCATTTCAACGGGAAATATTCTGATGGAACCGTCTTCCTCCTCCAAAACTGCCATCTGCTCCCCACTGTTCAATTTCCTTTTCTCAATCCAACTTTTTGGAAGAGAGAGAGTGAAACTGCCACCCTTAATCTTCTGTAATCTTCTGATCTCCATTATTCATTCCTCTAACTTGATTTAATACTGATTAGGATTCTTATATAAGTTATATAAATTCAACAACCATAGTCACGAAAAACAAAAAGTGTACTATGACTGCTGTTTAATCCAAATGTTTACTTAGAGTTCCCTCACTTTTAATATCGAGGGAATCAAGGTTGGACGTCTTCGAGGCTATTCAAAAAAGGAGATCAATTAGATCGTATGAGCCTACACCAGTTCCTATCGAGAATCTTAGGAAAGTTTTGGAGGCGGCTAGACTGGCTCCTTCTGCTGGAAACGTTCAGCCATGGCGCTTCATCGTGGTCGTAGACTCAGATAAGAGAAGAAAGATCGCTAAGGGATGCAGGTACGGTCGTTTCTTAGCAGAGTCGCCTGTGGTTATTGTTGGATGTGGTGATCAGAAGGCATCTCCTCGCTGGCACGCCATTGACACGTCCATTGCCATGGAGAACCTTGTGCTCGCCGCCACTGGCGAGGGACTTGGAACATGCTGGATAGGCGTCTTCAACGAAAAAGAAATCAGAGAAATATTAAAAATACCCAGCCATGTGAAGATTATCGCGCTTTTAGCTTTAGGCTATCCGACAGAGAAACCGGACATCTGGGCTAAGGTGGCTCACTTAATAAGACCTAAAAAGAAACTGGAGAAAATAGCCTATCTCGAAGAATATGGCAAGAAGTTTCCAGTTTCTTCATGAAATATTGGCAGGCGCCCATGATTTCTGTGTAACGGATATAATGCTGTCGGAGGGTCATACAGTTGTTGTTCAAGAAGAAACCTTTCCGTTTTGTGGTTTACGGGTAGTGACCTTGACTTTTGCGGCGAATATGAGAGTTCCCATCAAGCTGATTATTGAGGCAACTTGAAACGTGGTGACATACGCGATCGCTTCCGATGCTCCCGTGCTAATTAGAAAGTCTGCGATAGGCCCTCCTACGAAGGTTCCAGCCAACCCAAACGACACAGAAGTTACGGCGTTGTACTGCCCGAAAAGTTGGCCTCTCAACTCCACTGGAATAAGGTCAGCTGCAAGCAAATATCCACAAGTGCTCACAAGTGCCATAGAAACTCCACTCAAGCTATTGAAGATTATCATTTGAGGAACATCCTGCGCAAACATGTACAGAAGCGGAGTTACGATAGCTAACACAAAGCCTAAGCCAAGGGCGAGTTTTCTACCCACACGATCTGCCAGTGGACCCGCTAACAAACTGAAAACTATGGTGGCAATAGACGCCGAATTGCGGATCATAGAGATTTCTAAGGATGTGGCGCCGATCGGTGAGTCAAGTTCAATATAAAGTGGGAAGATTTGCAGAATCGAATACTCGCCTATGCCGACGATGAAGATGGAAACGAGAAACAAATAGAACGCCTTGGAGTCGAAGTTGCTCCCAGACGAAGCACCTTTCTCAACACTAACTCCACTCATTGGTCTTTTCTCAAACCCTTGTTCAGAGCGGTAAGTGGTAAACCAGATTAAAACCGCACTTATCACCATTATGCCAGCCGCATAGAAAAACAGCGTGCCGTTCTTGAACCCTGCTGCTTCGCCTCCTAAATCGTACAGCACTCCAGCCACGGATACACCCATGATGCTTCCGATGCCGCCTATGCTTGAAATCGCCCCAAAAAGTTTTCCTCTTTCCCCAATAGCGGTGAGGTCTGATACGAGCGCGCTCCATCCAACGTTGCTCATAGACCAGAAAAACTCTAGCAGTGAGAGCCCAAAGATGATGCTATATGCAGCGGCGACAGCCCCCTGGATACCGAGTAGAAGAACATGAAGAAAGTATATGAGTATGTAACCGACTGCTGCTATGGTTTCACCTATTATAACTAAACTTGCCCGTGCTTGATATCTGTCAGAGATTTTTCCCCACACGAAGGTTTGTGACACACTGTTGGCGATCATGGTAAGACTTGCAAGAAGCGTTGTTGCTGTAACTGAAAGCCCTAACGCGTCCTTCAGGTAAATAGTTAGAAACGTATAGAATAAGCCACGTCGAGCCATAGCCATGAACTGGAAGCTCGAAAGTCCAACAAACGTTTTAGTATCCAAGTCAACCGACCACAAGGAATCTTCAAGTTATGTTATCATTGCGTAAATTAAGCCTAAGGCAATTGTTAAAATCGTGTCGTATACAAACATTTGCTTTAACCCTCTCGGATAGAGATTCAAGTCGACCTCCTTGTTCGAGAAAGGGTATAATGGTCGGCAAGGCCTCGTAAGAAAGTCAACGACAAAATGGCTCAGCCCACAGCTGAACACCAGTAAGAACAGATGAGAATAGACGACCTTTACAATTAGAGAGGCAGATAAGACGAAGATAAGCCCCACAAACTCATTCAGTGGTGAACGAGATTCCACCCCAAACCTTCCAGTTTTAAACGCTTTTTTTAGATATAGAACGTGATCGAAATCGGGAAAAACTGAAAACAAAACGCCAATCAAAATGTCTGGTAAAAAATTAATTCCCAAAAGCTTAGCTGCCAGCATGCCTAACAGGGCGTGAAAGATTATATTCATCGTTCACCTCATGCCGAAACGTCGTTTCCTGTTTTTATATCCTTTGGTAGTCTTGATCGCACCTGGTACTCAGATCCCGCTAGGCTAAGAGTATATTTAGAATGTCTGATGTGCGCAGTGGTTGGTCAGGCTTTACCTTATAGCGAGAGTTAGCAACCAGAACAGGAACCCGCATTTCAGATGAGTGAAGACCGCCATGAGTTCCTCTATGCGGCGGCGTCTCTGGCATGAGGTCCCAACCCATCCGAGAGTTGATGATCAAGTCGCCTGAACGCTCGCTCTCAAAGATCTGTGAAACCTGAACTGGTGCGTCTGGGAACTCGGATTCGCAGGTGGCTGAGAGCCACTCCCTGTCGTTTAGCCACTCTCCATAGGCTATCTTCCCATCTTTGACAAGAGAAGCGTAACCCAGAGGGTCTATCCCTTTGATAACGTCGTAAGAGTATTCATTTCCTCCTCTTTTCCTTATGATCCCATGTCCGTCATTGGAGTACGCATGAAAGGTGGACTTGTTCTCAGCAACGAAAACATGTTGCACGGGGAGCAGGTGGCGTAGCAAGTCTATAATGTCTACATGTCCCTTTCGAATCTTGTAATTTTCAAGATTTTCAAGGCTCGGTTTTCGTCGCCAGTCGTGCTTTATGTATTGAAGTGGAAAGGCTTTGTCTTCCGCCCCCTCCGCCGCCAGGTAGACGTGAGCCATTCCGTTACCGCTCACGGCAACCGTGGCGTCGAACTCGCCGAGACCCTGCAGGAATGTCACTGGAAAGCGGCGAACGTCTAAACCAACTGTGGTGAGGAATTGTCCAAGATCAAAGTGGAGGTCTGTAGAACGAAGTCCATGATCAGAACCGATCACGATTGAGGTTTCGTCGTAGAGGTTCAGGTCGATGAGCGTCTTAGCTATGTGCCCGATTTGGTTGTCCACGTTCTGGACGGCGTGTCTCGCCTCCTTGGAGAGAGGACCGTGTTCGTGGCTGACTTCGTCAACGCCTGGCATGTACACGGCTGAAAAGACTGGTGGTTCAGACGGGAGTTTCATCCACTTCATCACGGATGAGCACCTGTAAACAATTTCGAAGGTACGTGCTGCAAGCGTGTCTGTGTGTTCCCAAGTGAAAACCCTAAGTGGACCAAAGACTTTGGCCATAGCATTGGCTAGAGGAGGATACACGAATTTTGCTCCACGGGTGATGGGCTCGAAGATGGCGGCTGTGGTGAAATCCTTTAATCTTTCAAAAATAGTCTTGATCTTGCCGCTCATATCAGTGTTCATGGCAAAGGCTTGTGGACTCACGTAGTCTCGTTCGAATTGAAGCCACGCTAGGGGCCCGTAGTCCTGGTAACTGTTCTTTGTTCTGTCAAACCATCGGATACCAGGTATGTTTAGTGGCCCAGGGAATGCACCAGTTAAAAAGGGCGCGTGAGCTGGCCCAGTTGTCGAGGGAAAAACGGTAACGGCATTTTTTACAACTACCCCTCGGTCTACGATGTGCTTCTTGATGTTTGGCAGAAATCCTTGGCTCAACATCTCGTAGAAAACGTCGGACCTGCAGCCGTCAACTAGAATGAAAACAGAACGCAATCACTTCTACCGTTCACTAATAACTAATGATATAACTTTTAACTTTTCTGTGCCACAACGGTTTGTGTTTCTCAACGTATACCAAATCCGCCTAATCTGATAAACAAAGCAAGACAACATCATAACCCTTATATTTGAATGACCAACTGAGAACATCGTTCCAGTTTGCGCAGGCCAAAATATATTTACGCTATAGGTGAAACGAATGGGCGAAATTAGATGCCTGAACTGTCTGAAAAGATTTCGAGTGGAGCCAAACTCTGAGGTCGCCACTTGCCCCCACTGCGGAACAAAATATCGCATTTCTTGGCTAAGCCCAGAACAACCAAAGATTCGAGGACAAGTATAGAACAATAAAGGGCGAAAAGGATGGTTTGGAACAGAAAAATAGCCTACGTAAATCTTTCAACAGAGAAGATTGTTCAAAAGCCTATTTCAAAAGAAATACGGTCCCTGTATCTGGGTGGTCGCGGCATCAACATGTATCTTCTGTATAACCATGTAAAGCCTGGAATCGACCCTTTAGGTCCCGAAAACGTCCTTTTTGTAGGTGCAGGATTGATTGGGGGAATCCCTTGCCTTGGTTCAGGAAGATGTGACATCGCCGCGAAATCACCTTTAACTGAAGCTGTTGGTGACTCTAACATAGGCGGTTTCTTTGCGCCAGAACTGAGATTTGCGGGCTTCGACCATTTAGTGATTGCAGGAAGCGCAAAGAAGCCTATCTACCTCTGGATAAGTGACGGCGAGATTAAGATTAAAGATGCATCCAGTCTCTGGGGGAAGGACACCTTTGAAACTCAGACCACCATAAGAAACGACCTTGGAGACGAGGAGGTCAAGTGTTTGGTCATAGGAGAAGCGGGTGAGAACCTCGTGAGGTTTGCGAACGTGAGGACGGGGATGAAGAATTCGGCTGGAAGGACTGGTATGGGATGCGTGATGGGCTCCAAGAAATTGAAAGCCATCGCTGTTAGGGGAACAATGAATCTAGAATTCTCGTATCCAGACGAACTTCTTGACTATTGTAAGGAAATGAATGACATGATAATGGGGACTAGGTGGGCTAAGGCTCAGTCAAGATGGGGAACCATGGTGATCTTCAGCAACACAAACACGACTGGACTGATAAGGACTCGAAACTTCCAGCTAAACCGCTCGGCAGAAGGCAGAGACCTCGAACCCGAGAGCATGGACAGGTATTCGATTGGCATGGCTGGATGTTACAGTTGTGTGGTTCATTGCAGACACCGCTACGTGCTAAGAGAGGGACCCTACGCTCCTTTCTACGCCGAGGGACCCGAATACACCTCTCTAGGCGCTTTTGGAACAATGGTTGACTGCAGAAAAATGGAAACCGTGCTCGTTGCAAATCACCTAGTGAACAAGTACGGAGTAGACACATTAGAGACTGGCGGACTGATCGCTTGGGCTATGGAACTTTACGAAAAAGGGATTATCGACGAGAAGGTGACTGATGGCTTGAAACTGGAGTGGGGCAACGAAGAAGCCTTGTTCGAAATGATACGTAAAATTGCGGTCCGAGATGGATTTGGAAGCATACTCGCCGACGGTTTCAAAAGCGCAATAGCAAAGATAGGGAAGGGCTCGGAGTATTATGCTATACAGATCAAGGGTATGAGCAGTCTACACTCTGACGAACGCCCCACACCAAGTCTTGCACTGAATATAGCAACCGCAACCAGAGGCGCCGACCATCTCAGGAGTCGTCCAGCCATAGACCTTTACGGTTTGCCAGAAGACCTTTTAGAGGAAGTTTACGAAGGACCAGTTTCGTCGGACTACACGTCCTATGAAAACAAGGGCAGAATGGTCTGGTGGCAAGAACTCCTGTACGCTGTTACGGACTCGCTGGGCACGTGCAAGTTCCAAACAGTCTTCTGCGCCTTACACGCACCACAGTGGAAGGAGTTCTCAAAACTCATCCGTTTGGTTTCTGGAATGGAAATTTCTAAGACTCAACTGATGGAGATAGGAGAGAGAATCTGCACCATAGAAAGATTGTTCAATCTAAGGGAAGGCTTTTCAAGAAAAGACGATAATCTACCCGAACGCTTCTTCAAGGAGCCAACTCCTATCGGTTTGCCCATTGCAAGGAACAAGAAAATAGACAAAGAGAAGTTTGACAAAATGTTAGACGAATATTATGCTCTCCATAAGTGGGATAACAACGGAGTACCAAAGAAAGAAACACTGAAGAAACTAAGTCTTGACAAAGACCCTTCATATCCACTGTGAGGAAAGGAGATGATACAATGCGGAAGATTTTGTTTGTAGACCCAGAAAAGTGCACGGGATGCAGGCTTTGCGAGACCGCATGCGTCCTTCATCACGAAAAGACCTGCAACCCAGTCAGAGCAAGGGTTCACGTTGCGAAGTGGGAGACCGCTGGTTTATACCTGCCAATCCTCTGTCTCCAATGCGAGACCCCGATCTGCGAAACCGTGTGTCCCTTGCGTGCCATAAAACGGGATCCGAACACAGGAGCCATACTGGTAGACTACGATTTATGCGTGGGATGCAGACTCTGTGTGCAATTCTGCCCCTTCGGCGGAGTAGAAATAGATATAGTCACTAGGAAAGTTCGGAAATGTGATCTCTGCAACGGGGAGCCTGTTTGTATAAAGTTCTGTGAACCCAGAGCATTACAATACATTGATGAAACCACTACTAACAGAATTAAAAGAAAAGCCGCTGCCGAACGATATTCGGAGTTGATGAAGAAATTGCTGGCTACCGTGTGATTAGCTAACTGTGCATAGACTTTTCAACAATTTCCATAACGTCGCAGATTTTCACAGGAATAGACCTTTTCATCGCAGTGTAACGAAGGTTCATGTAGCATGCTGGGCAGCAGGTTGTGATAAAGTCGACATTTAAAGGAACTACATCTTTCATAAGCCTTGTAGAGGCAGAGTTCATGCTTACCTCAGTGTTGTATGACCATAATCCTCCGCCAGCCCCACAGCACCGAGCACGACTCCGACTCAGTGGCATCTCCACAAGTCCGAGTTTAGGTATGGCTTTCAACACATTTCGAGGTGACTCATAAACACCACAATGGCGACCCAATGAGCATGGATCATGATACGTAACCTTTACGTCCAATTTTTTCGACTCAACTATTCCTTCCTTTATTAATTGCTCTACAAATTGTGAGGTGTGAAGGACTTCGAGGGGCATTCGAATATCCAGTATCTGAGGATAAAGCTTCGTGAAAGTGTAGTAGCAGCCAGCACAGGGCGTAACAAGAATGCCAGCATTAGTCTCTCTTACCCTTTCCAAAAGCATTGAGACATTATTTCTTGCTTCGTTCCACAATCCAGTTTTTAACAAAAGGTATCCGCAGCATCCCTCTTTTTCGCCCAGCGTTGTGAAGTTGACTTTGGCGTGGTTCAAGATGTTTGCGACAGCCTTGGCTACGTTAGGGCTTCGTGTAGCTGTCGTGCACCCAACCCAATACAGGACCTCAGCGGTTTTCGGAAGCGTCAACTCTGAGACTTGATTCATCCATGACAAGCGATGTTTAAGAGGCATTCCGCTGGGGTCTCCAGTTTCAAAGATGTTTTTGGCTGTCAGACTGAATATCTGTGGGATCAGTCCTTTTTCGGCTATTTGACGTCGGGCGGTGGTTATGACTTCGTGAACGTGTAAATCTTGGGTGCATTGGGCGAAGCAGAGCCCACAAGTAGTGCACGCATAGAGAATGTCGACCAGTTTCTTTGAGGGCGCTAAATCTTCGTTGTTTAGTCCTTTTATCAGCAGAGTTCTTCCTTTAGATGACCATGTTTCTATATCATTGAACGAAGGCGACACGGTGCAGTAGCCACCACACATCTTGCATTCTTGGCATTGTGGAGTTAGCCTCTCTGAGAAGAGAGTCTTTAGGGCTAGAGCAAAATTTCTAAAGGTGCCATGACCCGCCCTGTGAATTTCCTTAATAAATTCAGTTGTCGCCTTAAGTTCAACCTCTTCAAGAGGTTTGAGGTCAGGAGGTTTTGCGTCGTCCAGAAGAACGATTTCTGGTCTGTTGGATTCTGAAAATTTTCTAGTGCTGTATTTTCCTCTTCGAATGACCTTGAAGCCTTCTTTTTCGGCTAAGTGCGTTACTTTTTTGATTTCTTCGGGTGAACTTGTCTTTACCACGGCACTTATTGGTGGGTAGTGTCGCTCTCTGAAGATGTACTCGAAAGAGTATACGTAAAGGTCTTCCTGGTCCGTTAGCACGTTTGTTGATCCAACGATTTGCTTAAGAGTTCTGGCGATACTGGTCTTCAAGGTCATAGTGAGCCAACTAACTTAGAGTTTGGTAAACGAAACAGTGAAAGGTTAGGGCTTTCTAAGTTCGTAGATGATTTTGTCTCCAATTAGTTTAGTCACTGTGAGTTTCAGGTTCATACCTATCTTAATCTCTTCTTCCTTTATCTCCTTACTTAATGGAGCAAACACCTTTAGTCCCTCTTGAAGCTGCGCCAGAGCAAGCGGATAGGGGCAGTCGTATCTGAAGCGTGGGGGAGCAAAATGCACGTTCGTGTAGGTGACGAGTTTGCACTTGTCGCTCAACGTAACCCACTCCATCTCATTTGATAGGCAACTCTCACAGTCCGCCCTCGGCGGAAAATACAACTTCTTACATTTTTTGCATCTTGTTGCAGCAATCTTTCCCTTTTCTAGGAATCTGATGAAGTCGTGGATTTTTGCTTCCTTGACGAAGTTGACTTTTCCAAATTTTTCGAGGCTCATGTTTCCATCACTCAATTAGACTTTGAGTATAGTAACGCTGCAGTACATACCTATGCCACCTAAATTGTGAGCGAGTCCCACTTCTGCACCTGAAACTTGGGTTTCCCCAGCCTCGCCTCTGAGTTGTTGCGCAATGGTTCTGATTTGCGAGGCTCCTGTGGCTCCTACTGGATGCCCCTTCGCTAATAAGCCGCCGTCAATGTTTATGGGAATCTTTCCGCCGACGTATGTTTGTTCCTCTTCGATTAGTTTTCCTCCCTCTCCCTTCTCACAGAAGCCCAAGTCTTCGTAGTTTATGATTTCGGTTATGGTGAAGCAGTCGTGGACTTCTGCGACGTCTATGTCCTTTGGCTTCACGTTCGCCATCTCGTACGCCTGCCTAGCCGCTTCAACCGCACAACTAAAAGACGTGAGAGGAAGTTCTCTGTTCGTTAGTGTCATGGAACTGGAACCGAGGCCTAGTCCTGCGACCCAAACCGGCGTGTCCGTTATTTTCTTAGCCTTTTCTTCACTCGCCAGTATCAGGCACGCGGCGCCATCCGAGTTGGCGCAACAGTCGTATCGTTTCAATGGGCTCGCTATCATTCCTGACGTTAAAACTCCCTCAAGTGTAATGGGTTGCTGGAACATCGCCTTAGGATTTTTTGCACCGTAAAAATGGTTTTTTACAGCGACCTTTGCCAACTGTTCTTCTGTGGTTCCGTACTTGTTCATGTGGGCGTTTGCGTACATGGCGAAGTATGCGGGCATGGTTGTTCCGAAGATGCACTCCCATAAAACATCTCCAGATCTGCCCATCACCTCTTGAATCTCATTTGACTTCAGTTCCGTCATTTTTTGAAATCCAACAACCGCAACTACTTCGTGGAGCCCAGAACCTATCAACGCCCAGGCGGTTCTCAGACCGACTCCGCTTGATGCGCAAATAGCCTCCACACTGAAAGTAGGCTTTGGATTTAAGCCCAAATACTCTGTTATCACTCCCGCTGGGGATCGTTGTTTGTCGTAATGGGTAGCGGAACAGACCACTGATGCCTCGATTTCTTTAGGTGTAATTTCCGCATCATCTAGAGCCTCCTTGAAGGCTTCGAAGGCCATTTCACGAATAGACGCATCCGACCTTACACCAAACTTCGTCTGCCCCACGCCGACAATAGCAACTTTTCTCATTAAACATTCCACGCTTTTCTCGGGTTATGTCTAAACATGCTTTAATCTGTTTCTCTAATTTCACATTTATTGTGATAGAGCAAAAAATATCGAAACACTAAAAATATTAAACCGAAAATTTAAGTGGTTTAGTTGAATTTGGCTTTGCAAGGAAAGAACATGGAGAAAGGGGATCGTAAGGCGTTGGCTTTGGTTAGTTTAACGATTGGTAAGACTTAAATGTAAGAAAATGTAAGATAAACTTGGTGGAATAATGGAATCACCCGTGGGCGAGTTGTTTAGGGTAAAGGTCAGCGCGAAGGGTCAGGTTGTTATTCCCAAACCCATTAGAGAGGCTTACCATTTAAGGGAAGGCACTCAAATACTGTTTGTTCCTGTGGAAGAGGGTGTTCTAATAAAGCCTGTAGAAAGGACTCCCAAGTTGAGAGGTTTAATCGCGAAGCTTGACATTGATCCGCTTGAATGCGAGGCTATTTTGGCTGAAGCAAAGAGAAGCCTTATGAAAGTGGTTGAATGAAGACCTATGTGTCGGATGCCGTGGCTTTTCTCTACTTTCTCTTAGACAAACTTCCTCGTAAGGCTGATGAAGTCTTTAGGCAGGCTGAAAACGGAGAGGCAAATATCTACCTGCCCACTATCGCAGCAGCTGAGCTCTACTACCTCTTCGAGAGGAAAGGATGGGCTGAATATTGGATAAGGCTCAAGAATGCCATGTCAAGTTTAGCAACTTTTAGGTACTATCCTTTTAGCGAGCAAGTATTAGACCTTTTCAGGCAAACAAAAGCCAGAGAGATTCACGATAGAATAATAGTTTCAACAGCCAAAGTTGTTATGGCCGACGCCCTCATAACAAAGGATGAATCCCTAAAGAAACTGGGAGTAAACGTCCTCTGGCTATAAATATCCCACCTCATCATCTTTTGATTTAACCGTGAAAACATCTTTAATCATATGATCCTTTGCAAGGCTTGCAAAGCATCTTTGATCAGCCTCTTCATTCTTTCGTGAAATAGGCTATCACCTTTTCTGCAAAGAGGCTGCAGGTTTCTTCCATCATTTTTGGTGTAACGAAGAAGGGTGAAATGAAATGGCGAACTCCCGCTTCTATGTACCTTTCGATTTTTTCAATGACATCATCGGGTGCTCCAAAGATTATTGGAGATTTGTCAACCACCTCGTCAGGTATTTCCTTCGCTTTTTCCAGAAGCTTGTTGGCTACTTCTTCGTTGAAGACCAGACTGGATGTCATCTCAAACTCTTTAGTGGGAACCGGATAGCCCAGTTTCTCGATGATTCTCGGTCTTGATAGAATGTAGATTTTTGCTGGTAATAGGACGAGTTGCCTTGCGGTGTCGTAGTCTTTGGCTATGACCACGTAGATGAAGTGAGCTGGTTCTATTTCTGGAGGATTGTCTCCTCCCATTCCGTCCCAGAATCTTCCACTTCTGGACGCCTCTTCTAAAATGTATTGGAGACTTTCCTTGTACTCGTCTGGCTGCATGGAGGCTGGAATCCACCCGTCACCGTACTCCGCTACCATTTTCATAGTTCTCGGCGAATTCCCAGCAATAAAGAGTGGGACATGGGGCTCTTGGATCGGCTTCGGCTGCAAGAAAGCCTTGATTAGTTTGTAGTAGGTTCCTTCGTAATCGACCGTGTCTTCGGTCCAGAGTTTCCTCATGACTCGAAGGGCTTCGATGGTTCTTGAAACTGGACGATCCCAAGTTATTCCGTAGGGGTTTAGGTTCATTGCCTCCCCAATCCCTATTCCGAGGATGGCTCGACCGTTCGAAATTATGTCGCAGGTGGTTGCCATCTGAGCCAACACCGCTGGATGATGCCTGTAAGTGTCACTCACGCAAGTACCCAACTTTATTCGTCTTGTTTTTAGGGCGATGGCAGAAAGCACGGTCCACGCTTCTAGGGCGTCCCAAGTGCGTATTCCAAAACCAACAGTATGGTCAGGCATCCAAAAGGAGTCGAAGTCCTCCCGTTCAACGTAAACCGCGAGTTCGCTTACGGTTTCCCACGGGTAAGGAGCACACTCATATCCAAATTTTACTTCATCAGAAACTCCCTTAAACATTGACATCCCAAATCTCTGAAGGTTCAAAATAAAAGAAGGACGGTTGTTAGAAGAGTTTTTGTTTCCTTATCCATTCTGGGAACCATTTGTAGTGTTCGAGGGGTTTTGCTTCCTTCAGTCCCTTGTGTGTTGCTTTTGCCAAGAGGATGTTGCCACGACGATCTCTGTATAGATGAACTGAGCCTTTTGCTTCTAGTGACGCCAGTGTCCTGTCCAGTTGCTCATCGGTTGCATTTGTCAAAATCTCTTTCATGTCGCTACGGCTTATGTAGAGACCTGGGTTTACTCTGTAGTCTTCCGCCAGCATCTCAAGTACAGTTTTCTCACTAATTTTTGGGATGGATCGAGCTTCAGTCATTGAGATTGGTATTCCAAGTTTCTCGTGTATGCTTCTGTGCGGCATCTTCAACTCCTCTGCCAAAGCTCTTGTTCCCCATCTGTAGAGAACCATTCTCATGACTTCGCTGGTTCCAGCTCCCATCTCGTTGACTTTGGCGTCTCTCAGAAAGCCCTCAACTGGGTAGAATCTTGTCCATCCGTCTCCGCCCATCACTTGAATGGCGTCAACCATCAACTCCCTGTAAGCTTCTGAAGTGAACAGTTTAGCCTGTGCTGCGTCCATAACCGCCTCTGCATTCGTGTCCATCAGGTTGGCTGCATGGTATACCAGTAATCGAGAGGTTCGCAGTTTTGCGATCATGTCGGCGATTTTGAATTGGTTGGCTTGAGATTCGATGGTTGGTTGCCCGAACTGGATGCGTCTCTGCGAATGACCCACCGCATATTTTATGGCTTCTCGCATCGGACCCAGCATCCCCGCCGCGAAGAGAACTCTCTCAAAGTTTAGTCCATCAACCAGAACTTTCCAGCCGTCGCCTTCCTCTCCCAACCGATTCGCCACCGGGACTCTCGCATCGTCGAAGTCTAAGTATCCATTTGGGAGACCCACCCATCCGCCTAACTCGTTGATTCTCTCGACTGAAAAGCCTGAGGTTTCCTTCTCCACGATGAAGGCGCTGAGATGTGTGTACTTGGCTTTGTCTTCTGGGCGGTCGCTCGTCCTGGCGTATAAGCAGTATATGTTGGCTACTCCTGCGTTGGTTATGAACCTTTTCTTACCGTTGAGAATGTACTCGTCTCCCTTTCGGGTGGCTGTGGTCTCTATGCTCGCGGCGTCTGAGCCGACGCCTGGTTCTGTTATGCAGATTCCTCCCAGCATGCCTTTTGCGGCTTTGGGCAGCCACTTCTTCTTTTGGGCTTCGTTGCCAAACTTTAGGAGTTGTTCTACGCCGCCGAACATTGTTACGCTGTACGCTCCGACTAAGGCGGCGCATACTCGACTAAGTTCTTCGGCAATGATACAACAGCCACCTACACCTATGCCGATGCCTTCATACTTCTTAGGGATTGGGACTCCAAACCAGCCTTTGGCAGCCACTTTTTTCACGAGGTCTGAAGGAAACTCTTTAGTCCATGCTATTTCTTCTCCTCGTGGTATGGTTTCATCAGCGAATTTTTTGGCTTCTTCTGCGAGCTTTTTTAGTTCTTCATTCCACCAAGGATATTTTTCCATCATTTTAGGCACCATTTTGAGCATGATTTAGATTTGTGGAGACACTTAAAACTTGCTGGAGGGTTTTCTTTTTATATCCTGTTGGATGAATTCTATTTCTCTGGAGTATTCGGGTGAGAGGGATGATAACTGGTTTAGAGCACATAGGCATCGCTGTCAGCAATCTAGATGAAGCCTTAGAAGTCTATCAAAAGATCTTGGGTCTAAAAGTCGAGAAGATAAAGGCAATCGAGGAAGAGAAGATCAAAACCGCCCTTCTTTCGGCAGGAAAAATCAAGATCGAGTTGATGGAACCCACCAGTGAGGAAGGCCCTGTTGCCAAGTTCATTATGAATAAAGGTGAAGGCGTACATCACATAGCCTTCACGGTCACCGGTCTCGAAAACTTTCTCAAGAAGATTAAGGAGAAGGGAATAGTCTTGGTGGATGAAAAGCCCAGAATCGGTGCTGGAGGTTACAGGATGGCTTTCCTGCATCCAAAGAGCACAAGAAAGGTGTTGCTGGAGCTCTGTGAGACATAATGGAGTCTTCATGGGTATCGTATGTAAAATGAAATTGATAGAGCTAGAGAAAATAAGGGAACAGTTGAAAACCGATTTTATAGGTCGGGAAATCAAGTATTTTGCTGAAGCCACTTCCACGAACGACGTAGCTAAGGAATTGGTGGCTAAAGGAGTAAAGGAAGGAACAATAGTTCTCGCCGAAACTCAAACCCAAGGAAGAGGGAGACTTGGCAGAAGATGGTTGTCACCAGAAGGGGGAATATGGCTCTCAGTTATTTTGCGACCCAAAATCCCTGCGAAGGATTCTTATCAATTGACGTTCATGGCTGCTGTGGCGGTCGCCAAAACAATTCGAAGAATGTTTAAATTGAATGCGGAGATCAAGTGGCCCAACGATGTGTTAGTCAACGATAGAAAGGTGTGTGGCATTCTAACTGAATCAAGCGTCAGAGGTGATGCAGTGGACTTCGCGGTCATTGGCATTGGAGTGAACGCAAATGTCGATTTGGCATCATTCCCTAAAGATTTGAGGTCTTCTGTGACAACCTTGGAAGCAGAAGTGAAGGGAGAGGTTGAGCGTGAAAGATTTTTGTGCACCTTACTTGAGGAGCTGGAGAACTGCTACAAGATGCTTCAAGAGAAGAAATTTGAACTTGTTTTAGAGGAGTGGAAGAGCCTAACAACACTCTTCGGAGCTCACGTGGAGGTCACGAGTCTTAAGGGAAAGGTCAGAGGCTTAGCGGTTGGTGTGAATCGAAATGGAGGATTGGAGGTTCTACTTAAAAACGGCACCATAAGAAAAGTATTGTCCGGTGATGTGGTCAAGCAAAAACGACAGCGTTAGATACGCCTAGTACATCTTCTTTTCATAACGTCAATGCCGGTGTTCCGAAAGAGAAAAATAGTTAAACAGTCTATGAACATTTTGAGGAGAATTGAAAAGGAAGGCTAAGGAGAGGACACCTCCGCGAGCTCGTATGTTACTATGCCGTATTATTTCCCAACAGAACAAGTGGACATCGTTAAGAGAGTGAAATCCAAAAGAAGACTAAGACGAAGAAAGACAAAATAGTTGTATCCGTTTAGGTGGTGGATGTGGAGCATACGGAACTTTGGATCATAATTGTGTTTGTGGTAGCCATTGTGAGCGGCATGTTTATAGGTGCTGTCACAGATGGATATTACGTTATGCAAATTGAGCCTTCACTAGAGAGAGATTTTCTCATTCAGCCTCCTGAGAATGTCACGCTCATTCCTGACTTGGGAGCAATTTCGTTTCAGTCTTCCCTAGATACCTGTGAGATGACAATTGGCAAAGGGCAATCCCAAAAAATTACAATCATGATCTACTCCCCTGAGAGAGTTAACCTTTCATTGACTATCGCAAAAGAATGTGATCCGCGCGTGGGCACGCCATTTTACACACCTGAACTACCACCAGGAATCACGGCTTGCTTCGATCAAAATGAAATAACTGTGGAAGCAGATTCGGAAGTCACTGTGAACCTGACATTGGCGATAGGCGATGAAGCAACATCTGGCACTTACGCACTAGAAGTCTGGGTAATTCAAGATACACCTTTTGGTAGCTTTGCTGATGGCACGGTTATCCGACTAACCATCCCATAATTGCTCCAGTGCCTCTCTTTTGGACTTGAAAGGAAACTACGGATACCCTTATAATTTTATAACTTTCTTTAAACTGAATACTTTAGTAAGCCTATCTTGTGATGGTTATGGGAGGATTGAGTAGAGTTGCAGAAAGAGCCTACTGTGAAGGAGAAGATAAAGAAACTCGAAGAACTTAGGGAGAAGTCGAAACTCGGCGGTGGAAAGGAAAGGATTGAAGCCCAGCACGAGAAGGGGAAGTTAACCGCCCGTGAAAGACTGGGCATCCTCTTGGACCCAGACAGTTTCGTGGAACTCGACCCCTTCGTGGTTCATCAGTGCGTCGATTTTGACATGGACAAGAGAAAGATTCTGGGGGACGGCGTCGTGACTGGCTACGGAACGATCGATGGACGACTGGTCTACGTGTTTTCCCAAGACTTCACGGTTTTCGGTGGGTCGCTGGGTGAGATGTTCGCTAAGAAGGTGTGTAAGGTTATGGATCTCGCCATGAAGACGGGTGCCCCAATAATTGGCTTAAACGATTCTGGGGGTGCGAGAATTCAGGAGGGAGTGGTGAGCCTCGGGGGGTATGGTGAAATCTTCTTTAGGAATGTTTTGGCTTCTGGGGTGATTCCGCAGATATCGGCTATTATGGGTCCGTGTGCGGGTGGAGCCGTTTATTCGCCAGCCATAACAGACTTCATCTTCATGGTGAAGGATACCAGTCACATGTTTATCACGGGTCCTGAGGTGATTAAGACGGTTTTGGGTCAGGAGGTTTCCTTTGAGGAGTTGGGGGGCGCCTTGGTTCACAGCCAAACCAGTGGCGTTGCGCATTTCATTGCCAACAAGGAAGAAGAGTGCCTCGCGATGATTAGAAGGCTTCTGAGTTATTTGCCGTCTAACCACATGGAAGACCCGCCCATAGTTGAGACTGGTGACGACCCGAACCGCACGGACGAACACCTAGAAGAAATCCTTCCTGACGACCCAGACAGACCATACGACATGAAAGAAATCATTCTAAGCATAGTGGACAACAACGACTTTTTAGAGGTTCATCCGTTGTGGGCGCCAAACATCGTAGTTGGGTTTGCGAGACTAAACGGACGCACTGTAGGAGTTGTGGCGAATCAGCCGAAGTTCTTGGCGGGCACCCTCGACATAAAGTCTTCCATCAAGGCTGCGCGGTTTGTGCGCTTCTGCGACGCCTTCAACATCCCCATCATAATGTTTGTGGATGTTCCAGGTTTTCTGCCTGGGGTTGATCAGGAGCATGGTGGGATTATCGTGCATGGTTCAAAGTTGCTTTATGCGTATTGTGAGGCTACTGTTCCTAAGATTACGGTTATTGTTCGGAAGGCGTATGGTGGAGCCTATGACGTGATGGGTAGTAAGCATCATGGGGCAGACATTAATTATGCGTGGCCGACTGCTGAGATTGCGGTTATGGGTCCTCAGGGAGCGATTAACATTATCTTTAGGAAGGAGATTGGGGAGGCGAAGGATTCTGAGGAGAAGAGGAGGGAGTTGGTGGCTCAGTACAGGGCTAAGTTTGCTAATCCTTATGTGGCGGCGGAGAGGGGATACATTGATGACGTGATTAAGCCTGCGGAGACTCGTCCGAAGTTGGTTACGGCGTTGGAGATTCTTGTGGACAAGAGGGAGTCGAGACCGCCGAGGAAGCACGGAAACACACCCCTGTAGAAGTGGTTGTAGCGACGCATAGGCGCAGAGAGGCAGAGACAGACAGACCTAGAGGGGGGTAGGTCTATTAGGGTGGTAGAGGGTTGCGTTATTGATGGCTGTAGTAACGAAGAAAGCATAGAATCGTACCATCTCTAAAAGCCTTATCTACAAATGAACCAAAGTAAGAGGTGCTGTGTCTTCGATGTTCACTAATTCTTCAACTTTCACCTGATTTCTTCATGTGCCACTATAGAGGCGGCGTACTCGATTGCAGCCAATATGTCTTCCCTTTTTATTCCGTACTCGTTGCACACGTCATCGTAAGACATTCCACCCGCCAAGGCACCCAAAACCACATCAACAGAGACCCTAGTCCCCTTTATGATGGGTTTTCCATGCCTAACTTTGGGATCAACTACAATCCTGTCCATGACTCATCGGATCACATTAACCAGTTTACCCCTTAAAAAGATGTTGTTACAAGCCTTATCCACTTTAACAGAAAACGAGGAGAGAGAATTTCCATAAAACTTAAATTTTTCCATAAATATTCTATTTATGGTGAATAGGATTGTCTTTGGTAAAGGTTGACTCGCAGAGGAGGATATACATTCCTAAGGAGATACCGTTTAAAGCCGATAAAGCCGTCATTGTGCCTTATGGCGCATCGTTTTTGCTTATTCCAGTCCCGGAAAAGGTTATCGAGATAGACGTTAAGGCTTCTGTAATGGAGTTGAGGAAGAGGGCTGAGGAGAAGGCTAGGGAAGAGGTTGCGATGAGGATGGAGAGACGTAGGCAGGGTTAGGTGAGACCTTTTGCTTCTGGAATCTGACGTATTTTTTGCTTATATGAAGAAGGAGGACTGGCTGAAGAAGGCGGCTACTGCGATAATAGACGCTGTCGAGAAAGGTAAGTTAGGCACTGTCCAGGCGTCTACAGAGGTCTTTCACGAGCTGTACTATGTTTTTTCTGATTATGTGCCGCTTCAGACGATCATGGCCAATGAAGCCAGAATAGCAACGATTGATAACCTGAATTTCATTGCGCCGGAATACGCAACGTATCTAACGGCGTTGAGCGTCATGGACACCTATGGAATAACATCCATTTTTGACGCCATATACGTTGCCACAGCCTTGAGTGCCGATGTGCCAGACCACACCATAATATCGACTGACAAAAAATACGATGCCATCAAAGGGCTAAAGCGAGTTGACCCACAAAAACTTAAGGTTTAGAGCCAAAACCATCGGGGGAATGTTTAAATTTGTATTCTCTGTATTACTTGTATAGAGTTGATTGGTATGCAGAAGGTTGTTGAGAGAGAACTGATAGTTCCTGTCCGTTTCTCAAAGAGGGAAATTGAAAAGATCGATAAGGCGGTGCAGAGGCTTGGGGCAAGGTCCAGAAGTGCGTTCATTCGAGAAGCCACTGAAAGGTACGTTCAAGAGGTCGGCGGTATGAAGGTGATTAACATACGAACTAATGTGAGTTTGCAGGATACTAGGGCTGAGATTCTTGGTTATTTGAGAAGGCATAAGGAGGCTGAGACCTTTGACATTGCCAACGATCTTAGACTCGATTTAGATCTTACTGTTAGGGTGTTGAAGGAGTTGTGGGAGGAGGGGAAGGTGAGTTGATGGGAAAGGATGTGGGAGACAAACTCGTGGCAGAACAGATCGTCTGCGAGTGTCGTAGGTTGAAGGGCCCAGTTCTTGTACACAAGGGGGTTCACAGGGCTCAGAGATATGTCTTGTATGGTCTTCCAGCCATTGCTATGATTTCAAAAAGGTGGCGACTTACCGAGTGACACAGTCGTATTTTTGCTAAATTCTTTTTCAGTATGCTGTGCCTTTCCTTGTTGTTTTGTATCCTACTTTTTCGTATGATTTAATTAAGCTGGCGGAAACCCGTCTAAAACTGACCCTTGAACTTTCGGGGTTAAGTTCTTGCAATGGAAACATTTGACCAAATAGGTTCTATTGGAAAATAGAGAAAGAAAAGGAGATTATTTTGTTTGTGGTTTTGTCTTTGGTTTTCTTACTGCCAAGTAGACTGTTGTTGCTATGAGGATTACTGTAGTGGCTATAAAGATGTACATTAGGTTTCGGATAGTGCTAAGTTCTATCATCAGATCTTTTCGTAGGTTGTCAATTGAAGTTTGTGTCGAATTAATTCTCTCCTGGAGTGTTGAGTTCAGCAAATCAACTCGATCTTGTAAATTATTGATTGACCTCTCGAATGTAGAATTTAGTGAATCAATTTGCTCTTGTAGGTCGTCGCTTGTGGAATTGAACGTTATCATCAAATCGTCAATTGATTCTTGCATACCCTTGATTGTATTTAGGAGAGAATCGTATTTTCCTTGTAAGTCGGTGATGTTGCTAAGCAATTTATGGAGTGTTGAGTTCAAAGTATCGAGGTCAGAGAGTATCTCATAATATTCGAGCAAAAGATTTCGATAAGCTATTCGTATTTCTTCCATTTCTGGAACAAAAGGATACATTAATGGATATTTGTCTTGATTATTCTCGTCAATTGTGTAAGGCGAGTCTCCTATCCAATCGTAACCTGTCTCATTCTGATGTGGACCACTAAACACGTCAACACCGATATAGTTGCTCCAGTAGTTTCCCCCAGAAGGATAGCCATTATCCCAAACTTCTGTGGAGTCATAGCAATCGGTCTGTATTGAATTGTCAATGAAATTGTTATTGAAAATCTTGTCGCTTGAAGAATGAAAAAGACGAATGCCTTCAAAATTGGCTGATATATTGTTTCTAGAAATGCTATTATTTGAAGAGCCAACGAGATACATGCCATATGAGTTGTTTGTCAGAGTATTGTTGCTAATGTAAGAGTTTCGAGTGAATGCCAGCGAAACGCCTTCACCATTGTTCGTTAAAGTCAAGTTTCTGACGGTTATTTCTGTGCAGTTCACGAGAGCGACATAACCAGCGTCTAAGGGAACTTCGTTCCCATGTCGGTTCACCCAATAGTAGACTGGTTTGCCATCTACAATGTTTGAAACATCAATAAAATGCAGGAAATCTTCCAGTTTACCGCCCGAAACACCAAGGTTGCATTTGTTTCCATTCATAATGTTGCCTGATAATGTGTTGTTGAAAGACTGCCATAGATCGATGCCAATAGTGTTGTTCGTTATCTTGTTGCCACTAATGATATTATTTGAAGACGACATGAGAGAAATGCCGCCAATAACATTGTTTGTTATGTTGTTGTTCGATATTTTGGTGTTGCTTGTTTGGCAAAGTCCAATTCCGAACGATGCGTTGGACAGGTCAACCCCTTCTACTCTTATGTTTTCACAGTTGATGAGTATGACCTGCCCTGCATAGCTGATAACATAGTCTGATACGTTCTTAAGATACACAAGGGATTTTCCATTTACAGTATTATTCGTGACAATACTTGGAAAAGAATCGATTGAAAGACCACACCCAACAAATTCGTTATGAAAAATCATATTGTCAGGAGAGAAACTAAGATAGATTCCAGCCCAGTTTCTTGTTAGTCTATTCACAGACAATATATTGTTAGAAGATTGATCGAGGCGGATGCCATAAAAGTTGCTTGTCATGTTGTTTTCAGAGATCGTGTTGTTTGAAGATTGCCAAAGATAAATGCCTATGGTGAATCCCTTAATTTCCGTGTTCTTGACTGTCACGTTGCTCCTGTGTGACAGATCTATCCCTTTTCCTGTTCCTTCAAGAGTGTAGCTCGCTCCGTCAATCAAAATGCCGCCTCTTTGAACCACGATTGAATCGTTAATGTTGTCTGTGAAGGTGTAAGTGACATTATCAACTGTCAAAATAGGCGCATCTGAAGGTTCTATAGTCCCGTCAGCCCTAATATGAATGGTTCCACTCGCTTTTACTGGTTGAATGTTATAAGATACCCCAATTAAAAACGCTGTGAATAACAAGCACAGAATCGTGAAGGAAGTCAAAACAGTTTTATTCATTCTGCATCACTGTTCCGTAAACCTTGTATTAAGTCCAAAAGATATTTAATGTTTTGCGGAGTCGCCAAGTTATCCTATTTTGAAAACTATTTTATCAGTTGTTATCACTGCGGAGTGCTTGAACAGGACCGAAACAACGCCCACCCCAAAATCAGACAGCCAGAACAATTGCTTCCTTCGGCAGTTGATGAAAAAACAAAAAATTTTCCTCCGTTTTCAAACACACAAGAGAGAAGAATAAACGTCTCAGCACTTTTGAAAACAGGCTTATCAAGTGATATCATAGCAGAGTCACCGAACAGAACCAAAAGGGGCATCAGTTCCAAAATCAGAAAGCCAAAGCCAAACAGTCCCTCACCAGTTGATAATGATAACCAAAAATTTCTGTCTCTCTCCCCTCTATAGAGGTAGTCTCTCACACACGCACACACAAACTAAAAATAAGAATAACTCCTCAATTCAACTATTAGCGAATAGGTATGCAGCATAAACTCTTCGGCACCTCAGGAATAAGAGCCATAATCAACAAACAACTCACACCAGAACACATAGTAAAGATAGGCTTAGCAGTAGCCACAACCACAAACAAAGGCACAATCACCATAGCCCACGACACACGCACAACAAGTCCAATGATACAACACTCCTTAATCGCGGGACTAAACGCAGGCGGATCAAACACAACCACACTAGGCTTACTACCAACACCCGCACTCGCCTACTTAACCCACGAACTCAAAGCAGACACAGGCATAATGATAACCGCCAGCCACAACCCACCCCAATACAACGGCATCAAACTCTACAACCAAGACACAACCGCATACGACGAAAAACAACAAAACCAAATCGAGAACATCATCGAACACAACGCCTTCAAAAGAGCCCCTTGGCAAAACGTGGGAACAACAAAATCCGCGGACGAATCCAACCGCTACCTACAAATGATACAAAAATCCATAAAACTCAAAAAACAATGGAAAATCGTAGTAGACCCAGGCTGCGGAGCCACAAGCCGAATCGCACCACTCCTACTCCGAACCCTCGGATGCAAGGTAACAGCCATAAACGCTCAACCAAACGGCTTCTTCCCAGGAAGAAGCCCAGAACCAACAGCCCAATCCCTACAACCCCTGTGCCAAACAGTAAAACACCTACACGCAGACCTTGGAATCGCCTACGACGGAGACGGAGACAGAATGGTCCTCGTTGACGAAAACGGCATGCTCACTCCTCTTGATCAGATCCTGGCAGCATACGCCTCTCACGTGGTGCGAAAACAGAAGGGCGGAATCATAGTAACAAACATAGAAGCCTCCATGTGCATCGAGAAAATGACAGAGGCATATGGCGGGAAGGTTGTAAGAACAAGAGTCGGCGACGTATACGTCGCAGCAGCCGTAAAACAGTACAAGGCAATCTTCGGAGGCGAACCCTGCGGCGCTTGGATACACCCACAGTTTCATTATTGTCCAGACGGCATCCTCTCCTCAGTTCTTCTTCTAAGGGCTCTCGAAGAAGAAAACAGAAGCCTCTCCTCCTTTGTTTCCCAAGCACCACTCTACCCAACACTAAGAAGAAACTTAACATGTCCAGAACAGAATAAATCCACTGTGATGAAGAAACTAGAGAACACACTTCCCACAGCATTTTCTCAGGTTAGAGAAAAGGTGACCATTGACGGAATACGCTTGACTCTCGAAAACGGCTGGATATTAGTTAGACCTTCGGGAACAGAACCGTTAATACGCATCACCGTAGAAGCTGATTCCAAGGAAAGAGCAAGAGAAATCATGGAGAAAGGCGTAAAAACAGTCGAAAAAACGATTAAGGAGACGGTTAGATGAAAGCAGTTGTGTTAGCGGCAGGTGAAGGAATTCGCCTCTGTCCCCTCACACTCACTCGACCCAAACACCTAATTCCCGTTGGTGGAAAACCGCTCTTAGAACATCTACTCACCTCTGTGAAGACAGCCGGCCTGAAAGAAGTTTTGATTGTAGTCCACTACATGGGCGAAAAGATCCAAAGTTTCTTTGGCGATGGCTCCAAACTTGGGCTACAAATCAAGTATGCCTTTCAAAAGGAGATGAGGGGCACCGCAGACGCAATAGGCACAGCCGAACCATTTGTAGAAGACGATTTCTTGCTGATTTACGGTGACCTCCAAATCTCTCCAAACGCCATAAAACAAGTTTTGAATTCGCACCTGAAAGAGAAGCCCACCGTAACCATGGCGGTGGTTCCAGTCAAACAACCCAAAAACTACGGCATCGTAAAACTTGACGGTTCCCGTGTTACAGAGATTTTTGAAAAGCCAACTAAAGATGCGGCAACTAACTTAGCAAACGGCGGCATCTACGTCTTTTCAACCGAGATCTTTCAGAAGATAAGACAGACAGACATCTCATCAAGAGGCGAACTCGAAATAACCGACTCACTTCGCCTTCTTTTGAATGAAAAACAACCAGTGATTGCTGTTCCGATCTCGGGTGAAGAATGGCTTGACGTGGGAAGACCTTGGGACTTGTTTGAGGCAAACGAAAGAGTGCTCAGTCAAACGGAACCTGTGGTGGAAGGCGAAATAGAAGACGGAGCGCACCTTATAGGTCAGGTTTCGATTGCGAGGAGTTCGCGAATTCGCTCAGGAGCATACATCAGAGGACCGGTCTTTATTGGCGAAGATAGCGATATAGGACCCAACTGTTACATTCGCCCCCACACAAGCATTGGCAAGCGCGTTAGAATTGGAAACGCCTGTGAAATAAAGAACAGCATAATCTTGGATGAAACTCAAATCGGTCATCTGTCCTATGTCGGGGACAGCGTCATAGGAGAAGAATGCAACTTGGGCGCAGGAACCATAGTGGCAAATTATCGCCTCGACGGAAAAACGGTTAAAATGATGGTGAAGGACGAGGTTGTTGACAGCGGAAGAACAAAACTCGGAGTCATCCTTGGAGATGGTGTCAAAACAGGAATTAACTCTGTGTTCATGCCCGGGGTGAAAGTTGGTCGTGATAGTTGGATAGGACCAAACGTTATGGTGTATCGAGACGTTCCTTCTAATACTCGTGTTCTTCTAAAACAAGAAATCGAGCAAAAGGAAAAAAATTAATTCTTTTAACAATGGGCAGATATACTCAGAATCCGCAGATAGTTCTTACATTTCAGATTTTTCAGAAAAGTATAAATACTCCGAATATCAATGCTTCTTTTGGAAGTGAATTCCATGTCCCATGACGATGAAATAAAAAGGGTAGTAAGAGAATCCTACGGAAAGATTTGGAAAGCTGAAGGAACATGTTGCGGTCCATCACCTGGGTCAAGCAGAGTTATACGTCTTTCTGAACATGCTGTTCATGAAGCCTTGCTCAATGAGATCATGCCTCTTAGTGGTAAGAGAATTCTCGATGTTGGTTGCGGAAATGGGAACACAGTTCTAAGAATAGCAAAAGAAGTTGGTCCACGTGGGAAAGCGGTTGGCATAGATTTCTCTCCCGAGGGAATAGCCGAAGCCAAGAAGAAAGCGATTGAATTGGGATTGGACAAAGTTGCAGAGTTCAGGGTTGTAGACGCAGAAAAACTACCTTTCGAGGATAACTACTTTGATGCTGTGATAAGCGAATGCGTTGTGTGCTTGACGCCCAATAAACAAAAAGTGCTCAATGAGAAAGCTCGAGTGCTGAAGCTTGGCGGCAAAATAGTGATGCACGATGTCATTTCTGAGGCAGAAATGCCAAAAGCTGTCCAAACAAATTCAGAACTCTATTGCGGATGCATAGGTGGAGCCGTTAGCAAAAACGACTATGTTAGAATGCTCAAACGAGCTGGATTGACAGAAGTAAAAACCGTTGACTATTCGGGGGAACAGGCCATAAGCGGCTATCCAGTTTCATTAAAGAAAGCTTTAGATTCGCAGATTCTGTTGGCTGCGACAAGCATAGAAGACGAGAAAGACTTTCAGGAGGTTGTGAACTTTGTTCGAAAAGGTGGAGTTGGATATGCCCTCTTCACAGCAAAAAAGCCTCTTATCAGTGAGTCTCAGTTAAAAAAGTAGGTAAAGAGTGAATAAGATGAGCAAGAGAAAAGAGGAAAAGCAAGGCTGCGGGGTTGTCGTTACTGGTGGGTGTTGCAAAATTGAGGCAGTAGTCAGTGTGGATGAACGTGGGCAAATCGTGTTACCCAAGGACTTGCGTGAAAGAGCAGGAATCAAGGCAGGAGACAAGTTGGCTATTGTGGCTTCCAAGAAGGGAGAGAAAGTGTGCTGCATTATGCTGATGCGAGCAGAAGATCTGACAGAAGGCATCAGAGAAACGCTTGGACCATTGCTGGGAGACCTAATTAAATAACCCATACCCCTTTTCTTTTTATTTCCTTTGTTATTCTATTTTTGATTATTCCAGATTTGTTTGCTTTAGGGCAGACGAGAAGTTGAATCCCTAAAGGGCGTGTCGACTGGAAAGCGTGCGTAAACCTGCAAAGTCAATATATGACGACAAGCAAAGAGGTGATCTGAAGTTTTCATAACTCTTTATAGGACGTAGAGGTCATTACATCTAACCACTAATCAGGTGTCTTATATTGTTTGATAGTCTGAAACTGAGGAAAATAAAAGAGCAGAAGCAAATTTGGGAAAAAGACCCATTGCCAAAGAGTTTAACTAGGATGCCCGAAAGGGAAGAAAGATTTTCTACGAGTTCTAACATCCAAGTTGACAGAGTTTACACGCCACTTGACGTTCAAAACTTCGACTACGCTCGTGATTTAGGCTTTCCAGGTGAGTATCCGTATACTCGTGGTATCTATCCCACCATGTATCGTTCTCGTTTTTGGACGATGCGCCAGTATGCAGGCTTTGGTACAGCCGAGCAAACAAACCAGCGCTTCAAGTATCTACTCGAACAAGGGCAGACTGGCTTAAGCGTAGCTTTCGACTTCCCAACCCAACTGGGCTATGACTGTGATTATCCCATGGCTCTGGGCGAAGTGGGTAGAGCAGGCGTCAACGTAAGCACATTACAGGACATGGAAATTCTGTTCGACCGCATTCCCTTGGACAAGGTCACCACATCCATGACCATCAACGCCCCAGCAACAATACTATTGGCTATGTACGCCGCAGTGGCTGAAAGACAAGGTGTTCCAATGGCTGGGTTGGGCGGAACGGTTCAAAATGACATTTTGAAAGAATACGCAGCCAGAGGCATGTACATCTACCCGCCTAAGCAGTCGATGCGTCTCGTAACAGACATTTTTGAATACTGTGCCAAAGACATGCCGAGATGGAACACGATTAGTATAAGTGGCTACCACATCAGGGAGGCTGGTGCCACCGCCGTACAAGAAGTAGCGTTCACCTTGGCTAATGGAATCGCCTACGTGAAAGCAGCTGTGGAAAGAGGCTTAAACCTAGACGAATTCGCCTCTCGCCTATCCTTCTTTTTCGCCAGTCACGACAACTTTCTAGAAGAAATCGCCAAATTCAGAGCTGCAAGAAGACTGTGGGCAAGGATAATGCGTGAAAGGTTTAAAGCCAAAAATCCGAATTCTTGGTTGTTACGGTTTCACACCCAGACTTCGGGTGTTGCTCTAACGGCGCAACAGCCACAAAACAACATCGTTAGAGTGACGCTTCAAGCGTTGGCGTCTGTTTTGGGCGGTACACAGTCTTTACACACCAATTCCTTTGATGAGGCTTACGCATTACCGAGCGAAGAGGCTGTGAGAATTGCTTTAAGAACGCAGCAAATAGTCGCTTATGAAAGTGGTGCAGTGGACACTGTTGATCCTTTAGCGGGCTCATACTACATTGAATACTTGACTAACCAAATCGAAGAAGAGGCAACTAAATACATTGAGAAGATAGATTCAATGGGAGGCGCCGTAACAGCCATCGAAAAAGGATACATACAGCGAGAAATCGTAGAAAGCGCCTACAAACACCAGAAAGAAGTAGAAAATAAAAGCAAGATTATAGTGGGCATCAACGAATTCACCATCGAAGAAGAGGTGCCAATAAAAATTTTGCGGATCGACCCGAATGCGGAGAGAAAACAAGTTGAAAGACTAAAGGCGGTGAAAAGGAAGCGAAACAACGAGAAGGTGAAGGATATCCTCAGTGATTTGCCACGTGTCGCAGAATCCGACAAGAATTTGATTCCTATGATTCTCCAAGCTGTCAAAGGATATGCTTCACTTGGCGAAATCTGTGACGCTTTGAGAGAGGTTTTTGGAGAGTATAAGGCGCCAGCAATATTTTGACATTGGTTTTACTGGACTTTCATTAACCTCCATTCTCTGTAGTCTATCACAACTTTTACGTAGCCTCTGAGTAAGTTGTCGGTTTCCGAGTCTCCAGTGTCAACCCTTAAGACGCCTTCTTCGATACTTTGTATCTTGTTCCTGGTAGCGGCAACAATGATTCTTTCTTTCCCAACCCTTCTAATGATTTCAGGGGTTATCTGCTGGTTTCCACGTCCAAAGAGCATGCCTTGACGCCCTATAGGCGAAATCATGATCCATGTGTTTTGAAAATCCCTTATTTTCTGCATTATTTTCTTCTCATTCACGTCTTTTATCAGGGCTTTGTTATGATAAATGTCGACTCCGAGTAACGTCTTCTCAACTCCCAGTAAGTCTGCAACGCATTTGATGGTAGTGCCTGGACCAAGAATGCATGTGCCGTTTGGGTCCATGTTTTCCACTATGAACCTAGCAACTGCCATTTGATTCTCGTGTTCGTCCAAAGTTTCTGGACTCACCTGCTTGCTGCCTTGCAACCGCATCGGCACAAACGGACCCTTAAGAAAACCATACAACCTTACGGAAAAACGGTCTCTTCGGATAGCGTTTTCGTCAGCGTCCATTATTTCAAAATCCATCAGTTCAGATACTCCTTCACTGAACGCCTTAACGACTTCCGCTGCCTCCGAAGGATTAATGGCGAAGATGCCACTGTGCATCTTGACTCCCGACGGAACGCCGAGAACAGGCACCATCTTTAAGTCCTGCATTGCATCAAGAATGTCTTTTGCGGTGCCGTCTCCCCCAACAAAAACTATCAGGTCTGCTCTTTTTTCAATCATTCGCTTAACCGCAAGCTTGGTGTCTTCTGCAGTTGTTTTAGACTTTAGAGGCGTTGGTAGGGTTGTTGCTGGGAATGTAGTAGCTTTGGCTTCGTCTTCTCCCATTGTCCCGGGGCATGTTATCATAGTAACATCTGTTTCCAGTTCCAAGGTCTTTAGTTTGCGGAGAAATTCTATTGCCCTAAAAGGGGCAACTGGTTTAGCCCCCAATTGAATGGCTCTCTCTAAAACATCGTCGGTTCCTTTCAGTCCGACTCTGCCACCCATACCCGCTATCGGGTTCACGATGAACCCTATCTTCAAAGTTTTTGTGCTCCCTAGCGTTCAAATTCGCTTTCTACATCATCGTATCAGAGGTTGAAAGAGAATTCTTATACTTTTAGGAACATTTAATACCAATCCTTTCAACCAGATAGACCGAGAGGAAAATGAAATTCTTCGATCAATTTCAAGTTCTAGGAGCTAAAAAGCATGGAAGCAATAGTCAAGAAAAGAAGGGAACCAGGAGCAGAAGCCGCAACTGTTGAGGAACCCAGAATCAAGAAGAATGAAGTTCTTGTAAAAATGAAGGCATCTTCAATCTGTGGAACTGACATTCACATCTGGGAATGGAACGAATGGGCACGCAACCGAATAAAGAAAATTCCGCTCATATTTGGACACGAGTTCGCTGGAGAAGTTGTTGAGGTCGGCAAAGACGTGACAAATGTTCAAGAGGGCGACATGGTCTCGGCAGAAACACACATCGTAGACGGCACCTGCTACCAATGCAGAACAGACCGCATGCACGTTTGCCAAAACATGCAGATACTTGGAGTCGACAGAGACGGAGTCTTCGCAGAATACATCGTGTTGCCCGAAAGAAACGCATGGAAAAATGATCCCGACTTGGACCCAGCCATCGCTTCCATTCAAGAACCCCTCGGAAATGCTGTTCAATCAGTTCTTCCAAAAGATCACATCGAAGACATTGCAGGAAAAAACGTCGCTGTGTTGGGCTGTGGTCCCATAGGCTTAATGGCAATCGCCGTGCTAAGAACTATAGGTGCCGCGAAAATTTTCGCAACTGCTGGTGGCTTAAACAAAGCCCGAATGGAACTCGCAGAAAAGATGGGTGCTAATCTGGTTCTCAGTGCAAGAGAAGAAGGAGAAAACTTGGTTAAAACAATTCGAGACGCAACAGATGGCAACGGAGTTGATGTTGCGCTTGAGATGTCGGGGGCGCCTTCGGCTGTGAGACAAGCTTTCGAGATGCTCACTCCGGGTGGCAGGGTTTCCCTTTTGGGACTACTCGACAAACCTATGGAACTTGACTTGAATAATGCGTTGATCTTTAGGGCTGCGGCAGTCTACGGAATTTCTGGGCGAAGGATGTTCCAGACGTGGTATCAGGTGAAGGGATTGTTGTCCAAACCTGACTTTAGAAATAAGATGGCGTCTATAATCACGCATAAGATACCTATGCGAGATTTCCAAAAAGGCGTAGAACTGATCAATTCCAAGAAAGCTGGAAAGGTTGTTCTCGAACCAAAATGGTGAAAAAGTTATAGGAGCATCACATCTTAAATAAAAAACGGTGAAAAAACAGTGCGAAACCCCACCGCATTCTTAAAGGAAGAATATGAGGCGTTGGTGCAAAACGAACTCGACTGGAGACTAAGAGTTCTTGAAGGCCCAAGCACCCCATGGTGCAAGGTAGACGGCAAAAAAGTGCTCATGTTTTGCTCAAACAACTACTTGGGCTTGAGCAATCACCCCCGCTTGAAAGAAGCCGCGTTAAAAGCGATAAAAACTCACGGGGTCGGCTCAGGCTCAGTCCGCCCAATAGCGGGAAACATGGACCTACACATAGAACTAGAAAAGAGATTAGCCAGATTCAAGCGTGCAGAAGCATCGTTGGTCTATCAGACTGGATTTGCCGCAAACGCAGGACTAATCCCGCAATTAGTTGGAAAAGAGGACTTGATCATCAGCGACGAATTAAACCACGGTAGCATCATCGACGGCGTCAGGCTTACGCACGCAGAAAGAGGGATTTACAAGCACTGTGACATGGCAGATTTGGAACGAGTCTTAAACGAAGCCGAGAAACACTCTCCGCCTTACAGAAGAATTCTGATACTCACCGACGGAGTTTTCTCTATGGACGGCGATATAGCGCCTCTAGATCAAATCGCTGAGCTCGGTGAAGAACAGGGTGCAATGGTGTTTGTGGACGACGCACACGGCGAGGGAGTTTTGGGCGAAGGAGGACGAGGCATAGTCTCACATTTCAAACTCGATAGGCGAAAGGTGCATGTGGAGATGGGCACCTTCTCGAAGGCTTTTGGAGTGGTCGGCGGTCACGTTTCAGGCTCCAGAGACCTAATCAACTTCGCCTACAACAGATCGAGAACTTGGCTGTTGAGCGGTTCTCATCCGCCTCCAGTTGCAGCTGCATGCATTGCCGCAATCGATGTCTTAGAGAGTGAGCCACAGCACGTCAAAACGTTGTGGGAGCACACGAGATACTTCAAGAAAACCATGAAGAACTTGGGTTTTGACATAGGCAACAGTCAAACACCTATTACACCAGTAATCGTGGGCGAAAGCAGCATAGCCAAGAAACTCAGTACAAGACTTTTCGAAGAAAGTGTATTTGCATTGCCCATTGTGTATCCGATGGTTGCGCGTGACAAAGCCAGAATCAGAACAATAATGAATGCGCAATTGACAAAAGATGACTTGAACTTTGCAATAGCAGCCTTTGAGAAAATTGGAAAAGAACTGCATATTATATAATTTAAAGATAAGTACGTATTTTGCAAGTAGCGTGGTAACAATCCATTAGCTAGTTCTAGATTAAGCCTACAAGAAGTATCGGGATGGTCATTATATCTTTGAAGATTTCAATATCTCTTTTCACGTTCTGAAACTTAGGTTCATTGAAAGTTGAAGTAACATATACCAATACATCAAGGTCCCCATGTTTGTGTGCAAGTAATGCTCTAAGAAAATCCCTGTGTACTGCATCAATTAGACTTAGTTCTATTGAGACAGCTACCTTGTCTTTGGCGGCGTCCCATCTCCAAGTTGTTTCTCTCAACATATAACGTTCTATAGACCAACCCCATAAACGAAACATGGATTGAATCTCATCATGGGTAATCTTTGAAACACTTAACAAGATAGACTTGACCTCTTGCAACAACCCTTTACTTTCTAAAATCAGGTCTGCATCTTTGTAGACAAATATCTCAATTTCAGCCATTTTAATCTCCTCAGGTAAGTTTCTACGTTATAAACTGTTGAAATTTTAGGAACTTAATTTTTTGGTCTCTCATTTTATTGTTAGGAGTATGTTTCCTTCGCTGACCGCCATGCCTTCCGAAATGTTAACACTTTGAACTGTCCCTGTCTTTGGTGCTGTGATTTCGTTTTCCATTTTCATAGCCTCCAAAACGCAAAGGACGTCGCCGAGTTTCACAGAATCTCCTTTTTTCACCTTTACAGAAACAATTTTTCCTGCCATAGGAGCTGTAACTGCTCCTTCCTCAACAGCCTTCCTTCCAGTTTCTTTAACAACAACGGAAACAGACGGTTCTGAGATTGTTGAAGGAATCTTTCTTGTAGGCGTTTCCAATTCAACATTAAAGGGTATATTATTAACTTTGATTGAAAAAGGTGCCTTCCTATCGATTTTTTTTAACTCCACCTCGTAAACTTTCTGTCGCATTTCGACTGAGAAAGGAGCCTTATAATCGAGGCTTTCGATTTTAACTTCGCATGGTTTGTCGTTTACCTTGACTGAGAAAGGAGCCCCCACATGTTTAGCTAACTCAATCATGTAAGGCTTGCCGTTAACGATTATTTTGTACTCCTTCAGAGTGGGCACCTCGTTAACCGCTCAGTCCTATCAGTTCTCGCCTACCAGCGATTGCCCAGTCAGAGACTTTCTTGGTTCTTCTTGTGGGGATTACCGCCTTTACTTCGCCTGCACCTTCTAAATGTGTAGCTATTGCGGTTGAAACGGCTGCGACTTCTTCTAGTTCTTGTCTTTCACTTTCACTGATGCTGATGCTTATCTCTTCCTTTCGTTTCTGTGCCCTCTTTTTGAAGAATTCTAGAGCCGTTTGAGGGAACAGAGCATAAGTTATGGCGTCCTCTTCTTTTTCGAAAAAAACTCGTGCCTCTTTTGGTATAGATTTGAGTTGTGGCTTCAATAAATCAGCTGGACGATGTGTAATAGCTTTCTCGTCGCCGATTATTTTTCTTTTAACCTCCTTGTCTATTGGTGCTGGAGGCTTGCCGTAGAATCCTTTGACGTATTCCTTCACCTCTTTTGGTACTATGCTGTATCTCTCACGTGAAAGCACATTGAAGACTGCTTGTGTTCCCACTAATTGGCTCGTTGGAGTGACCAGAGGAGGATAACCCAAATCCTTCCGAACCCTCGGCACTTCCTCTAAAACTTCCTTAAGCCTATCCGTTGCGTTTTGTTCTTTTAATTGGGAGATGAGGTTCGAGAACATTCCGCCCGGTATTTGGTGAACAAGAATCGATGTGTCAAGTTTTTCTGACATCGGGTCAATTAGGCGAAGTGGGTCATAGTATTTTTCGCGTAGTCCTTTGAAGTATTCTGCTATCTCGATGAGTAGGTTCATGTCGAGCTTTGGGTCGTAAGCAGTGTTTCTTAACGCAGCGACGACAGTTTCGACGGGTGGCTGAGATGTGCCCCACGCCAAAGGCGAGAAAGCCGTGTCTATGATGTCTGCATCTGCGTCGCAAGCCCTTAAGTAAGTCATTAGCGCCATGCCGCTTGTGGCGTGACAATGCAGATGCACGGGCAAGCCTATTTCTTTTTTAAGTGCTGAGACTAGGTTGTACGCCTCTTGTGGTGCTAGCATTCCTGCCATGTCTTTTATGCATATTGAGTCGCAGTCGAGTTCCGCTAAGTGTTTGGCGACTTTCACATAGTGGGTTGTGGTGTGGACTGGACTGATTGTGTAGCATATCGTGCCTTGAGCGTGTTTGTCAACTCTTTCGACTGTTTTGATTGAGGTTTCTAGGTTTCGTACGTCGTTTAGGGCGTCGAAAATGCGGAAGACATCTATGCCAACTTCAGCGGCCTTTTCAACAAATTTTATTACAACATCGTCTGGGTAGTTTTTGTAGCCGACGATGTTCTGTCCTCTTAACAGCATTTGTAGGGGTGTTTTGCGTATGTGTTTTTTCAATTGGCGCACTCTGTCCCATGGGTCTTCACTTAAGTAGCGTATGCATACGTCGAATGTGGCTCCACCCCAAACTTCAAGAGACCAGAAGCCCACTTGGTCTATTTTCTCAGCTATTGGAAGCATAGAGTCAGTGCGCATGCGAGTAGCCATAAGCGACTGGTGTGCGTCTCGGAAAGTGGTGTCCGTGATTTTGATCGGTTTCTGCAACAAGGTTCATCTCTGTTTGAAGAGAGAACAAGAAACATACAAACAGCGATTATTTTAACCCTACTCTTTTTCTTAATCGGTTGGTCTTGGAAGACTGAAAACTCAATTCTACCAACGTTAACAAGTAACATGGAAAGTACTTTCTTATTGATGATGAAGATGATGGTGAAACAAAGATAATTTTGACCACTTCATGAGTAGACGAGACAGCACTAGATTGTTGGCCGCTACGAATTTCTGATGTTTGAAAGAGCTTCGTCACATTGAGAAATCACTTTGTCAATCTCTGAATATCCATAATTTGCATCTATCTCCGCGAGGATTCCCTTTTTTCTGTAGTGATCAATAAGAGGCTCCGTTTTTTCGTAATAAACCTGTAGCCTGTTTTTTATGGTTTCTGGGTTTTCATCCGTGCGTTGGTAGAGTTCTCCGCCGCAATAATCACATATCCCATCTGTTTTGGGAGGCTTATTCCTTACGTGAAAAATGGCTCCACACTTTTTGCAGGTTCTCCTACCACTAAGCCTAGAAACAATCTCGTCTTCCGAGGCAAAGAAATTCAAAACCTTATCTATCCTCTTGAACTTGTCTAGAGCTTTTGCCTGATTTATCGTTCTCGGGAAACCGTCAAGGAAAAATCCGTTTTTACAGTCATCCTTTTCAAGTCTCTCCTTCACGAGTTTAATGACAATTTCATCAGGGACTAGCTCTCCAGAGGACACGTAACCTCGCACTTTTTTTCCGAGTTCTGTTTGCTTCCTGATTGCTTCGTGGAATAGATCTCCGCTGGCGATTTTTGGGATTTTGTATTTTTTTGAGAGGATGTCGGCGTAGGTTCCTTTGCCTACACCTGGTGACCCTAATAATACAACGTTCATGTGTTAGACCTCGTTACTTAATATGTGTAACGATGATTTATAGACTGTTAAACAAGTTATAGACTGTTAAACAAGTTTCACAGAAATGAAAGAACAGGTATCATGCTTTCCCTTTTTCTTCCTTTCCGTAGTATCTCGTCCATCGAACCCTGCGTGCATCTCGCTTCAGGTCCATAGAACTCTTTCTACACTTGCTCGAACAAAACCACAGGATTGTTCCATCATTTCTGACACACATAATGCCGGTGCCTGATGGATACTCGTGTCCGCAGAAGGAGCAGTGTCGTGTTTTCGGCACAAGTGAACCCTCTCGTTTATCTTGTGATTTTCTTTGCTTCTCGTTCGGTTTCTTTTAGCATCAGAGTGTCTTCTGTTCTTATGGGTCCTTTCACGTTTCTGGTTATTATGCGCCCTTTGTCTTTGCCTTCTAGTATGCGGACTCTCACTTGTGTGATTTCGCCTGTTGTTCCGGTTCGTCCGATCACTTGGATGACTTCTGCAGGGGTTAGTTCCTCCGCTGCTTCCTTTTCGCCTTTTTCGCTCTTTTCGCTCATCAGCTAGTTCCTCTTTTCTTTAGTTCTTCGATGCGTTTGGAGATTTCTTTTATTAGTGGTGTGGCGTCGCCTGCTTCGCTTATGCATGCTGAGGCTGCTGGGACGTCTATTCCTGAGGCGGTTCCGATTTTTTCTTTGCTGGGGACGAATACGTATGGGATTTTTCTTTCTTCGCAGAGTAGTGGCAGGTGTGCTACGACTTCTGGGGGTTCTACGTCTTCTGCTATTATGACGAGTTTTGCTTGTCCTCTTTCTATTGCTTTTGTTGTTTCGTTGGTGCCTTTTCTTACGTTGCCTGTTCGTGTTGCTAGTTGGAGGGCTTCATAGGCTGCGTCTGCGACTTCTTTTGGGATTTCGAATTTTATGTAGAATGGCTTTGACATTAGCCTCACCCTTTTTAAATGCTGTGTTTTATCGGTGGTAGGGTTTATGAATGTTTCGTATTTTGTATGATGCCTGTTTGTGTGCGTGTGTGAGAGGGTCTAGGTATAGAGATGGGTCTAGAAGGCGTGTTGATGGAGATGGGTCTAGAGGCGTAGAAAGACAGACGGGTATAGGCTCGTCTAGAGGAGGAAGAAACAGACACACGCACACTGGTCTAGGCTAGGTCTTCCCGAATCTGAGGGTGTTGGGGGTCAGGAAGTCGACGGTGTTTAGGGCGCAGGAGCTTGTGGAGAGGTATAGGTTGAACCCGAGAGACGCCCTTCACGCAGCAGTGGCATTGGAGAACAAGATAAAAACCATAGTAAGCTATGATGAGGGTTTTGACGCAATCACCGAGATAAAGAGAATTGAACCATAACCTGAGGCGCAGTCGGCAATGAAACCTAATTCAGTTAAAGCCTTATGAACAGACCAGTGAACCAAATCGTAAACATTTTGAATTTGCTTTTCATAGGACAATTGTTAACCACACGTTACAACTTTCATAATTCCGAAGCAATCTATTAACAATTTTCTATTTGCGGATTTTACAGATGTCTTGATTTCCCGTTTTTAAGAACTAATAATAAGCGCGGTCTCTAAGTTATCCTTATAAGTTTTGACATACTAAATAGTTCATATGACATCCAAAATGGATAGATTGTTCGGCTCCAAAACCAGGATATCCCTGCTATCCAAACTACTCATGAATCCAGACAAGAACTTCTACATACGTGAACTATCCAGAGAACTAAACATACCATACGGCATGCTGTACAAAGAAGTGAAAAACCTCATTTCCCTAGGCATACTAAATGAAGAAAAAAAGGGCAAACTCACCCTAATCTCAGCAAACAAAAACCTCCCATACTTCGCCGAACTGAAAAACCTCATGATCAAGACCGTAGGTTTAGGCGACTTGCTAAAGGCAACGCTCTCAGCACTGAAAGAAATACGGTACGCACTCATCTATGGTTCATTCGCCACCGGGGACGAGTCAGAGTCAAGCGACATCGACCTCCTGATTGTGGGCAACACGACCGAGGAAAACATGCTCAATGCAATCGGTCAAATCGAGAAAGAAGTTGGAAGAGAGATCAACTACATATTATGGAATCACGAGGAGTTTATGAGACGGGTCAAAAGCCACCACCATCTCTTAAGCGATATCGCAAACAAGCCCATAATAATGCTAGTAGGTGAAGAAGATGAGTTTAGAAGAACTCTTAAGAAGTAGGGTCATAAGGAGAACAAAGCCAGACCACAATTTGGCACTCAACTCAATCAAACGTGCAAACAGAGACATAGACACCGCCAAGACATTAATCGAAAACCAGAAGTTCGACTGGTCCCTGGCAGTTTCTTACAACGCAATGTTGAGCGCAGGAAGAGCCTTCATGTTTGACAAAGGCTTTCGACCATCCAGCAGCGAAGGTCACATGGCTGTAGTCAGATTTCTTCAAACAACCCTCGGAATCGAAACAAGCAACAGAATGATAATGATGATGAACACCCTGCGGAAAAAGCGACACAAAATAGTCTACGAAGAAATGGACATCGTTTCCAAAGACGAAGCCAAACAGATGGTCGCACTAGCCCAAGAATTTGTGAAAACTATCACTGACTTAATCAGTCGAAAAACACCGCATAAAAAGAGTTTCATCACCACTCGTAAACCGCAGAGTTAAAAATTACACACACAACCTTACAACCATGTGCGGCATATTCGCATGCACGGGACACAAGTCTCTCTAGACTAGAAGTACTAAAAATTCTATACATCCTCGAAAACTATCGGTGAGCAAAATACACGACTAATCTCTTGTCTAAGTCATCAACTCGGACGAAGCCAAAACGCTCGAATTGAATAATATCATCTGGATGCAACCTTCTGCAAGAGTCTTCAGCCATCCCTTCAGCGACAGAGGCATCAGGCATCACCACTTCGCACGGAACACCAGTTCCAACGGGAATCCAATGAATCAAAGGAGCACCAAGCCTTTTCGCTTCCTCGTGAGACTCACTGTGAAAAACAGCCTCAACTAGATGTTTCCCTATCCTTTCAACTTGAAAATTAAAGAGACCCATCAAACGTATCTTATTTCGTATCTTTACTAGGTCCATGTCGTTGCGTGAAATCAAAAAGGATGCCTTGTCCTCTTTCGGTTCCACTTTAAAATAGCGGAAGCCCTTCTCAGGATGGTCTGGATGTAAAGGCACCTTTCCCACAAAAGGTTGTGGAATCTCTTTTACAGTAAGTTCTATTGGATTGTGCACAAAGAAGTAACGATTCGCAATAGGGTCAATTACTTTCCTATTATAAGCATAAAGATTCTCCCAACTCAGCGTCACATCCGAAGTTTTAGGACCCACATCAACTATCAAAGACTTGATCGCTTCGGGAGTTATTCCCCTTCTTCTCAGGGCTGCGAAGGTGGCGAGTCTAGGATCGTCCCAACTCTTGTAAAAGCCACTTTTGATTCCCTCAACAATCTTCGACTTGCTGAGAAAGGCTCCCGTTATCTTGAGCCTTCCATAATGAATGGCTTCTGGGTACTCCCACCCAAAGTGCTTGTACATGTATTCTTGACGGGTTTGATTGGTTAAGTGCTCTTTTCCACGTATGATGTGGGTTACACCGATCAAGTGGTCGTCTATTCCACAGGCAAAATTATATAGTGGCCAAACTCGGTACTTGCTTCCTACTCTTGGATGCGGATACTTTTTTGTGTCAATGATTCTGAGGGCAGGCCAGTCTCGAACCGCTGGATTAGGATGACTCAAATCAGTTTTGACTCTTACTACAGCCTCTCCTTCTCTGTAGGTTCCATTCAGCATACGTTTCCATCGAACAAAATTATCGTTTGGCGGTAAGTCACGACAGGGACAAGGCTTCTTGGCTAAAATCCTTTTGCGGAATCTTTTTGGTTGGCAAGTGCAGACGTATGCGTGTCCGCCGTGAAGAAGCTTCTCAGCATGCTCATAGTATATGGGGATTCTGTCGCTCTGAATGAACTCTGCATCCCATTTACATCCCAACCACACTAGGTCTTCTCGGATGGAATCGTAAAACTGTAACGCTGACTTTTTGAGTCTCGGGTCTGTGTCCTCAAAACGTAGATAAAACAACCCTTCATACCGTTTTGCATACTCATAACAGAGGACTATCGCCCTAGCTGACCCCAAATGTAACACACAGTCAGGGTTTGGGGAAAAACGAGTCACAACCCGCTTATACTTTTCAACGTTAGGCAACGGTGGAAGTGCTCTCTCTTCCTCAACTCTCTCCTTAAGCAGCGCCTCCGGCCAACTCTCTTCGATTAGCCTTTTCTGCTCTGCTGATGAGAGTCTGTTGACTTTCTCAACAACTTCATTGACAAGAGAGGCTACTTCTTTTATCTTAGTCTTAAGCTGAGGCTGATCTGCAAGCAATTTACCCAGAACAGATTGCGTTTGCGCCTTTCCTTCGTGGCGAAATGCGTTAAGAAGGGCGATTTTACGAATTGCCTCTTCTGTTTCCATGCTCGTGTTTGGAGTCAATGATTTTCCTTACCATTAAGCGCAGAGCTATATTTTCCTTTCAGTGAGGTAGTTTGCGAAGGCTCTCAATCTCTCCTTTGCGTCAGATGGTGAAAGAAGGCTGTCAATCTCTCCCCAGCTGTTCACCACCAAGTTTCGTGCGAACTCCTTTGCGTAACTTATAGAGCCATATTTACTAACAATCGCTATAGCCTCATCAATCAACTTCTGATCCGATGTGTGCATGCTGAGAATTTCCAGAAGTCTTTTCTCATCCCTATAAGTCGCTTTCTCTAACGTATTAATCACTATAAGAGTTCTCTTGCCTTCGGTTATATCCCGACCCAATCCGCCCTTCCCTTCGGCAAATTTTTCGCCAACCAAATCCAAAACATCATCTTGTATCTGAAAGGCTACACCAATCGACTCTGCAAACGTTCCCAACTTCTCAACGAGTTCGTCATTGGCGTCCGACAACACCGCAGCCATTTTCGCTGCCATTCTCGCTATTGTTCCAGTTTTGAACACGCACATTTGAGCGTATTGCCTCCAAGTTATCTTGTCGGCGTCTGCGAGTCCTCTGTGCCATGCGATATCCATTGCCTGTCCAAAACCCACGTTAATCATTTCTTGAACATAGATTTCATATATCTTGATTATTTTATCCTCAGAGAGTCTGTTCCTGTTTTTAATTAAAGGTAGAAGTGGCAAATAGAACATCTCGTTCGCCACGTTGATTGCGATGTCAAGACCGAACAATCTGTAGGTGCAAGGCTTTCCTCTTCTGAGTTCGGAGCTGTCCTCGATGTCGTCTATCATCAAAAGTCCGTTGTGAACAATCTCAGGTATTATGGCGAAATCCACGAACTCTTCTGGGTCTTTTCCGAGAACTTCGCAGATTAAAAGGAAGAGGGATGGTCTCCATCTCTTGCCTCCCCTATCCAAAAATTCCCACATAGGCTCTGAAATTGCCTTGTTAACGGCTTCCTCACTGTATTCGTATCTCGGCAGACCGAGAGTGAAAATCAGAGAGTCCCCGTCATATTTTCTCGGAATGTATTTCTCTATTATTTTATCAATGAGGGGCGCCTTTTCTTCGAGAAATTTTTCAATATCTGTCTTCATGTGATTTTTCCTCTTCTCCTTGTAGCGTATAATTCGGGATGGAACCCCCGCGTTCGTAACCATTCGGCTGTTTTTCCCACGAGCACAAGAGGGATTTCCTTTAGTTTCTGAATGGAATCGGCTCCTACCAAAAACATGGTGTTCTTTAACTCTTCTATTATGAGTCGAAGTGCTTTTTTGACCTCTTTAGCGTCCTTTGTGGCAGGACGTAGAATTGGCGAGGTTAAACTTGATAGGTCTGCACCCAACGCAACAGCTTTTGCGACATCTACTCCCGTGCGCACTCCACCAGAAGCAACAACGGTTAGGTCAACTGACTGCGACACTTCGACAACGCTTACGGCTGTGGGTATGCCCCAATCCCAAAAGGCTTCACCAAGTCTTTGACGAGACTCATCTTGAGTTTCTTTTGCTCGATGATACTCCACTGCTGCCCAGCTCGTTCCGCCAACTCCTGCCACATCAATGCCATCGACACCAACGCCTTCAAGCATCTTGGCTTCTTCGGCTGCTATGCCGGCGCCTGTCTCCTTAACAATGACTGGAACATCAAGGGCTTTTGCGATTTCACCTATCTTCTTGAGGGCTCCTATATAGTTTGTTTCTCCCTCTGGTTGAACAACCTCTTGTAACGGGTTTAAATGAATAGCTAAGGCATCCGCCTCAATCATATCGACAGCCTTCTTCGCTTCCTTGGCGCCGTATCCTTTCACGAGTTGTGGACCACCAATGTTGGCTACTAAAAACGCTGTTGGTGCCTTTTTTCTTACGATGGAAAAAGTCTCTTCCAGTTTTGGGTCTTCAATTGCCGCTCTTTGGCTTCCTACACCCATTCCTAGACCCATTTCCTCAACTGCTTCGGCTATGACTGAGTTGATTTTCATAGCCCTTGGTGTTCCGCCTGTCATTGCGCCGACAATTAGAGGAGCAGAGAACTTGTGATTAAAGGCAACCGTAGAAGCATTGATTTTGTCTTTTTCAACCTCGGGAAGAGCTCTATGCACGAAGAAAACATCTTCGAATCCAGTGGTCACACGTCGTGCTTGAACATTCTTCTCCAAGCAGATTTGAATGTGATCTAGTTTTCTGCTCTCAGTTTGGCTGGGCAACGTTTTCACCTCTATTGATGATTGTCCCAACAACTTCTTCACCTTTAAGCGCCTTGTAAACATTATTAGGTTTCGCCGCGTTCACGATGATTACTTGTATTTTTCGTTCAATCGCCGGAACTAACTCTATTATTTTTCCAAGCATACCTCCAGTCACATCTGTCACATTTGCTTTTCCAATTTTAGGCTGAAGTTTCTTCAGTTCAGACAAGCTAATGTGATGAACCAGTTTCGCGGAGGGATCGATTTTTGGGTCTGCTGTGCAGATTCCGTCGACATCTGCGCCTATGACTATGCGGTTTGCGTTAAGTCGTATTGCGAGTTTGGAGATGAGTTGGTCGCCGGACAAGATGGCGAATCCGGTATCCGAGTCTAGGACTGCGTCTCCGTATAGGACTGGAACGAATCCCATTCGAAGTAATTTTGTGAGTGGTCTCTGTTCCATGACTTGAATTCGACCTGACTTCGTGATTATGCAGGATGAGGGTTGTATTTCCACTGATGGAACATTCTGGTCTATCAAGGAGTTTGTGATTAGTTTGTTTAATGTTGTCATTGCTTGATGAGTTTTTGAGAACCCTATGATTTGCGATGAATCCCTGTAGCCTCTATTTAATTCGTATTCTTTTGCAACTGGATGGCCAAAAGAGCCACCGCCGTGAACAATTATAAGAGAATGAACACTGGATCGTGCGATTTCGTTTGCGAGTCTTTTGATCGCTTTCTTGTTCGGAGTGAAGGGTCTATCTTTTACTGTGATGACCGATCCACCGAGTTTTAGAATAGTTGGCTGAGAAACGTCGGTTATTGCGTTTTCCTCCATGATTGATTAGGTGATTTCTGAATAAATCTTATTCTTTCTCGAAAAATAGACTTCCATCCTTAGAAGTTTATTCGACTTCGGTCTGCACCATATACTGCATCTAGAAAATAAAAACTCTCCTTATAATGCTAAAACAGTGTTCTTTTCAGAGTGAGATATAGCGTTGAAAATTTAGCATGGGTATTCGATTTTTTACATGAATGTTGGTGGACTTACAACAGCGAAGCCGATCGCTTTTTCTTTTCCAGGATTTCTTGCTGTATGAGACAGCATAGAAGGAAAACAGATTACGTCTCCTTCCTTCAGCAAATACGTATGGTTCTCAATTTCATATTCTATTTCTCCTTTTAAGAGAATGTGAACTTCTTGACCAATGTGCTTATATGTAAGTCCTATGGAGGTCTCAGGCTCATAGGTGTGGAGAATTGCTTCTAGAATGTCGGTCTTTAGGAGAAGGTTAAATTTTATCCCTTTCAGTAGAGTTGTTTTTATTTTCTCTCCTTTTCTAACAACAATAACTTTTTCCATTTTTTAACTACCTCTTGTTTCCGTTCTCTTTAGCATGTGTTCGACTATGGGTTTTGATACTCTTCAATGGGCTTTCCCTTCCTAATCTCGTCAATTCTCGACTGTGCATCTATGGCGTTGTCCCAAGCATTTTCGGCTATTGCCCACATCATACGCACCAGTTCAGAACTGCTAGAATAGATCACCGCCTCTGGCATGTCCTTCAGGAGGACCCAAGAGAACATCGCTTCAGTTTCTGTGAGTAAACCCCCCGAAAGGGATTACATCAGTGTGTCTAACCTCGAATTGTTTGGACATTTCTTCTACAGTCTGCAGATTCTGATCAGTGACGTTTGTCAGGTATCGCACTCTAACGCCTCTCTTTTTTAGCTCGATGTTGGTTGACGTGAATTCACGTGTGACAAGTTCAATTGCAGAGCCGTCAACCATACCGAGTTTGTCAACTTTTGCTTTAGAATTAACCGCCAAAACACTCTCGTAGACCGCATCTCTTCCCTTAATAACTTCAGTTCGTTCAACGAGTTTCCCTGTTTGAAGATATTCAATTCTAGATTTGATATCAACTGAGTCTTGCCAAATTCTGTCGAAGAACACTTTCATCACGTCTACATAGGCAGGGCTGTTCGTCCAAAGGTCAACATGCCTCTCCCCAGTTGGTCTAAGAAATGTTCCAACAATCACTTGAACATCATCGGCGATCACTATGTGGCTTGTTAGATTGTCTACATGCCTCAGTTCAATAGCGCCCTTGAACAGCTCAGCGTCCCTCAACATTTTGGTTGTAAGACTGTCAATTTCATCGATTTCCAAGAGAAGCCTAGCCTTCACTCCCCTCCTCACAGCTTTTCCAAATATGTCGAAATATGCGTAT